>UOEA01000105.1_pt1 | contig 16131 bp, 17 predicted proteins | sample 1988571 | NCBI WGS metagenome assembly UOEA01 (sample SAMEA4712194, study PRJEB27164) | hydrothermal vent metagenome | biome: marine basaltic hydrothermal vent biome; feature: marine hydrothermal vent; material: mineral | place: Pacific Ocean | collected 2011-06-14/2011-07-23 | depth 1689 m | reverse complement strand
TAAACTGCGTAAGTTTCTAGCAGTTCTTTTCTTTGTTGGGGAAGAGTGCCAGTTTATCGCCCTCCATATCACGGCCGCGGGCCTCTGTGCCTTCCAGGTTCAGCATGCTCATATGATAGTTAAGGGTCGCCTGCATGGTTACTTCAAGCTCAAGGCGTTGTGCCTTCAGGCGGCTTATCTCCTGCTGTATCTCGATGACCCTTTGATGGGCGTGCCGGGTTATCTCCTCTGCCTTCTGGCGCGCCTCGGCTAGTATAAGGTCTGCTTCCCTGTTGGCGTTCTCCTTGAGGTCGTCGACCATCTTGTGGGCCGTGGTGATGGTGTCTTTCAGTACGCCCTCTCTCTGTTCGTGCTCGGTAAGGCCTCTTTTGGTGTGCCTGAGTTCGTCTTCCAGTTTGGTTACGGTGCGGCTGGCTTCGGTTAGAGAGTCTATGCAGAGCTCCTTGAGCCCTTCGACGTCTTTTTTGTCATATCCGAATGTGCTTCTTCTTAGAGGAAACTCCCTGATGTCGATCGATTTGATACCCATGGTATAACCTCCGTTAACTCTGATTTTATCTAAAAGCCGTGCCCGCCGCCGCTGCTGGTGAGCGCGAATGCCAGGTCCTGCAGGGTCTTTACAAGAAAGACCTGTAAGAAGAGTATGACCATAATAAGGATAAGGGGTGAGAGGTCAAGTCCGCCCAGATATGGTACGCGTTTTCTAATAGGGTATAGTACGGGCTCGGTTACGCTATAGAGGAATTTGACTATAGGGTTGTAGGGATCCGGATTTACCCACGAGAGTATTGATCTGGCTATTAGTATCCACATGTAGAGGGTGAGCCCCCACGAGATTACCATTGCTACTGCGTTTATAAGGTTTGAAACGGCAAACATATTATAACTGCTCCTCAGTGAAGTTTCTTTTTTTTACATTCTGTCTACGACAAGTTTGCGGTTTGCCGTGGGTGAGTATGTACTCTTTAAGCCGGGTTACTTCTTCCCGGCGGATAACTCTATTGATCTTTCGGTAGCGGCCTTGACCGCCTCATTTATAGTTCCTTCAAAGTCAGCCGCGCGCAGGGCTTTGAGCCCTTCAACGGTAGTGCCTCCGGGTGAGGTCACCATATCGATCAGTTCCTGCAGGCTCTTCTCGCTGCGTGTCGCCAGCTCGGCAGCGCCGAGCGTGGTCTTAAGGGCCAGTACTCTGGCGTCGTCCTCACAGAGGCCTGCATTTACTCCGGCTTTGACCATTGCCTGCATAAAGAGAAATACGTACGCAGGGCCGCTACCGCTAAGTCCTGTTACGGCATTTAGCAGGGCCTCGTCCTTGATCTCCACTACGGTGCCGATCGAGCTCAAGACCATGCGTACCAGTATGAGCTTTTCTTCCGGTATTCCGTGGTCGTAGTAGATGCCGATAGCGCCCTGGCCTACTAAGGCCGGGGTGTTGGGCATGGTCCTTATAACAGGCACCGCGGCTGAGAGACCGTTTTCGGCCAGTGTATCTCTTATAAAGGTCGTTGTCTTACCCGCGACGACCGATACTATGAGTTTACTGTCGGTTCCGGGTGAGATGTTCGGTGCGATGTCTGCGAGGATTTCACCGAGATTGCCAGGCTTTACCGAAAGGAATATTATATCAGAGCTTTCTGCAACCTCAAAGTTTTTATTGTATACTTTGATTCCGTATTCTTCGGCCATATATAGGAGCCGGTCGCTGTGGTTGTCTGAGGCGGTGATCTGTGAGGGTTCTACCAGTGATGACGAGAGCAGCCCCTTTATTATCGCCTCGGCCAGATTGCCGGCCCCTATAAAGCCTATAGTCGTCTTTGAAAGTGCTATTGCCTTGCTCCTCTACTTCTTTTTGCCTGCTGCTTTCTTCTTTGCAGCCGGCTTCTTTTTAGCTACTGCCTTTTTAGCTGCCGGTTTCTTAGCTGCCGGCTTCTTCTTAGCTACTGCTTTTTTAGCTGCCGGTTTTTTTGCTACTGGTTTCTTCTTGGCTACTGCCTTTTTTGCAGCAGGTTTCTTGGCTGCTGGCTTTTTCTTAGCTACTGTTTTCTTAGCAGCTGGCTTCTTCTTAGCTACTGCCTTCTTCTTAGCTACTGCCTTCTTCTTAGCTACTGCCTTCTTTGCTGCCGGCTTCTTCTTAGCTACTGCCTTCTTAGCGGCCGGTTTCTTGGCTGCAGGTTTCTTCTTTGCTACTGTTTTTTTAGCTGCCGGTTTTTTGGCTACTGGCTTCTTCTTAGCTACCGCTTTTTTAACGGCCGGTTTCTTAGCAGCTGGCTTCTTCTTAGCTACTGCCTTTTTGGCTGCTGGTTTCTTTGCTGCGGCTTTTTTCTTGGCTGCTGGTTTTTTAGTTGCTGTCGCCATGGTTTTGTCCTCTGGCTTTTTAGCCTTTTTTGTTGTTGCGTTAGCTGTTTCTTTACCGACGCTCTTTTCTTTTATCTTTGACTTGGGTGGAGCTTGTTGGTCCGGCGTTATCTTTGGTTGTCTTTCTCCGAAGATAGCGCTGCCTACCCGTACGATGGTCGCACCTTCTTCTATTGCGACCTCAAAGTCGTGGGACATGCCCATCGAGAGCTCGTGCATTGATACGTTAGGGAGGTTTTCTTTGTTTATTCTCTCGGCTACCCTTCTCAGTGTCATGAAGTAGGGTCTGCTAAGCTCTGTACTTTCGTGGTAAGGAGGAATGGTCATCAGCCCCCTCAGCCTTATATTTTTCAATTTAGAGATATCTTTGGCGAGTTTGATGGCTTTCTTGGTGCTAACGCCGTGTTTTGACTTCTCGCCGGCGAGGTTTACCTCTATAAGGACGTCCAGAGGCTTTTTAGTCCTCTTTGAAAGCGCGATGGCAAGCTCGATAGAGTCGACGGTCTCGACCATATCAAAGAGTTCTACGGCGAATTTGGCTTTGTTTTTTTGTAGGTGTCCTATGAAGTGCCAGGAGAGGGGGGTCTTCTTGAGTTTATCTATCTTTTCCTGGGCTTCCTGGATGTAGTTCTCTCCGCATAGTCTGATCCCGGAGTTTATAGCCTCTTTGATCCTGCGAGGCTCCACGGTCTTTGTGGCGGCGACAAGTTTTATCTCGGCAGGGTCTCTTCCTGCCTTCCTTGTGGCACGCTCTATGCGTTGTAATACTATGTCAAGCTTTTCTGCTATGGTACGGTTCATAGCACCCTTGCTTACTGTTTTAACCGCTTAAGAACATTAAAGAAAGTAAATACGTCCTGCGGTCTGTTCTAGGTGTGTTAAAGGTCTTTTTCAAAGAAACCCACCGGGGTGGCTCTGAATTTAACTGCCCCGGCCCGGTTTGTATGACCTTTATCACCGATGGTGGCATTTCTGATACTTATTCCACCTTTTATAGCACAACTATTCGTCATATCCAAGTGAAAACTTTAACTTTTTTATTATTTTTTCTTTTTTGATGTTTTTTTAATCACTGGGAGTCAAGATTCGCCTCTGCGGCCGGGATAACGCAGCTTATTAAGGGGCTCTTAAAGATTACTCTCATTTAACAGGCACTTGTGGTGGAGTTGCGTCAGCGTTGCTGCTGTCGGCAGTAAAGAGGCAGGTGTTCTTTTGAGTTTTGTATCTCTCTGCGGGTTTAGCCCATATATTCTCAGGCCGGCAGGGTTTCTTTTCTGGTTTCTTTCTTTAGCTCCGGCCAGAGCCTTTCTTCCAGGGCTACCAGGAGCCTGCCGAAGGTATCCGGGGTTGCAGCTGATATAGGGATTGCGTCGTATCTTATGCATAGGTTTTTGATCGTCGTTCTGGCGTCGGTATCGTCGTCGCCTTTTACCAGATCTGTCTTATTAAAGACGATAATGCGTGGGATCTCTGTTAGCTCCATCTCTTCCAGTATCTCTGTTACGGCCTCGATATGCATCTCAAAGGCCGGGTCGCTGATATCAACCAAGTGCAGAAGCAGGGTTGCGTCCCCCATCTCCTCAAGCGTTGATTTGAAGGCCCGTTTAAGCTCTTTAGGGAGTTTTTTTATAAAGCCAACAGTATCGGTGATAACGGCGTCTTTCTCGTGCGGAAAGCGCAGCCGTTTGCTTGCCGTATCAAGCGTTGCGAAGAGCTTGTCTTCGGCAAGCACCTTGCTCTGCGTAAGGGTATTTAAGAGCGTACTCTTACCGGCATTGGTATAGCCCACAATAGAAATTATCGGTACGCCGCTGCGCCCTCGTTGCTTGCGGCGTGTTTCGCGTCCTTTGCTAAGTTCTTTTAGTTTTTTCTCTAGCGTTGCTATACGCGCCTGCGCACGTCTCTTATCGACCTCAAGCTTTGTCTCACCCGGGCCCTTGCCGCCGATCCCGCCCATGAGTCTGGACATTGATGTGCCTTTACCCGAGAGCTTTGGCAGGAGGTATTTGAGTTGGGCGACCTCGACCTGTACCTTGCCGTCCCTCGAGTGTGCGCGCTGCGCAAAGATATCGAGTATCAGTTGCGTGCGGTCGATGACCTTAAGCTCTGTTACCTCGCACAGCTCACGGACCTGCGTCGGGCTAAGCTCCTGATCAAAGATAAGCATGGTCGCCTGTTTTTGAAGGGCTTCTATAACGACCTCGCGGATCTTGCCCGAACCCATCAGAAAACGTGGGTTGAGTTTCCTGACCCTCTGGCATAGCTGGCCAAGGACCATCACCCCGCTTGTCTCGGTAAGGGCGCGCAACTCTGCCAGCGAGCTCTGCTGCACCTCTTTTGACTGCTTAGAGACGCTAACGAGGATCGCCCGCTCCCGGTCGTCCGAGAGGTCGAAGATCGCGGCGCGGCCTATTTCGTCTTCCAGTGCGCGCGCAAAGTCCTCGAAGTCGCCTGTCCACGCAAGGTCGCCGCCCTGTGCTATGCGTTGAAATGGCAGCGACGGCTCTACCTTATATTTCTCGCTCTCGGGGTTGACGGGCAGGAGATATGCCGAGTGAACGTCGCCGGGCAGGCCGCCTGTGCCAACGCCGATGGCTACCATTATATCCAGACGTAAGAGGGCGAGGTCGGCGAGGTCGTCTTCTGAGAGCGGTTCGTTTTTGAGATGTGTGTGTATGCAGCGCAGGCCTCTGAGCGCCTTTTTGCCTATCGGATAACTTGAGAGCAGCGGGATGACGATCTCTTTTACGTCGCCGACGATCGTAGCGACGACCGTACCCGCGCGGTCTATTATCAGGCCGATCTGGCGGCCTGTCTCAAGGCTCGTCTCGGTCAGAAGACGGGCAAGCTCTGCGGTTATGAAGACGTCCCTGGGGATCCTTCTTCTGTAGATGCGTTCGAGTTTCTTGATCTGGCTTGTCTTAAGCCCTGTTGTATTACCGAATAGCCGTGGAATTGGTCTCTTCTCCTTTGTAGCCCTTTGTTCGAATTATATCACTATCTACCCTCTACGGACAATGGTAAATCATTGACGCTTCTCTCTTTTTCTGTTAAATATTGGAGTATAGAATGTGCCCTTAGAGTCCTGTTTACAACTGGTGTGGGAATGACGATCATTAGCGTTTGCCTTATTGACTATTGTTGTAAGAAGGGATCGCATTAAAGAATAAAAAAACAGGTAATTATCGAGGCATCTATGGAACGTGAGCATCCCCTGCTTATAGCAGGGCTTTGGAAGAGAACCGATGAGGTGCTGGAGGTCAAGAGCCCATTTGACGGAACTGTTGTCGGTGAGACATACCTCGCAGGCGAGGCCGAGCTTGAAGAGGCTATCCACGCCGCTCAGCTGGCATTCGCGGTCTTTAAGGGATATTCCGCCTTTAAAAGAGGCGAAGTACTCTTTGATATAGTAAGTGGACTTGAAGAGCGCAGCGAAGATCTTGCGCGCACTATCGCCATGGAGGCCGGTAAGCCAATAGGGGAGGCTCGCGCTGAGGTCAGGAGGGCGCAGAGTACCTTCCGCATCGCCGCTGAAGAGGCAAAGAGGATAGAGGGCGAGCTTGTTCCGCTGGACGTAGCCGACGGAGCGACAAAGGGTTTTGGTGTGGTCAGGCGTTTCGGCGTAGGGCCGGTCCTTGCGATAACGCCCTTTAACTTTCCGCTGAACCTCGTAGCACATAAGGTAGCTCCGGCTCTGGCCGCGGGTAATCCGGTAATAGTTAAGCCCTCGCCAAAGGCCCCGCTGTCGGCCCTTATTCTTGGCGAGATAATAATGGAGGCGGCAGGGCTGCCGGCAGGGGCGTTGAGCGTTCTGCTCTGCTCCGACGAGCTCGCTCAGAAGGCAGTGGCCGATGAGAGAATAAGGATGATCTCTTTTACCGGGAGCGATACGGTTGGATGGAAGATAAAGGCGTCTTCAGGGACAAAGAGAGTAGCGCTTGAGCTTGGCGGAAACGCCGGGGTTATAGTCGACGAGGATGCCGATATCGAGCATGCCGCAAGGCGGTGCGCTCAGGGGGCCTTTGCATTTGCCGGGCAGGTCTGTATATCCGTGCAGCGCATATACGTCCATAAAAAGGTCTATAATGTATTTAGGGACGCCCTTGTAAAAGAGGGCGAGGGGCTGGTTATGGGAGATCCTCTAAATGAAGATACAACGCTTGGACCGATGATAGACGAGGCGGCTCTGGAAAGTACGGATGAGATGGTGCGTGATGCTATAGCAGGGGGCGCGGAGCTCTTTTTAGGGGGCGAGCGCAAGGCTAATTTCTTCACCCCGACGGTGCTCGGCTCGGTCAACCCGATGATGCAGGTCTGTAAGGAAGAGGCCTTTGCGCCTCTTGTAACGATAGAGCCTTATGAGGACTATACGCTTGCCCTGGCGAGCCTTAATAACTCAAGGTACGGTCTTCAGGCAGGTGTTTTTACAAGAGATATTAATAAAATAATGCAGGCATATGAGGCGCTTGATGTGGGCGGTGTTATAGCGGGTGATATCCCGACCTTCAGGGTCGATAATATGCCGTACGGCGGTATAAAGGATAGCGGCTTTGGCAGAGAGGGCGTGAAGTATGCCATAGCCGAGATGACGGAGCCGAAGTTGCTGGTGATTAAGTATTGATATTATATTTACCCTTAAGGGTGTGTTTTGGCGTTTTTAGGTTAAATAGAGGCGATAAGTCCTTCTTTAGACCGCCTGAGCAGGGTTACCGCTAAAAAACCAAAAGAACTTGAGTTTTAATCCGGTTTGTTATAGTATACTGTATACAATCAGTCTAAGACGGTTGTCTCGAATGTATATAATCCAAAAACAGAAGGGAGGTGTTCTTAGATGGCGCTTAATATTACTGAAGATTGTGTAGCTTGTGGTGTTTGTGAGCCGGAGTGTCCGGTAGGTGCAATAAGTGAGGGTGATCCGTTATACACTATTGATCCTGAGAAGTGTGTAGAGTGTAAGGGATATTTTGATTCACCAAAGTGTGCCGAGGTATGTCCTACGGACTCATGTGTTCCTGCCTAAGTTTTTTTCTTGGTCCTTTATTATAGGGCCGACTGCATTGTCTGTGGCGAGTTGCCGCGCAAGGGGTAGGAGTTCTAACCGTTAGTGGTGGATTACCGTATCGTCTTTGGCGGGTTTCGGTGCCTTGCTCATCAACGCGCGTCAATTGTTACCAGGCGTGTGCCAGGGTGTTTCTTAGGTTTTATCCAGTTCACCTTTTATTTTTTTAGGGTAGTTTTAATAGGCTGTCCGTCTTTGGCGGGTTACCGCCTTCGGTGGTTTTAGAGTCTGCGAGGGTACGGCTTCCTTTATAGGAAGCCGTACCCTTCCGGCTGTCCTTGGCGGGTTGCCGCCTGTTTTCGTCCAGTTTTGGTTGTAGTATTTTAAATGGGAAGGTATTTAATAGATGAAAGATTTTGCGATATTCTGGGGCTGTACCATTCAGGCGCGTTTTCCTTTTATTGAGAAATCCGTGCGTACCGTCTTCGGCGGTATGGGGCTGCCGTATAGAGATGTAGACGGTTTTACCTGCTGTCCGGAAAAGTCGCTTATAAATAATATTGATACGGGTATGTGGAAGCTCACGGCGGCTCGCAACGTCGCTGTGGTCGAGGACGCGGGTCTTGATCTGGTAAGTCCTTGTACGGGCTGTGTTTCAAACCTCTCGACCGTAAAGGGCGAGCTGAACGCAGACCCCGGCGAAAAGGCAGAGGTCAATGAGCTGCTCGGTGAGATAGGGCGTGAGTTCAAGGGGGATGCGGTCATTCGTCATCTGGTACCGTTCTTTCACGACAGCGTCGGTAAGCTGGAGATAACAAAGGTAGTAAAGCGTAATTTTAAAGGGATGAAGGTCGGTATACATTACGGCTGCCATATGATGCGCCCCTCGCATATCCTGGGCGTTGACGATCCTCTGGCCCCTGTTAAGTTCGACAACCTTGTTACCATGCTCGGTGCGGAGAGCCTTAAATACGATACGAAGCTTACCTGCTGCGGTCAGGGCCTTGATAGGGTAGACCAGCACGATAACGCCATGCAGATGGCCAGGCTCAAGCTCGTCGAGCTCAGGAATAAGGGGGCCGACGCACTGGTGCTCTGCTGTCCTTCGTGCTTCTTGCAGTTCGATAATAATCAGCACCTCCTTGAGAGAGAGGGTGAAAAATACGGAATACCTGTCCTTTATTATACGGACTTTTTAGGCCTTGCTATGGGCTATAGCGCAAAGGAGCTGGGCATCGATATGCACAGGATAAGCGCCGCTTCGTTTATAGAGAAGTGGGAGGCCCTGGCCGATGCGCCTGCGCCTTCTGATATTATTAATGATGGTCTTGCGCAGAGCAGTCCTTTTATTTAGTTTTTGTATTTGATTTTCAGGTGATTACGCCCCAACCGGGCTATAGATGGTGTGAGATGTTTGAGAAAAAATTAGATTTTGCCAGACTCAAAAAATGCAGCGACTGCGGGGCTTGTTACGACGTATGCCCGTCGTGCCTGCATCTTAAGGACTATGATCCGCGAGTCGTTATAAAGGATATCCTTGAGGGCACGGCAGATAAGTGGATAGATTCGAAGATGATATGGCAGTGTCTTGAGTGCCATCACTGTGTCGAGATATGTTATCAGCACTACGGTTTTGAGGACGCTATGACCGCTATGAGGCTGCTTGCTACGCTTAGTGGGTCGCACCCGCCGCAGTTAAAGCGCGGCTGGGATATGTTCGTTAAGACGGGTAAGCTTGGCGAGCCCAATATGCCGGCCAGAAAGAGGCTGGGGCTGCCCGAGCCTGCGGCTTCGGGTAAAGACGAGTTCGTCGAGCTCTTTAGTGCCTACAGCAAGGCAACAAAGGCCGAGGCAAAAGGGGCAGAGTAAGTTTTAGAGTATTGCATTTAAGGCCGGCCAGAGGCGGCATTTAAGGAGTAAATAAGTTATGGATCATAATTATCAGAAGGATATAGCGGGCTGCGGCCTTACCGGCCTTATAAGCCGTAAGAGGAAGAGGGTAAGCGGAGCAGCCGTTAGCAAGTCGCTCACTCTTATGACGGATCGCGGTAACGGGCTTGGCGCGGGCTACGCGGCTTACGGGATTTTTCCTGAGCTGCCCGAGCATTACGCTATTCACGCTATGTTCGACTATGAGTCAAGCCGCATGGAGATGGAGGATAGCCTCCGCCTGCGCTACGATATCGAGAAGATAGAGGAGATACCGACAAGCCCGGTCGAGTCCATCCATATCAGCCCCAAGCTTGTACGTTACTTTGTAAAGCCAAAGGCCGAGCGACTAAGAGATTCAAGCGAGAAGGACTACGTCGTAAGGACCGTTATGCGCGTTAACTCGGAGATCGAGGGCGCGTATATCTTTGGTTCGGGTAAGAACATGGGTGTCTTTAAGGGCGTTGGAAACCCGGCTGATATCGCCGAATTTTACAGAATAGAAGAGTACGAGGGTTATATCTGGACAGGGCATACGCGCTTTCCGACCAATACGCCCGGCTGGTGGGGCGGGGCTCATCCGTTTACGCTCCTGGACTGGTCGATCGTCCATAACGGTGAGATATCATCGTACGGGATCAACAAGCGTTACCTTGAGATGTACGGCTATAAGCTTACTCTCTTGACCGATACCGAGGTTGCGGCCTATATTTTGGATCTGCTCGTTAGAAAGCACGGTCTTGATATGAGGACTGCGTGCAGCGTGCTAGCCGCGCCTTTCTGGAAGGATATAGACCGTATGGAAGAGGGCGAGCGCGAGGCATATATAGCACTCAGGACTACCTACGGCAGCGCCCTTCTTAACGGGCCGTTCTCGTTGCTTTTTGGTCATTCAAACGGCCTGGTCGGGATAAACGACAGGATAAAGCTCAGGCCTCTGGTAGCTGCCGAAAAGGACGACATGGTCTATATGGCAAGTGAAGAGTCGGCGATACGTGAGATCTGCCCGAGCCCTGATAAGGTATGGGCGCCGAGGGCCGGAGACCCGGTCATCGTGGAGTTGGAAGATTAGTGCGGCGAGCTGCTTGCCGCCTGCGTTGTATAGTAATTAATTTAGAGGGCTTTTAGATATAGTTGCCCTTGTCTTGCGGCCCGTTCAGAACGGGTTTTAAGAGGATTGGAGGATTTATAAATGTTTAAGAGTCAAGCCTTGCCGGAATTTCTGGCTACCATAGATAATGATAAGTGTATCCGTTGTAAAAGATGCATACAGAACTGCGGTTGGAGCGTCTATTCATGGAGCGGAGACCGCGTCCTTATAGATAGCAGCAAGTGTGTCAAATGCCTCAGGTGCTACCATTACTGCCCGGTCGAGGCGATCCAGATACTTGATAATCCCGTTAAGTACAAGGAGAACTCAAGCTGGACCTTCAACAATATAAAGAACTTGAAGAGGCAGGCCGAGACAGGCGGTATGCCGCTCTCCGGCATGGGATGCAGTCTGCCCTATCCGATCCTCTTTGATAGTCTGTTGCTTGACGCGTGTCAGGTGACGAACCCTTCTATCGACCCTTTAAGAGAGCCGATGGAGCTTCGTACCTATCTTGGCAAGAAGCCGGATAAGATAGAGGTCGAGCGTTCAAAAGACGGTAAGCTCAAGCTAAAGACAAAGATGCCTCCGCGTATCGAGCTCTCGGCGCCCTTTATCTTTTCGCCTATGTCCTTCGGGTCGATCAGTTTGAACGCGCAGAAGGTTCTGGCGATGGCGGCTCAGGAATGCGGTATTACGATGAATACGGGTGAGGGCGGTTTTCATGAGGACCTTAAACCCTATAGCGATAGCGTTATGGTACAGGTCGCCTCTGGCAGGTTCGGCGTTAACCCGGAGTACCTGAATGCAGGCGTTGCAGTTGAAATTAAGATCGGTCAGGGCGCAAAGCCTGGTATTGGCGGTCATCTGCCGGGTGAGAAGATCCCGCTTCAGGTCGCAAAGACCAGGATGATCCCTGTCGGTACGGACGCGATATCTCCTGCGCCCCAGCATGATATATATTCAATCGAGGATCTCAGGCAGTTGATCTACGCCATTAAAGAGGCGACCAACTATAAGCCTGTCTCGGTAAAGATAGCGACCGTGCATAACGTCGCGGCTATTGCCTCGGGTATTGTCAGGGCCGGTGCGGATATCGTATATCTGGACGGCTTCAGGGGCGGAACCGGGGCAGCACCGAGCGTTATCAGGGACAATCTGGGTATTCCGATAGAGCACGCTCTGGCAGCGGTCGACGACAGATTACGTCAGGAAGGTATCAGGAACGAGGCCTCGATCGTAGCAGCCGGTGGTATCAGGAGCGCGGCAGACGCAGCAAAGGCTATAGCCCTTGGCGCAGACGCCGTGGCAATAGGAACGGCGGCACTAATGACGATGGGTTGTACTGTCTGCGGTAAGTGTTATACCGGCAATTGTTCGTGGGGCATTACCACGCAGCGCCCGGAGCTTACGGCACGGCTCGACCCGGAGGTCTACGGGCAGAGGCTCGTTAACCTCATAACCGCATGGAAGCACGAGCTGCAGGAGATACTCGGTGCGCTCGGCGTAAATGCCGTTGAGAGTCTCAGGGGCAGTAGAGAGAGGCTCAGAGGCGTAGGGCTTGATGATAATATCCTGGATATTCTCGGAGTAAAGCCCGCAGGCAGGTAGGGGCGATTTTGGTTTTGTAGAGAAAAGTTTTATTTAAGATATTAATCAGGAGAAGATATGTTTGATATAGAGGCAAAGGGCGTGCATTTTCGTGAGCTTAATGAGTCTGTTCGTGCGGCCATAAAAGACGGCGAAAAAGATATTACCCTTAAGAACGTAAATGGCCAGTACTATATAGGTACCGGGCTTTGCGAGAAGGTCAATATAACCATAGACGGCGTGCCCGGTAATGATCTGGCCGCTTTTATGGACGGCCCTACGATAATCGTTAAGAGCAATGCGCAGGACAACATCGCCAACACAATGAACCGCGGTAAGGTCGTTGTAAACGGCCATGCCGGAGACGTTCTCGGCTACGGCATGAGGGGCGGTAAGCTTCATATAAGAGGAGACGTCGGCTATAGGGTCGGTATCCATATGAAGGGTCAGAAGAAGAATTCGCCGATAATTATCAGCGGCGGTACGGCAGGGGACTTCTTTGGCGAGTATATGGCAGGCGGTACTCTGGTGCTTCTGGGCCTTGACGTAGAAGAAGGTACGCCCCTTGTAGGCGATTATCTGGGTTCCGGCATGCATGGCGGTCAGATATTTATAAGGGGTGAGGTAGATCCAACTCGCTGCGGCGCGGAGGTCGGCGTTATGGAGCTTAACGAGGCCGATCTTAAGTTGCTTCGTAAATATCTGGAAGAGTTCTGCAAGGACTTTGACCTTGACGTCGAGGACGTAATGAGTAAACCCTTTAAAAAGCTTGAGCCCGTGACGGCCAGACCGTACGGTAACCTTTACGCGTATTGATAAATAGGTTCAGGTAATGTCTCTGAGTCTTATTAATATTTTAGCCCCGAAGCTCTAAGAGCTTCGGGGCTTTTTTAATGGTATCTTTTAAGTTGTCCGGGTATCTAAAGAAGACGCCGGTTGAAGGGGTAAGGCCAGGCCTTGATTGTTTTATACCAGCACTGATTCCCTCTCAGGGAAGCTGGTGGTCTTCATTATCTCGTCCAGCTCTGCCATCAGATCGAGGCTGTCTTTGTCGATACGTCCTACCTTCTTTTTATTTAGATATACGTCGCCGTACCAAGAGTGGTTAGGAAAGTCCAGATGCATCTTTACGTCAAGGCTCTCGGTGACTTTTTTGTGCTCTTCTTCCGATAGGTCGTAGATTGTTCCGCCTATTTCGTGTTCCTGGTCGATATAAGCAGCCGGATTCTTAAAATAGTTATTTCCGGAGGGGGAAATCCAGGTAGGACCTGCACCTGTGTTCCAGACTAATTTAGTTCCGGCACGAATAACTGCGAAGTGAAGATGTGCCCCTGTGGAGTTTCCGGTATTTCCGGAATAACCTATGACCTTTCCGCGTTCAACCCTGTCATTTATAGATATCTCATAGGCATTATCTTCTTTTAGATGAGCGTATTGAGTGTAAATATGTTCTTCATTATCCTTGGCCTTAGGTGTATGGTCTATGATTATGGTTTCACCCGTTGAATTGCCAAGTGCCGCCCTTATGACCTTACCTCCCTCGCTTGCTTTGATCTTTTTCCCTTCTTCGACTGTTTTATAGTCGATACCATAATGAAATTTCTGTAGACCTGTAAAAGGATCTGTCCTCATGCCATAAAGGCTGCTGATTTCTTTGAAGTCATCTATCGGTCTTATAAATTCCAGTTTCCCCATTATTCTTCCTCCTCTGTTTTGTTGATCTTAAGTAGATAAAGATCACTATCATATCCTCTCTCGCCTATAGATTTGATCTTTTCAAAGGCAACCCAGTTCTCATCGGGTGAGATTCGGATTGAGCCGCCGATAAGCCCTTTTTCAGTTATACAATGCGTGTTATCTTTTCCTATCATCTGTGCCTGAAGGCACTCCCCTTTCCACTTGGAAAGAACTATATTCTCTCCGTCAGAGAATACGCCCAGCGCCCACATTGAGTGCCAAGGGTCAAAGAGTGTTTCACACGAGATGCTCTCTTCTTTGGTATTAATACTACATCTGTTAAGATAGGTATGAAGGTCTCCCATCTGGTAGCCTTCTGTCACCTCAAAGTAGAGACGTCCTTGATTGTCTGTAAATAGAAGTGAAAAGCTGGTAAAGTCGGAAGTAATAGTAAAGCTCTTTCTCTCGGGATGAAAGGCCTCAATATCCATAATACGCTTTCTGTCTCTTCGGGGTTGACTAAAGTCTATGTGCGATCCAAAGGCAAGAGAGCCGTCTTTTAGCCACATATACAATGATTTGACATTAGGATTCCAAGTGATATCCCACTTAGGCTCGGGCATCTCGATTGTAGGGTTGGGCTTTCTGCCTAGATACATCTTTAGGGTGTTAGGTATAAATATCGCAGCATCAGTGTCGGAGGTATCGACTACAAAGAACCACTCGGATTTACCTGTTTTGAACTCGTAACGCCATAGGTTAATTATGCCTTCTTCTATAGTGTCTGCGTCGTAGCGTGAGCTTAGACTGTCCTTGTATATAAGCCACTCACCGTCATGGGTGCAGGTAATTGCGTTGCTATACGGACGGGCGACCTTGGTGTTTTGTCTTGTCGTTAGGTCATAGTAATATACGCCGCCCCTGTTGAGTTGGTAGACCAGTATTGGTTTGTCGCCGCACCAGAATGGAATAATACCAGAGGCATGCCTTGCTACGAGTATTTCTTCGCCGCCGGTTATCCTGAGCGGTTTGACTTCCCTGGTCTTCTGCGTGAGCGCGCAGCCGCCTGTTGCGATCATAAAGAATATCGCTGTAAGCAAGATTGGAGTTCTGAGAGAAAGGGTCATTTTTACCTGCCGTTGAATTAGAGGTTGCAAGTCCTGTTATATTACCACCGAACCCCTCTCGGGGAAGCTGGTGGTCTTCATTATATCATCAAGTTCTGCAAGTGACAGTCCTGCTGCAAGGTCAAGGTGGTCTTTGTCAATACGCCCTACCTTCTTTTTACCTAGATATACATCGCCGTACCAAGAGTAATTGACAAAGTCCATATGCATCTTTACGTCTAGGCTCTCGGTGATTTTTTTGTGTTCTTCTTCCGACAAGTCGTAGATAGTTCCGTCTACTTCATGTTCTTTGCCGATATAGTCATCTGGATTTATAAAAGTACTCGGACTTGGGGAGACGCCTGTACCGCCTGTTTTGTGCCACCCTACTTTGCTCTTTGACTTGATTATGGCAAAATGGAGATGTGCGCCATTACAGAGTTCACCGGTTGCACCTGATAAGGCAATTACTTTGCCTTTTTTCACTCGTTCCTTTAATTTTACTTTATAAGATTCTTTTTTGAGATGTATGTATAGCGAATATATATGCCATCCTTTCTTGACTTTAGGTGTATGGTCTATAACGATAGTCTCGCCTAAGTTATCACTCCATGCTGCTCTTATAATTACTCCTCCCTCACTTGCCTAGACCTGCGTTTCTTCAGGGGCTTCATAGTCGATGCCGGAATGAAATCTTAAGGGAGATGCAAAGGGGTTTCTTACTGTATTTCCGTCTATCTTGACATTGATCTTTTTATGGAGTCTTTTTTTTAGAGGGTCTATTCTTAAACTATAAGGGCTGCTAACAACAATATCATTCTTTACCGGTCTTATAAATTCTAGTGTTCCCATTATTCTGCCTCCTCAGTAATTTGTATTTGAATTATGTATAGTGCTTCTCCTGAATATTCTGTCCCTATAGTATCTTTCTTTTTGAAGGCGAGCCATCTTCCATCGGGCGATATTTTTATAGAATTCCCTGTTCTGTGCTTTGAGGTGATGCAGTGTGCATTGTCTTTACCCATCATCTTTGCTTTGACGCAGTTGCCTTTTGTCCTAGAAAAAACAATATTTTCTCCGTCTGGGAAGACATCAAAGTCCCAATAATTCTGCCAGGTGGAGAATATTGTCTCGCAGGACATTTTTTCTTTTTTGATGTTTATTCTGCACCTCTTAAGGTCGTCTAGGTGGTTTTCATAGTTACCATCGCCTGCTCTAATATAGAAACGATTTTGATTGTCTGAGAGCAAAGGATAGAAAAGGGCAAAATCAGGTGTTATGGAGAAGCTCTTTCTTTCCGGATAAAAGACCTCAATGTCCATAATTTGTTTTCTGTTCTTGGGTGGGTGGCTGAAATCAATATGCGAGTCAATGGCAACGGAGCC
>UOEA01000007.1_pt1 | contig 16227 bp, 13 predicted proteins | sample 1988571 | NCBI WGS metagenome assembly UOEA01 (sample SAMEA4712194, study PRJEB27164) | hydrothermal vent metagenome | biome: marine basaltic hydrothermal vent biome; feature: marine hydrothermal vent; material: mineral | place: Pacific Ocean | collected 2011-06-14/2011-07-23 | depth 1689 m | reverse complement strand
CTGACAGAATGACCGCGCTCGGTCACCTGCTTAACAGCCTCCCTCTTGAACTCTTCTGAATATCTCTGGTAAGACATAGACACACCTCCTTTTGATTACAATTGTACCATCAAATGTGTCTACTAAATCGGGGGAAGTCCAGTATGACCTTAAACATTTCTACGGCGCCCTTTAGAACAATGTCAGCCGCTTTTTCAACATATAGTCGTGATTGCCAAGACCCTTTTAGAGACTCATTATCATCAGAGTCGAAATGGTATTCCAGTTCGCATTCGCCATTGTGAGGCACAAAGTAATCTTCACCACTACCAGATTCCAGAATTTCTTCCCCCCTAAAGGCTTTAAAATCTTGAATTTCTACAAAAACTCTTTTTCCTTCAACTTTCTTGATTTTTATTCTAGAGACAGAGGAAAGGCTTTTTTCATTTTCAGACTGAAGAGAAAGAGAGCCGTAGTCGTTAGCATTACATTTATCAATGCTTAACAATGTTCGATATTGTAATAGATTGTCATGGCTTTTAGCTTTACCCCACCATTGACCAAAAATTTCAGGTGTTTTCATTTACTACCTCTTTCATTAAGTACGTGATGAAGCTTAAAATACTTAATATTATTTCATTCCAACCTTTATTCCAATAACACAACTACAATTTAATTTCAAACTATTTAAATCATACATGCAGATAAATTGCAAATTACTAATTGAAATCTATACATTTTAAGGAGGTTTCTTTTTGATTAGTACAGTCAACAATTCCGTAGACACTATAAGATCAACAGTAAAATTTTGAATTAGCAATATAATCTGACAATATCATGCAACGGCTAAAATCAAGAACAAGCAGAACACCGGGGTCGGTAAAGTCGCCGGAAACTACTTAATATTGCTTAAGGGTATTAAAAAACCCGCAGGCGGTGCTCGCGCACGGCATATTCATCAACAAAACCCCTTATTACGCACGGCACTTTACTACCTAAAGGAATTTGCCCCTTCGCAGGTGGTTTGCCCTCACGCAGTGAGTGCCACTCCGCAGGCGGTGCTTGCGCACGGCATATTCATCAATATGATTTCTTAATACGCATAGCACAGAGCCTTATAAATGGGCTCTCCCACTCCGCAGGCGGTGCTTGCGCACAGCATATTCATCGATATGATTTCTTACTAGACATGGCACTGAGCTGTCTAGAGGTCTTTGCGACGAAGTCGCCGCCGCCCCGCATGGGGCTGCCCCTCCGCAGGAGGCGGCTATCTGGCCCTCTCCCTCGGCGGCAGGGTCAGGACCCTGAAGCCCTTGGAGGTCTTCAAGACCTTGAAGACAAAGCTCGTCCTGCCGTCTACCTCAAGGCGCTTATAGCCCGGCGAGACGAACTCGACATTGAACTTTATAGTGCCGTCGCTTCTATCTATCTTTCCCAGGGCCTCTATCAACCTCTCGCTTTTCCCTTTTCCACCGACGGCAAAGACACTGTCCTTTATAGAGGCCGGAATATAGCACCTGCCGTCATTAACCTTGCAGTAGCGCTCCAGATACTCAAAACCCTCCGGCTTATAGCTGCCGGCATTAAGGCTCGGATTCATCCTTCTCAGAAGACTGTACGACCCCCCGAAGTAATGAGCGGCCCTCTTGTACTCACCCTTGCTAAGCGCCATCAGGTAACTGAAGAGGGCGTACCTCGCCGCGCCGCGCGTGGTATATGCCGGGGCAGGATCTTTATTATCTTTACGCCTGACCAGAGGCCCCATCCAGGCCCTTGCCTGCTCAAACTCTTTACCCGTATAGTTATAAGAAAGGCAGATCGTATGCTTTATCGCGGCGTAAGGGCTACAGAAGACAAAGGCCTTACCGCTTCGCCCCACGTCTCCTCCAAAGCCGGTAAAGACCCTGGTAAAGTCAATACCGTCCTTATCCTTAAAATGTACTCTCTTCAGGGTGCCGTCCGCCGCAAGCCTGAAAAACTCCAGGCTCTTGGTGGTACATCCAAGGTGCTGATATATAGCAAAGACCTTATCGCCCGTGCCCTGCAGGCCGCGCAGCCCTTCGTTTACACGACGGGTAAACAGGCCCTCTACGAAAAAATAATCCTCGCCAAGGACTATCTTGGAGGTAACGAGGCCGCGTTTTACAGAGACCAGCATGTAACGGCCTCGCCGTTTTTTATCCCCTACAGCCTCGCCGCAGGAGGGCTTCCGAATAGTATCTACGACCTCGTTATCCGAGTAGAGAAATACCTCTATCTTATCGCCGTTGAGCCGTCTGGTGACGCTTGACGCGCTCCTGGCCCGAAGCTCTGTCAGGGTAAGCCCGAGGGCCTTCTCAACGGAAGGGGTCGGCATATAGACGACCTTACGCTCTGCCGCCGCTGCGTCTGCGCCAGGCAGGCAGACGGCAATCACAAAGACCGTTATAAGCAGTAATTTTATACGCATAGCGCCTCGCCAAGTCTCAGGAAAGGAAGTCAGGCCCTTCTTCTAAAGCCGTCTTCCGTACCCCTGATAAGCTTCTTTATATTACCGGAGTGCTTAAATACTATAAGTATAGCAGCTATAAGGCCAAGCAACTGAAAAGCCTGAGGGGCGTCTGTGATAAAGAGAAAGACCGGCATGGAGAGCGCCGCAGCCATTGAGGCCAGAGAGACGTAGTTGCGCAGCAAGAGCACGACGGCAAAGACCAGAAGGCTAAGCCCCAGCGCCGCAGGAGATATCACGATAAAGACGCCGCAGGCCGTTGCAACCCCCTTGCCCCCCTTAAGACCGAGATAGACCGAGAACATATGGCCGAGGACCGCCAGCAGCCCGGCCACGGCTATTACAGGGGGGCCTACCCCGAGGTAGACCGCAACGCCTGCCGGTATCGCCCCCTTGAGCGCATCCGCGATAAGCGTTATTATCCCGGCCTTCCTGCCCGAGGTTCGTCCAACATTGGTCGCCCCGATATTACCGCTGCCCGCCCCCCTCGGATCGACACCGCCGGTCAGACGCACAACGATAAGACCCATCGGGATAGAGCCCAGCAGGTAGGCGAAGACGAACAGCGCGGCCTTTAAGAGAAAACTCAACTCCATATCTTATTCAACTGTAACGCTCTTGGCGAGGTTTCGGGGCTGATCCACATCCGTGCCCTTCAAGACCGCTATGTGATAGGCAAGCAACTGGAGCGGCAGCGTCATTATAATAGGAGAGAGCTCGGTAGAGACCTCGGGGACTACTATAACGTCGTCGGCCTCAGAAGAAACCTCGCTATCGCCCTCGCCAACCACGGCGATAATGCGCCCGCCCCTGGCCTTTACCTCCTGCATATTGGAGAGAACCTTCGGGTAATGCGCGTCCTTCGGTGCGAGAACTACCACCGGCATATCCTCGTCGATAAGGGCTATCGGGCCGTGCTTCATCTCGCCTGCGGGATAGCCCTCGGCGTGTATATATGAGATCTCCTTGAGCTTGAGCGCGCCCTCAAGTGCTATCGGATAGTTAATGCCGCGCCCCAGATAGAGAAAATCCCTGTAGTGAAAGTACCTCTTTGCGATATCCATTATCTCTCGCTCCGAGGCAAGGGCCGCTTCCATCTTACCGGGCAGCTCGACGAGCTCCCGTATGAGCTCGACGCCGCGCGCGGCGTCGACAGTACCGGCTCTGCGCCCGAGATAGAGCGCGAACATATAAAGGGATACAAGCTGGGTGGTAAAGGCCTTGGTCGAGGCGACCCCTATCTCAGGGCCTGCGTGCGTGTATAAGGTCCAGTCCGAGAGCCTGGGGATGCTGCTCTCGACAACGTTGGAGACGGCCACGACCTTCGCCCCTTTGGCCTTTGCCTCTTTGACGGCGGCAAGCGTATCCGCTGTCTCGCCGGACTGCGATATAGCGACGACAAGCGTCTTTTCACTTACAAGCGGATTACGGTAACGAAACTCGCTGCCGAGATCGACCTCGACAGGGACTCCGGAGAAGTCTTCGATAAGGAATTTTCCGACAAGGGCCGCGTGCCACGAAGTCCCGCATGCGACCAGATAGATACGTTCAATGCCGGTAAGGTCCAGATCAAAGCCGTCCAGGAAGATATCACCGGCCTCCTCCATGAGGTTGCCGCGAAAGGTATCGATCACCGCACGCGGCTGCTCATGGGTCTCTTTTAGCATAAAATGGCGATACCCGCCCTTCTCCGCCATAACAGGCGACCAGTCGATGGTACGCTCTTCCTTTACAATTACCTCGCCGTCAAGGTCCGTGACCTCAAGGCCGTCGCGAGAGAGGATAGCGAGCTCGCCGTCTTCCAGAAAAACGGCCCTGCGCGTTATATCGAGGATCGCGGTTACATCCGACGACACGACCGACTCGCCCTCGCCTATACCGATAACCAGAGGACACTCTTTTTTGGCGGCCACAATAACACCGGGCTCCGCCCGGCTAATGGCCGCCAGGGCGTAACTGCCCCTGACCTTTTTGCAGGCGGCCCGGAGGGCCGCCTGCAAAGTACTGCCTTTCTTTATCTCTCGGTCTATAAGGTGTGCGATTATCTCGGTATCGGTCTCGGATCTAAAGACCGCGCCCTCTTTGCTCATCTCGGAGCGCAGCGCCAGATAGTTCTCTATTATACCGTTATGCACGACGGCTACGCCGCCCTCCATATGAGGATGGGCATTGGCCTCGCTCGGCCTGCCGTGCGTGGCCCAGCGGGTATGCCCTATACCCACGCGCCCCTTGAGTTCTTTACCGTCGAGCTTATCGACCAGACGCCTCAGCTTACCTTCGCTGCGCTCAAGCGTTATTTCAGAGCCGTCGCCGTCGCAAAAGACAGCTATGCCCGCAGAGTCGTAGCCGCGGTACTCAAGCTTCCTGAGCCCCGCTATTATCACATCACGGGCAGATCTCTGCCCGACATAACCAACTATTCCACACATAGATGCTACTACCCCTCGGTCTTTTTACGGGAAACCATCTTTGAACGCTTTGCGGCCCAGCCCTTTATCACCCTCTGCTCACTCCTTGAAAGCGCCAGAGCGCCGGGAGGGACGCTCTTTGTAATGGTAGAGCCGGAACCTATATACGCGCCCTTGCCGATAGTAACCGGCGAGACAAGCTGCGTATCGCTGCCGACAAAGACGTTGTCTTTTATATGGGTCTTGTGCTTGTTTACCCCGTCGTAGTTACATATAATAGTGCCGGCGCCGATGTTAACGTCTTTACCTATAACAGCGTCCCCCAGATACGAAAGATGGCCGGCCTTTACGCCCTGGCCAAGGGTAGCGTTCTTTACCTCGACAAAGTTCCCTATGCGCGCGCCGCGCCCGAGTCTGGCGCCGGGCCTGAGTCTGGCGAACGGCCCTGCCTGCACATCGTCGGCGAGGACAGAAGACTCGACGACCGAGTGACTCTTTATGACAGACCCCTTCCCTACCCTTGAGTCCCTGATCCTCACGCCCTCTTCTATAACAGAGCCCGCGCCGACCGTCGTCGCGCCGCTTAAGTGTACATTAGTATATATCGCCGCGTCCGCGCCGATCTTTACCCCGTAGTCGATATAGGCGGTAGACGGGTCTATAAATGAAACCCCCGCCATCATATGCTCTTCGTTTATGCGCTCGCGCATAAACATACCCGCACGCGCCAGTTCAAGACGGTTATTAACGCCCATGACCTCTTCGGGGTCGAGATGGGTAAAGGCCTTTACGCGCTTACCCTGCGCGCAGGCAAGCGAAATAAGGTCGGGGAGGTAGTATTCCTTCTGCTTATTTTTTGTGCCGAGTTTTTTAAGATTGGCCTTTAAAAAAGCAAAGTCTATCAAATAGATACCGGTATTGACCTCGCAGATACCCTGCTGGGAGGGGGCAAGGTCTTTGTCCTCGACTATGGCTGAGACCCGGCCTCCCCGGTCCCTGACAACACGGCCATAGCCGGCGGGGTCGTCCATCAGTACGGATATAAAGGATATAACCGGGGCTTCTACCGCCCTGCCTTTAACGCCCTTTGTACTCCTGCGATGTATACGAAGAAGCGCCCTGAGGGTGTTTTTTGTTATCAGCGGAACGTCTCCGGAGAGTATCAAGACCTCGCCCCCGGGGTCGTCCTGACCGGCCAGAAGAGGCATCGCGCACATTACGGCATGTCCGGTGCCAAGCTGAGGCGATTGCTCGCAGAAACTTATATGCTTATCAGGAAGGGCTCTGCGAACCTGCTCGGAGTCGTGACCGACGACGACGACGGTACGCTCTACCTTGAGTTCTTTTAAGGCCCTGACCGGATAAAATATCATGGGCCTGCCGCTTACCGGATGCAGAACCTTGGGCAATTTCGACTTCATCCTCGTGCCCCTGCCTGCCGCAAGGACTATAGCCGCTACATTCTTCATATATAAAACGATATAATAACCCCACTGCCTCGTCAAGGCTTTTAAGGTGCGGTTTTCTTTCATACCGCTTTACAACCATCGAAAGACTCTGTTAATATTAAATAATGGGTATGGATGAGGAAATCATGGGGCTGGAGGCAAAGATAATACGCCTCAAAGCCGAATACGAACAATACTTCCAGAGGGTCCTGAAACGCGAGCCCATTAAACTACGCCAGGAGATAGAGAAGACGATCCTGCGCTATACAGGCGTCCCCATAAACAACACCTCTATTAAATTCAAGTTCTCTTCATTATCGTCCAAGTTCACAAGCTACAAACAATACTGGAGACGCACCATCAGGATGATAGAAGAGGGAACCTACCAGAGGCGCGCCGAAGGAGGGGGGGCCGCGCCAAAGGCTCCGCAACCGGTCGAGATACCAAAGGCCGCGCCGACCGCGCCGCCGCGAAAGGCCGGCCTTAAAGATGCCTTTGATAAATACCTGAACTCCAGAAAAGAATGCGGAGAGCCGACAAAGGGCGTTACCTTCGAGAAGTTCCAAAAGAGCATCACCTCTAAACAGAAGAAACTCGGCATAGAGGGTAAGGCCGTAAAGGTCTTTGTCAAGGACGGCAAGACAAAGGTCGCCTTTGTCTCAAACAAGAAAAAGGGGAAATAGAAGACTGCCTCGCCCTGCCCCCCTTCCTTTATATCATAAAACAGCTCCTTTATAGTCGGATAGAGTCCGGGACGTACCGCCCGGGGCGGTTGTAAACCACAGGCGAGAGCCGGGCAGGGGGTGCTACAACCGGTTAGTTCACGGCCATTGTCTTTATACGCCTACCGGGCAGCTCTGTCCTGTTGCCGTAGGGATCGATGAGCGTTACCCGCACCATGTACTCCGAGCCGGGCTTAAGCCCCTCTACCGTAAGCTCCGGCCTTGCGGAATACAGGGGGCTTATCGCCGTGATCTTATCGACGCCTCCGTCCAGAACAAGAGTAGCCTTCAGAAGCGCTACCTCAGGGTTTTCCCTGCTATGCCTGAGCCTTGCCCGTACCTCAAGGTATACCTTTCTGAACTCGGCGTATTGCTCGAAAGATAGCTCTCCGTCAAGCTCGGGAGGGGCCTTGTCCATCTTCGTCTTTGAGAGATCCGGATGCATAAGAGGGTCGCCGATAAGGGAGGTCGACCAGTTTACGTATAATGTAGAGTTTAAAAAGACGTCTCCCAGATCACGCCCGCGCAGGAGGTAACGCGTAAGTATCCTGTTATCCCAAAAGGTCGCGTTCGTTATATGCGGCCCTCCGCTATAAGCCGGCGCACCGCCGGCCGTTACCGTAACTCCCTTTCGAAGCTGCTGCCATACCGTCGACCTGCTGTAGTTCAGGCCGTTAGAGCTTTCAACGTGCCTGTGCATCCCTCCGGGATAAAAACCGGCTAACCGCCAATCGGCCTCTGCATTCTCGGCGCACGCGCCTTCCTCACCCACGGGACGGGCCAGAAATGGCAGTCCCTGCCCATTACTGTCTTTATAATTACCTTTATCTACCTGGGTTATAAAGCCCAGTTCATCAAGTTCGCCGGCGCCCCAGAGCCCCTCTTCCTCGGCCTTACGCATGCGCTCCGTAAGATCCGCTATCTTCTCCTTACCGGCGGCGGCAAGCCCCGCCCTGACGCGGCAATCCATCTCAGGGCGCAGGTACTTTGTCGCATACAGGGAATAATCTATTATCCTTCTGGCATCGCTCAGGTCTACCCCGTCGATACGCGTCACGCCATAGGCAAACTGTCCCTCCGGGACAAGTTCTCTCTGAAGCCGGAGCGGCGGTATCTGATAAAACTCCGGCTTCGGACTGCCCCGCCTGATATAAGAATATGCGTCCTTATGCATATACGGGTTCCACCGCCGGCCCATCTGGGGCCTGCGCATCGCCGTTGTGATCGCGTAACTTGCCACCCCGTTCTCGGAGCCGGGGCCTTTTGCGACCTGCATTGCCACGACCGGCGGCCTTAGCCTGCCGCCCCAGTCATAGTAGAGCGTCTGGAGGCGCTGCTCCAGAGAGCCGCGGGAACCGTGGTCGCCCCTGCGGCTGGTCGCTCCCCGCTCTATCCCAAAGACCCCGCTGGCGGAAAACGGCATGCCGCGAACGACTACGATATATAATATATGGTCTTTAAGCTGCACACCGCCGGGCAGGGCATTGGCCGGGTCTTCCAGAAACTTTCTTACAGGGTTAAGGACGTCCTCTTCCAGGATCTTATCGTCGGCGACGCCGTCCGGGCCCGTCTCTGAAAACTCAAAATCAAGATGATCATAATACGGAAGTTTGAGTTTTTTTATCACCTTTCCGTCTTTATCCCTGACACTGAAGAAGACAGTGACCGGGCCGCTGAAGAATTTAGATGCGTCAAGGCTTAAGAGATAAGCCGACTTCCCTTTCTTTATATAATAACCCCCGGGCTTTACGCCTCCGGCAGAGGCCTTTGGTACGGCTACCTTTTCCTTTGTAAGGTTTGAACGTATACTCAACCGTATCGAGTCAGGGTCGGCCCCGGGCTCGTCTATCTTTATCTCAACTCTGCGCATATCGCGCAGCACTTTGCCGCGCGGAGCGCGGCCCTTGCCCTTATAGACGATACCGTTTCCGTTATCTTTGCTCACCTCCTTTACAAACCAGCCGTTCAGGTCGCGGTCGAAGCTCTTATGACGGCACTTTAGCCCCAGCAGATAAGGCCGCTTACCGGTTACCGGGTCTGTGTACATACGCACGTAATACTCGGCAAGCTCTCTGGACTCCTGGCCCGTGCCCTTGCCGGCCTTTATACCGGAGGTCTTCGGCTGCCAGTCGGCGTTATATAGGACAAGCACCTGGTCCGGGGCCGCCTTATAAGGGATGACCCTCATGGCGTGAGCCTTCAAGGATATAATAAAAAAGAAGGATGAAAAAATAAATAGAAGAGGAAGAAGTCTGCGCATTATGAGACCCCTTGGAATGTGTAAGGGAAAATACTATCTAAAAGAGAGAGATTGCTTCGTCGCTTTAAAGCTCCTCGCAATGACAGGTTAAGGAGAATTACTACCGCCCGGCAGAGACAAACCACCTGCGGCACGGAAGAAACAGTGGGCGCAGCCCGCTATACCCCCCCTAACCTCAGTCCTCTCCCAAAAGGGGGGAAGACGTAAAAGGCCACCTTGGTTTAGCCTTTGTGGCAAGGCCGCTTTACTCTCGCCAGGGGCAGATATCCGACAGGTAAAACAAGCCTTCGCAAAGAACATACTATCTTGACGAACCTTGCCCCTCCGCAGCCGCCTGCGTACAGCAAAGTGTATCAATAAAGTTTTATCTCATGGATAGTAATAAGATATTATCTTATTGAACTTTGCCTCCGCCTGCGGCGGCGAGCTTTATCTTCGCGAAATCAGCGATAGCCTTATTGGCGGCGTAATCGGGGTCGTCCTCTGAGACGCCGTCTATCGCTTTCTCTGCGGCGGCGAGCTCTGCGTCTACCTCGGAGGCATTTATATCTTCGCCCATAAAGGCGGTATCGACGAGCAGGTTTACCTTACCCGGGGCGACCTCGGCATAACCCCCGCCGACGGCTATATTTTTTACGGCTCCGCCGGTCTTATATCTGACAACGCCGGAGATGAGGTTGCAGATAAGGTCGGTATGCCCTTCAAGCACACCAAACTCGCCAAGCTGGCCCGGGGCATAGACGTCTTCTACATCGACCGAGAGGATAATACCGGTCGGGGTTACGACCTCGAATTTTATTGCATCTGCCATCTATACAAGCGCTCCAGGATCCAATTAGACGTTAAAGTGTAGTGGCCTTTTCAAGGGCCTCTTCGATAGTGCCGACGAGGTAGAACGCCTGCTCGGGCACGTCGTCGTGCTGCCCTGCTGCTATCTGCTGGAAGCCCTTCATCGTATCGGCGATGCCAACGTACTTTCCGGCGAGCCCTGTGAACTGCTCGGCAACGAAGAACGGCTGCGAGAGGAATTTCTGTATCTTTCTCGCCCTTGATACAACGAGCTTATCTTCCTCCGAGAGCTCGTCCATACCAAGGATAGCGATGATGTCCTGAAGGTCTTTATACTTCTGGAGTATCTGCTGAACCCCGCGAGCAGTATTATAGTGCTCGTCGCCGATGATATTAGGATCAAGGATGCGAGAAGTCGAGTCAAGCGGATCGACCGCAGGATAGATGCCAAGCTCGGCTATCTGACGTGAGAGAACCGTCGTAGCGTCAAGATGGGCGAATGTCGTAGCAGGCGCCGGGTCTGTAAGGTCGTCGGCAGGGACGTAGATGGCCTGAACCGATGTAATAGAGCCCTTTGTCGTAGAGGTGATCCTCTCCTGCAACTCGCCGACGTCGGTCGAGAGCGTCGGCTGATAACCAACGGCGGACGGGATACGGCCAAGCAGCGCCGAGACCTCCGAGTTGGCCTGAACGAACCTGAATATATTATCGATAAAGAGAAGGACGTCCTGCCCTTCCTCGTCCCTGAAATACTCCGATACGGTAAGGGCCGATAGCGCAACGCGGGCCCTGGCCCCGGGAGGCTCGTTCATCTGTCCGTAGACAAGAGCGGCCTTATCTATAACGCCGCTCTCCTTCATCTCGCGCCAGAGGTCGTTACCCTCTCTTGTCCTCTCGCCGACCCCGGCAAAGACAGAGTAACCACCGTGCTGCATAGCGACGTTGTTGATAAGCTCCATGATAAGGACCGTCTTACCGACTCCGGCGCCGCCGAAGAGCCCGATCTTACCGCCCTTCAAATAAGGCGTTAGAAGGTCGACGACCTTAATACCCGTCTCAAAGACCTCCATCCTTGTAGACTGCTCTTTAAACTCGGGAGCAGGCCTGTGAATGGGGTCGCGTCTTTTTGATTCAATCGGCCCCTGCTCATCGACAGGGTCGCCCGTTACGTTCATTATCCTGCCAAGCACCTCTTCGCCGACCGGAACGGTTATTCCCTCACCGGTATCCATAACGGCCTCGCCCCTTACCAGCCCCTCTGTGCCGTCCATCGCGATGCAGCGCACCTGGTTCTCGCCGATATGCTGGGCGACCTCGACAACAAGGTTCCACTGCTCATCGCTCAGGCCCTTGTTCGTAACCTTAAGCGCGTTAAATATCGATGGAAGATGCCCGGGCGGGAACTCCACGTCCAGAACAGGTCCGATGACCTGTACAACCTTTCCTAAGTTCTTATCCTCGCTCATTCTGAAAAACCTCCGGATTAAATCGTCTAAGGCAAGCGGTACCCCGTCAAAGACGGCTGGAAACCGCCTGTGGCGATTCGTTTATCAAATACTTTCATCTATCGGCCCGCGCCCCTGCGGGTTTTAAGCAGACCCTGACCGGCCCTGTCCAACTCTATCACTTAAGGGCCTCAGCGCCGCTGATGATCTCCATAAGCTCTTTTGTGATCGCCGCCTGCCTGACCCTGTTGTAGATAAGCGTCAGGTTGTCTATCATATCCGAGGCGTTCCTTGAGGCCGAGTCCATTGAGGTCATCCTCGCACCGTGCTCGCTGGCAGAGGATTCAAGTAAAGACCTGAAGATCTGTATCTCGATATATTTAGGGAGCAGGCTATCGAGCACCTCCTGCGCCGAAGGCTCAAGGATACACTCATCCATATCACTCTCGACGCCGGTATCGCCTGCCTCGCCTAAGGCGCCTGCCTCCGCTTCGCCGCCGGCAGCTTCTGCCTCTTCCGCCTCTTCCTTAACAGGCGGAGGGGTCGCAGGCAGTATCTTCTGCAAAACCGGCTCCTGGGTAAGCGCACTCTGAAACTCGCTATAGATGACGCAGACCTCGTCGGCACGGTCTTCCAGATAGTCTTCGGTAATCTCCGCTGCTATTGCTTTGGCCATGGCGTAATCCGGCCTTGCCACGCCCATTTCTCTACTTTTGCTGCCCTCGCGCCTCTTGAAGTGATCGGCTCCGCGCTTACCAATCAGGTAGAGCATCACATCGTCGTCAGGATGGTCGTCCAAAAACCCCTCGGCCATCCTGATAAGCGAGGTATTAAAGCCGCCGCAGAGCCCCCTGTCTGAGGTAAGAAGGATAAGCTCTATCTTCTTCTTTTCAGCCACGCCCTCAGCTTCAGGTGCGTAACCGCCCTCAACAGCCTCGCCGGCCTCTACTATCCCGCCAGCCTCTTCCTGCTTCTTTGCCTTCTTTGACTTCCTGGCCTTCCTGGAACCCGTGGCAACCTCGGCCTTCGCCGATTTCTGAAAAAGAGGGTTGCTATCGGGCGAGACCATCCCTGATAAAGACCCGACAAGGGTCTTTATCTTATCTGCGTAAGGTCTGGTCGAGACGATATCTTCCTGGGCGCGCCGCAGTTTTGCAGCCGATACCATCTTCATGGCGCGGGTTATCTGCTGCGTATTCTTTACACTGCCGATCCTGCGCTTAATATCACTTAATGTCGCCATTCTATATAGGTACTCTCTCTTTAGATAATTTTATTGAACTACCCGCAATGCGCAGTCGCAAGCCTCAAACAGAGAAGCTGCCCTTAAAGTCCTTGATCACGCCCTCGATCCTGCCCTTGAGGTCATCGTCAAGCTTCTTCTTATCCTTTATCGCCTGAAGAAGGTCCGTGTGCCTGGACTCCAGGAATGCGTCAAGCTCGGCCTCGAACTTCACGACCGAGGTTACCGGATACTCATCGACGAAGCCGTTTGTGGCGGCATAGATGGCTACGACCTGCTTCTCTACGCTAAGCGGCTTATACTGGCCCTGCTTGAGTATCTCGACAAGCCTCTTGCCGCGCTCCAGCTGGTTCTGCGTCGCCTGATCCAGATCGCTGCCGAACTGCGCGAATGCCGCGAGCTCGCGAAACTGCGCAAGGTCGAGCCTGAGTGTGCCGGCGACCTGCTTCATAGCCTTGATCTGAGCCGACCCGCCGACACGGGAGACCGAAAGGCCGACGTTAATGGCAGGCCTCACGCCTGAATGGAAGAGCGAGGTCTCAAGGTATATCTGGCCGTCTGTGATAGAGATAACGTTAGTCGGAACGTAGGCCGAGACGTCTCCGGCCTGCGTCTCGATAATAGGCAGCGCGGTAAGAGAGCCGCCGCCCCGGTCGTCGCTGAGCTTCGCGGCCCTCTCAAGCAGCCTTGAATGTAAGTAAAAGACGTCTCCCGGAAAGGCCTCACGCCCCGGAGGACGCCTGAGGAGCAGCGAAAGCTGCCTGTAAGCGACGGCGTGCTTTGAAAGATCGTCATAGATAACGAGCGCGTGCCTGCCGCTGTCCCTGAAAAGCTCGCCGATCGTCGCTCCTGTATAAGGGGCGAGGAACTGGAGCGGGGCGGACTCACTGGCGGTAGCCGCAACGATTACGGTATAATCCATCGCGCCGTGCTCTTTTAATTTTTCTACTATCTGGGCGACCGTCGACTGCTTCTGCCCGATTGCGACGTATATACAGAAGACGTCCTGCCCCTTCTGATTGATTATAGTATCGATGGCGACAGCTGTCTTGCCTGTCTGACGGTCTCCGATGATAAGCTCACGCTGACCGCGCCCGATCGGGATCATAGCGTCAACGGCCTTGATCCCTGTCTGGAGAGGCTCGGTAACAGGCTGCCTGTCGACGATGCCCGGGGCCTTTACCTCGACCTGCCTTTTTTCCTTGACAGTTATCGCGCCCAGGCCGTCGATAGGATTACCAAGGGCGTCAACGACACGCCCCATCATCTCCTCGCCGACCGGGACCTCAACGATCCTGCCGGTACGCTTTACAATATCGCCTTCCTTGATAGTATAGTCCGCGCCAAAGACAGCGACACCTACGTTTTCCTCTTCAAGGTTCATGACCATCCCGAATATATCTCCGGGGAACTCGATAAGCTCTCCGGCCATGGCCTTTTCCAGCCCGTATATTCTGGCGATACCGTCTCCGATCGAGATAACCGTCCCGACCTCCTCGACATCCACCCCTTTTTCAAAGCCCTTTATCTGGCTCTTTATAAGCTCGCTTATCTCTCCTGCATTGATCATCTTAAACGGCTCCTTCCAGTAATTTTTCCTTCATGCTCTCAAGCTGAGCCTTAATGCTCCCGTCAAGTATCAGGTTATCCATCCTCACGACAAAGCCGCCGATAAGATCGGGGGCCTGCTTAAAAGTGAGGATCACATCCTTGCCCGTCTCTGCCCTGAGCTTCTCCCTGACATCGTCTAACGTAACTTTTGTAAGCTCGGTAGGAGCCTGCACCTCGGCGCGTACCCGGCCTGCAATATCATCCTCAAAGCGCGAATAAGCAACACTTATATCAGAGAGCAGCCCCACGGTGCGCCTCTCGATAAGTATACGAAGAAAGTTCTTTAAAGCATTCGAGAGCCCCAGCCTGTCGCAGAGCCCGTCGCCGACGGCATGGCGCTCCTCAAGGGTATACATGGGGTTCAAGAGCACCTTACCCAGCTCCTCGCTTACAGCCATAGCCTCTACTACAGAACCAAGCTCCTTACCGTACTGTGCGGCGTCGTTACTCTCAACGGCCACGTCTATCAACGCCCTGGCATACTTTCTGGCAGCGCCTGCTTTTTTCATTAATTAAGCCTCAACTTATCTATATAGGTCTTTACCAGCCTGTCCTGATCGTCAGACCTTATCTCTTCAGTAATGATCGTCTTTGCCATCTCCATGGCGAGCAGAGCGGCCTCTTTTTTAAGGGCTATACGCGCACGCTCTATCTCCTGCTCCGCAGTTGCGCGGGCCTGCTCCCTGAGCTTTTCTACCATCGCGGCCGCCTCTGCCTTTATCTTCTCTTTCTCCAGCTCGGCGTCCTTCCTTATCCGGGCCTCGGCCTCGGCTATAATAGCGGCAAAACCGCTCTCTTTCTTCTTATACTCGGCAAGCTTCGCCTCGGCCTCCTTACGTTTCGTCTCGGCCTCGGCAAGCTGCGCCCTGATGCCGTCGGCGCGGTTTTCAAGGGCCTTTTTAAGGAACTTTTTCCAGACTATAACAATGGAAACTACCAGGACAATAAAATTAATCGTCATCCAGAGCAGATCGCTGTCGAACTGGCTCTCGCCGCCGCTGTTTGCAAACGCAAGGGTCGGCAAGAGCACCGCAGTAAATATAAGAAGTATCGGCAGCGCCCTCTCAAGCATCTTCTCCGCGATGACGCGCGATATACTGGGGGCATCTTCCATAAGCTCTTCAAGCACCTTGTCCCTGTTACCGGCGATATCGCCCTTTACCCTGGCTATATCTCCCTGCAATTCGGTGCGGCTCTCCTCGACAATGGCCTTCTGCTCTTCAAGCGCGGCCTGGCGGATAGCGACACGCTCTTCCCGCGCCTTGCTCTCGGCATCACTGATACGCTTTTTAAAGTCCTCGTTGCCCTGCTCGATCTCGGCCTCTATGGCGGCCGCCCCCTCAAAGGTACCCTCTGTCTTCTCTTTACGTTCCTCTAGCACGGCCAGGAGCGGCTTAAAAAGGACACGGTTAAGGATCACCAGCATTATAAGAAATGCTATCATCTGATATACAAAAGTTATATCTACGGATATCATAAGACCGAGCGGAACCCCTCTTTAAGAGATATGTTATGTAAGGTACATTAACTAAAGATCATTAATAAAAAATAATAGAACCTGTTTAAAACAAACCTGCCCCTGCTGCCGGCAAAGGAACAACCAGCCCCCTTCACAAACAAAATAGCGGCGCTAAACCCCCGCAGAAGAACAAAGACCCGGCGGGCGAAGCCAGCGGGCAGATACAATAACCGGTCTCAGGCTGTAAACCGCCTTAGGCGGACTGAATAAATGTCTTTTTCTATCATAGAGTTCTTAGGAATGTCAAGCCCTTAAAGGCCGCTGCCGGTTAAAAAGAAAGTGGAGTTTACAGGGCTTTTCGCGCCTTTCACCCCA
>UOEA01000035.1_pt1 | contig 16823 bp, 16 predicted proteins | sample 1988571 | NCBI WGS metagenome assembly UOEA01 (sample SAMEA4712194, study PRJEB27164) | hydrothermal vent metagenome | biome: marine basaltic hydrothermal vent biome; feature: marine hydrothermal vent; material: mineral | place: Pacific Ocean | collected 2011-06-14/2011-07-23 | depth 1689 m | reverse complement strand
TGACTATATTTAGACCTTTTGCCCTTCCCTCTTCTTCCTTAAGCCCTACGCTTGCGACGTTAGGATCCGTGAATATGGCATGCGGGATGATCTCGTAGTCAATCGTTCTCATAGAACGTTCGTCGCCTGCAAAGGCGTTTTCTGCCGCCACAATACCTTCACGGGCCGCCACGGTAACAAGCGGCATCCTGCCGACGACGTCGCCGACCGCGAAGATATCCGGGGCGCTCGTCCGCATAAATTCGTCGGTCTTTATAAAGCCCTTACCGTCCGTTTCCACACCAGCGGCATCAAGGTTCAACCGCTCCGTATTTGGCGTGTTACCGGTCGCCATAAGCAGGGTCTGCCCCTCGAAATCCTGCCTGGCCCCCAGGATCTCAGCCGTCACCAGTTTCTTTGTTCTGGTCTGCTCCACCTTTAGGACCTTTACGCCGGTTATAACTTTTATGCCTTCTTCCTCAAGGTATTTACAGAGCGCGACGGATATATCCTCATCCTCACCCGGAACAAGCCTTGAGCTGCGCTGAAGTATAGTTACCTCCGTGCCGAAGCCGGCGAATAACTGCGCCATCTCCACGGCTACGAACCGCCCCCCCATTATCAACATGGACTCGGGCAACTCGGCAAGCTCAAATGCAGTTGTAGAATTAAGAAAATCAACTCCCTCAATTCCCTCAAAGGGCGCTACCTGCGGCCTTGCACCGGTGGCTATTATTATCTCTTTTCCTTTGAGCAGGTTTGAGCCGACCTGCACCTTTTTCCCTGATAAGAAAGAAGCTTCTCCCTCAAAATAACTGATATTTTTATTGGTCTCAAGTATATTCAGGTATTTCTCCTGGCGAAGTTCGTCCAGGAGTTCGTCTTTTTGTTCGATAAGCTTTGCAAAGTCCACGCTGCCTCTGGCGATGGTTATTCCTTTAAACGGCTGTCTTCGTGAATAGTTGAAGATCTCAGCGGCCCTCAGAAGGTTCTTTGAAGGTACGCAGCCCCTGTTAAGGCAGGTCCCGCCTATAACCCCCTTCTCGCAGAGCGCAACGCTTTTGCCGAGTTCGGTTGCCTTTATGGCCGCGGCAAAGGCCCCGGAGCCCCCGCCTATGACTATGAGATCGAATCCTGTGCCTGCATCCATTGCTTTTTCCTCCCGTATATTTTTTATTCCTGAGATAAGCATACGCGGTAATGCCACAAGAAAAGATCTAACCCGTCAATCAGAGGGCATCCCTGCCTTTAGGCTCGCCCCGTACCCCACCTTCTCGACTGCCTCTATGATCTCTTTGACGCCGGTCTCGTCCTCGTCGTATTTAACCTGCGCCTCTTTCTCTTTATAGCTTACCTCTACCTCCTTGACTCCTTCCACATTGGAGATCGACTTCTTTACCGCCTTTGGACACATCCTGCACGTCATACCGGTGACGTCAAGCGTAATGTCCTTAATCTCCCCGGCAAGCAACGGCCCGCCTGCAAGGACCATCAAAGCGATTGACGCTATAAGTATTAGAATCTTTTTTTTCATCCCGAACCCCTCCTTTCTTATGGATGGATAGAATATCCCTGTCATGCAAGCAGCCATCCCGCCACGTAGGGAAAGCTGACGCCAAAGACCGCAAAGACGACAAGTACCCAGAACATGAATTTCTTTACCCGCATGGTACGCAGACCGCACTTGTCTTTCTCCGCGCAACGCGCTCCCCTGCCATAGGAGTAATAAAAGGCCACAACAACCAGCGCCATAGTTACGGCGATAAAGTACGGCCTGAACCACTCAAGGCTTGAAAGAAAGCCCAGACCGGTTATGCCGAAGGCCAGAAATAATGCCGGGCCGATACAACAACCGGCTGCAAGGATCGAGGTTACGATCCCTCCCATAGTCAAGTATCTATCCTTCACTTCTTTCTCCCTCCTTTTACCGCCCCCGACAGATCAACCTCAATGCTCTTTATTACGGGGCAGGCTTCAGTGGGGCTGCGCATCTCACATGAGTCTATAAGTTCGTTCAATACCATTCTCAATGAACCGAGCGCCTTGATCTTCTCCTCGACGTCCCTTAACTTCTCAACCGCCTTTTCCCTCACTCTACCGCAGGACTCGGCGCTATCAACGCTCAGCTCCAGAAGCCCCTTTATCTCTTTCAACGTAAAACCAAGTTCCTTGGCCCGCCGTATGAATAGAAGCCTCTTTAAAGACCCTTCATTAAAGAGCCGGTACCCCGCGGCGGTCCTTCCAACCGGCAATAACAGCCCCTGACGCTCGTAGTAGTGAACGGTTTGAATATCCACTCCCGCCCTGCCTGCCAGTATGCCTATGGTATGTTCATCGCCTATATTCATCTTTACCCCTCTTAACTACATTATAGACCCTATACCCTGGTATAGGGTCAAGGGAAATTTCAAGGCTCGATCATTTCATATCGTCTCTAAAAACATCGTAGTGATTCTTTATTTCAACCGGTACTGTTGTGTTGGGAAGGAATCAGCAGTTCACACCTTAAGGGAGTGCATTTCAGACTATCATAAGACAGTCAACTACAAGCAAAGAGTAAAGAGAGTCGTCAGAGAGAAAGCGTCTTCGAGAGATACAACATCGTAAACGAAGATGATCTAAAGAAGGCCTCCAAGAAGGTTACAAAATACCATCAGAAGCAGGATAGTTGCAGTCGGCCCTTTAGGTGGAAAAAGCCGAGCGCGGAAGGTCGCATAAAACCCATTGATCACAAGTGGTGCCGGAGGTCGGGCTCGAACCGACACGGAGCCAAGCTCCACGGGATTTTGAATCCCGCGCGTCTGCCTATTTCACCACTCCGGCTTTTATAAAGTAACCAACCAGGGACACATACAACAATTAAAGATCTGTAACCAAAGCTACAACTGTTGCCTGCTCACCACTCCGGCTTTTATAAAATAATAAGATACCGCAGTAACCGGTCTTATGCCGACAGGTAGCTTTATAAATTAACATAAAACCAGCGGCAAGTCCACCAAAGCCGTTGCCGCAGAAGCAGACTCGCAGGCCGTACGCGTAGCCTGGCGGCCCTTCATTCAAAAAACCTGTAAAAAACACTTACGATGACAAATGACATAAAAAAATAACTTTATCAAGGGCTTTAAAGCGCCTGAAGAGCTCTATTTCAACAATAATACAACTTTGTCAACCTCGAATTTAACTTTCACCTTGCCATACATCTAAAGCAGGTATATACTACGTAAATGCCCGCTACCAAGACAATCAGGACGCCGCTGAAGAGGCTCAGGAATATTCGCACCTCCAAAAGGTTTAGCCACGAAGATCTGGCACGCGGCCTTGGCGTGGACAGGACTACATATATTCGCAAGGAGCAGGGCTCGATCCCTATTACCACCGAGGAGTGGATAAAGCTCGCCCTGACCCTGGATGAAGAGCCCGCGTACTTCTTCAGCTCAAACGAAGAGGGAAGATCAATGGTCAACGTCGAGGAGGCCGAACGAATACTGCTTAAACTCTACCGCAGCCTCACCACTGAAGAACAGCAGGACATGGCAAACTCCCTGCGCCTGATGCTTAAAGGGATCAAAAGAAAAAAGGTCAGAGAAGCAGTAGAGCTGCTAACCAGGATCGGCCTGTAATTACCTCCCGCCGCCGCGTACCCTCTCCGTCTTTTACCGCGCACCGAACTCTATCAGCCACCTGAGAAACCCGACCACAGAGGACTGCTCCATATGGTACGAGACGTCCTTATCCTCTGCGCCGACATAGACAGAGACGCCTATGCCGCGTACAGCCCTGAAACCGTCCCTGTCGGTCTCGTCGTCGCCTATATAGACAGGGCAGGTCGAGGCAAAGGGTTCTTGCCCGAGTATCCACTCTACGGCGCGTCCCTTGTTCCAGTCCACAGCCGGGCGCAGCTCTATAACCTTCTTGCCGCCGGTGACCCTGAGGAGCCCACGCTCCTTAAAAGTACCAAGCTCGCTGTCCAGCTCTTTCATAAGGGCCTCTATCTGCCCGGCCTCCAGCCGCCTGTAGTGCAGGCTCAGAGTCGCGCCCTTGTCTTCCACCAGGACCCCCTCGTAGCGAGCCTCGACCTCGCGCAGGACCTTTGCCGCGGCCTTTAGCTCCTCCAGCTTGTCGGCGCCGATATCATAGTCCATCTCAAAACCTTTGGAAGCCGTCTCAGGCGGCGCGGAGCGTATTGTCATACCGTGGTTTGCGCCGTAGGTAATATTCGTCAGGCCGACTTTTTCCCTGATATCGGCCAGGCCCCTGCCGCTGATAACGGCTACCGGGTAGATAGAGGAAAGCCTCTTTAATACCTCTCTTGACCCCGGCGGAAGCTCGGCCAGCGCCGGGGTCTCGGCAATAGGGGCAAGGGTGCCGTCAAAATCCAGAAATAGAGAGAGCCTTCGCCCGGGGAGCCTTCGCCCGGAGAGCCTTCGCCCAACCACCTCGCGGCCAAAGCCTTCAAAGTCCTCAATGTTATTTAAGGGGGCGCTCATCAGCGAAGTTTGCTCATCTCATCCATTATATTATCCACCCACCTGTAGATATCATGGCCGGCCAGGTACTCTCTGGCAATAGTCATAAGCTCTCCCTTACGTTTGGCCGGCAGCTCTATCGCCGCCTTTACCATATCGGCGCAGCCCTCTGTATCATAAGGGTTTATAACGATAACACCCGGCATGCCTTCTGCAACTCCGGCGAATTCCGAGACCAGGAGCGTGCCGGTGCAATCGACCTGCGAGGCTATATACTCCTTCGCCACAAGGTTCATACCGTCAAAGACGCTTGTTATAAGCATAAGGTCCGCCGCCCTGAAAAGGGCCGCCAGCTCCCCGTGCGTACAGCACTGCTCAATATATTCAATGGGCCTCCAGTCCTTTGTCGCGTACATATCGTTTATAGCGGCGACCTTCTCTCTGACCTCTCTCATATAACTCAGGTAAGGCTCTGTCTTTCTAGTCGGTATGGCGATCTGAACAAAGGTAAAGCGTCCCCTGTACTCGGGGTACTTATCAAAGAATATCTCAAGGGCCTCAAAGCACTTCAATATTCCCTTGGTATAGTCGAGCCTATCAACGCTGATGCCTATAATACGCCCTTCCAGACCTCGCTCACGCTTGAACTTATTGGAGTACCTCCTGGCCTTGAGCGACCTTGCGGCTGCGTCGAACCACTTGAAATCCACGCTTATGGGAAAAACCTTTACCTTGGTGATATGCCCTTTCCAGTGGATAAAAAGGCCTTTAACGTCAATATCAGCGCCAAGCTCAAGGTCTACACACCTGAGAAAATTACGTTTGAAGTTATCTATCTGAAAACCCACAAGGTCATTTGCGAGCATGCCTTCCAGTATCTCTCGCCGCTGCGGAGCGGCCCTGAAGATATCGTAGGGCGGCCACGGGATATGCCAGAAGATGGAAAGACGCAGATCCGGCCTCAGGTTCCTTATATACCCCGCGCAGAGCGATAAGTGGTAGTCCTGCAACCAGACAAAGCTGCCCTTCTTTGCCTTCTCTATAATAGCGGCGGCGAAGAGGGCATTTACCTTCTTATAGCTCTGCCAGTAAAACTCTTTCAGATATACCTTATCGGGCAGCATATGGCAGAGCGGCCAGAGCAGACGGTTTGAATAACCGTGATAATAACCGTTCATATCGTGACGCTTAATGGGAACGTGGTGCACGGTGTACTTTGGATCACCCGGCGGAACCGCGATATCCAGCGGCACGCCGCCGCCCCGGCCCCCCTTACCCGCCACCGGGGTAGAGGCGACCCAGATGCCCCTGGTAGCCGACATAACAGGGTCGAGCGCGGAGACAAGCCCGCCTATACTTTTTTCGTAACGTCCGCCTGGTTTTTTAAAGTACGGGGCCCTGTTGGAAGCGATAACCAGCTTACCGCGAAAAGCGGAGTTTGGCGACTTGGAGGCAGGCCTTACGGCGCTGCGCTTATCTGTTAAAGTCCGCCTGGTTTTTTTCGCCATAAAAGACTACCTGGATTACGAGACAATACGAAACCCGTTGCGGATAAAACCGCAAAATAGATAAACTCGGATTTTTCAGACTAGCAAGAGATGTGGTAACCCGTCCGGGACGGGTGGTAAACCTTTATAGATATGGCTCACGCAAAGACAGCCTGGAGCCAAAGATCGGCCTAACGCCTAGAGATTGATCACATCCTGCCCGGGATACTCCATCGAGAGCCAGAGGGCAAGGTACTTCCTGATATGTCCGGTAATGAGATAATTCCTGCGGATATGCTCCCTGCCCATGATCCCCATGTTGCGCGCCCTTACCGGGTCCTGCAGGAGCTGCCTGATCCGGACGGCACAGCCCTCGACCGAGTGGACAAGGTGCCCAGTAACGCCGTCTATTACCTGAAGCGGTATACCGCCGACGTCCCCTGCAACGACCGGCTTGTTCTTCCAGAGCGCCTCTGCGACGACCAGGCCAAAGCCCTCTCTGGTCGACTTCTGTATGACGATAGTAGCCCCGCGCTGCAGGGCGTTTATCTCTTTATCGCTAAAGGGCGGCAGCAGGAGTATATGAAGGTCCTCTACGCCTTCTGCCGCCTCCATGACCTCGGCCAGTATCCTCTCTCCCTCGGGATCGTCGTCTGCCGTACCTCCTGCGAGCACAAGCGTACAGTCGTAGTACTTCTTTACCATCTTAAAGGACTCGATAACGCCTATCGGGTCTTTAAAGGGATCAAAGCGTGAGACCTGCAGGAGTATGGGCTTGTCTCTGGGCACCTTGAAACGCTCAAAGACCTCGTCTATCTCCGCGTCGGAGAGTTCTATATTCTTATCGCTGAACGGGTCGATAGAGGGAGGTATCATGTACTGCGGCAGGGGAAGGCTCCGCGCAAAACTCGCTACCGAAAATATCGCGGCGTCATATTTTTTGACCTGATCCTTCAACAGGTACCACATGACCTTATCCGGCGTTGAGATATCTATATGACAGCGCCATACCCAGATACCCCGCTTTTTATGATCGATAAGCATCGCCGGCTGCGGATCGTGGATAAAGACACAGTCGGCGTCAAGGTTCATCTTCTCGCCGTTCTTCCTGTTTACCTTTTCATAGGTATCCCACATCTTGTCGGTAAGCGGGCCTGCCTGGCCCTGCAGGCTGTTGTGTATCCTCTTTGTTACCTCAAAGAACTGCTTATTGCCCTTGATAACCTTCCATTTCGCATCTATATCGAGCTCCCTTATAAGCGGGATTATCCTCTGCATAAGCTCTGCCACGCCGCCGCCTGTAGCCGTGGAGTTAACGTGCAGAAAACTTCTGCCCCTGAGTTTATCAGCCATATACTCTATGGCCCTGAGCTCACCGGCCTCGGAGATGCCCTTATAATCGTCAAGCCCCATCTAATTGTCCTCCATAGCCTTGGCCACAAGGGCCACAAGCTTATTTTTAAGGGTCTCTGCGGTAAACATATAAGGATCAAGCCTGCGGATACGCTCGGCGAGCCCGGTACAATCACCTCCAAAACAATCGCTAAAAAAACAACTGAAGTCATCGTCTTTCCGGCCAAGCCTGAGCCTTGCCTCATAAAAATGGTAATAGATGCAAGACGGATCGACCTCATCAAGGACGGCCTTGAACTCGCGGAGATTAGAGGCCTTGTGCCCGGTCGGGATCACGATCGTTATACCCTCGTTAAAGAAGAACTCTTTGCCCCCCCTTACGGCCCTGGGCGGGCGGTTCTCCTTCAGGTAATTGGTAATTATCCTTATAAGCTCCACCCTGATCTCCTCGATATCCGAGAACTCAAAGGGGTTCAGGTTGGCAAGCCTCTCTGCAAGGACCTTTTCTTCCAGAGCATCGGCTATCCAGCATATAAAATCATTGGGGTACTCAGGGGGTGCTACGTGAGGCTTCAGGAAGTACTGATGCATGTGATGGAAGATGCTCGCAGGCGATATCTGCTTGAGTATCTCAAGAAAATCAACGACATCCCTGGCATGCCTGCCCGTCATTCTCTCAACAGAAGTACACTCAAAGAAGACAAATGGTTCGGCCATATCAACTCCTTGCTTTAACGTCTCTGCAATATCCTATATATCAAACCTTTAATACGACTATATCATGTTTTTTTCATATAGATAGTTCTTATTGGGAATGGTATCTCTACCCCTTCTTCCTTAAACCTCTTAAAGATCCTCTTTCTCAACTCGTGCTGTACGTAATACTGCTCTACAAACTCACCGACCTGGCAGATAATGGTAAAATCAAGCGAAGACTCGCCAAAGCCGGGAGAGAACCTGACAAAGGGCGCCGGCTTCGCAAGAAGCCCTTTTAACTCGCCTGCGGACTTTGTAACGACATCGGTAAGCATATCCTCAATCTCCTGCGGGTCGCAGTCATAGCTAACGCCGACCGGGATAAGCAGGCTCATCCTTTTCTCCGGCATACAGAAGTTGGTAATTATGCTCTGCGAGAGCTTGGAGTTAGGGATAATAACGATATTGTTCTGAAGCTTCCTTATCTTGGTCGTCCTCCAGCCGACATCCACGACGTAGCCCTCCTCACCGGCGTCGAGCTTTATATAGTCGCCGACGCGTAGCGGCTTCTCAACAAGTATATGCACACCGGCGAATAAATTAGAGAGCGTATCCTGAAAGGCAAGGGCAACGGCAAGGCCTCCGACACCGAGGGCGGTCACAAGCGGCGTTATGGAGATGCCCAGGCTGTTAAAGATAATAATAAAGCCTATGGCAAGGATAATACCCTTGATTATCGCCTTTGATAGCCCTGTGGCAGCGGCCTGCCCCGATGTTTTTTCGATATAACGCTGAAGTATCTTTGAGGTAAAGTTGCCGATAGCGAGCGTAACAGAAAAGATGATGATGACGTAAATCGCCTTCATCCCGTAATTGACATACTTTACGGGAAAAGCCGAGGTGCCAAGCGCTATATAGAGGGCAATGGCGACGGCCCAGAAGATAGAAGGATAACTTAAGGAATTTAGTATTATATCATCGGCGTTAGTCTTTGTGCTTTGTGCCCAGCGCCTGAACACACGCAGGGCTAAGGCCCTGACGACAAGCAAAAAAACAGCCACTACAACAAAGACAACGCCGAGGACGACGTATTCTTTTAGAGGGTCTTTAAATATCTGCTCTAACATATCTAGCTTACCATGGACAGGGATATAACGGTGATGCCGTCACGCCCCGCAGGGGCGTGACGACAAAGGGATCCACAACAGATATTAAAATAAGATTCACGCAGGCTCTTTAATAACCTGTCCCGTTTGTTCGGCGAGCCTCAACCGTCAAGCTGCGGCCCGCACACCCGGCAAACGACCAGGCACGCCGGACGCCTAGTACTTAACAACAAAGTGAGCGCGTCTGTTCTTCTGCCAGCACTTTTCGCCGCTGCCTTTACAGAAGGGCTTTTCTTCGCCGTAACTTACGGTAGAGATAGTATTCTCATCGACGCCCAGCCTTACAAGATACTTCTTAACGGACCGCGCCCTTCTATCTCCAAGGGCTATATTGTACTCGTCGCTGCCCCTTTCGTCGCAGTGCCCTTCTACGGTGACCTTTGCGCCTTTGTTCCTGATAAGTATCTTTGCGTTGCTATCAAGGATATCACGGCTCTGACTCGACAGCGCATATTTATCATAAGCAAAAAAGACATCGTAGATTGTTCCGTCTTTGTCTTTGTCGGCGTCAAAAGATTTATCCAGAGAAGAGCTATAGACCTTGCCCTGCTCCTGAACGCCTACGCCGCGAGTAACATCGGCGCCGCTTTCTTCGCCGCCACTACTAATAACGCCCTTTGTTCCGCCCGACTGCGTCGCACATCCGGCGAATGTAAAGGCGCCCAGCATTAACGCAAGTACAAAAACCATGAAATTTCTTTTCATAGATACACCACCTTTAACCGGTTATTTTTAAAATTAAAGTTCTGTGCATAAGTTATCAAATGCCAAAGTAGGCTGTCAAGGCCTTACCCTGATAAAAGAGGGCTATTCACTACTATTTCAACGATTATATCGCATAGTCTAGCCCAATACGGATAAAAATCAAAAACCGTAACCAGCGCGGCGGCGGCGCAGGCGCAGGTCAATTTACAGCCCCCTTTGAGGCAAAGAGCATGTATATCGTAGCCACCCAGAGCACGATCAGGCTCGCCGTCTCCCAGCCAAGGCGCAAAAAGACCTTCCTCTCCCGGGGAAAGGCCAGACCGATAACCACTACCGCGGTCATAACCATCGCCATAACCCCGGTGAGGGCGTTATTCTCTCCGACGCTTGAGAACAAAGGCCCTGCTGTATAGAATATATCATCAATGGCGAGAATTACAATGTTGAACATATTACTGCCGAGCATATTGGCTATCGCCATATCCTGCGCGCCAAGGCGCACAGCGGCGATAGATACCGCGACCTCGGGCAGAGAGGTCGTCATCGCCACAAAGACCGTTCCCATAAAAGTGTTTCCAAGTCCCGTCGACCCGGCAAGGCCCTCGGCTATAAACGGCAGCCACGTCGCGGCGGCGACGATTATAGCGGCATTTATCACATAATGTACCAGAGCCTTCTTCAGAGTAATATGCTCATAATCAAGGGCCTCTACCGTTGAGTCCACATACTCGCTTATCGCGACCTTCTCGGCGCTATAAACAGATTTCAGCCCCACCAGGTAAAGGATTATAATTACGGGCGTATAGAGCCCCACGTGGCCGATAGCGGGCATATGCCCCTTAAAAAGAATGGAGATGACGGGTACGGCAATAAGGACTACGGCAAAGCCCGAAGAGAGAAAGTGCCCCTTGTAGGCCCGCTTGAATATCGGCACGTCCTGGTTAAAGACGTCCATAACAGCGAGTATCGCCAGGTTGTAAACGCATGAACCCATTATATCGCCAAGCGCTATATCCGGTACGCCTACCATAGTAACCGAGCTTATGCCGGTTATGAGCTCGGGCAGCGAGGTAATGCTGGCCATAAGTATAAGCCCGACCCAGGCCTTTCCAAGCCCGGTCTTCTCGGCTATAACATCCCCGTACTTTGCTATCTTAAAGCCGCTTACGACTATAAAGACCGAAACTATGAAAAATTGAAGCCAGAGCAAGTTAAACCCTCCGTATTTACAAAAGACAGTACCCTGTCAAAGACAATCATGCACGACGATAAAAGATCGTACCAGAGAAAAGTATACGCTTAAAAAGTAAAAAAATAAAGGGCCAAACAACGCCGTTGCCTCTCTTTTATTTGACATCCTTTACCGATAAAACTAAAATATACGGTAACGATGAAAAAATCGATCTTTATACTACTTATCTCCATTGTTGCCTTTGTTGCCTTGACTTCCAATCCATCCTCGGCCTTTTTCAAAAGGGTCGGGCCTGCAGAGACCGACAACCCTGCCCGGGTCGTAGTCATAGACGCGGGCCACGGCGGTAAGGACACCGGCGCGGTGGGGCCGGGCGGTATAAAAGAAAAAGACGTAACACTCAGCATAGCCCTGGCACTTAAAAGGTCTTTAACTGAAAAAACCGCCTTCAGGGTCGTACTGACCAGAGAGGACGACCGTGGCGTAGACCTTGACAAAAGGGCAGAGACAGCCGCAGAGGCGGCCCTCTTTATAAGCATACACGCCAATTCATCGGAGCACCGCGCGGTAAAGGGCGTCGAGACCTTCTTTCTCTCCTTTGAGGCCTCGGACAATGATGCCCGGCTGGTCGCGGCAAGGGAGAACAACGTCCCTGCAATCGAAGCCGGCCCGGAGCGCGGCAAGGGCTTTGCTGAAGGCGAGCCCCCCTTTAACAGCGAGGCTATCAACAGTATCCTGACGGATATGGTACAGACCGAGTCGCACCACGAAAGCTCAAGGCTCGCCGAGCTGATCCACAAAAGCCTTATAAAGGCAACAGGGGCCCGCAACCGCGGCGTACGCCAGGCGCCCTTCAGAGTGCTTGCAGGCACGGCCGTGCCTGCCGTATTGCTCGAAATTGGCTTTCTATCCAACAGGGGCGAGGCAGAGAAACTTGTAAGCCCGAAGAGGCAACAAGCCATCGCAAGGGCAATAACCAGCGCCATAGTAAAGTTCGACGACGGAGGCGCAACCATTGCCGGCAAAGACAATAGCGCGGAAAGCCCGGGGCCGCAGAAGCACCTTGAGCTTTCCGCCGAGAAAAATACCGAAAAGGAAAAAAACGGAAAAAATCTATAGGTCTCCGTCAGGCGCCGACCGGATATCAATAAAATAAAAAACAACTAACGAGGTGACAACACAATGAAAAGACCGGACGGAAGGGGCGCCGCCGAGCTGCGCCCGGTTGTAATAGAGAAGGACTACCTGAAGTACGCCGAAGGCTCGGTACTGATAAAAGCCGGCAATACGCACGTCCTGTGCTCGGCGACCGTAGAAGAACGCGTCCCGCCGTTCCTGAAGGGAAGCGGGCGCGGCTGGATAACGGCGGAGTACTCGATGCTGCCGCGAAGCGCACAGACGCGAATACCGAGAGAATCGAAGAAGGGCATAAAAGGGCGCACCCATGAGATACAACGCCTGATAGGACGAAGCCTGCGGGCCGTAGTCGATATAGACTCGCTCGGAGAGCGGACGATCACAATAGACTGCGACGTGATACAGGCCGACGGAGGCACGAGGACCACCTCCATAACAGGGGCTTTTGTCGCGCTCTGCGACGCCGTCGGCAGGCTCGTTAAAGACGGCGTGATCGAAAAAGACCCGATAATAGACTCGGTCGCAGCGACCAGCGTGGGGATTGTCAAAGGCCGCCGCCTGACCGACCTGTGCTATGAGGAAGACTCGCAGGCACAGGTCGATATGAATGTCGTTATGACGGCCGGAGGCAAAATAATAGAGGTTCAGGGCACGGCCGAGGCAGAGCCCTTCACCCGGGGCGAGATGAATGAGCTGATAGATATGGCAGAGGCCGCAATAAAAGAACTCTGCGTACTACAACAAAGATCTCTGAGGCCCTGAAGCTCAAGGAGTTTTAAAAAAAAGATGAAGATACTACTGGCCACGACCAACAGGGGCAAGATAGATGAGATGAAAGAACTCCTTAAAGACCTTGACCTGGAGATATTAACGCTCGCCGACGATTTCCCCTCGTTAAAGCCACCGGAAGAGGGCGTCTTGAGTTTCCGCTTTAACGCCCTTGGCAAGGCGGGTTTTGCCGCCCTCAGCACAGGGGTACTCGCAGTAGCCGACGACTCGGGGCTTGAGGTCGAGGCCCTGGCATGGCAACCCGGGGTGCGCAGCGCGCGCTACGCGCGAGTCGGGGCAACGGACGAAGAGAACAACAAAAAGCTGCTGGAGGTCTTAAAGGATATACCGCCCGGGCAGAGAAGCGCCAGGTTCAGATGCGTCATCGGCACGGCCACGCCCGACGGGCGGGATGAACGAGGTTTTGAGGGTACCCTTGAAGGCGTTATAACCGAGAGCCCGCGCGGCGAGGGCGGCTTCGGCTACGACCCGGTCTTTGAGATACCCGTCGCAGGCAAGACGCTTGCCGAGATGACAGGAGAAGAGAAGAACAAGATAAGCCACAGGGGCGAGGCGCTTCTCGCGCTCAGGGAATATCTAAAGGAATTGATTGAAGAGAGACAAACGTCTTGAATTAGACTGCGAGCTATGTTATTTATATACGTTACCGTAATATGATGACGGGGCGTGGCGCAGTCTGGTAGCGCACCTGCTTTGGGAGCAGGGAGTCGGAGGTTCGAATCCTCTCGCCCCGACCATTTTTCGGTTACATCTCGCAGATTTTTACGAGCGCCAGTAGCTCAGTTGGATAGAGCAACTGCCTTCTAAGCAGTGGGCCGGGGGTTCGAATCCCTCCTGGCGCACCAGATTGGGTTCGGGTATAGAAACTGTAGTTTAGCTATAAGATCAAGTTAATACATCTTCTTTCCTTAATTAGCAATGGTGGGCGTAGCTCAGTCGGTTAGAGCACTGGATTGTGATTCCAGGGGCCGGGGGTTCGAATCCCCTCGTCCACCCCAAGTTTTCTCAAGACACTATAGCGCCGGCAAGATAAATAAAAGATCTCAGCGACGTCCCGGCGCATGCTACGCAGGGCGGGTAATATCTTCGTATAAAGGCTCCGCAGAGGCCGCCGCAGGCAAAGGCAGGCAGATAGAGATAAAGGTGAAGACGCAGGAAGCACCATAAGCAGAACCCTTTTTGCCTCCACCATGACCGCAGCGCTAATAACCAACGACGCTGCCGTTAACTCCTTGCCTTTTAAATCTGTTCATACAAAAAAATTAGTTGTAAGTTGATATAATCAGGGACATATATGCACTTATCAATCGTAATTCCTGTCTATAACGAACAGGTGAAGATCAGCAAAGACATCAGGTTGGCATCCGAGTATCTATTAAATGCAAAGTTTAAAGGCGAGATCATCGTGGTCGATGACGGAAGCTCCGACGCGACTATCGAAACCCTAACCAAACTACAGAGGACCTCAACACTTAAATTCAAACTACTGCAACATCGAGCTAATCAAGGGAAAGGCAGCGCCGTAAGAACGGGTATTTTGGCGAGCCGGGGCGATTATGTAATCTTCGTCGACAGCGGTAATTGCGTGCCTTTTCGGTATGCGACCGATGGCCTGAAGCTGCTGACCTCCGATCAATGTGACCTGGCCTTTGGATCCAGAAAACTTACAGAGAGCGTCATCACCACCCCCACAAAACTCTCCCGCCGGATCTTTTCCAGGCTGTTCAATACCTTTATCAAAACCTACCTGCATGTGCCGTCTACATTTACCGACACGCAATGCGGATTTAAGGTCTTTAAAACAGATGTCGCCAAAGAATTATTCTCCTCCTGCCAGACAAAAGGCTTCACCTTTGACGTTGAAATATTGCTAAAGGCCTTAAAACAGGGGTACAGAGTATGTGAATTCCCTATCCAGTGGCGCAGCGACGCGGATTCAAAGGTGCATCCATTTAAGATGTCTTATGCAGTCCTGAAGGAGTTGATCAGGACAAAAAAGCTGCTGGCAAGATTGGACCGTGCATCATGAGTATAACAGACGATTTTGACAGGAACAGCAGATACCTGATACTGGCTTTATTCGTAATTCTGATCTTAAGGGTTATTGTCCTCAGCGCCTACCCTTTAATGGATACGACAGAGGCCCGCTACGCAGAGATCGCCCGTGAGATGGTTGCGACCAACAATTGGATCACACCTCAGCTTGATCCAGGCAAACCTTTTTGGGCGAAACCCCCGCTATCTATCTGGGCCACGGCGCTTAGCTTCAAGTTGTTCGGCATCTCTGAATTTACGGCCAGATTTCCTTCACTACTCTTTGCTATCGGCAATATGTTCCTGGTTTTTATCCTGGCAAGGCACATATCGGGCGTAATATTTGCGTTAAGAAGCTGCGTCATACTGGCGACGACAGGTTTGTTTTATTTTATGGCCGGCGGCGTCATGACCGACCCCTCGTTGTCATTTACAGTAACTTTATCAATGGTCTCGTTCCTGATGGCTTTAAGCGACGGCCCGGGACGCTCAAAACCACTCTGGGGCTACCTCTTCTTTGTAGGACTTGGACTATCGCTCCTGGCAAAGGGCCCGGTCGGTATCGTTTTAACTCTATTCCCTGTATTTTTATGGATCGCCTACAAAAAAAAATGGAAGGATGTGGTCCGTTCATTTCCCATTGCCAAAGGCGCGCTGCTGACAACGGCTATCGCCTTACCATGGCATATTATCGCCGAATTAAAGACACCCGGTTTTCTGAAATACTACTTGATAGGCGAACACTTCAAACGTTTCGTCGTCAGTGGCTGGAAAGGCGATCTCTACGGTAATGCGCATACACAACCCAAAGGAATGATATGGCTGTTTCTGATCCCAACCACGCTGCCATGGCTTATATTATTCTTCGCTAACATCCAATCCGTCATTAGAAAAAAAAGATATTCCGAATTTTTCTCCGATAACGGCTGGGTTTCATACCTTGTATGCTGGTTTTTAACTCCCATGATATTTTTTACTTTTGCGGGAAACATCCTTATGTCATATATCCTGCCCGGCTTGCCGGCATTTGCTCTATTAACGGCGCATCTTATCCGCTTAAATCAAAATACGGAAGATCCTTCACACCGCAGGTGGTACGCCGGGTCCAGGACTTTTATTATTTTTACTTTATTTATACCGCTTTTTTTTACAGCGGCTTCTTTCACGGTCCTGCCACAAGCAGGACTAAAAAAATCTAATAAAGCGATCTCTCAATATTACCTGTCGAAGAGGTCGAAAGATTCCAGATTGATCTATACGCGAAAGATGCCGTATTCAGCCGATTTCTACAGCAACGGCAGGGCATTCCAGATAAAAGCAGAATTTGACAAAGACGAACTGCTCCAGTATATGAACGATGGAATTCTGGATTTTTATGTTGTTAAAGATAACAGCGACCTTGACAGATTTTACTCAGACTTTAATTCACGGGTAACCCGATTAAAGACCTTTGATCGTTATGTTATCTTTTCGGATAAAAAATAAGACGTTTATATGACAGGCATCAACAAAAAACAGTCTCAGGGCGAACGGCTCTATACTTTAATAAAGTACAGAGTTTCCTTCGGCCTTTTCACAGGCCAGGCGTCCCCCCCTCTCAAGGCGCCCGGCCCGGAGAAGACCCCACCGCCCCTTTCCTTAAAGACACAAATATTTAACTATTGACAAGTTTTCTTTATTGATATATATTATGAAAATATAAGTTCAGAGAAGGATTTTGTACAGCAGGACCAAAAAGCTTGGAATGCACAAAACCTCGATGACTTACAAAAAAGAAAGGAGGTATGTGCAATGCCAACAGGTAAAGTAAAGTGGTTCA
>UOEA01000072.1_pt1 | contig 17138 bp, 14 predicted proteins | sample 1988571 | NCBI WGS metagenome assembly UOEA01 (sample SAMEA4712194, study PRJEB27164) | hydrothermal vent metagenome | biome: marine basaltic hydrothermal vent biome; feature: marine hydrothermal vent; material: mineral | place: Pacific Ocean | collected 2011-06-14/2011-07-23 | depth 1689 m | reverse complement strand
ACCGCAAGCTGGAGATAGCCGCCGATGCGCTTCGTCTACCGGACTGGGATGCCGATGTTACGAAGCTCTCCGGCGGGGAACGCCGTCGTGTCGCACTTTGTCGTCTACTGCTCTCCAGTCCAGACATGCTGCTGCTCGATGAGCCGACAAATCATCTCGATGCCGAATCCGTGGCATGGCTTGAGCGTTTTCTCCACGACTATGAGGGTACGGTCGTGGCCGTTACGCATGATCGCTATTTTCTGGATAATGTTGCCGGATGGATTCTGGAGTTAGATCGCGGCCGCGGCATTCCGTACGAGGGGAATTATTCGTCATGGCTGGAGCAGAAAGATAAGCGCCTAGCTGTTGAGGAGAAGCAGGAGAGTTCACGCCAGAAGGCGATCAGGAACGAATTGGAGTGGGTGCGGGCCGGTACAAAAGGCAGGCATGCTAAATCCAAAGCGCGGTTAAAGGCCTTTGACGAACTCGCTGGAGCGGAGGTGCAGAAACGTAATGAAACAAAGCAGATATTTATTCCGGTCAGCGAGCACTTGGGAGATCTTGTGGTCGAAGCTGAGAATCTCTGCAAGGGTTTTGGCGATAAGGAACTGATCGATGGCATGAACTTCAGGCTGCCCAGAGGTGGAATCATCGGCATTATCGGCGCAAACGGTGCAGGTAAAACAACGCTTTTTCGAATGCTAACGGGTCAGGAGAAGGCGGACTCCGGAACATTGAGGATCGGCGAGACTGTGCGGCTTTCCCATGTGGATCAGTCACGCGATGCGCTCGATCCCGATAAGACCGTATGGGAAGAGATTTCCGAGGGGCATGACACCGTATATCTTGGCAAGATCGAGGTACCAAGCCGCGCCTATTGCGGCCGTTTCAATTTCAAGGGAGGCGACCAGCAGAAGAAAGTTGCAACTCTTTCTGGCGGTGAACGAAATCGCGTGCATCTAGCCAAGATGCTCAAATCCGGCGGCAATGTACTGCTGCTTGACGAGCCGACAAATGATCTTGATGTAGAGACGCTTAGAGCATTGGAGGAGGCGCTGCTGGATTTCGCCGGTTGTGCAGTGATTATCAGCCATGACCGCTGGTTCCTAGATCGCACTGCCACGCATATCCTGGCTTTCGAAGGAGAGGGACGTGTCGAGTGGTTCGAAGGGAACTTTGCCGACTATGAGGCCGACAAGAAAAAACGCCTTGGTGCAGATGCGCTCCAGCCGCATCGGATAAAATACAAAAAGCTGGCCTGATTTGGCCCCGCCACTGTATGCGTATTGAACTCACCCTGCTTTCGTAGACACATTTCTACTGTTAATCTATAATTCTTGGGTCATTCAAATATGCGCACTACAAGGTGAAATCAATAATATATAGGAGTCATTTAGGTGGGTAATCGTACTATGCTTAATCTTTCTTCTTTATCACAGATACCCTATCATAAGTGCCTTCTTTAGAGGCTTCAGAGGCCCCTGAGGAGATAATTACTTTCTTAAGCACATCCGTGTCATCACATGAACGTACCTGTTTGTCATGGCACTCTGAGAATGTCCTAAGACCTTGCCTGTCAAGTTTAGATCAACCCCACGGGGATTTGTCTCCACTCGTCGCCGCCGTGGCTCCTCGCTACGACCCGGCCATCTGAGATTAAACCCGGAATCGGGCTTACGGACGCTATCCTGCGACCTCTTCCTCGCTGTCGCTCGGCGCTCAGTCGAACAACAAAACCCCGAAGGGATAAAATAAAAAGCCGGACTACCTTTACAGGTAATCCGGCTTTTTTATATTGGCGTCCCCACGGGGATTTGAACCCCGGTCGCCGCCGTGAAAGGGCGGTGTCCTTGGCCAGACTAGACGATGGGGACATATAAAACAAGGCAAAAGACAAAAAGAACAAGGTTTAAAGCCTTAAAATAAAGGTCTATCCAGCCGCCCTTTCTATTTGTCTCGGTAGTCTTCTCTATCTTCGCTCTACCATCTTAAGTAAACTTAATGGTGAGTCGCCCCGGGATCGAACCGGGCACCACCTGCTTAAAAGGCAGGTGCTCTACCAACTGAGCTAGCGACTCTTTGCTCCTACGCAGCCCACCAAAGGCGGTATACCGACGAAGCGTAATCATTATTAATAACATACCACCGGTTGTGTGTCAATATCTGCAAAGATTATTTTACGATATTACCTCTTCGCCTTACCTCTTAGTCTTACCTCTTAGCACCCAGTAATAAGCGCGCAAAGAGAGAGACTATACTTATGATAATAGCACCAAAAACAGCCTCTGGAAAACCGGCTATAGTAAAGCCCTCTACGAGGGCTGCGGCTATCCACAGAAGCACGCCGTTTATGACAAATGAAAAGAGCCCCAGAGTCAGGAGGCGCAAGGGTAAAGACGCAAGGCGAATAATGGGCTTGAGGAAGATATTCAGGAAACCAAGGACAAGCGCGACTATTACGCCGTCGGTTACAAGCTCGACGCTGATGCCGGGCACTACATGCGGCAGGATCAGGATAGTCACGGCTACCGCCAGAAAGCGAATAATAATTGCCTTGATCAAAGCCACCCCTTTCAGTCAGATCTCACCGCATACGCCACTTAAGGTTACCGCCGCCGCACAACCTAGACTCAAAAACCAGGCTACGGCTTCGCAGCCGCCTGCGGCCTGCTCATATTAAGGACTGCCAGCATCTCCGCGTGAATAAGGCCGCTAGTCGCAAGCACCTCACCTTGCTCCAAAGAGACCGGGGCGTTACCAAAGTCCGTCACCATCCCTCCGGCCTCCTCTACCATAAGCAGGCCTGCGGCTATGTCCCAGGGCCTGAGCTTCATCTCCCAAAAACCGTCAAAACGCCCTGCTGCGACCGTACACAGGTCATAGGCCGCCGCGCCGGCACGCCTTATGGCCTGAGAACGAACGGCAAAATTACCGAAGTGATCCAGATTGTTATCCTTCGAGGTCCTTATATCATAGGGAAAGCCGGTAGCGAGCAGGCTGGTATCGAGCTTGGCGGTCTTTGAGACGTGAATACGCTCACCATTCAGATAAGCGCCCTTGCCCTTTTCTGCCGTAAAGAGCTCGTCCATAGCAGGGGCATAGACGACCCCGGCCTCCATCACTCCGTGAGCCTCAATGCCGATAGAGACGCAGTAAAAAGGAAAGCCGTGCGCGTAGTTCGTCGTACCGTCGAGCGGATCGATTATCCAGCGGTAAGGGGACGTACTCACGACCTCGCCGCCTTCTTCAGCCAGTATGCCATGCTCGGGGAAACGCCCTTTTATGGCGCCGACGATAAGGGCCTCTGCCCTCTTGTCCATCTCGGTTACGATATCGACAGCGCCCTTGAACTCTACCGAGTCCACCGCACCGAGACTGCCACGCAGCAACTCTCCGGCCTTCCTTGCCATCTCTATGGCCGCATCCATTATTTCCATAAGAACACCTTAGGTAAACAGCTATGCAGGCTACTTAGATGCCGAAGGGCATCCCTTACAATCCGGCTTTTCCGCCTTGGCGCCGTCTGCGCCGTCGCCGCAGCCTGAAGTGCCAGCCTTGCTTTTCTTCTTATTACCATACTCGGTTGCGTACCAACCACCGCCCTTCAGGTGAAATGAAGAGAGAGATATCATCTTCTCAACAGGGCCTTCACAATCCTCACACTCTTTTATAGGGGAGTCGCTGAACCTCTGCATCACCTCGAACTCAAGGCCGCAATCGTTACATTTATATTCATAGATGGGCATAACTTAAAAACCTCCGACCGCAAAAAACGGCTACTTAAAATAACCTTAAGTCTTATATTTTAAGGGCTTAAAGCTGTTTTGTCAAATATTTCATGGATAATCAGGCGGATTCATGGGTAGACTGAACTGGCCGTATAAAACGCACAGGGCGTGATTAGCCCTGCGGATTATGCTTACCAAAGAGCTCCTTTACCTTCGAGGCGTAACCCCATGTAATATCGACCAGCGAACGCTTTCGCCTGTAGAACTCAGGCATGACATTCTCAACCTCCTCGCCCATCTTTATGTTTAGAGAGGAGGACTTTGTAAATCTCATGACCTGCGAAGGATAGATGCTGCGATGACCGGTTATAAGAAAACTTATAACCGCCGCGATAGCAGCGTAAGGAGCCATCTGCGAGCCGAAGATCTCAACAGCCATGATCGTTGCCGCTATAGGCGTATTCGCCGCCCCTGCCAGAAGGCTTACCAGCCCGATGCCCGCAAAGACAGGCCTGTTCAAACCAAGTACCGTTGCATAGGCCGAGCCCGACGTCGCGCCTATAACGAATATCGGGGTTATGATACCGCCGGAACCGCCGCAGATAATGGTAATAATAGTAAAGGCCATCTTGAGCAGGAATGCGTATACCACAACCTCCTCACCCATAAGGGAGGCCATTATCATATGCTCGCCAAGTCCCAGATACTCGGTAGAGAAGATCAACGTCAGGCATACCAGGGCGATACCACCAACCAAAGCGCTGTGTATCGGGTTAATATTAAACCGCTTTTTCAGGCCTTCTCCGAACTCCATTAGCTCAATCAATAAAAGAGAACAAAGACCGAAAAACACCCCGCCCAGGGCAGCCTCAAGAAAAAGCGGGTTTGACTGTACCACGTTGATTACATCCATAGAGGTATACGGAAAAGTCATGCCGAGGCTCGTCACTACCTGATAGCTCACCATGCCGGCGACAAAGGACGGCAGGAGGACTTCGTACATTATAGCTCCGACAAAAAGCACCTCTATCGCGAAGATAGCCCCTGCCACAGGCGTGCCGAAGACAGCAGCAAATCCGGCGCTGATACCGCAGATGACCAGCTTCTTCCTGTCTATATCATTAAATCTAAAAAGGTTTGAGACAACATTCATAACCCCTGCTCCGACCTGCGCACCGGGGCATTCCTTACCAACAGAGCCGCCGACAAAGAAGGTTATAAGGGTAGCAAAGAGGTTTACAAGCACTGCAAACGGGCTTAGCTTACCGTAACGCTTATGAATGGCCGCAATGACACTATCCGTACCGCATCCCTTTGCGCTCGGAGCCAAGTAACGAATTACCAAGACACTGGACACCAAACCTACGGGCATCAGAAAATAATAATAAGAATACCTGGCAGAGACGGCGATAGTCCAATCCAGAGCAGACAAAAATCCATAGGTAGATACGCCAACGATAATTCCGGCAAAAGTAGCTATGAAAAACCACTTGAATACGCTTATAAAGATTACCGTCTCTTCTGTAATACGTCTCACTAATCAGACCCTATTGCTTAAGATGATAGGTTGGGACAACAACAAACAATACTTACACTAATCAGGCTACCTACTAATACTCTGTCTTCATGAGAAATAGACCCTGAGGCGGAGCCGTATAAGGGGCGGCGGTGCGTTTCTTCGCCTCTATTATATCTTTAAATTCATTGATCGTGACCTTACCCTTGCCAAGCTCGACGAGTGTACCGACCATTATCCTTACCATATGGCGAAGGAAGGCCGTGCCTCTGACAGTGAACTCTATAAAGCCATCGTCGCCAGCCTCTACGGTAAAAGAGGTTACCTCCCTTATCGGATGCTTTGCACCGCAACCGGATGCGCGAAATGACGAAAAGTCTTTTTCACCTACCAGCAGCTTCGCGCCCTCTTGCATTAGCTCTAAATCAAGGCTCTCTCTAAGATACCAGCAGCGGTTGCGATAAACAGGGCTGCGCGTCGGCCCTGTGAGAACTTTATAGAGGTAGGTCTTTCCTTTTGAATGCCTTCGCGCATCAAAGTCAGCCGGCACCAAGGCGGCGTCTTTTACGGCAATATCACCGGGTAGTATCGAGTTCAGGCCGCGCCTTAATCCGTCTACCGGGATCAAAGAGTCTGTCTTAAAGGTCGCAACGTGGGCAAAGGCATGCACTCCGGCATCGGTTCGCGAAGCGCCGTGTATGCCATCGTACGAGAGATCGGACGGTGTATTATCGCTGGAGATTTTATAGGCGATGATCATTCTGACTGCGGCCTCTAGTGCGCCCTGTATCGTGGGGCTATCGGGCTGGATCTGCCAGCCAGAGTAGTTCGTGCCGTCATACTCAATGGTGAGCTTTATGTTACGCATCTATCGCGCCTCTAAAGGTAATCCCTTATAAGGAGCTCGGCGATCTGTACGGCATTGAGCGCCGCGCCTTTACGGAGGTTATCCGAGACGACCCACATATTTATACCGTTCTCGACGGTATCGTCGCTGCGTATCCTGCCTACAAAGACCTCGTCACACTCGGCGCTATTTAGCTGTAGCGGGTACAAAGACTTTGACGGATCGTCTACCACCTCGACACCCGGGGCCTGCGAGAGTATCTCGCGTACCTCCTGCGCGGTGATAGGGTCTTCGGTCTCTATATTTATGGACTCACCGTGACCGACAAAGACCGGCACACGTACGGCGGTCGCAGAGACCTTGATCGAGTCGTCTCCGAATATCTTCCTGGTCTCGTCAACCATCTTCTGCTCTTCCTTTGTATAGCCGCTATCGAGAAAGTCGTCTATATGGGGCAGGCAGTTAAAGGCTATCTGGTGCGGATAGACCTCTTTAGTAGGCGAGCGCATACTGAATATATCGGTTACCTGCGAAGACAGCTCGTCCATCGCTACCCTGCCAGAGCCGGAGACGGACTGATAGGTAGAGACGACTATCCTCTTTATTCGAAAGGCGTCATGGATAGGTTTGAGGGCTACGACCATCTGTATCGTCGAGCAATTCGGATTGGCTATTATATTCTTCTTTACGTATTTAGCGACGTCGTCGGGGTTGACCTCCGGAACGACCAGAGGCACATCGGGGTCCATCCTGAAATGCGAGGTATTATCAACGACGACACAGCCCGCTGCCGCAGCTACCGGGGCGTACTTGGCCGACACCGAGCCGCCGGGAGAGAAAAGACCGATATCTACCCCGGTAAAGTCCGCCTTATCAAGGAGGCCGACGACGTAGTCCTCTCCCTTAAAGGTAAGGATCTCACCCGCGGTCCTCTCAGAGGCCAGCAGCGTAAGCTCGCCGACAGGAAATTTTCTCTGCTCCAACACATTCAGTATTTCTTTACCTACCGCGCCGGTCGCACCGACTACGGCGATATTATATAAATCTTTGCTCAACGAATATTCCCCCGAAAACCGCCAGAAGCGATATAGAACCGCCTTTGACGCTACAATATAAAGACCATATAATAGAATACCACCTGAAGACCCGCAACAGCAAGGACTTTCATGGTTTCCGCTGGTTTACTGTAATAAAGGCGCCGTGGGTGTTAAGGAAAACAGGATGATAATTTAAACTTCGAGCTTGCCCTGGCGGTCATCGTTCTGAGAGGGTTCGTCCGAGGGAAGCTCTATGCTGGCCAGACCGCCGAGCTTTTCGCCAAAGCGGTCTACCTTTTTCTGCGCGTCTTCATGCTTTGCTCGGGCGTTAGTAAGGTGACGCCCAAGCACGTCAAAGTCATCGGTAAAACGCTCAAAGTCATTGCTGAGCGTCTCAAGGCTCGATAATATCGACTGCGCCTTCTTGCTGATCTCCATCCCTCTGAGCCCGAGCAGGATGGTCTGCAGATAGGCGTAAAAAGAATTAGGCGAGACCGGGATGACGCGTCTTGCAAAGGCATAGGTAGATATCTCTTTACCTTCACCAAACTCTTCGTCTTTTATGATCGTCTCATAGTAGACATTCTCGGCCGGTATATACATGAGCGCAAAGTTAAAGGTCTTCTCGTCGGGGATTATATAAGAATCGGCTATCTCGTCGATACGCTTTTTGACGTCCTTTATAAAGGTACGCCTTGCCGCATTCTTTTCTTTATTCCCCTCGGCCGAGATTATCTTCCTGAAGTTCTCAAGCGGAAACTTACTATCTACCGGAACTATCCCGCCGTGCAGCTTAATGACGGCATCGACACGGGCGCCGCTCTTAAAGCCGTATTGCAGCTCAAAATGAGAAGAGGGAAGGATCTGCGCCAGCAGGTCGCCGAGGAAGAACTCTCCGAGCTCTCCGCGCAGCTTCGGGGCGCGAAGGATCTCCTGGAGGCTTGCTATATCCTTACCAACGTTGTAGACCTGCTCGGTCGCCTTGCTAAGCTCGCCAAGGTTCTGCTTTACCTCGCCGACGACCTTGGCGGCGTTATCCATGCGGCTATTGATCTGACCCGTAGAGGTCTGGAGTTGCGCTGTGATGTTTTTGAGCTGGTCGCCGACCTGGCCGGTAACCTGCGAGAGCTGTTTATTAAGTTGGGTTGCAACGTCGGTGAGCTGGGTATTCATCTGCCCGCTAACCTGCGTCAGCTGCGCATTTACCTGCGCGTTGGCCTGCGAGAGCTGCGTGCCGACCTGGACATTTATCTGCGAGAGCTGCGAATTAACGAGCGCGCTATTTTTAGAGACCGAGTCGACAATTTCACTTCTGAGCGACTCGGTCTCTTTCTGAAGCATCATTAACGCGGGGTCAGGGCCACCCTTCTTAAGCCCCAGCCCTATCCAGACCAAGGCGAGAATAACAACGACTAAAAGCCCTGCGACGACAAAGACCATTATCTTCTCTTACCACCTCTATCCATAAACTCGCGGGCCTGATGGACAAAGGCCTCCATGCGGGTCTTTCCGTTGGTATCCTCTATCCCCTCATAGACCATGTTCAGGTACGGTATATTATCATTCTGCTCACGCACCCTCTTGAGTATTCCGTTTACGACCGTGCCCGGCATACAGGTAAAGGGCATGACATTTACAATGCCGTGCGCTCCGTTCTGTATATAATCCAGGACCTTACCTACACTCAGGACGGCCTCGCCCTCAAATGAACCGTCTATATAAGGAGACGCCATATCGATAAGCTTCTGCGGTTTTAGTTCATGGCCACTCTTAAAGTCCCCTTTAAATGACGAGAACATCTTCTTCTCGAACCTGTTCTGGAAAAAATCATTGAAGTATATCTTCATCAGCGTATTGTAGTTCTTCTTCTCCCAGTTCTTACGCTTACCAACGGTGTTGGTATAGAAGATCCACTCGGATACCGGAGGCACACGAACCTCAGCTCCGAGTTCCTCAAAACCCTTTACTATATCCTCGTTACTAAAGCGGTTGCTCCTGACATATATCTCGCCGACCAGTCCGACAAGCGGCTTCTTGCCGTGGCCGTTGAGGGTTACGTTATTAAATGCGTCCCTGGCCTTCTCTAGCTCACCGGTAGGCAGGCGTTTTTCCTTGATCGCCTCGCAGGCGCTAAAGAGAGCATCCCAGTAGACCTTCTCGGTATCTCCCTTGCATTTTTCATAGGGCCTGACCTCGCGAAGCCTCTTCTCCAGAAGATCCGCCGCGACTATGCCCCACCACGCGTACTTTGCAAAATTACCCTCGACAACCCCCAGCTCCTTATAGAACTTCTCGTCCTGATCAGGGGCATAGACAGGTACCTGCTCATAGCCGAGCTCATCGAGTATCATCCTCTGATACCTGTTGTACTGGCCAAACCTGCACGGGCCGTTACCCGAGGGCATAAAGAAGGCGCTATCGTCGGGGTCAAAGTCCGCGGACTTGACCTTCTTGACCATATCACCGACGGTCAGTATCGCCGGGTAACACTCCTTACCCGAAGTATAACGACGCCCGATCTCGAGGGACTCGTCGTTTGGCATATTCAAGACCTCTGCGTCTATACCGCAGGCCTGGAAGGCCGCGGCTATGCCGTGAGCGCCGTCCGCCATATTCGGTATATAGAGCTTGTTGCGGATACTGGTCCTCTCGACTATCTCTATCTTCTTCTCAGGTAGTTTTTTATTCTTTACATTGCGAAGGCTATCGAGGAAGGCCTCGCACCTGGTCACAGCGCCTGCGTCCGCCGAGTGCTCATCTATCTCAAGCTGCAAGAAAGGCTTACCAGCGGCGTTGTCTCTGAAGAAATGCGTTATAAATGAATCAGGGCCGCAGCCGAAGTTGGTTATATAGATCGCAAATAACTTCGGGTTGTCCCTTACAATATTGCCGGCAGCGAGGATCCTCTGCCCGCTCTTCCAGTACATATCTTCAAGCAGAACGTCGTCGATAGCATCTTCAACCGGAAGCATATCGAACGGTATGGCAATAACGCCCAGATCCGTGATCTTCTGCGGAAGCTCAAGGTTAATCCCCTTATCCGTAGTATTATAAGGACGCCCTATTATAACGAGGGCCTCTTCGTCAGGGCCGAGGCCGTCTATCACTTCCTTGCCGCGCTCAACGAGTTTCTCTCTAAAGGTTGCCTGCGCCTTGTAGGCAGCATCCAGGGCCTTTGTTATCGCGCCCTTTGTCCGCTCCAGCATCCTGCTCATCGCATGGAACTCTTTGCGTACATAGTCTATTGACTGATTAAAGTGGATGATCGGAGCCATCAGCTCCACACCCTCATCGTCAAAGTCAAAGGACGACCTTGCGATATAAGGCATACTCTGAATATAAGGACACAGAATACCGTGGCCCTGCACGCCTCTGGAGTTATTCATATCAATGACGCTCGGCACGAAGATGCGCTTTACGCCCTTATCCATAAGCTCTTTTATATGACCGTGCGCTACCTTTACAGGGAAGCAGGTCTCTGTGACTGTCTTTTCTAGACCGTCGCTTATGATCGACTTATTTGTCGGCGAAGATAGCTTTATCTTGTAGCCAAGCTCGCTGAAGAAAGCCTTCCAGAAAGGATAGAACTCATAGACCATGAGTATTCTGGGTAGCCCTATAACAGGGGCGTCGGCGGGCAGTTCTTTACCTCTATACGTAGCGTATAAGAACTTCTCCCTCTCTTTAAAGAGATCGGGGAGCTTGGTCTTATCGGCAGCGGCCTTCTTAAAGTCAAACTTCTCGCAGCGACCTCCGTAATAAAGAGGATCCTCTCCCTCAACAGAGACGCGCCTGATCTCGCATATATTAGAACAATCCTTACACTCGAAAGAATCGACTTCGTACTTTTTACGACTGAGATCAAAGCCCTTAAAGACCGTCTTCTTAGAACGGTCCATCTCATCCATCGCGAGTATCGCAGAACCGATAGCTCCCGTTACGTCGTGGTTCTCAGGGACGTGGATCTTCTTGCCCGTTACCTTTTCAAAGGCCGAAACAACTGCGAGGTTTGCGGCGGTCCCTCCCTGGAAGAATATCTTATCGCCTATCCTCCTGTCGCCTACAACCCTGTTCAGGTAATTAAGAACGATAGAATAGGCAAGCCCGGATACGAGCCCGCCCTTGTCCACGCCCTTTTGCTGGTGATGCACCATATCGGTCTCGATAAAGACCGTACACCTCTCGCCCATAGGCGCAGGCGACGTAGTCTCAAGGGCCAGATCACTAAACTCACCCTTGATGCTTATACCAAGCCTCTCTGCCTGCTCTTCAAGGAAAGAACCCGTACCAGCAGCGCAGACCTTATTCATCTCAAAATCAACGACAACACCGTCTTTTATGGCGATATATTTAGAGTCCTGACCACCTATCTCGAAGATCGTATCGACCTCAGAGTCTATGGCGACAGCGGCCTTGGCCTGCGCGGTTATCTCGTTACGTACGATATCGGCGCCGACAAAGTCACCGATCAGGTACCGACCCGAACCCGTTGCACCGACGCCTACTACCTTTACCGCGTCTGCGCACTCGGCGCCTATGGCGTCGAGGCCTTTTCTTATGGCATCGAGAGGACGCCCTGCCGTTGGCAGATAACTCTTGGCGACAAGCTTCCTGTCTTTATCTATAAGGATCACATTAGTACTGGTAGATCCGATATCAAGGCCCATAAAGACCTCGACCTTATTGTCTTTATCAAGCGAATACCCGGTAGAGCTCTCTCTCTGCGAAGGATGCCCTGTCGGACGCACGAGCTGCTCACGGCCCTGCTCGCGCTCTCCGCCTCCGGCCTTGACGAACTTTCTGAGCTCAACCAAGCCCTTAAAGGCGTCAACGCCCTTATTCTTCTCTATCGCGCTATGTATCGCCCCGAGCGCACCCATAGAGGCGTAGTGTTCCGGGACTATAAACTGGGTATCGTCCAGTTCGAGGATATCTTTGAATGCATTACGCACACCGAGGTTTGCGGCAACCCCACCCTGAAAAGCTACGGGAGGAGTAAAATCCTTGCCCTTACCGATAGTGGCCTTAAAGTTACGTGCAACGGCATAGCAGAGCCCTGCGACTATATCATAGTCGGGTGTTGCGACCTGCTGGAGATGGATCATATCGCTCTTTGCAAAGACGCTACAACGCCCTGCGATACGCGGCGGGGTCTTGCTCTTTAGTGCGCGTCTACCAAAGTCCTCAATGGTAAGCTCCATGCGGATAGCCTGCTGATCGAGGAAAGAACCCGTGCCTGCGGCGCAGACCGAGTTCATCTGAAAGTCCTCAAGCCTGACCTTCTCCGGGTTCTCGGCGTCCTCGGCCATGATAATGAGCTTTGCGTCCTGCCCGCCCATCTCGATGACTGTACGCACCTCCGGATGATAGACCTCAATGGCCTTTGCCTGCGCTATAACCTCATTGGTGAAGGTCGCGCCGAAATAAGGAGCAATAAGCTTACCGCCTGTACCTGTTGCGGAGATTATTTTTATGGAGTCTTCGCCGTAACGGCTGACTACTTCTTCCAGACCGGCGAGAGCGGTCTGAAGGGGCTCGCCCTGGGTACGCATATAATGCTCTTCCAGGACGTTATGGTGCTCATCTAAGACTACGATATTTGCACTAACCGAACCAACGTCAATGCCGACATAAACAGGATGCTTGCCTTCCAAAATTCCACCTCCAAGAACTCTCTGAATTAAGTCGATTACTTATCAAAATGTAAAACGGGTAATAAGACGACTTTTAGAATAATTTTATTATTATCTTTGATTTTAACGCGATTGTCAACTGGAAGAAGAGCTTTTAACCAATAAAATACAGGGACAACAACGTCCTTTTACCGGCAGGACGTTGTGCGCAACGCCCCTTACAATACCTTTATTAATAATAAACAGGCATATAATATCAAAGGCCCCTGTCTCTATAAAAGAGACAGGGGCCTTTGAGTTAAAGCAAAAAGATTAAATTAAAGGCTCTTCAGATACTTTACAACGGCATCAACATCGCCACCTGAGAGCTGTGAACCGAAAGAAGGCATTGCGATAGGGAAGTTAGAGTACTTCTTGGCTCCACCTGAACGTCCTTCCTTGATCGTCGATGATATTGCACCGGCATCGCCCTTTATAAAGGCATTACCCTTAAGTGCCGGGGCCATCGTACTGCCTGCTCCACCCTGACCATGACACATCGCACACTTTGAAGAGAATATGCCTGCTCCGTCACTTGCCATTGCCTGACCGGCAAATGCCATTGCTACGACCGCTACTGCCATAATGATAAACTTGCGCATAGAAAAACCTCCCTTGTTTTATTAAAGATTTTTAAGAACCTAGATTACATCCCAACGCCAACGATGTCAAGGCTTTTTACGCCTTCTACTCACAATATTTTCATTCATTATACCACTTTCAAAAGACTATTTTCAAGTAAAAACACCGGGGGAGGCAAAGCCCTGAAAATACCTATATTCAATAATGCATAAAATATGACTAATATCATGTAAAACAGGCTCATAATCATTTAAAATAATAATATAATCTGCTATACTCACACACATAACGCCCAAGGCGGATTGTAGCAATTAACTAAATTAAAAAGACCGGAGGATTTTCTAATGTTAAAAGAAAGGGTAGAAGAAGCACTCAACAGTATCAGGCCGGCCTTACAGGCCGATGGCGGTGACGTAGCCCTCGTAGATCTCGACGAGGAGAACGGCGTTGTAAGGGTTCAGCTGCAGGGCGCATGCGCAGGCTGCCCTAGCGCACAGATAACACTTGTAATGGGTGTCGAAAGGGCCATTAAAGAGGCAGTACCGGAGATCAAAGAAGTCCTCTCAGTATAAAGACCAGAGACTTATTAAGTACAGGCCGCCCGTGCAGTGGAGTCAACTCAAATCCATTAACGGTTGGCCTGTGCTAATTTTACAGAAACCCGGCCCGGCAACTCTACAGCAATGCCGCATACAGCTTGCAGAGCCCCGTTATCAACTAGTTATCAACTATTATAATACCGGTATTAATAGATATGGCATTCCATATAACAGAAGATTGCATTGAGTGCGGAGTCTGCCTTCCCAACTGCCCTGAAGGAGCTATAAGCGAAGGTACTCCGTATATAATAGACCCGAAACTCTGCACCGAGTGCGGAGGCTGTGCCGAGGTCTGTCCCGTAGACGCCTGTGAGCCAAAGCCCGGAGACACGTCTCCTTAAAGGCCGTCAGGATATTAATAATTAAATATATTAAGTAGGAGTTTTTACCGAATGAGCAAGATTACCATATGGTTTTTAAAGTGCGCAATGCTTTACTTCGTTGCGGCGATATTTATCGGCATATATATGAGCAAGGCCGGAGGCGTCTACCCGCTCAAACCCATACACACCCACTTCAACCTGCTCGGATGGATGAGTATGATGATCTTCGGCGTGGGCTATCATATTCTGCCGCGCTTTAGCGGAGCGCCGCTCTGGAGCGAGAAGCTCTCGATAGTGCATCTCTGGCTGGCAAATATCGGACTTCTTGGCATGGCCCTCGGGTGGCTTCTTATCGGGCGCGGCGTAACAAACAACGTACTTCACGCCTTCTCTATAATAGAGGCCGTCTCGGTAATACTATTTGTAGTAAATATGTTTAAAACCATAAAACCGGCCCCGGCTCCGGTCAAAAGAACGCCGGCAAAGTAGAAAACCACACTCAAAGCAATAGCCCGCCCAAAGCGGAAGGAGGAATAACATGTCAGATAATCAGATAACCCCGGATATGAGTATAGGCGATGTAATGGAAAAATTTCCGGCAACAGACAAGGTCTTTATGAAGTACTTCGGAGACGGCTGCTTTACCTGCCCGGGTGCAAAGACTGAGGATATAGCCTTTGGCTGTACCATGCACGGCGTAGCCGTAGAGGATATAATGGCAGACCTTAACGAGGCAATATCGCAATAAAGCAAGGAGGGCGACCATGGCTGATATAAATATAACAAAAGATCAGGTAGTCAATGACGTCATAAGAGAACATCCGTCTACTATCGGGGTCTTTACCCGATACGCAATAGATTCCTGTTGCGGAGGCGCGGCGAGCATAGAGGCGTCGGCAAAGCGGGACGGCGCAGACCTCGACGGACTCTTAAGCGAACTCAACAAAGCCGCCAATAGCTAAACCAGCGCAAAAGACTAAATAACAACAAAAGGATAGAACAACACAATGAGCGCAAAAATAGAACCCAAGCACCTCTGGCTCTTCAATAAGATAATGATCGTAGATAGCCGCGAAGAGGCGATAGCAGAGGCCTATACGGAAGAGTTCCCGGAGCAGGCCGACGAGCTGATCAAAAAAGCAAGAGAGGGCTTCCCCGAGAGTATCGGTTATAAAACGGTCCACCAACTCACTAAAGACATTGACGTAAACGTCTACCTCGAGCAGTCTATAATAGACACCGAGTCCAAAGAGGCCTCGCTCCTTAAGCACTTTATAGATAAGTTCGGAGAAGAGGCCGAAAAGATAGCCCTGAAAGAGTCCTTCGAGCACGGCAAACGCTACGGTGAAGATGCCGTTATGCAGTACGCGCTCATCAACAGCTCTCCAAGCGGCGTATACAACATCCTCAAACACTACCTGCTCGATGGCTGGCCGCCGAGCCTTAAGATAACGCCGGTCGAGACCACAGAGACGTCAGGGCTTGAAATGATCGAGCACCACAATAAATGCATGCGTATAGACAACTGGAAAAGCGTAGACGCACCGGTCAAAATCCTCTGCGACTATACCAATGAATGGATCAGGGGCTTCTGCGTAAAGTTCAATATAGATCATGAAAGGATCACCTCAATAGCCTATGGCGACAAGCGCTGCGAGCAGACCTTTACAAAGAAAGTCGACCGCTCCGGCACCGGCGGCCGTATAACGGAAAAACAGGCAGATCGCTAGGTCCTGCGGACAGCAAAATCATCTAAAAAGCAAAGCGTCATGCGTAGCAATAAACCGTATTAATGAATTTAGCCGTGCGGCAAGCACCCTGCGGTGCGGCAAAGCCCTTTAGGAAAATAAAATGACCCAAAATATAGATATAACCGAAGACGCAGTTCTCGAAGCGCTCAGCGCGGTAATGGATCCCGAACTTAACAAGGACCTCGTAAGCGCCGGGATGATAAAAGACGTTACAGTAGACGGCACCAGAGTCGCCTTTACCCTGGAGCTGACAAGCGGCGGCTGTCCGCTTAAAGAAGAACTGGAAGACGCGGCGCACAAGGCCGCTGCCGGTATTACCGGCGTAACAGAGGTCGCCATTAATATCACGGCCCGCAGCAACGGGCATAACCACGGCCACGACCATGAGCACGGGCACGGAGATCAAGGCGGCGGTTGCGGATCAGGCGGCGGTCATGGTCACGGCGGCCAGGATCAGAAGGACAGATCAAAAGGACTACCTGAAAAAGAACCAATAGAGGGCATCAAGCACACGATCGCCGTTGCAAGCGGTAAGGGCGGGGTCGGTAAATCAACGGTAGCGGTAAATCTCGCGCTTTCACTGGCCGCCTCTGGCGCGCGTGTCGGCCTCCTTGATATAGATATCTACGGGCCGAGCATTCCGATGATGATGGGAGTTAGTGATGAACTTGAAATTACAGAGGATAAAAAACTCGTCCCGCTGGAAAAAGACGGCCTAAAACTAATGAGCGTCGGCTTTATGCTCGACGAAGAGACCCCGCTTATCTGGCGCGGCCCTCTGATCATGCAGCTTATTCAGCAGTTTCTGCGCGGAGTTGATTGGGGCGAGCTCGATTACCTCGTCATTGATATGCCTCCGGGCACGGGCGACGCGCAACTGACGCTCGTCCAGAACATCCCGCTCTCGGGCGCGGTCATCGTAACCACGCCGCAGGACGTAGCTCTCATTGATGCGCGGCGTGCAATAATGATGTTCTCGCAGGTCGAGGTCCCGGTCCTCGGTATAGTAGAGAATATGAGTTCGTTCTGCTGCCCGCATTGCAACGAGACGACAGATATCTTCAGCAGCGGCGGCGGCAAAGCCACCGCCGAGCGTTACGA
>UOEA01000097.1_pt1 | contig 18398 bp, 14 predicted proteins | sample 1988571 | NCBI WGS metagenome assembly UOEA01 (sample SAMEA4712194, study PRJEB27164) | hydrothermal vent metagenome | biome: marine basaltic hydrothermal vent biome; feature: marine hydrothermal vent; material: mineral | place: Pacific Ocean | collected 2011-06-14/2011-07-23 | depth 1689 m | reverse complement strand
AGTTACAGTATTTTACAGGATATACCACTATGGTTTTTTTTTCAATGATTAGTCTTTCTTATCGGGCGGGCGGAAAAGGGGCCGGCAAAACAAAACCCGCTTGCCGGGGTGGCGACAAGCGGGTTCGTATATAAGACGATCTGCTAAAGGATCGCCTTTTAAAAACTGATTTACGGCTCTGTTAATCCCAGTCTTTCTTTTTGTGCAAATGTAGGGCCGGGTTGTCCTCAAAGGTCTCAAGGGCCATGGTTTTAGGCTCAATCCCTTTTTCTATTCCTGCCTCTACTCCGCAGCAATAATCTTTGCCAGGGTGCTCGCGAGTCCTGTATGCCTCCCAACTCTTGTTGCAGAGGCAGCATTTAAATCTGTATAATGGCATTGTATTATACTCCGCTGATGGATTGCGTCTTGCCGTTATGGTTGTAACTATAATGCATAAACCGTGCCAACTTTCTAACTTCAGTGTAAAGGGATGTTTTGATTGACTTTTTTAATTCGCATATTTTTTATCTTATATTTTAACGTCAAAACTGTAAAAAAAACCGACAGAGTTTTTGGTTACATATTAATCCGCTTGTTTACTATTATTTTGAGAGGATCTTTTTATCCGCACTGAGCGGTATGCTGATAACTATATGGCCGGCCAGGGTCTCGCGTCCTTTACCGTCTATCAGGATACGCACGGTCTTTATCCCGTCTATATTCAGGGCGATGCTGTTTACTATGGCGTAGATGGTCTGTAGCTCTGCCGAAGAGCCGCCGGGATGGTTTTTGTAGAGCTCCTTTGAAAAATCCAGCGTTGCGTTAGAGCCTTTTATCTTGACCGATAGAAGCCTCGTGCCCTTCGGGATGGGGCTTGCAAGGGGCGACCCTTTCTCAGGGCCTTTGAGCAGCCTCTTTATTATCGCTCTGGCCTCATCCGCGGGCGGGCCTTTTTGTATCCTGGCCTTAAGGGCCTTGAGCGACTTACCGTCGCTGTTGCTCACATATAGCAAAACGCGGTGCGTACCTTTGACGGCCTTTACCACAGGGGGTCTTTTCTCTTTGACCTCATCCGGAATAGAGACCTTGAGCCTGTCGCCGAGCAGGATTACCAGGATAATACCGATTATAAAGGTGAGAATTGCCGCAAGCAGCACAGACCACGGAAAGCTGCCGCCTTTCTTTTTTCTGACTCGCGTAGCGGTCTTTTTCTTTTTTGTCGGTTTTTTCCTGGTTGCAGCTTTGTTTTTTGCTTTGCCGCTGGCAGCCCTGGTCTTTCCGGTGGTCTTCCTGGCCATTATTCCTTACCTGTTTCTTCTATTTTACCTGCGCTCTCAAGGGTTACCAGCTCGGCGTGCATCGAGGCGCGAAGGAACTTGCGCCCGATCTCTTCAAAGCGTTGCGGCGAGTCGGTGACAAAGAAGTCGCGCGAGGGCCTTTCCGTGCCCCTGGCCGAGAGCCCGTGCTCCATCAGCAGACTGTCTGCCCTGGCGGCCGTTGCAACGGCAGAGTCTATCAAGGTTACCTCGTCGCCCATGACAAAGGAGATGGTCTCTCTGAGCAGCGGATAATGCGTGCAGCCGAGCAGCAGGACGTCGATGCCCTGCTTTTTAATATCACCCAGGTATTTTCTTGCCGTGAGCCTGGCTACGTCCGTATCCGCCCAGCCTTCTTCAGCAAGGGGGACAAAGAGGGGGCATGCCCGGGTGTAGACAACGACCTTTTGGTCCGCGGCCTTGATGGCGTCGAAGTACGCGCCGCTGCGAACCGTGCCCTCGGTCCCTATGATGCCGATCTGGCGCGCCCTTGTAGCGCGTGCCGCCATCCGCGCACCCGGCTCTATAACGCCTATCACAGGGATGGTGAATCTTTTCTGAAGCTCGGGCAGGGCGTATGCCGTTGCCGTGTTGCAGGCAACGATCAGGAGTTTTATATCTTTGGTGAGGAGGAACTCGGCGTTCTGCAGGGCGTATGCCGTAACCGTCCTGGCCGATTTCGTGCCGTAGGGGACGCGCGCCGTATCGCCGAGGTATACCGTGCTCTCGCCGGGCATGGCCTCTATGACCTCGCGCAGCACCGTCAAGCCGCCGATCCCGGAGTCGAATATTCCTATTGGTCTTTTATCCATATCCTTAAAGTTCGGAACGCAGCTCGCTGCGCCCAATCGTTTTATGGCAAAACTGCGGCAGAAGAGGTATAATAACACGATATCGAGTAAGTTAAAATTATTTTTAAAGGGTCTTATATGAATAATAAAGAGGTAGTCAGGGTACTTGTGACCATAGCTGATCTCCTTGAAATAAAAGGAGAAAATCCATTCAGGGTAAGGTCTTACCGAAATGCCGCGGCCACTATCGACGCCTTATCGGTGAGCCTTGAACTGATAGCCGGCGCCGAGCAGGACAGGCTGGAAGATATCCCCGGCGTTGGCAAGGCCATTCACGGAAAGATCATCGAGGTGCTGGATACGGGCAGCTGCCGGTTACTGGAGGAGCTGCGCGAAGAGTTGCCCGGCGGCCTTCTGGATATGCTGGCAGTGCCGGGGCTCGGCCCGAAGAAGGTCAGGCTCTTTTATCGATCTCTGGGTATCGACAGCGTTGACGCCCTTGAGCGGGCCGCTCTTGCCGCCGAGCTCAGGGCCCTGCCCGGGATGGGGGAGAAGAGCGAGCAGAAGATCCTTAGATCTATCGAGCGGTACAGACGCACCCGGAAGAGCAGCAAGAGGTTCAGGCTCGGTACTGCCACGGCCTTTGCCGGTAAGCTCGTAGAGTACCTTTCAGCCGTTGAAGGGGTAGCATCGGTCGATATAGCCGGAAGCCTCCGGCGCTGGTGCGAGAGCGTCGGAGATATAGATATACTCGTAACAGGCAGGGACGGAGCGGTCGTGATGGACGCCGTAGCGGCCTATCCGGGCGTGACCGAGGTCATAGGCAGGGGGGATACAAAGAGCTCTGTCCTGATACCGCTGGAAAATACTAGTATTCAGGTAGACGTAAGGTTCGTGGAGGCCTCGGCGAAAGGCGCTGCCCTTAATTACTTTACAGGCTCCAAAGAGCACGGGGTCGCCCTCCGCTCGCGCGCAAAAAAGATGGGGTTGAAGCTCTCCGAGTACGGGGTCTTTGACGAGGCAACGGGTAGGCGGGTAGCAGGCAAGGACGAGGGCTCTGTCTATAAGGCCCTCGGTCTTCTGTATATTGAACCGGAGCTTCGTGAGAACAGGGGCGAGATAGAGGCGGCAGAGAAGGGCGAGCTGCCGACCTTAATTAACGAGGCCGATATCCGCGGTAACCTTCATATGCATACCACTGCAAGCGACGGGGCAAACACCGTCGAAGAGATGGCGCGGGCCGCTATCAAAGAGGGTTACGAGTATATAGCGATAACAGATCACTCAAAGGCGAGCGGGATAGCAGGAGGGCTTGACGAAAAAAGACTTCTTAAACATATTAATAGTATTAACAGTATAGCGCAAAAACTTAAGGACGAAGGTGAAGTTATAACGCTGCTCAAAGGCGTTGAGGTCGATATCCTCTCGGCAGGCGCGCTCGACTACAGCGACGAGCTCCTCAGTATGCTCGACTGCGTCGTAGGGGCCGTGCACTCTGGCTTTGATATGGAAGGGGCGAGGATGACGGCGCGTATTACCTCTGCCATAGAGAGCGATATGCTCAATATTCTGGCCCACCCGACAGGCAGGCTAATAGGGGCAAGAGAGCCCTATGATATGGATATCGAGGCCGTAATGGAGGCGGCAGCGGCCTTCGGCGTTGCGATGGAGCTTAATTCCTACCCCGAACGCCTGGACCTTAAAGATACCCACTGCCGGATGGCCCGCGAAAAAGGTCTGCTCGTCTCTATCTCAACGGACTCGCACTCGACAGAGACCTTCTCCAATATGACCTACGGCGTACACACCGCGCGCCGCGGCTGGCTGGAGAAGGGCGACGTCCTGAATACAAGGCCTTTAAAAAGCCTTTTGGGGTTTTTCAGAAAGGGCGCGTAATCCGGATCTAGCCGGGGTTCAGGTGTCGGTTTTTTTTACAGTTTTCAGGACTTCCCTGTTATTACAAATCCTATTATTGTAAAATGCTTTTAAAAACAATGTATTAGCTAGGCGTCTTGTATTTGGCATAACTATTGCAGTTATACTTTAGAAATAATCTTACAACATGATTTTAAACTGAAAGCATCTAAGGGGAAGATAAAATGCTAAAAATGATTAAAAAGAAGACCTTCTTTTTGTTGATGATCGGCCTTTTCAGTCTTGTATTCGTGCAGCCGTCTATGGCCACGCTCGTTACTCTACAGCCGGGTCCTGCTGACGGTAAGGATGCGCATATAGCTGCCTCTGACCCTACGACTAATTTTGGAACGTTAGATGTTTTGACAGTAAATTGGGGGGCTGGAAATGCTGATAAAGGACTGCTGGAGTTTGACTTAACCTCTTTGGCAGGGGTAAATATTATAGATGCAACCCTCTCTCTTTATCATCTGGTTAATCGTGATGGTGATGCGACTTTTGGCTTGTTCCGCAATACAACAGCATGGGATGAGATGACGGTGACCTGGGACAGCGCCCCTGCGTATGACGCTGCGCCAGCCTCGTTATTGAATATTACAGATACCAATTCGGGAGTTTGGAGAGATTGGGATGTTACCGCTCTGGTACAGGGCTGGACGTCCGGCACTTATGACAACTACGGTATGACCCTCTCCCGTGTTGACCAGTCTAATTCACATATATATTTCACTTCAAGCGACCGTTACAGTTCAACCTCAAGTCTTGTTCCCGTGCTGACCATTAATTATAATACTAGCGTAGTGCCTGAGCCCTCGACCTATCTACTTCTTGGCAGCGGCCTTGCAGGTCTTGCGTTCTGGCGTAGAAGGCAGAAGAGTAAGGGTTAGTTCTCGGTAGATACTACAGAAGAGATCAGAAAAAGGGCAGGTCATAATGACCTGCCCTTTTTTTCTTTAATTAGTTGGATCTGCAAATGGTCTTCGACGGCCATCAGGTCTCTGCCTATGATTTTCTTATCCCCTTTGGGGGCAGGAACTGCCCTTAGTTGGTTCAAGTTTGTAACTTGAACCAAGAAAAAGAGTTTTTCAGAAAGGGCGCGTAGTCCGGGGCTCAGGTGTCGGTTTTTTTTACAGTTTTCAGGACTTCCCTGTTATTACAAATCCTATTATTGTAAAATGCTTTTAAAAACAATATGTTAGTTGTGTGCCTTAAAGTTGGCATAACTATTGCATTAATACTTAAGAAGTAATCTTACAACATTATTTTTAACTTAAAATCTCTAAGGGGAAGATAAAATGCTAAAAATGATTAAAAAGAAGACCTTCTTTTTGTTGATGATCGGCCTTTTCAGTCTTGTATTCGTACAGCCGTCGATGGCCACGCTCGTTACTCTACAGCCTGCCGACGGTAAGGACGCGCATATAGCGGCTTTAGATCCTACGACTAATTATGGAGCTTTTGAATATTTGACGGCAAACTGGACTGGTACAGGTTCTATTGATGATAAAGGTCTGCTGGAATTTGACCTAACCTCTTTGGCAGGGGCGAATATTATAGACGCAACCCTCTCTTTTTATCATGTTTTTAATTCAGGTAACGGCGCAACTTTTGATCTGTTCCGCAACACTGCAGCATGGGATGAGGCGGCTGTGACCTGGGACAGTGCCCCAGCGTATGACGCCGTCTCTGCCGCGTCATTGAGTATTTCAGATGATAACGTAGGTGTTTGGAGAGACTGGGATATTACCGCTCTGGTACAGGGTTGGACGTCCGGTACTTATGACAACTACGGTATGACCTTCTCCCGTGTTGATCAGTCTAATTCAGATATATATTTTGCGTCAAGTGATAATACAACCCCGGCCTGGGCCCCCAAGTTGACGATTAATTATGATTCCGGCAATAACGTAGTTCCTGAGCCTTCGACCTATCTGCTCCTTGGCAGTGGTCTCGCAGGTCTTGCGTTCTGGCGTAGAAGGCAGAAGAGCAGGGGTTAGTTCTCGGTAGATACGACAAAAGAGATCAGAAAAAGGGCAGGTCATTAAGACCTGCCCTTTTTTTCTTTAATTATTAGTTGGATCTGCAAATGGTCTTCGACGGCCATCAGGTCTCTGCCTCTGGTTTTCTTATCCCGTTTGGGGGGGTAGGGGACTGCCCCTGCGCCGCTCTGGAGGCCCTGCTCCTGCTGGCTCTGGTCTTTATGTCGGGCCTTAATAAGAGCTCGGCCTTTACCTTGGCTATCCTGAACTGCTCCATATCGACGACGGTAAAGCGGTAACCCTTGTGGGTCGTGAACTCTCCGCCCCTGGGGATGCGCTGGAGCTTGCCGAGCATAAAGCCGGCGAGCGTGTTAAACTCCTTGCACTCGTCCTCGCTGAAGGGTACACCCGCGTCGTTCAGGTCAAGCAGCGATACCGAGGCGTCTATAACCATCGTGCCGTCGCGCTGCCTCTCGATGAGCCCTCCTTTCTCAACGTCGTATTCGTCCTCTATCTCGCCGACTATCTCTTCGAGGATATCCTCGATAGTTACCAGCCCGTCCACCTCGCCGTTCTCGTCGACGACGATGGCCATGTGCAGCTTGCGTCGCTGCATCTCTCGCAGGAGCCTGCTTATCATAATAGAGTTCGGGACGAAGTAGGGTGCGCGTATCGTCTCGCTCAACACAAGCTCTTTATCGCTCTCAAGGACGCGGAAGACGTCTTTGTTAAAGAGTATGCCTACTATATGGTTGAGGTTGTCTCTATAGACGGGATAGCGGGAAAACCCCGATTCGGTCATAAAGTGCAGGATCTCGTCCTCCGGCGTATTCAGGTCGATGGCGGTGAACTGGGGTTTAGGGACCATTACCTCTTTTACCGTTGTATCGGCAAAGTTAAAGACCCCGTGCAGGAGCGCAGCCTCGGTCTCTTCCAGTACGCCGTGGGCGCGGCCCTCCCGGATGTGATAGCGGATCTCTTCGCGTGGCAGGAAGACCTCTCCTGTCGTATCCTTTACGCCGATGGACTTAAGTGCAAACCTCGTAGACGAGGTAAGCACCCCGACGATAAGGCCGGTACATTTCGATAGAAGGCTAAGCGGCTTTGCCGCAAAGCAGGCGATCCTCTCGGCGTATTTAAGGGCAAGGGACTTTGGCGCCAGCTCACCGACGACGAGCAGGGCGTAAGATAATATAACGACGACGATGGTAAGGGCTATAAGCTCTGCGCCGTCTCTGATAAGAGAGATGGGAATAATGGTAAATACGGGTTTCAGGTGTTTGACCGCTATGACGCCGCCAACGACCGAGCCCAGCGTGCTGACGAAGGTTACGCCGATCTGAATGGTAGCAAGGAAGCGTTCAGGCTCGTTCTTCATATCAAGGACGAGCTTTGCGCTCTCGTTGCCCTCGCTGCTGAGTTTATCCAGAACGCTCCGCTTGGCAGAGATAATGGCTATCTCGGCGCATGAAAAGAAGCCGTTGATTACTACTAAAAAAACTATGAAAAGCACCTCAAGAAAAAGGCTTCCTATAGACAAAATTTAAATTATACTCCTTCTGTTAAAGGGGGGGGGTATCGTTATTGATGACCCCGAACCAACCATTCATGGCTTTTCGCCGACTGCAGTGATGCATGAAGAAGGTTGCCGCATTTAGTTACAATTATAGCACTTTTAAAGGATTTTATCCAGCAGCAGCGCTCGTCTCTTGTTCAGTGGACTTTAAAAAACCCCGAGACATACAAAACCGGTTTTGCGGTAATCCGTCACGGACGGGCGGTTTTGAGGGCCGGGGCCTTTTAATAAGTTGTAAAAATTCAACCAATAGCTTTCTTTATACCTTAAATGCCGCTCTACCGGCGTACTGCGCTATCTCGCCGAGCTCTTCTTCTATGCGAAGGAGCTGGTTGTACTTTGCCGTCCTGTCCGAGCGCGAGAGTGAGCCGGTCTTTATCTGGCCCGAGTTCGTCGCAACGCTCAGGTCGGCGATAGTCGTATCTGCGGTCTCGCCGCTGCGGTGGGAGATGACCGAGGTATAACCGGCCCTGTGCGCCATCTCGACAGCGTCGAGGGTCTCGGTAAGCGTCCCTATCTGGTTGAGCTTAATAAGTATCGAGTTTGCGATCCCCTTATCTATACCTTTTTTGAGCCTCTCGACGTTAGTTACGAAGAGGTCGTCGCCGACTATCTGTACTTTATCGCCGAGCTTATCGGTCATGAGCTTCCAGCCCTTCCAGTCTTCTTCGTCGAGCGGGTCTTCGATAGAGATTATGGGGTATTTACTTGCGAGCTTTGCGAAGTACTCCGTCATCTGTGCGCTTGTTATCTTTTTGCCATCCAGGGTATATTTTCCTGCCTTGTAGAGCTCGCTTGCCGCGACGTCCAGGGCGATAAAGGCGTCTTTTCCGGGCTTATAGCCTGCCTTCTTTATCGCGGCTATTATGATCTCTATTGCCTCTTCGTTGGAGTTGAGGCTCGGTGCGAAGCCGCCCTCGTCGCCGACGGCGGTGCTGAGGCCCTTTTTACGTAGTATCTCTTTAAGGGCATGAAAGACCTCGGCTCCCATGCGAAGCGCCTCGTTAAAGGACTCGGCGCCGGCCGGAACCAGCATAAACTCCTGGATATCAAGGTTGTTGTCGGCATGCTCGCCGCCGTTTATAATATTCATAAGTGGTACGGGAAGCACTCTGGCCGATGTTCCGCCTATGTAGTTATAGAGCGGCTGCATTGAGGCCTCGGCCGCTGCTTTGGCCACGGCAAGAGAGACGCCGAGTATTGCGTTGGCGCCGAGCTTTTTTTTGTTCGGTGTGCCGTCAAGTCCTATGAGGAGCTTATCAAGATAGACCTGATCCATGCAGTCAAGCCCGATTATCTCTCCTGCTATCTTCTCTTCTACGTTCTTTACGGCCTTTAGTACGCCCTTGCCGTTGTATCTCTTTTTGTCTTTGTCCCGAAGCTCTGCCGCCTCGAACTTGCCTGTTGAAGCGCCGCTTGGCACGCCTGCGCGTCCGGAGAAGCCGCCTTCTGTAAAGACCTCTACCTCTATAGTTGGATTTCCCCGTGAGTCCAGTATCTCCCTGGCTATTACATCTAATATTGCGGTCATGAGGCCTCCTGGTATGATATTGCTTTATTAGTAGTAGTTATCATTATACTTTTAACACGGTAAAATGCAAGTGTAAAACCTCGTTATTAAAGACTTTATGCGGGGCGTAAAGTCTTGTCTGACTTGCAAAAAACCTCATTAAGAGATATCATTAATATAACAGCTATATCTTTGACTAAATTACGTATTTATACCGGCAGCCTGAGACCGGTTACTGTATCTGGTCTCCCGGCTACGTCGCAGTTGTGAGTTGCCAATGACCTCTATTACAATATTTAGCGTATTCGGCGGTGTAATGCTGCTCCTTTACGGGATGCGGCTCGTTGGCCACGGCCTGCAGAAGGCTGCGGGCGCGCGTCTTCGCAGTTTTTTACTCTCCGCAATGAGCAACCGCTTTAAGGGGATGATGGTCGGCGCGGCGATAACCGCGCTCTTGCAGAGCTCGAGCGCGACGACCGTGCTGCTTGTAGGTTTTGTCGGCTCAGGGCTGATTGCGCTGCCTCAGACCATGGGCGTTATCCTCGGCGCCGATATCGGTACGACCCTGACCGTCCAGATAATAGCTTTTAAAGTCTACGACTACGCCATTGCCGTCGTTGGTCTCGGCGTGCTGGTTATGTTCCTCTCGAAGAAGGGCCCGGTCAGGCACGCAGGGCTTGCGATCCTCGGTTTTGGCTTTGTATTTCTCGCTCTAAAGATACTTACTACGGCCTTTGCCCCGCTTACGCCGGACTCGGTCCTTGGCCAGGCCCTTATGACGCTAAACGGCGACCCGGTGGCAGGGATAATCGTAGCGGCCGCTATTACTGCGGTGCTGCACTCAAGCGCTGCGACCCTGGGGCTGGCCATTACGGCTGCGCACTCCGGGTTGTTTACCATTGAGGCCGCTGTGCCTATCGTGCTCGGAGCGAACCTGGGTACCTGTATAAGCGCGATAATATCGAGCATCGGCGCCCCGGTCGATGCCAAGAGGGTGGCCCTTGCCCACGTCCTTTTCAAGGCCCTGGGTGTTATCCTTATCCTGCCCTTTATTTCGTCTTTTGCAGGCCTTGTCGAGGCAAGCGGAGGCACGCTGGTGCGTCAGGTCGCAAACGCCCATACTTTTTTTAATATAGGACTTGCCGTTATCTTCTTGCCTTTTACAGGCGTCTTTACGACTATTGTTACGCGTCTTATGCCGGAGAGGGAAGAGCCTCCAAAAAAAGGCGCGAAATATCTCGATCCTATGGTTATCTCCACGCCGTCTCTGGCCCTTGGTCAGGCCACGCGCGAGGCGCTTCGCGTAGCCGACATGGCGCAGGTCATGCTTAAGGGCTCGCTCGATGTCTTCAAGCGCGACGATAAGCTACTTATGAAGCAGATAGAGGATAGCGATAACGAGATAGACGTTATAGATAAAGAGATAAAGCTCTACCTTACAAAGCTTATCCGCGAGGCCCTCTCGGGTAGTCAGGCCTCCCGTGAGCTTGAGATAATATCCTTTACCAATAACATGGAAAATATTGGAGACGTAATAGATAAGAACCTGATGGAGCTTGCGCGTAAAAAGATAAAACACGGTTATCTTTTCTCTATTGCCGGTATGGAGGAGATCGAAGAGTTGCACAGGATGGTAATGGAGAATTTCGAGCTCGGTGTGGCGGCCTTTGCCTCCAGCGATAAAGAGATAGCCGCTAAACTCCTAAGTAATAAGATAGAGATTGCCGATAAGGAAAGAAGGCTTAGAGAGGCCCATATAGAGCGGCTTCACAGAGGGCTTCGCGAATCCATTGAGACAAGCTCCATTCACCTTGACGTTCTTACTAACCTTAAGAGGATCAACTCTTATATAAGCAGTATTGCCTATCCGGTAATAGGGGAAGAGGGCGATAAGTAGGGTTAAAGGCCGGTCTTGTTTATTAAGGACTTGCCGGTGATCTTGGCTGACGAGTTTTTATTGGTCGGCCCTTGCGCCTGCTGCCGGGCAGACCTTTTGGAGGTGTTTTTAAAGTGAAGGAATATGACGTACTTATAATAGGTTCAGGGCCGGGCGGGGAGAAGGCCGCGGTGCAGGCCTCAAAGCTTGGCAAGAAGGTCGGCGTTATAGAGAGTCGCCCTGTAATAGGTGGGGCAGGACTTCATCTCGGAACCCTTCCGAGCAAGACCTTAAGAGAGACGGCGGTCTTTCTGGCCGGGCTTAAGCAGCGCGGCGGTATGGGGTTTCAGTGCTCTATCGGCAAGGATGTAACCCTTGGCGAACTTATGCACAAAAAGACAGAGGTTATCAAAGGACAGATGGATGTCGTTACCGACCACTTCGCACGTAATAATATAGAGATTATCTACGGAGAGGCGTCTTTTGTAGACGACCATGTGCTCGTTATAAAAGGCCATGACGGGGACGCAAAGGAGCTGAAGGCGGGCGTTATTGTTATAGCTACAGGCTCGGCCCCGGCTCGCCCCGAGGGCGTTCCTTTTGATGCCGACCACGTATACGATAGCGATACTATCCTTAATCTGGATAGTATCCCGAGTAGACTTACCGTAATAGGCGGAGGGGTAATAGGGTGTGAGTACGCCTGTATCTTTGCGTGCCTGGGCGTAAAGGTCACTATAATCGAGAAAAGAGATAAGCTGCTGGGCTTTGCCGACCGCGAGATAGTCGAGTCGCTCCAGTACTGGATGCGTCACAGCGCGACGACCTTGCGCCTTGGCGAAGAGGTCGTGAGTATAGAGGTGCAGGGCGCGGATAAGGTCGTAACAGGGCTTAAGAGCGGAAAGATCGTAAATTCAAATAAATTGCTTTATACGATGGGCAGGGTCGGTAATACCGATAGGCTGAACCTCGCCGCCGTCGGCCTTAAGACGGACGGGAAGCGAAAACTCCTTACCGTAAATGAAAGTTTTCAGACCGAGGTGCCCCATATCTACGCCGTAGGCGACGTGATAGGGTATCCTTCGCTCGCCTCGACCTCAAGAGAGCAGGGAAGGCTCGCCATGTGCCATGCCTTTAGTACGGACGGCTCAAGTTGTACAATGCCGACTCAGATGCCCTTTGGCATCTATACCATCCCCGAGATATCAATGGTAGGTAAGAACGAAGAAGAACTTACAGAGGAGGGCGTGCCTTACGAGTCGGGTACGGCCTTATTTGCTGAGGTCGCAAGAGGCCAGATCTCCGGCGATATCTTCGGTATGCTCAAACTGCTCTTTCACCGCGAGACAAAGCTCTTGCTGGGCGTACATATAATCGGCGATAAGGCGGCAGAGCTTATCCACATAGGGCAGGCCGTTATGGACCACGGCGGCTCTATCGAGTACTTCAGGGACGCGGTATTTAACTATCCGACCCTTACCGATGCCTATAAGCAAGCCGCCCTTAACGGCCTTAATAAGCTATAGGGCGTGGCAAAGAAGGCTGAAATATTAGTGCTCGGGGTCGGCAATATCCTCTTATCCGATGACGGGGTCGGCGTAAGAGCCCTTGAGTTACTCGAGGAGAGTTATTCGTTCTCCCCGCAGGTAACGCTTCTCGACGGCGGCACCGGCGGGCTTACGCTTGTCTCGGCCCTTACCGGTAAAACCCTCGTCATAATCCTCGATGCCGTATCTATTGAAGAGGGCGGCGGCAAAGCCGTTTCCGGTAGCAAGGCCGTTCCCGGCAGTCTAGTAAGGATCGAGGGCAGCCGTCTTGAAAAAGCCTTAAGTGTTCGCTCTCAGCTCGGGAGTCTTCATGATATAGGTATGAACGAGGTCTTGATGATCTCGGCCTTGGAAGATAAGGCTCCAAATGTTATACTAATAGGTATGACCCCTGAGAGTATAGCCCCGGGTACAGAGCTCTCGCCGGTGGTCAGAGAGGCCCTTTCAGGCATGGCGGATATGGTAGTGACCGAGCTTAAGCATGTCGGTGTAAAGATTCGCAGGCAGTCTAAGACTGTATAAGCAGTCTAAGACTGTATGAGCAGCCTAAGACTTTATAAATATGTATTCGTTTTTTGGATTCTCTCAGAGGCTTGAGGTTATATGGAAGTCTTACATAAGCTCAAAAGGACAAGGATCGTTATAAGGGGCAAGGTGCAGGGCGTTGGGTTCAGGCCGTTTATCTACGCCCTTGCCTCCGCCGTTGGTCTGCGCGGTTTTTGCCTGAATGACAACGAAGGCCTGATCGTCGAGGTCGAAGGCCATGTTGATGACGATTATATAGACGGCTTTATCGAAGAGATAAAGCAGCAGGCCCCGGAGCTTGCCAGGGTCGACTATATAGAACGCGAAGATCTGCCGCCTGCGTATTACTCGGACTTCTCTATTAGAGAGAGTATAAAGGGCGATATCTTTACAAGCCTTTACGAGACGACCGATATAATCTCGCCCGATATAGCTACCTGTGATGATTGTCTCTCTGAGATGACGGATCCCTCGGACAGGCGCTACAGTTATCCCTTTATTAACTGTACGCACTGCGGCCCTCGTTATACTATCCTGCGTGATATTCCTTATGACAGATATAATACTACGATGTCCGCTTTTACCATGTGCGAGAGCTGTCAGGGCGAGTATGACAACCCAGAAGACCGCCGTTTTCACGCCCAGCCCAATGCCTGCCCCGAGTGCGGCCCTGCGCTCTGGATCGCAGAGAGCGGCAGCGGCACTGATGTAAACAGCCTCTCTTCAGAGGACGTCCTCTGTGAGGCCTCGCTCCGTCTGAGGGAAGGGCGCATCCTTGCGGTAAAAGGTATCGGCGGCTTCCAGCTGGTCTGCGACGCCTCTAATGACGAGGCCGTCCAGAAGCTGCGCGAGCTTAAGCGCGGCTCTCTTAAGCCCTTTGCGGTGATGGCGCCCTCCAGTGATATGGCAAATTCCTTTGCCGTAGTTGACGACAATGAACGTACACTCCTTGAGAGCAGCGCAGCGCCTATCGTCTTACTTGAGAAGACAAACCCCGACGAACTCTCCGAACATATCGCGCCCTTGACCTATACTATAGGAGTCATGCTGCCGGCAAGTCCGCTGCATCACCTCCTCTGTGCCGGTTTTACCGCACTTGTAGTGACAAGCGGTAACCTTACGGGCGAGCCCATAGCCATAACCAATAGCGAGGCTATGGCTAAGCTCTCGGGGATAGCGGATTATTTTCTTTTTCATGACCGTGAGATACATACAAGGATAGACGACTCGGTCGTCAGGAGTATCGGCAGGGGGAAAGACGCACGGCCGATGATGATCAGGCGCGCCAGAGGATACGTGCCGGGCGGGTTGCCGCTTGATGAGGAGATGGGTGAGATACTCGCCTGCGGCGCCGAAATGAAGGGCGCCTTTACGCTGACAAAGGGTTTTAATGCGCTGATGAGCCAGCACCTTGGCGAGCTCTCGAACTTCGACTCGACCATATTCTTCAGAGAGACGCTCTTTAACCTTAAAGATATTCTGGGGCTCTCGCCAAAGACGATCGTCCATGATATGCATCCGGGATATTTTACTACGAGTTTTGCGGAAGAGTACCGAAAGCTCGTTAATATCCAGAGCATGCGTATGGTCTCGGTGCAGCACCATCACGCCCATATAGCCGCTACGATGGCCGAGTACAGCCTTAACGGCCTTGTCGTCGGCGTCGCTCTGGACGGTACCGGTTACGGGGTAGATGGCAATATCTGGGGCTGTGAGTTTATGCTTGCCAGAAGGCGCGATTATTGCAGGCGCGCCCATCTTAGCTATATTCCAATGCCCGGCGGGACAAAGGCCGCTGAAGAGCCGTGGCGAATGGCGGTCAGTTACCTTTACCGCGCTTACGGCGATGACCTTACGCGAGCGCTCCCGGCCTTTACAAAGGCTATAGGCGGCGATAAGATGCAGGTTATAGTAAAGCTTATCCGCGATAGGATCAATACGCCGATCACCTCAAGCGCCGGTAGGCTCTTTGATTGCGTAGCCGCGCTTTTAGGGCTTTCTTATAAGGCGGGGTTTGAGGCAGAAGCAGCTACATTGCTGGAGAAGAGCGCGGTACTCTTTATGCGAAAGACGCACGGCGGCGCAGACGAGCTCTACCCGCCGTACCCGTATAAGATCACAGAGCTTGAGATGATGGAGCTGGACGTCTCTCCGGTGATAAGGGCTATAGTCGATGAGATAAATGCCGGTACAAGCGCCGGGATGATAGCGGCGAGGTTCCACAGGACGGTAGCCATGATGGTTGTTGATATCGCTGTGAGGCTGGCGACCGAGAGTAAACTGGATACGGTCGTACTCTCCGGCGGGGTCTTCCAGAACTCGCTCTTGCTTCGTATGACGGTCAGGGCGCTTAAGGATAATAATCTGAAGGTCTATGTCAGTGAAAAGATACCTTTAAATGACGGTGGTATATCTTTCGGTCAGGCCGTGGTTGCCTGGGAAAAGGAAAAAATACTCAGGGTTCTGGAGGTAATGTAGCCAATGTGTCTTGGTGTGCCGGGTAAGGTTATAAAGATTAACGGGGATATGGCTACGGTAGAGCTTGGTCTGGCGACCGTCGAGGTAAGTATCCAACTGTTGGAAGGCGGGGCGGTCGGCGAGTACGTCATTGTGCACGCGGGCTTTGCCATCGAGAGGCTCGATCCCGAGGCCGCCCGTAAGACGCTTGATGCTATGATATCTTTTGGTGGTAGCGGTTGAAATATCTAGATGAGTTCAGGGACGAGGCGCGCGCTTTAGCAATCTTAAAGGAGATAGTAAAGCTCGGCACAAAAGAGGTCTCTTTTATGGAGATCTGCGGCTCTCATACGCATACGATATCCAAGAGCGGACTGCGCGGAGTATTGCCAGGTAATATAAAGCTTATCTCAGGGCCGGGCTGCCCGGTCTGCGTTACGGCGCAGTCTGAAATAGATGCGGTCGTTAATTTTGCAGATACAAATACAGATGTAATAATAACTACTTTCGGCGATATGTTAAGAGTTCCTGGCAGTTTTTCCTCTCTGGAGCAGGCCCGTGGGCGCGGCGCTGACGTCAGGATTATTTATTCTCCGCTCGAAGCCCTTGCCATTGCGCGTGAGCATCCCGCAAAGGAAGTCGTCTTATTATCCGTTGGTTTCGAGACCACGGCCCCGCTTACGGCCTCGACAATAAAGAGCGCAGAGGCCGAGGGTATTACTAACCTTACCATATACCCCATGCACAAGCTTACCCCTCCCGCTATGGCCGCTTTGCTTGATAGCGACGATATGCGCATCGACGGTTTTATCTGTCCGGGCCACGTTACTGCGATTATCGGTGCCGATGCCTACGGCTTTATCTCGAAAAAATATAAAAGGCCATGTGTCGTTGCCGGCTTCGAGCCGCTCGACGCGCTCTTTGCTATCTACATGCTTTTGCGGCAGCTCGACGAGGGTCGCTCTGATATAGAGAACGAATACGACCGGGTCGTCTCACGCGGAGGTAACGCGAAGGCGAGGGCTGTTATGGGTGAGGTCTTTGAGCCAACAGGCGCCCTGTGGCGCGGTCTTGGCACTATACCGAGTAGCGGGCTGGCCCTCAGGGCCGGGTTTGCCGGGTTTTCAGCTGCCGAGAGGTTTGGTATAGATGCCTCCATGTTCAATAATGGTGATGCGGATACAGACGGCTGCGCCTGCGGCGATGTGCTGAGAGGGGTGATTAGCCCCTCTGCCTGCCCGCTTTTTGCGATAACGTGTACGCCGATGTCCCCGCAGGGCCCGTGCATGGTCTCGGGCGAGGGGGCCTGCTCGGCATGGTATAGCTATGAGAGAAAGGCCGTATCCTTATAAGACTTTTCGCATCCATAAATGTCTTGCTGCGTTGTCAGAGCCGCGGCGTCAAATCCTCTCATACTTACAAGTATGTTGCGGTTTAACACCTTGCTCTTCCTAGCATCAAGCACATTTCTGAATACGAACTTTGAAGGATAAGGCCTTGGCTTTGTTATATTCAATTCAGGTCTTTGCTTTTACCTCCCTCTTTTTAAAAGGGGGAGGGTGCTGCTCACGGCAAATTTATTAATATGATTCTGTGCTATGCGTGGATAGAATTTATCAATTATGTCATGCTGAATTTAGTTCAGCCCTCTTTTTAAAAGGGGGAGGGTGCTGCTCACGGCAAATTTATTAATATGATTCTGTGCTATGCGTGGATAGAATTTATCAATTATGTCATGCTGAATTTAGTTCAGCATCTGTATTTTTATATTGTTTCAAGGCAGAATTAAAGACAGACCCTGAAACAAGTTCAGGGTGACTAAATTTAAAGGTCTTGCTTTTAGTGTAGATCTTGTAACCTACGGCTGATTCTTTAAGAGTGTTTCCAGCTATGCGTGGTGTTTTTTCCTCTCCCCCGGTGGGAGAGGATTGAGGTGAGGGGGTTTTTAGATAGTAGGGCAAGGTTTTAGCTTTGCTGTATCTATTTCAGGTGAGTGGTGAGAGGTTTATCTTCTATGAGCAATCACGATAGAGTCATTCTAGCGCACGGCTCCGGCGGCACAATGAGCGCAGAGCTTATCGCGGGCTTTGTCCGGGCATTCTCCAATCCGCAGTTAGCAGTCACATGCCTCGGTCCGGGCTCATTACCTGAGCCACTACCCTTTCCACTTAACGATCAGGCGATACTTCCCGCCTCCGGCAAGAGACTCGCCTTTACTACAGACTCATATGTTATAAGCCCTCTGTTCTTTCCGGGCGGCGATATCGGAAAGCTCGCGGTCTGCGGTACAGTAAACGACCTTGCCATGGGCGGGGCCGCGCCGCTCTATATGAGCGTGTCCTTTATCATTGAAGAGGGCTTTCTGATAAGCGAACTGGACAGGATAGTAGCCTCTATGGCAAAGACCGCCAGAGGTTGCGGCGTGGCTATAGTCACGGGAGATACAAAGGTCGTTGAGAAAGGCAAGGGCGACGGTATTTTTATAAATACAACGGGGATAGGGATGGTTGAAGACGGCCTTGACCTTACGCCTTTAAATATAAGAGAGGGCGATAAGGTCATAGTCTCCGGCACTATCGGTGACCACGGGACGGCAGTATTACTGGCGCGCAGTGACTTCGATATAAAGGCCGGTATAGAGAGCGACTGTGCGCCGCTTCATGAGTTAGCCGCAGATATTATCAGCGCAGGTAGTGGAATGGTAAGGACTATGCGAGACCCGACAAGGGGCGGGCTTGCGACGATACTAAACGAGCTTATAGAAGACTCTGCGCTTGGGATGACGGTGCGCGAGGTGGCCCTGCCTGTCAGGGATCCGGTAAGGGGGGCCTGTGAGCTGCTGGGCTTTGAACCGGTTTATCTGGCTAACGAAGGCAAGCTCGTCGTTATAGTCGCTCCGGAGGCCGCTGTAGACGTATTAGAGGC
>UOEA01000070.1_pt1 | contig 18554 bp, 11 predicted proteins | sample 1988571 | NCBI WGS metagenome assembly UOEA01 (sample SAMEA4712194, study PRJEB27164) | hydrothermal vent metagenome | biome: marine basaltic hydrothermal vent biome; feature: marine hydrothermal vent; material: mineral | place: Pacific Ocean | collected 2011-06-14/2011-07-23 | depth 1689 m | reverse complement strand
CGGGCAAGTCGTCTCTGGCCTTTGATACCATATATGCCGAGGGCCAGCGTCGCTACATCGAGAGCCTCTCGGCCTACGCGCGCCAATTCTTCGACCAGATGGACAAGCCCGATGTCGAGAGCATCAAAGGGTTATCCCCGGCCATTGCCATCGAACAAAAAACAACCAGCAAAAACCCGCGCTCGACCGTCGGTACGGTTACCGAGATATACGACTACCTACGCCTCCTCTTCACCCGCATCGGCACGCCGCACTGTACCGAATGCGAGGCCCTGATAACAAATCAGACGATCAGCCAGATGGTAGACCAGGTCTTAAAAACCCCCGGCGGGACAAGGATACTTATCCTCTCACCGGTCGTTCGCGCTAGAAAGGGCGAGTATCGCAAAGAACTCGAAACGCTCCTGAAAAGCGGATATACCCGCGTAAAGATCGACGGAGAGTTCAAGAGTCTGGAAGAACCCATAACCCTTGATAAACGCCGCAAGCATACGATAGAGGTCGTTATAGACCGCATAATACTGCGCCAAAGCGTAAAAGCCAGACTCGCCGAGTCCGTTGAGATAGCCGCTGCGCTCTCCGGCGGCTTTGTACGCATTGAAGACCAGAGCGAGGAAGAGCTCTTTTTCTTTAACGAAAGCCTCTCCTGCATAAAGTGCGGCCTGAGTTTTCCGGAACTTACTCAATCGACATTCTCTTTTAACAGCCAGCAGGGCTCGTGCACCGAGTGCCGCGGCACGGGCGAGAGCTTTTACTTCGACCCGGAGCTTATAGTCCCCGACCCTAGTATATCGCTCGACGAGGGGGCGATCCTACCCTGGGCGAAGAAGGGCGGCAAGGGCATGCTCACGCGCTACACACAGGCAATAGACGCGCTCTCGGCCCACTACGACTTTGACACGAGCCTGCCGTATAAAAAGCTCCCGAGCCGCATCCGCGAGGTTATAATGCACGGCTCCGGGGTCGAGGTCATACACTTTGAACACAAAAAAGGCCGCAAACATTACAGCTTCCACCAACCCTTTGCAGGGGTCAAAGACGACCTTGAGCAACGCCACGCAGAGCTGGAACAGAACGAAGGCCCAATCAGCAAGGGCACTTCACAAGACGGCCTAAAGCGGTTCATGAACTCTCAAGTATGCTCTGCCTGCGAAGGCTCGCGCCTTAAAAAAACAGCCCTCGCCACAAAGGTAGGTAATAGATCCATCTGGGATATCACCCGGATGCAGGTACTGGACTCGGCCAGTTTCTTTGAAGAACTTGAATTGACGCCGAGAGAACTGGAAATTGCACGCCGCATAATTAAGGAGATAACCGAGCGTCTTTCCTTCCTTGTTCAGGTCGGCCTGGACTACATAACGCTGGACCGAGGGGCAGCCACCCTCTCCGGCGGTGAAGGCCAGCGCATACGTCTTGCCACGCAGATAGGATCGGGGCTGGTCGGCGTCCTCTACGTCCTGGACGAGCCGTCTATTGGGCTTCATCAACGCGACAATATGAGGCTTATCGCCTCTCTGATGAGACTGCGCAATATGGGCAATACCGTCCTAGTCGTCGAGCACGACGAGACGACGATCAGGAACGCCGACTTTGTCGTTGATATGGGGCCGGGCGCGGGAGAGCTTGGCGGTAAGATAGTAGCAAAGGGTACGCCCGCAGAGATCATCGCCAACCCGGCGTCGATTACCGGCAAGTACCTCTCGGGCAGTCTTTCCATACCAATGCCCGAGCAGCGAAGAAAACCCGGCAAGAAATTTATAACAATGACCGGGCTTAGCGAAAACAACCTTAAAGATCTGACGGTAAAGATACCGCTTGGCATTACGACCTGCGTAACCGGCGTATCGGGCTCGGGCAAGAGCACGCTCATTATCGATACCCTGTACCGTCAAGCAGCCCGTAGACTCTACGGATCGACCGTAAAAGCAGGTAAGGTCACCCGGATATCGGGCCTTGACGATATAGACAAGGTAATAGACGTAGACCAGTCGCCGATTGGCAGGACCCCGCGCAGTAACCCCGCGACCTACACAGGACTCTTTACCCCTATACGGGAGCTCTTCAGCCAATTGCCGGAGGCGCGTATGCGAGGCTACGGGGCGGGCCGCTTCAGCTTTAACGTTCGCGGCGGCCGCTGTGAGGCCTGCAAGGGCGACGGCATGATAAAAGTAGAGATGCACTTCCTCCCGGACGTCTATGTCCACTGCGACGTCTGCGAGACAAAAAGATATAACAGTGAGACGCTGGAAGTACGCTACAAGGGACAAAACATAACCGAATGCCTAGAGATGACGGTAAACCACGCCTTGGAGTTTTTCTGCAACATCCCACAGATCAGGGCCAAATTGCAGGTCCTCTCGGATGTCGGCCTTGGTTATATAAGGCTTGGTCAGAGCGCAACGAAGTTATCCGGGGGCGAGGCGCAGCGCATAAAGCTCGCGCGTGAGCTCAGCAAACGCGCCACAGGCAAGACCCTTTATATCCTGGATGAGCCGACGACAGGGCTGCACTTTGCCGATACCGAAAAACTCATAAAGGTCCTCGCAAGCCTCAGGGACGCCGGCAACACGATAGTAATAATCGAGCACAATATGGATATAATAAAAACCTCCGACCACATAATAGATCTCGGGCCGGAAGGAGGCAAGAACGGCGGGCAGATCATAGCGCAGGGTACGCCAGAAGAGGTAGCAATGGCAAAGGACTCTCATACAGGACGCTTTTTGCGGGAAGTACTCGCTGATAGCCAGGGGCTATCAGCCTCTAATTAAAACTCTGCACTAACTCCTGAAACAAGTTCATCGTCATAATTTTACGCTAATAAAAAACCCCACCGCCCTTTAAGGACGGTGGGGTAAAATATTGTTATTTCCTTACTGTCTTTTTATATTACTCCAAAAGGTACTACGCACAGCAAAAAACTACCTAACCAACTTTGCCCTGCTACGGGTAGTTTAGCCCTTACGCAGTAAGCTCTTTCTTCTCCAGAAGATAAGCCCTGCAATGCCCGAGCCGAGCAGAAGATACGTTGAGGGTTCAGGTACGGGTGATGCCCCGCCACCGCCGCCGAAAGTTACACCACCTCCGCGCACAGCCATTGCCAAATAGGTGTTGAGCTTTCCGGAGGTGGACTGGTTGCCGTTATAGTTGGTGAAGAACCATGCATTGGCTGAATTGGCAGAAGACTCCGTATCAGACCAATAGGTCCCCTCAGTCAATTTTGCAAAAATATCTACATTAAGAAACCCCCAGCCCGGTTGTGCACTCGCACCGGAGGTGTCAAAATAGGCCTTGTTCGCAAGCTCATCATAAAAGAGATGCGCCATCTCGCCGGTAGAGGTATCTACGTTGTAGCCACAGTCAGTGCCATTGAAACTAAAATTGCAACCAGCACTACCGGTATCGGTAACCGTCGGCAGGCGCCAATCGCCGCTCCAGGAAGCGGAAACTCCCGCATTCAGATTATAGGTCAAGACACCGCCGCCGTTCAACCCGGCGGCCCAGGCCCTCTGATTACCCCACGAATCAGCTATAGGCGTACCTTCATTACCCCTTGTATAGTCCAGCCAGGTAACAGATAGGTCGTTGTCATATATAAGATTATAATTCAATGAATTATATGTCGCTGTACCAATGCTGGTTAAAGTCGCCTGCGACTTTACTGAAAAACCAAAGATCACTAACAACGTAATCATTAAAACAAATAATACCCTGATATTCCTCATCTAGTTGTTTCCTCCCGGACACTTGCTCCATATTTACAAAACTTAACCATAGAAATACGGCCATAACTAAACCCGAATCGACAAATAAGAACCTTTAGCTAAAGTAGCTGCTGCCCTGCACTAATAATTATCAGTGCAGCTTTGTAAACGCAACACCAACTCTTCCTGTTTTTAACTTAATACAACAGGGTAAACCCCTATATAGACCTGCAAAAACCATACCAAACCCACAAACCCTTAATCTAACACAAACCCTTAATTTAATTGGATACTTAAAAACACACTTTGTCATAATTATAAATAATTATAAGAAGTGTAAAAAAACCGACACCAAAACATGATAAAACCTCTCTAAAAGGCGGGCCCTCCTGCGAGCCTTCCCTCGACATTCACCCAATCTTTTAAAAAAAACTTCCTCCACCGGTATATCTTTGGTGACCTCTGAATAAAAATAATCCCGCCACCTCATTAAATACTTATGTTCTAGACCTTTTTGTGTTATTATATTAAGTTCATATCACGGCAAGATCCAAAATAGAGCCGAAACCAAAAAAACAGGAGTAAGAGAGTATTTTGAAGAAGATAACAACCTTTCAAGACCTTGATCTAAGTAAAGAACTTTTAAAGGCCATCAGTACGATGGGCTTTGAAGAACCAACACCTATTCAGGCAAAGACCATCCCGGTACTGCTCGCGGGCAAGGACGTCATCGGTCAGGCCCAGACAGGAACTGGTAAGACAGCTGCATTCGGCATTCCGATTGTTGAGATAGTCGAGCCGAAAAAACGCGATGTTCAGGCGATAATCCTCGCCCCGACCAGAGAGCTTGCCATTCAGGCCGCAGAAGAGATGAACAAGCTTGGACGTTATAAAGGACTGCACGCCCTTCCCGTATACGGCGGCACGTCGATCTTACGTCAGATAAACGCCCTTAAAAGAGGCGTACATATAGTAGTCGGCACACCAGGCAGGGTACTTGACCACCTGCAGAGACGAACACTCAACCTGAAAGGCGTAAAGATAGTCGTCCTTGACGAGGCTGACGAGATGCTCGATATGGGCTTTGTAGACGACATTACAAAGATCCTTAAGGAGACCCCGGATAACCGCCAGACAATGCTCTTCTCGGCCACCATGGCCCCGGGCATTCTCAAGATCTCCAAACGTTACATGACCGATCCGGAAAAACTAAAGATCGCGACCGATACGCTGACCGCGCCAAAGATCAATCAGATCTTCCTGGAGGTCAGGCAGAGCGGAAAGCTAGAGGCCCTCTCACGCTTTATAGACTCCAGCGACGGAGGTCGCTTCCTTATATTCTGCCACACAAAGAGAGAGGCCGACGACGTCTCCTCGGACTTGCAGCTTCGTGGCTATGACGCCGGAGCTATCCACGGAGACTTTAGCCAGCAGCAAAGAGAGGCCATACTCAAAAGATTCAAACAGGGCGGCATTGATATGCTCGTAGCTACCGACGTTGCGGCGCGCGGCATTGATATCAGCGATATATCACACGTCATAAACTTCTCGATCCCGCAAAACCCGGAGTCCTACGTCCACAGGATAGGGCGAACAGGGCGCGCCGGAAGAGAAGGCGTTGCGATAACATTCGTTACTCCTCGCGAAGGCAAGCAGATAAACCTTATCAGACGCGTAGCAAAGGCCGATATTAAAAAAGGCCGCCTGCCGTCCAAGGCAGAGGTCATGGGCTCGCGCCTGACAGCGCTGACCGAAAAGATACAGACCTTTATAGACGATAAAAGGTTCGATACCTTCCTGAAGCTCGCCGAGAACCTCAGTGCGAACACCGAGCCGATCGAGATCGCAGCGGCGCTCTTAAAGTTCCAGCTAGAGGGCTTTGATACCGTAAATGTCGCTCAGGACTCTTCCCTTGACGAGACCGGGGCCAGCGCCGGAATGGCAAGGCTCTTTATTACTATTGGCAAGGAGCAGGGAATACGCAGCGGCGATATAATCAGCGAGATATCAAAGAAGGCCGGAATAGAGGCAAACGCTATTCAGGGCGTAAAGATATTCGATACCTTTACCTTTGTAGATGTCCCGAGGGACGGCGCGGAAAAGGTGATCGAGCTCTTCCACCGTAAGATGATCTCCGGTAAGAACGTAAAGGTCACACCGGCCAGACCACGCTCGGACAGGGACGACCGCCCCAATCGCGGCGCAAAAAGCCCGCGCGGCAAGCAGCAATACGGAAGTAAAAAACAGCGCAGATAAAGAGCGCCAATACGAAATATAGAGAAAGAATTACAGGGCCGGAGTAAACCTCCGGCCCGTATTTATTTAATAATTTAACAACGAGGGCTTGAAGCCACCGGAGCAAGACGCCGTCACAGACGGACGGGAGGAATGAAGATGGGACGTAGTGATATTAGAAATATAGCGATAGTAGCGCATGTTGACCATGGCAAGACCACGCTGGTCGACGGCATGCTCAAGCAGGCAGGCATCTTCCGCGAGAATCAGGAAGTACAGGATCGCGTAATGGACAGCAACGACCTTGAACGCGAACGCGGCATAACCATCATGGCTAAATCGGCCGCTGTTAACTATAACGGCGTAAAGATAAATATCGTTGATACGCCCGGACATGCCGACTTCGGCGGTGAGGTAGAACGAACCCTCAAGATGGTAGACGGAATCATGCTGCTCGTCGATGCCTCGGAAGGCCCGCTCCCGCAGACCCGCTTTGTCTTAAAGAAGGCTCTTGAACTCGACCTTCCTCCAATCCTTGTAATAAATAAGATCGACCGCAGCGACTCGCGCATCGACGAGGTCTTAAACGAGGTCTACGATATGTTTATCGATCTCGATGCCACGGAAGACCAGCTCGATTTTCCGGTAATATACGCAATAGCAAAGGACGGTATAGCAAAGGCCTCCCTTGAAGACGACTCCGACAACCTCAAGCCTCTCTTTGACGTCATTATGAGCAGCGTCCCCGAGCCGACCGACGACCCGGAGGGTCCGCTTCAGATACTCGTTACCAATATAGACTACAGCGAGTACATCGGCAGGCTTGCCGTAGGCAGGATCTTCTCGGGCAAGATAAAGAACGGTCAGCAGGTATCCCTTGTCGGCGAGTCCGGTGAGGCGGTCCGGTGCAAGGTATCGAACCTCTACACATATATGGGAATGGACAGGGTAGATACAAAAGAGGCTACAGCTGGCGATATCGTTGCGTTATCCGGGCTTGAGGGGGTTAATATCTCCGATACCATCGGTGAGGCCGAAGAACCAAAGGCCCTGCCGCGTATTAAGGTAGACGAGGCGACGATCTCCATGCTCTTTTCTGCAAACACCTCGCCGCTTACCGGTAATGACGGCAAGTACGTCACCTCGCGCCACCTAAGAGACCGTCTTGAAAAGGAACTCCTCTACAACGTCTCTATTAAAGTAGACTTCTCTTCGCCCGAAGCCTTTAAGGTCCTCGGACGCGGTGAGCTCCAGCTGGCAATACTGATAGAGATGATGCGCAGAGAGGGCTATGAAATGTCGGTTGCGATGCCCGAGACCGTTACAAAGGAGATAGATGGTAAGCTGCACGAGCCAATGGAACTGCTCGTCATAGACGTCCCCGAGGACTACGTAGGGGTCGTTTCCCAGCAGATCGGTATGCGCAAAGGAAAGATGCGCAATATGCACAACAACGGCCACGGCAGGGTAAGGCTTGAGTACCGTATACCTTCGCGTGGACTTATCGGCTTCCGCTCCCAGTTCCTAACGGACACAAAGGGCACAGGCCTCTTAAATCACCTCTTTGACGGCTATGAGCCGTGGCACGGCGCGATGACAAAACGCTCTACAGGCGCACTCGTCGCAGACAGGGCGGGAAAGACCACTACCTTCGCGCTCTTTCACATCCAGGCACGCGGCACGCTCTTTATAAGCGAGAACACGCAGGTATACGAGGGCATGATAGCAGGCGAGAACTCAAGGACAAACGACCTTGATATCAATATTATAAAAGAAAAAAAGCTCTCCAATATGCGCTCCTCAGGCGCCGACGAGTCACTTCAACTCGTCCCGCCAAAGAAGCTCAGCCTTGAAGAGGCCCTTGAGTTCATCAAAGAAGACGAACTCGTAGAGGTAACCCCTAAAAATATCAGACTTAGAAAAAAGATCCTGCAGGCAGGCAAAAGACCTAAAAGCAGATGATCTAATATAAAAAACACTCTACACAAAAAAGGCCTGCTTGATAAATCAAGCAGGCCTTTTGGTATTATTGCAAGCGGTAACCCGCCTAAGACGATATCAAAACACATATTAATATTTATTATTGCTGCCGGTGCCTTCTACACAACACCCTTCGCATTAAGAAAACTGCTGTACTTTTGGTCTTCATTAGCTATGTGACCGTCCAGCCAGTTTTTTAGAAACGTCAGCGTATCTACCGAGAGCGTAATCCTACCGCCGTCAAAATCTGTTTTAAGGGCCACTGCCTTTGCCACAAAGGCGTCATGCTCCTTTTTTTGATCATCATAGCCCGAATAACCATTAGTCTTCATAATCTTTTCTTCCGTAGCAAAATGCCCCTTTGCATACTGCGCCATATCGCCAAGGATCTCACCCAAAACCTGCTTCCCCTTTCCCTCGCTCATTGCGGACTGCAAAAGATTTATGACATCGACAAGTTGCTTATGCTGATTATCGATCTCCTTGATGTTTACTCCGTAACGCCCTTCATTCCAGACTATCAGTGCCATAATCATCCATCTCCTCTTATTATTTATACAACGATCTGATATCGCCGTTAAATTAAATATCGCGATAACAGATAAAAACTTTAATGAAAACAAAGTGTTGTCTCATGCGTTGTTTAATAAAAACCTGCTTTTCGGAGATGGAGGAAAGGGTTCAGAGCGTAATTCAATAATATGATGCGCTCCTCCCCCTTTCCTCCCGGCGGTAATTGCAGGCCCGGAAGGAGCAAGGCAAAACCGGGCCTGCTACCGATTCTTAATAATGTCAAATAATCTCAGGCAACCCCCTTACCATGCATATAAGGGCTATACTCTTTATTCTCATCGACGATATGATGGTCTAGCCAATCCTTAAGAAAATTCAAGGTATTCATGGACACAGTCATATTGCCCAGTCTGTACTCCCTGGATAAAGTCTCTAGCTGCCTTATAAAGCTCTCATGCAGACGCTTTTTTGCGCTATAGTCGGGATACCCCCAGGTAAGCATCAACTCTTCTTCATAACTAAAATGACTCCTGCTATATTCCTCCATAACAGAGAGAAAATTGCAGACTACCTCCTTGGCCTGCCCCTCACGAAGGGCCTCCTGTAGGCCATTTACCACATCTATCAAGCGTCTGTGCTGAGAATCAACCTCACTAATACCCAACATATAGCGTTCTTCACTCCACTTGATCAACTCCATAACCCTAATCCCCCCTTTGCTTACAAATATATAAACAACCCATGGCTTACTATTAAACCTTAGGCCAATACTGCTAAACGTCAATGGTTTTAAAAGTGGATTTTTCAGCATTTAAAGGTTGGAAAGTTACTCATTACTTAGGACTACAAACGACCATGCATTGGTCGACAAACAAGAGATGAACTTTGCCGTGCGGCGAGCCACCTGCGGTGGGGCAAAGTCTAATAGGCAGCTACTTTCTTTGCTTAGTGTGAGATTTTATTAATGGACTATGCCATGCGGCGAGCACCGCTTCAACCATAAAAAAGGGCAACCCGTCCGGGTCGCCCTTTTAAACTCTGTATTCTATTATATAAGTTAGGGCCGCCGGCCTCGTCTATACCACAAGCTTTGAGAGATCCGCTACCGACGAGTACAACTCCCTGATAGAGCCGAGCAATATTAGACGGTTACGGCGCAATTTTTCGTCTTCGGCCATGACCATAACATCGTCAAAGAATTTATCTATAACATCCTTTATGGAAGCTAACTTCTCAAAGACCTTGGCGTAATCGCCCTTTTCCTCGGCCTTGCGTATGACAGGGGCTATCTTTGAATATACCTCAAAGAGCGCGCGTTCGGCGCCGTCTTCAAAGATATTCGGGGCAGGGAGGCCGTCGACCTCCTGACCTTTAAGGATATTCGAGACCCTCTTAAAGGCCGCGACAAGACTCTCGCAGGCGGGATGCTCCTTGAACTTCTCCAGGGCCCTTATCCTCTTTACGGCGTCTGCTATATCAAACCACCCGGTAGAAAGCACAGCGTCGATAGAGTCGTGCTGAAGGCCCTCTCCCTTGAGATAATTTCTAAACCTCTCTCTGATAAACTCCAGGACCGCGGCCTCTGTCTCATCCGCGCCCTTTGTAAGCTTATCGCCGACAAGGTTAACTGCCTTGGCAACAAGGCTATCAAGTTCAATGCTCCAGCCCTTATCCAGTATTATACGTATAATGCCCAGAGAGGCGCGTCTGAGTGCATAAGGATCGGCAGCGCCCGTTGGAATACGCCCCACGCCAAAGCAGCCCGCTATGGTATCGAGCTTATCGGCGATACTTATTATCGCACCGGCTGTGGTCTCGGGCAGTTCGCCTCCGGCCGATATCGGCAGGTAGTGCTCGCCTATGGCCGCAGCGACCTCTTTGGCCTCGCCGTCGCGCCTTGCAAACTCCTCGCCCATCACGCCCTGCAAGCTCGGAAACTCCCCGACAATGCCGCTTACAAGATCGGCCTTTGCAAGCATTGAGGCGCGCCCGAGCGTATGGCTGTGCCCTTTCTTGCCCGTACCGCCGGACTTCTTATCCTTTAAATATCCCTCCAGGCCGCCGCTATCCTCTAACGCGTCGCACCACTCTAACCACCTACCGATATAAAGGGCAAGACGGGTAAACCTCTCGACCTTTTCATAAGAACTGCCAAGTTTTGCCTGAAAGACAACACCCTTCAAGGCCTCGACATTGTCTGCCAAAGGCGTAGAGACGTCCTTATCAAAGTAAAACTTGGCGTCACTCAGACGCGCGCGCAGGACCCGTTCGTTCCCGGCGCGTACAACGGCCTCGTCCTTAACAGGCGTATTGGCTACAGTTATAAAGGCCGGCAACAGGCGGTAGCCTTTCCCGGACTGCTTGCCGGCCTTATCTATTACGGAAAAATAACGCTGATGCTCGCGCATGGCATTTATTATTATCTCTGCGGGAAGGGCCAGGTATTCCTCTTCAAAAGAACCCCTTATAACGACCGGATACTCGACAAGGTTTACGACCTCTTCTACAAGACCCTTATCCTCCAGAACCACGCCCCCTGCGGCCTCTGCCTCCTTTGCTATTCCGTCGAGGATCACTGCCCGGCGCTCGTCTATATCCGCTATAACCAGATTATCCTTGAGTTTATTAAGGTAATCATTAACGGTCTTTATCTTTACGGCCTTGCCCGCGCCCTTGGCGATAAATCTGTGACCGTAAGTAGCATTGCCGCTGGCGATATGGCCGTGATTAAAACACACGGCCTTTCCGCCGTAGACGGCAAGTATCCAATGAAGCGGCCTGGCAAAGGTCATCTCGTGATCAGCCCAGCGCATAGCCTTTGGAAAGCTCAGCGAACTTACGACGCCTCTGAGAAGTTCAGGCAATATTTCAACGGTCTTTCTTCCTTTTATCTCTTTAACGGCATAGAGGTACTCGCCCTTTTCAAGCTTTACGATCTTAAGGTCTTTTGGCTTAACGCCGCTGCCTCTGGCAAAGCCCTCCAGAGCCCTTGTCGGATTACCGTCCTTATCATAGGCGGCCTTTATGGCCGGCCCCCTGGACTCTACTATCCTGTCCGGCTCTTTTTCCTCCAGACCCTCAACAATAACGGTAAGCCTACGGGGTGTCCCGAGAGTGCGCAGCTGCCCGTACTCAAGGCCGCCCTCGGAAAAACCCTTCTTTAAAGAGGCCGCAAGCGCCGCAAGCGCGGGCTTAATAAAACCTGCCGGTATTTCCTCACAGCCTAGTTCGAATATAAGGTCCTTTGCCATATCTCTGCTATTACCATCCTTTTTTTCGTCTAAAATGGATTTCCGCACCATCTCAGATAATTTCCTTAATTTTCCCTAAAGATACAATAATTTACCAGAAAATAAGGTTATTTCAAGTCTATTTTATAGTCCGCAGACCAACAACGGCCCTTCTACCCCATATTTAGACGCACCCGCGTCCCGGGCAAGGCCATAATAATCTTGACAATCCCTTTAAAACCCGGTACATTTATATATTCTAATACACAAGAGGAGAGCGTTAATACAATGAAGACATTTTACCCGACCCCAAAGGAGCAGGCAGACAAGCAGTGGTTCCTGGTCGATGCAGAAGAAAAAAATCTCGGTAGGCTCGCAGTTCGCATTGCCAGCATACTCAGGGGTAAGCACAAGCCTTCATACTCGCAGAGTGTGGATATGGGCGACCATGTTGTCGTGATCAACGCCGACAAGATCGCTGTCACGGGCAAAAAACTCGCAGACAAGAAGTACTACAGGCACAGCGGCTACATAGGCAGCATAAAGGAAACAAGCCTTGAAGAGCTCATGGAGGACAAACCCACCGAAGCCATTACACGCGCGGTAAAGGGTATGCTCCCCAAGAACAGGATCGGCAGAGCCATGCTCCTGAAGCTTAAGGTATACGCCGGTGGCGAGCATCCGCACTCAGCGCAGACGCCCGGGCCGCTCCCAGAGCACCTCGTAGAGAAACAAATTCAAGGAGGCACTAACTAATGCCAGCAGTTGATGAATATATCGCCGTAGGAAGGCGCAAGACCTCGGTAGCACGAGTTCGCATGCTCACGGGCAAAGGCGCAATAATAGTAAATAAGAAGCCGGTTGAAGAATACTTCACCAGAGAGGTCCTGAAGACCGATCTCAGGCGTCCTCTTGAAGTAGCAAAGATGGTCGGCAACTTTGATATAAAGATAAACGTAAACGGCGGCGGCCCGACAGGGCAGGCCGGTGCGATCAGACACGGCATCTCAAGGGCGCTTCTTGAAGTCGATCCAGAACTCAGGCCAACACTCAAGGCAGCCGGCTTTCTTAAGAGAGACCCGCGTATGAAAGAGCGTAAAAAATACGGCCAGAAGGGCGCGAGAGCAAGGTTCCAGTTCTCAAAGAGATAATCTTTCTTTTATCAACAAGCACACTTCAAGGGGAAGGCCAAATGGCCTTCCCCTTTTTTTGTGCCACTACGGCAAATTCATTAATATAATTCCTTACTGCGTACGGCACGTAACTACCAACTGAACTTTACTGCAACGCAGTTGATTTGCCCGATCGCAGATGGTATCGTTAACTTGTAAGCACTTATAGTAATCTGAGACTATCTGGTGAGGTTTTAAAAAAATGATAAAGACAGCAATAATAGGCGGGAGCGGATATACAGGCCTTGAACTCTTGCGCATCCTCGCGCTGCACGATAAGGCAACGGTCGTGGCCGTTACCTCGCGCCGGTACGCAGGCAAGAAGGTAACCGAAGTCTTTCCCTCGCTTACGGGCCATTACGACGGCCTGTCTTTCTCCGATCCGTCTAAGGTCGACTATATGGACGCAGAGCTCTTTTTCTGCTGCCTGCCTCACGGGACATCTATGCAGACCGTCCCCGCGCTCCTCAAGACCGGTAAAAAGGTAATAGACCTCTCGGCGGATTACCGTATAAAAGATCCTGCCGTCTATGAGCAGTGGTATCAGCCGCATTCCTCAAAAGAACTTATCAAAGAGGCGGCCTACGGCCTGCCCGAGGTCTTCGGGCGCGCTGCGATCAAGGCCGCAAGCCTTATAGCAAACCCGGGCTGCTACCCTACGGGCGCAGCCCTTGCTCTGGCCCCGCTCGTAAAGGCAGGGCTCGTCAAGACCTCCTCTATCATAATAGACTCGAAGAGCGGCGTCTCGGGCGCCGGACGCTCGGCAAGTATCGCGACATCTTATATGGAGATCGCCGAAGGCTTTAAAGCATATAAGGTCGGCGAACATCGTCACACCCCTGAGATAGACCAGACGCTTAGCACACTAGCCGGCAGCGAGGTCTCGGTCACCTTTACCCCGCACCTCTTACCGATCAAGCGCGGCATACTGAGCACGGTCTATGCAGAGCTGAAAGACGCCAACGCGGACGATACAACGACTCTTCTTGAGGCATTTAAAAAAAACTACGAAGGCGAGGCCTTTATTCGCATCTGCCCGGAGGGCGTACTGCCCAACCTGAGCGAGGTCGCGGGAACGAACAACTGCGCCATAGGCCTGAAGGTCGATAAGGCAAAAGGGCGCGTCGTCGTTATATCCGCTATAGACAACCTCGTAAAAGGCGCATCCGGCGCGGCCATACAGAATATGAATATCATCTACGGCCTCTGCGAGACGACGGGACTTATATCGATACCTATATAGGAGAGAACCTGTGACCCGTGGCATCAAACTCTTTAAAATAATCGGCATTCGCATAAACCTGGACTTCTCCTGGTTTGTCGCCTTCGCCCTCTTTGCATGGAGCCTCGGCTTCGGCTACTATCCGCAGAGTATTCCCGGGCTCTCCCAGACCGCCTACATAGTTATGGGCGCGGTATCTTCCCTCTCTATCTTTATCTGCGTCCTTATCCACGAACTCGCCCACTCGGCGGTCGCCAACCGGCTCGGCCTCAATATAAAAGAGATAACCCTCTTTATCTTCGGCGGGGTTGCACACCTGAGCGAAGAACCCAAAAAAGCCATGACCGAGTTCAAGGTCGCTATCGCTGGCCCGCTCGCCAGCGGTCTCTTGGCCCTAATCTTCTTTGGTATAAAAATGCTCGTAACCGGCATGTCGGCTCCTGACCAGTCTATGATAGAGATAGCAACGCACGGCGAGGTAAGCATTATCTATCCCGCGGTGATCTCGACACTCGGCCTTTTAGCGCGTATCAACCTCCTGCTCCTTGTATTTAATATGATCCCCGGCTTTCCTCTGGACGGCGGCAGGATCCTGCGCGCGCTCTGGTGGGCAAAGTCGGGCGATATAAAGGTAGCGACAAAGGTCGCCAGCGCCATCGGCAAGAGCTTCGCGCTCTTCCTGATCTTCATGGGTATCCTCGACCTGCTCTCCGGCAATACCATACAGGGCATCTGGCTGCTCATCATCGGTCTCTTTCTTCAACAGGCCGCCGATGCAAGCTATAAAGAACTCGAAAACAAGATCACCCTTGAAGGGGTCGCCGTCTCGGAGATGATGAGCGGTGACGTCGTTACGCTGACCGAAGACCAGATACTCTCCGAGGCAATTGAAAAGATCTTCTTTACGCACCACTTCGTCAGTTTTCCGGTCGTTAAGAACGACATAGCGGTAGGGCTCCTGACCCTCAACGATGTACGCGCCATACCAAAAGACGACTGGCAGAAGACTACCGTTGGCGAGGCGATGAAAAGGCTCACCGCCAATATGATGTTCTACCCGAAGGACGATGCGGAGACGGCCCTTAAGAGGATGCTCGCCGACGGCGTCGGCAGGTACCCCGTGGTAGACGACCATGGCCGTCTGGTCGGCATAGTTTCGCGCCGAGATATCATGAAGACGATGGAACTAAAAAAAACACTCTCATAGCAAGACCAAATCTTTATCGATTCCTCTCTTCCTTTGACCAAATTAACTTATTAAATCCCTCTTTATTTCAATCAGTATATCTCTACATCTCCCCTTGAGGGATAGAAGCTGTAAAAACATAGAGATCTCTTCTTTATCTCCCCCTTTGGAAAAGGGGGACTAAGGGGGATTTTTATATGTCATGCTGACTTCAGCTCAACATCTGTTCTTTCTTCCCTCTCCCCTCGGGGGATAGGACTAAGGTGAGGGGGTCCCTGCGGGACAGCAAATCAAGATAAGCTCTGCTCATAGATTCTTTCGTGCCGTGCCTGGAAAAATGTTGGGTTTCGCTTCGGGCCTCCGACCGTCTCAGACGGCCTCCGGCCCTTCACTCTACCCAACCTACAAAAACTCTCTCCTGAAGCAGACCCGTCCCTCCTTTATAAGACTATTTAATCCCGCTCCGAATACTGCTATAATTAAAGATTATGTCTCCTACAATCTATCAAGATACAGAGCTCAGCGAAGAGCCCTTTGAACTCGTAAGCGAATTCGAACCAAAGGGCGATCAACCGCAGGCAATAGATGCCCTTACAAAAGGTATCGAGGCAGGCATTGCCGGCCAGGTCCTGCTCGGCGTTACCGGCTCGGGCAAGACCTTTACGGCGGCGCAGGTGATCGCGCGCCTTGACCGTCCGGCCCTGATACTCGCGCCAAACAAGACGCTCGCGGCGCAGCTCTACGCCGAGTTCCGCGAACTCTTCCCGAACAACGCCGTCGAGTACTTCGTATCGTACTACGACTACTACCAGCCCGAGGCCTACGTCGCCGCCTCGGATACCTATATTGAAAAAGACGCCTCGATCAACGACGAGATAGATAAACTCCGCCACTCGACGACGCACTCCATCCTTACGCGCAGGGACGTCATCGTCGTCGCCTCGGTCTCGTGCATCTACGGTATCGGCTCACCCGAAGACTACGGCTCTCTGCACCTATACGTAGAGACCGGGATGGAGGTCTCGCGCGACGTCCTTCTAAAGCGTCTCGTCGAGATGCGCTACAAAAGAAACGACCAGGACTTCCACCGCGGCGCCTTCCGGGTACGCGGCGATCTCGTCGAGGTCTTTCCGGCATACGAGACCGAAAGCGCGCTGCGCATAGAATTCTTCGACGATGAGATAGACCGCATCTCGCAGATCGATCCGCTAAGGGGCGAGGTCAGACAGAAGGTACACAAGGCGCTTATCCATCCGGCGAGTCACTTCGTTACGACAAAGCAGAACCTCAAGCGCGCGGTAAACGATATACGCGCAGAACTGCAGGTAAGGCTCAAAGAACTGCAAAAGGCGGACAAGGCGGTCGAGGCGCAGCGTCTTGAGCAGCGCACCCTCCTTGATCTGGAACTTATAGACGAGATGGGGTACTGTCCGGGGATAGAGAACTACGCGCGCCACCTCTCGGGACGGCCCGCGGGCGAGGCGCCGTATACGCTCATTGATTACTTCTCGGGCGACTTCCTGCTCTTTATTGACGAGAGCCATATATCGGTCTCTCAGATCGGAGGGATGTACCACGGCGACCGCTCCAGAAAACAAAACCTCGTTGACTACGGCTTCCGCCTGCCCTCGGCGCTCGATAACCGTCCTTTGAAGTTCGACGAATTTAAAGAACGCATCAAGCAATGCGTCTACGTCTCGGCGACCCCCGGCCCGTACGAACTGGAAGAGGCAGGCGAGGAAATAGTCCAGCAGATAATCAGGCCGACAGGACTTATGGATCCGAAGATTCAGGTAAGGCCGGCGGCGAAACAGGTAGATGACCTTCTGGGCGAGATAAAAAAACGGGTCGCCCTCAAGGAACGCATCCTTGTAACGACCCTTACAAAGCGGATGTCCGAAGACCTTACGCAGTATTACGAAGAGCTCGGAGTAAAGGTCAAGTACCTGCACTCGGATATCGATACCCTCGAACGCGTCGAGATAATCAGAGAGCTAAGGCTCGGCGGCTTTGATGTTCTGATCGGTATCAACCTTCTGCGCGAAGGCCTCGACCTGCCCGAGGTCTCGCTCGTCGCTATCTTCGACGCCGACAAAGAGGGTTTTCTCAGGAGCGAACGTTCACTCATACAGACCTGCGGACGCGCCGCGCGAAACGTCAACGGCGAGGTCATCATGTACGCCGATAAAATTACCAGATCCATGCAGGCGGCGATAGACGAGACCGACCGCCGCCGCGAGATCCAGGACGCATACAACAAGGAACACGGCATAACGCCGGAGACGGTAAAGAGCTCTATCAAGGACGTCGTAAGCTCTATCTACGAGGCCGACTACTATACCGTCGGAAAGGCCGCCGAGGACGACGCCGCATATATCGCACCGCACGAACTACCGAAACGAATAAAAGAACTGCACAAAGAAATGAACGCCGCCGCCAAACGCCTCGACTTTGAGAAGGCCGCCGAATTAAGGGACGAGGTTGCTAAATTGGAGAAGATGCAGGTGGAGTTGGGAGGATAGTAGTAGCGGCTGCGCCTTGTTTTCTTTCTTTGAGTTCGGCACCCGGATTAGGAATCCGGCACTCTATTGCAAGTAGATGTTTCGGTGCGTCCCCGCTCCGAAACCCATCATGTTTGTTTTTTTGTAGGGTGGGCTGTGCCCACCAAAGGGTTTTGTCATTGCGAGGAGCAAAGTGACGAAGCAATCTCGTCTTTATCTCCCCCTTGATGTTTCGGTGCGTCCCCGCCCCGAAACCTATGCTTATTGTATTTTTGTAGGGTGGGCTGCGCCCACCAAAGAGTTTTGTCTTCCCCCTTTGAAAAAAGGGGACTGAGGGGGATTTTTATTTGTCATGCTGAACTTGATTCAGCATCTGTTTTTCTTCCTTTCCTCAAAGCTGGTTCAAGTTTGCAACTTGAACCTTAACATTCTTGCTGCGCGTTGGGTTTCGCTACGGGTCTCCGACCCTTTGCTCTACCCAACCTACGAAACTAGAATAGTGAGTTAAGTTGTATACTTTGATACTACTTTACCGATAACGCTCAATATGGCAAAATAAACTTGTGGATCGGACATTGCCGCGTTAGCATTTGGATTTTCATGTCTAATAATTCGATTAATTAATTTTTCTAAATTTTCGCCAGAATCCTTAATTATAATTTCTTGCATTTCATCGCTCAGGGGAGCTACACCTAATTTTACCCCAATATTTATTCTTTCTTTTAAAGTCATCATTAATAGGTCATTTTGTGTAGCATTAGGAAATCTTTTTTTTAAACTCATATAGCTTTTAGATATTGCCTTTGCTACT
>UOEA01000022.1_pt1 | contig 19569 bp, 22 predicted proteins | sample 1988571 | NCBI WGS metagenome assembly UOEA01 (sample SAMEA4712194, study PRJEB27164) | hydrothermal vent metagenome | biome: marine basaltic hydrothermal vent biome; feature: marine hydrothermal vent; material: mineral | place: Pacific Ocean | collected 2011-06-14/2011-07-23 | depth 1689 m | reverse complement strand
ATTCTTGAGACAGTACCGTGCTCTTTAATCCTTGCAGCTCTTTGAGTGATTTTTTTATATCGGCGGAAGCCGGCGAGGCCGTCATAACGGATGCCTTGGCAGCGCCGAGCTTGTTGAAGAACTCTCCCGCGTCGTCTTTGTTGTAAGAGTGCCCTATATATGCGCTGTGAAGCGCAAGGTATATAATAGCGAGCACTATCAGCAAGATCACCCCTGTATATACAACGGTCTTTGCTTCTTCAATCCCTTCTATGGGCGGCCCAAAGTTGTTTTTCATTGTTCCTCTCTGTTTTGTGCTCTATATTTTATAAAGGTTATTCCTGCTAAATGCTGGCAATAAATATTTGTTGGGGGTTGTCGCTTTCTTGCCATTTCATCAAGCGAACGGTATGCGTTACGTCGTCTTTTTCCGTCTCTATGTATGTAGGGTTATCCTTATCTTTAGTCCAAGCTCCGCAGTTGGCGTAGATGTATTGGGTCTCCGGATCAGAGTCCAGTGTGTCCAGTTTAGGCCCGCAAATCTCGTGAGAGTGTCCAAGCATTACAATAGGTTTTGTATTATTGGCGCTTAGTTTGCTTGCTGTATGTTTAAGGTTGTCAAACTCGGCTATTACTGCCATGGCCCTTGAGCCGTACTTCCATTGCTTGTATATGTCTTTGTATCTTTCAATTACGTCTTTGGCCTTTTCGGTGTAGGGTGTGCCGTCGAGTCTTCGCATTTGAAATTCAAAGTTCTCGTCTTTTCCCGCGTATTCAAGGAAGCCTTTTAAGACAAGCTCTCCCATAGCGTTGTTTTCTTTGTTAGCCGACCAGATACTCTTGATAAGCCTTGATTTGTTTATATGAGCGGTGCCGTCTGAGTCTTTTACTGCTACGAGCCTTGAGATGTAGTAACCCAAGGGCAGGCAGCCTTCTTTTTTGTTATTATAGTCAGGTGCGTTGAACATGGCATGTGCGTGGCCGTGTTCTGCGAGTATATCCTGCGTTGTATAAGGGCTCGGGGCTTCCGTCGTGACAGTACCGCCGTCTTTAAAGATGATTTCAGGTGATATTGAATCGACATCGGCTTCGGTGACGGTCATGTCATGGTTGCCGGTTATATATATGACTTTTTTATTTTCGGCAAGTGAGGCCAGGGCATCCAAGATAGTCTTGTTTGCCTGAGCGTTTATAATATCGGCAAAGATCGGGGGGCTGTCGTCTGCCGGGCAGATCCAGTTATCGAGAAAATCGCCAAGGATAACTACCTCTTCAATGTCACCTTGTGTCTTTATATAATTAAGAAAATTTGTTAGCTCTGCGTGTTTGTTAAACCACTCATAGCCGTCTATCTTCTTGCCGGCTCCGATGTGGACGTCGCTGAAGAATATTTTTCTGGACATTATTACAGGCCTCCGTTGCAGGGCTGAGTTAGGGTTGGTCCAGGTAGAGGTCTCGATGTGTGTGTTTGGCTTTGATCTACGTATATAGTGTGCAATATACGATTTTTGTTTGAGACGGTCAAGGTGAATATAACTCTTAAATCTTTTATATTTACAAAACGAGACTGGCTGTATCTTGTTTGCGGACTTTTTATGTGTTAGTATTCTCTACTATGAAAAGATTCTCCTTGATAGTCTTCTTTCTGGTGATGACATTTGTTGTTGCCTCAAGCTCTTTTGCAGGGGCGAGTGCCTCCGAAGGCCTTTACGCTGAGGCGTCTTCTTATAGCCATTTATTAGAGCAGCCCGCTGCCGGGCATATTCATTCTATAAGCGGTGCAGTTAATGGTATGGAGCACGACGACAAGGCCCCCTGTCAGAGCTTTATGGACTGCGGGTGCGCAGGATGTCAAAGAGGTGATGGTGTTATTGCCTCTGCGTCGGCGGTTGAGGGTTATCTTCCAATCGGTGGTTTAACTCCTGTCAGGTTTTTTATATCAGAAGATCTATCTATCCCTCTGGCGGCTATCTACGTCGGTCCTCAGATTGATTTACCTCAAAGACCTCCTAAGTATAGCCTCTCATAAATATTTCCTGAAAAAATATCTTATTAATTATTACTACAGCCGGGTGCGTGGTTTTGATGCGTTATTCTGCGCGGGTTTAATTGTGCACGCGTGTTGATCTACTGGAGCGGTTGTAGTTTATATGCCTTTTGAGGAGGTCTTTCAATATGGGTTTTTTAGGACGCCCGGTGCGGCGATTTTTTATCTTCTTTGTTCTTGCTCTTGTATTAACTATACCCGCAGCTGCTGAGGCCTACGTCGGTATATGCTGCGCAAAGTGCGGCGGCAATATGCCGCTTAATATACCGGGCGGCGGCGTGCCTGCTACCTATGAGCTCAGGGTTAAGCTCAGCCCGGCCTTTATGCGTATGGAGGGTATGCGCGGCGGCACGGATTCAGTAAATGAGAACTCGCTTATCAGCGGCGGCATGGCCTCTGAATTCATGGCGGCTCCGTCGTATATGGATATGAGAATGATGAATATGACCGTTGGCTATAGTTATAGTGACGATATCTTTCTCGGTGCGATGTTTATGTGGAAGGAAAACCGCATGGGTATGAAGTTCAACCAGCCGATGCGAAATATGACCGGTCGCGAAGGCTACATAATGGAGTCCGGCGGCATGGGTGACGTTATGTTGATGGGAAAATACAGGCTCTATACCGACGACCCTGATATTCCAAAGAGTCAGGTATCTCTTTTTATGGGGCTGAGCCTGCCGACCGGCTCTACCGGCGAGAAGAACTCCAACCACCCGGTAGTAGCCCGTCAGCGTGAGTTGCTGCCGTATGCCATGCAGCTCGGCACCGGTACTTTTGATCCAAGTATTGGTCTTTTGTACGAGGGTTCTCTCTCGCCGTGGTGGTGGGGAGCGAATGCCATATATACCGCAAGGGTTCATGATAATTCACGTGACTGGCGTTACGGTGACGAGTTCAGGCTGGATATCTACGGCATGCATCAGCTTACCTATAACCTTGTCGCCGGGCTTCAGCTTAACGGGAAGTACAGAGGGCGTATCGACGGAGAGGCGGACGAGGCACGTACGGGTGAGTCCGGCAGGAGGACCAGTTGGGACCCCACGTCAGGTTATATGTCGCCTGCATGGGATCCGGATAATTACGGGGGTAAGACCGTGGGGGTTACGGCCGAGCTTCAGTGGCAGCCAAAGCCGCTGCATATCATAGCGCTCTCGGTCGGGACTCCGCTCTATCAGGACTTGAACGGGCGTCAGCTGGAAGAGGACTATACCGTGATGCTTACCTGGTACATAGAGATACCCACAAAGAAGAGTAAGAGGTATGTGAATAAAAAGAAGAAGGGCAGCAGCAGGCTCGGTTTTTAGTCTAAGTGTGTAAGGACCACAGGAGGGGGTTATGGCAAGGTACGTTGTTTTATTATTGACAATTATTTTATTTGTAGGGGGCTACGGCTGCACGGCCTTGCCAACCCCTATTCCTGATAACGGTTCTAAGGCAGCCGGTTTTTACCGCGCCAGATGCGGGAGCTGCCATTCGCTGCCGCATCCGAGGCGTTTTACGGCCCGTCAGTGGGAGAGCTGGCTCCCCCGTATGGAACGGATAATGCTTGAGCGCGGGGCGTCCCCCATGGGCGAAGAAGAAAAGAGAGCTATAGAAAAATACCTGAAAGACAACGCGAGGTAGTGATGATTTATTTTGCTGAAATTATAAGGTCTGTAAGGCGGTCTATCCTGGTCGTTTCCTGTATCTTTATCCTTACCGGGTTATCTTTGCCTGCGCAGGCCTTGGCAGAAGTGCGTAGCTTGCAGAGTAGCGAAGAGCAGGCCGGGGGCTTTGGCATGGTTATGTCTGAGGAGCGCCGTCTTGCCCCTGACTTTACCTTGACAGACCTTGAGGGTAAGGAGCATTCCCTTAGCGACTTTAAGGGAGAGGTTGTCTTTCTGCACTTCTGGGCTACCTGGTGCGTGCCGTGCCGCACGGAGATGCCGATGCTCAGCGAGCTGCGCTCAGAGCTAGAGGATGCGGGGCTTCGGATAGTAGCCGTTGCCGTTGATAGGGGTTCGGTTAAGTGGACAAAGAGGACGGTCGGCAGGTTTACTAAAAAACACGGTGTTGAGGTAGATGTCTTGCTCGACCACGATAATGACCTTAGAAGGCTTTACGAGGTATATATGCTTCCGACGACCTATATAATCGGGCGTGACGGGCGTTTTACCGGCAGGGTAATCGGCGGGCGCAGGTGGAATAGCGCCGAATCGCAGAGGTTCTTTAGAGTTATTCTAGAGTAGACTTCATGAAAGTCTCTGTTGTTTGAATGCCTTTGGTTCTTTTGTGTTTGCGGGTAGTCTTGAAAAAAACGGATATTTTAGGTATGATACCCGCTCTTATGTTCAAACGAATCAATATACCGTTTAGGGCGGCTTATAGCTTGCTGGTCGTTGCGCTGCTCTTTACCTTTATGGCTGGGGCCGTCCATCATCACGACGACGCTCTGGCGCATCACAGGGACTGCGTAACTTGCGCGACCGTTGCCCACAGCCCCGCTCTAATATCCGATGAGAGCCCGGAGCTCAGGGCCTATATTGATTTTGCCGTCTCTCTCTCAACCGAGAGCGAGATAGCTGTCTATTCTCTTGTCTTAAGAAGTTCTTCACCAAGAGCACCTCCCTCCGTCTGAGACGGATTACTCCAAAAATAAATAAAGAAAGACGGAAAGGCGCAAGCCTTTCCGCGTCTGTTGCTGCGTAAAAAACGCTGGCATATCTGTGTCCTGATTTTGCCTGAGAAGGCTCCCGGTGCGTCTGCATGCACCGGGAGTGCGGCTTAATCACGGCGTAGTCATATGCCTTTGCGCAGCTGTATTTTCAATGGGAGGGATGTATGAATAGATTGTTTCTGGCACTGGTTACGGTGCTTTTAATTAGTTCTGCCGCTTTTGCAGACGACGGTAGTTTGGGTAAGAGGGTCGATAAGCTGGAAAAGGCCCTTGCGGCTCAAGCAGAGATTATAAAGAGGCAGGAGGCGGTGATCCAGAGCCTTCAGCAAGGGCTTAAGCCCGAATTTAAATCAGAGCTTAAAGACGACAAGGCCGCACTTATTAATAGCAGGCTCTTAGCGGAAGGTAAGGACCGGTTGGTAAGCCGTATAGTCGCTTCTGCGTCCGGGGGAGTACGGGGTAACAATACCGGGAATGCTGCCGGTTCTACCGGCTTTCAAAGTTCTCCCCGTTCTCAGAGCTCAATGAACCCGTCAATAAGCCTTAACTTGGATACCCTTTTCTATAGCACCAACCTTTCGGATGCCGAGATCGAGTCGCGCGAGATACCCGGCTATCGCACCCTTCACGAAGAGGCCGGCTCTGCCCACGCCCACGGTGAGGTAAAAGAGGGCTTTAACCTGAGGAGCGCTGAGCTTGCAATATCCGCTCCGGTCGATCCTTATTTGAAGCTCTATACGAAGATCCCTATAAGCGAGACGGATATCGAGCTTGAGGAGGCGTATTTCGTTACGAGCTTTCTGCCAGGAGGCCTGCAACTTAAGGGAGGTAAGTTCAAGAGCGGCTTTGGCAGGTCCAACGCCTTTCACCGGCACGCATGGGACTTTGTCGATACCCCGCTGCCCTACCTCGCTTTCTTTGGCGAAGAAGGACTTATTGAGAAGGGCGTGCAGGTTACCTATATGCCTGATCTCCCAATATATACCCTTCTTGGTTTCGAGCTCTTGCAGGGCGATAACGAGGTGCTCTTTGGCGACGGCGCAGAGGACGGGGCCCATGCCTACGCGGCATTCGTAAAGGTCTCAAAGGATTTCGGGGTTAGTAGTACCGTTCTTGCCGGGCTCTCTGTTGCGGGCGGAGAGACAAAGACCGAATCAATAGAGCATGGCAGCGAGTTCGCAGCGGACTCGACGATATACGGCGCGGAGCTTACCTATAAGTGGAGACCGTCGAAGAAGAGGAGCTTTAAGCTCCAGACGGAGTATCTCCTTAGAAGGCAGGTAGGAAAATACCTTGAAGACGCTGCGGTGCCGGGTGGAGTCGAGAGGCTTACAAGAAGTCAGGACGGGCTTTACGTGCAGGGTCTTTATCAGCTTGGCAGGTGGAGGCTCGGGGCAAGGTACGAGATCCTTGACGTCTTTGAGGACGATTTTATAAAGGACGGGATAAAGCAAAAATTCGGCGAGAGCCCTGAGCGTATAACAGGCAGCCTTGAGTTCAATCCGACCGAGTTTACGAGGCTCAGGTTGCAGTATAACCACGATGAGATGGCAAGGACAGGCGAGACCAACCATGAGCTCTACCTGCAGCTGATACTCGGGATAGGCGCACACGGCGCGCATTCATTTTAAGGGGGGATTACAATGAAAAAAAGAATATTTTTATGGATGGTCTTGTTTGCTTTTGTAGCTACCCCTGCCTTCGCAGAGCTTAATATAGTCGCTACGCTCCCTTGGATAGGAAGCGTGGCCCGCGATATAGGGAAAGATAAGGTCTCGGTCAAGGTGTTGGTCAGGTCCTCGCTCGACCCGCATTTTATTGAGCCAAAGCCGAGTATGCTGCTTGCGGTAAGGCGCGCCGATATCCTTATCTATAACGGCCTCGGGCTGGAGGCCGGATATCTGCCGGTCCTCGTAGAGTCTTCGCGTAACAGGCTTGTCGCCACGGGACGTCCGGGTAATATCGATGCCTCGAAATTTATCGAGGTCATAGGCCTTACCGGTAAGGCCGACCGCAGTATGGGGGATCTTCACTCCGGCGGTAACCCGCACTATCACTTCTCTCCCGGTAATATCCTGCGTGTGGCAGAAGGGTTGAGCGCTGCGTTCGCCCTGGCCGACCCGATAAATGCCGGGTCTTTCATAGATAACCTTGCGCTCTTCAGGGCAAGGATCATAGAAAAGCGTAAGGAATGGAAAGGGCTCGGCCTTGAGGGTAAGAACTTCATAGCCTTTCATAAGCTCTTTGAGTATCTCGCCCGCGACTTTGACTTTGAGATAACAGGTTATATCGAGCCCAGACCCGGCGTGCCTCCATCTGGCGCGCATATTCAGGGGCTGGTCGAGACTATGAAGGATAGCCGTCCTGCCGCCATCCTGACCGTTTCTTATTACGGACGCCGGCAGGCCCGGTGGCTTGCAAGAGAGACGGCCATTAGAACCGTCGAAGTGCCGCACGACGTCGGGGCTGGTCTCGGCGGCGCAGAGGAAGACTGGTTTGGTTTTATGGATAGGGCCCTCCGGGCCGTTCGGCCTTTAGGTCCAATAGATAGATAACAGTCAATTGGACATTAGATAACCCTGCGGGCCTTTAAGCCCGCAGGGCCTAAACAATAAGGAGGAATCGTGGAGACACTTGTTTTTTTAACTTACCCATTTCTGGCGTGCGTAATGCTTATCTTTATACATACCTACTTCGGGGTGCATATGTTAGAGCGTGGAATCATCTTTGTTGATCTTTCGCTTGCTCAGTTCATAGGGCTTGGTATCGCCATCTCATTCCTTATGGGGCTTGGCCACGGCGGAAGTTATCTTTTCTCGGTAGGTTTTGCCGTGCTCGGCGCCGCCATACTTTCTCTGTCCCGTTATATTGCGCGGATTACCAATATCGAGGCCTTTATCGGGGTGCTCTATATCTTCTCGCTCTCGGCGGGTATTCTGGTCTTGAGCCGCTCTGCGCACGGTATGGAGGAGTTTAAGGCTATCCTTAGCGGTAATATTCTGTGGCTCGCGCCCGGCGATATAATATATTCCTTTCTCCTGTACTGTATTATAGGGGGAGTGCATTTTGTCTTTAGAAGGAGGTTCTTCGAGCTTACGAGAGAGGGCAGGGGCGGCTTTATTTGGGAGTTTATCTTCTTTCTGAGTTTTGCCTTTGTCCTTGTAAGCTCGGTTAAGCTCGGGGGAATACTTCTGGTCTTTGCCATGCTCGTTATACCGGCGCTTATAGGCAGACTTTACACGAAAGTCCCTGGCGCGGTGCTGCTCTGCGGCTGGCTGGTGGGTGTTGTGGTGAGTATCTTCGGTCTCGCTCTCTCGTATTACTACGACCTGCCTACCTCGCCGCTTATCATATTGTTTTTGAGTGTTGTCTTTTTTGTCTTGTTGCTGCTTAAGGGCATTAAAGGCGGCAGGCAGGTTGTTCTGTAAGGACGCCTTTGTTTTTTTGGGAGGCTTATTCAAGGGGCTAGTACTTTCCCTTTACACCTTGACTCTTTAGCGGGTATACTCTCAAGACCAAATACAGATTGTCTTTGACGGGTTATTGCCTGGAGGTTGTGCCATGGCTAATTTAAAGGTAGGTTTTTTGCAGACTGCACCGGTCTTCGGTGATATCCGGGGTAATGTAGATAGGGTCATAAAGAGGTTAGGGCGCGCCGATACCGAGGGTCTTGAGCTTGTCGTATTGCCCGAGCTCTTCTCGACCGGCTATCAATTTACCTCTAAAAAAGAACTGCGTTCTCTGGCAGAAGATATCAAAGGCGGCTATAGCGCCGGGAGGCTTAGTTCTCTCGCCAAAGAGCGCGGCATGTATATAGTCGCGGGCCTTGCCGAGCGCAGCGGCAAAAAGCTCTATAACTCGTCGGTTCTTATCGGCCCGAAGGGCCTTGTCTCTGTCTACCGGAAAGCTCATCTTTTCTGGAATGAAAAGGCGATATTCAGCCCGGGCGATATCCCGCTTGAGGTCGTAAATATCGGTAAGGCGCGCCTTGGAATGATGATCTGTTTTGACTGGCTTTTCCCTGAGGTTGCACGTGCTCTGGCCCTTAAAGGGGCCGATATAATCTGCCATCCGTCGAACCTCGTGCTACCGAATTGCCCCCAGGCAATGATAACCCGGTGCCTTGAAAACAGGATTTTTGCAATAACCGCCAACAGAGTAGGCACCGAAGATAGAGGAAAAGGTGAGGCGCTGACCTTTATCGGAAAGAGTCAGATAGTAACGCCGCGAGGCGAAGTCCTTGTGAGGGCCTCTGGTAAACGCGCGGCTTTCGCAAAGGCTGATCTTGATATAGCTCTTGCCAGAGACAAGAAGATAACGCCTAAAAATCATATATTTAGAGATAGAAGGCAGGACATTTTTTAGCCGTATAATTATTTTTTTTATTCCGAGTTTGTTTTAAGATAGATAGTCTGTGTTTTTCTGTCGCATGGAATATTGCTAAAGCCTAATAAGGAAGCCTCGTTTGGTATTTATTCGTCTGTATACTGTGTACGTTTTTATCCTTGACAATCCTAGCCCCGTGTTTTAGTATCCCTTTGCATAATGAGTATTATGGGGGGTAGCAGCCTGTCGTCTACCCTGTAACTTGAATACCTTAATAACACCGCCACGGGCGGGTTCACTTAATTTACTAAGGGAAAGAGAAGATGCTTCTTACTTACGTGCCGGTACTTTTTATGACAGGCTTCATCACCGTTATGGCGGTGGGAGTACTGTTTGTCAGTTCACTTGTGAGACCGAAGAACCCCTACGCTGAAAAGCTTACGTCGTGGGAGTGTGGTATTGACAGTAAAGGCGAGTCAAATACCGGTCATTACAAAGTCCATTTCTTTGTTATAGCAATCCTGTTTATATTATTCGATGTTGAGACCCTGTTCCTCTTCCCATGGGCCGTGATCCTTGGAGATCCGACTATCTCTACGCTTGCCTTTATAGAGATGTTCGTCTTTATCGGGATACTTTCTGTAGGGCTTATATACGCATGGGGCAAGGGCGCTCTGGAGTGGTTATAGTTTTTAAGTGTTTTAATAAGGACATTAAGACATTTGACGGAAGGAGTTTATGTTAGTTAAAGACAATCCACATGACGGCGTAGCGCAGTTTACTACCCTTGAGAACATCTCTCAGATGTTGAGAGAGAATCCGGTTACCGATGCCGTCTCCAGTTGGGGACGTCAATCATCGCTCTGGCCTATGACCTTTGGTCTGGCCTGTTGCGCTATCGAGATGATGGCAACGGCCTGTTCGCGTTACGACCTCGACAGGATGGGTATAATATTCAGGCCGTCACCGCGTCAGTCCGATGTTATGGTCGTAGCCGGCACGATGACAAAGAAGGTCGCCCCTGCGGTAAAGCGGCTTTATAATCAGATGTCAGAGCCTCGCTGGGTGATCGCGATGGGTGGATGCGCCTCTGCCGGAGGCCCGTACAATACTTATTCTGTTGTGCAGGGTACGGATCTTGTCATACCTGTAGACGTCTTTGTCCCGGGTTGCCCTCCGCGTCCCGACGCACTTTTGTATGCCTTCCTGCAGCTTCAAGAGAAGATCAGGAAGGAAAACCCCGAGCTTCTAAGGAGAAGAGGGGGTGGCGGCGTATGAGGGATCTGACAGCAGCCGAGGAAAAAACGCTTCTCGTGATCTTTAAAAAAAGATTCGCAGCTGATATCGATGAGACGATAGTAGACCGGTGCAGAGGCGAGGTAACGCATATTATAAAGAAGGAATCTATTCTCGGGGTCTGCCGCTCGCTTAAGAGCGAGCCGGATTTTAAGATGAATGCGCTCTCCGATGTAATAGGGGCGGAGAGCGGCGAGAGCGGCCCTCGTTTTGAGGTTATCTACCAGTTACTTGCTATGGGCAGCCGTATGAGGCTCCGTCTGAAGGTAAGGGTAGGTGAAGACGAGACGATTGATTCCGTGACCTCTGTCTGGCGCAGCGCCGGTTGGGCCGAGCGTGAGGCATACGATATGTTCGGGATCGTCTTCAAGGGGCATCCGGATCTGAGACGTATCTATATGCCGGAAGACTTTGACGGCTTTCCGCTTAGAAAAGATTATCCGCTTAGAGGTTATAAAGACGAATACAACCCTAACGGCGAAGAAAGATAAGGCAACCCGGATAATATATTATGAGTGACGACAAAAATATCATCGACGAATTCGACGACGAGCAGACCGTAACTACCAAGGAGATGACCCTTAGTTTCGGCCCTCAGCATCCGTCTGCGCATGGCGTGTTGCATCTACTCCTGGGGCTTCAGGGAGAGAAGGTCACGTGGGCCGATCCGGATATCGGGTATCTCCACAGGGGTACCGAGAAGATAGCCGAGAACCTGCTCTATCATCAGTTCGTTCCCTATACCGACAGGCTCGATTATATGAGCTCGATGAGCAACAACCTAGGCTACGTGCTGGCCGTTGAGAAGGTGATGAGCCTTGAGGTCCCTGAGCGCGCTCAGTACCTGCGTGTGCTCTGCGCCGAGCTCTCAAGGCTTGCAGGCCATCTGGTCTGTATTGGCGCCTGGGGCGTCGACCTCGGAGCTATGACGGTACTTCTATATGCCTTTAGAGAAAGAGAGATGGTAATGGATCTCTTTGAGATGATCTGCGGCGCCAGAATGACGCTTAGCTATATGAGGATCGGCGGCGTTCGGTGGGACGCAAATGAAGAGTTCCTCACCAAATGCAAAGAACTTATGGATTATATGCCCGAGCGTATAGACGAGTACGAGAGGCTTATCACAGGCAACAGGGTTTGGATAAAGAGGAATAAGAATGTCGGTATCATTACGGCAGACGACGCTATTGATCTGGGGCTTACCGGCCCGAACCTGCGCGGCAGTGGCGTACCATGGGATCTGAGGAAGGACGAGCCGTATCTTATCTATGACAAGCTGGACTTTGATGTCCCGGTCGGTACGGTCGGGGATTGCTTTGACCGTTATCTCGTAAGGATTGAAGAGATGCGCCAGACCGTACGCATAATAAGCCAGTGTATAGAGAAGCTCCCAGAGGGGCCGATTGTCGTAGATATGCCGGAGATAGTACCTCCGCCAAAGGATGAGGTCTACAACAATATGGAAGAGCTCATCCATCACTTCAAGTACGTTTCACACGGCTTTAAGGTGCCCGAGGGCGAGGCCTATCACGCTGTAGAGGCGCCAAAGGGCGAGCTTGGTTTTTATATAAAGAGTAACGGCGGCGAGATGCCGGAGAGGCTTAAGATCAGGTCGCCGACATTTGTCAACTTGCAGTCAACGGATCATCTGGCAAAGGGCGAGTATCTGGCCGATGTCGTTGCGATTATCTCAAGTTTGGACCCGGTATTTGGAGAGTGCGATAAATAGCAGGCCGGTATAAGACTTATTTGACGGACTTTAAAAGATTGAAAAAGGGATTTGTATAAGATGCTTTCCGATTGCGCAAAGGAAAAAATAAAGAAGATATACGGCAACTACGTTGACAGGCATTCGGTCTCGATGACGGCCATGCAGATAGTGCAGCGCGAGATCGGCCATCTTACAGAGGAAGATCTACGTGAGATAGCCGAGATGCTGGATATAAAACCGATAGAGCTTGACGAGGTCGGCGGTTTTTACACTATGTATAATGTCGAGCGTCCTGTCGGTAAGTATCACGTACAGGTATGCGAGAACCTGCCGTGTGCCCTTGTCGGCGCAGAGCATATTATAACGGTAATAGAGAAGCATCTTAAGATCAAGGTCGGCGAGACTACGCCTGATAAGAAGTATACGCTCTCAAGGGTGCAGTGCCTTGGCAGCTGCGGTACGGCCCCGATGATGCAGGTTAACGAAGGATTTTACGAAGACCTTACCGAAAAGAACGTAAAAGAGATACTGGACGGTTTTGAGTAATACTATGGAAAAGATACTCTTACATAACGTCGATAAGCCGAATTCCCACAAGCTTGATACCTATCTGGCAGGCGGCGGTTACGACGACCTTAAAAAGGCCCTTGCAATGGGACGCGACGATCTGGTGCAGCTTGTAAAGGACTCGGGGCTACGCGGTAGAGGCGGCGCGGGTTTCCCGGCGGGCCTTAAGTGGAGCTTTATTCCTAAGGACCCTTCCTTGCAGAAGTACCTTTGCTGTAACGCTGATGAGGGCGAGCCGGGTACATTTAAGGATAGGATTATAATAGAAAAAGACCCGCACCTGCTGATCGAGGGTATGGCGATAACCTGCCATGCGATAGACGCCGATAAGGCATATATCTATATAAGGGGCGAGTTCGAGTACGGTGCGCAAGTCCTTGAACAGGCCATAGAAGATGCCTACGCAAAGGGTTATCTCGGTAAGAATATATTGGGTACGGATTTTTGTCTTGATATGTACGTTCATAGAGGTTACGGCGCATATATCTGCGGTGAGGAGACGGCGCTGTTGGAATCCATCGAGGGCTACAGGGGCCAGCCGCGTAAGAAGCCGCCGTTCCCGGCGCTTGCAGGTCTTAACGGTAAGCCGACGGTCATTAATAACGTCGAGAGCCTTGCCTGTATTCCCGGAATTATCAGAAAGGGCCCCAAGTGGTTTGCCAATGTTGGGCCTGAGAAGAGTCCCGGGCCAAAGCTCTTTTGCGTTAGCGGTCACGTAGAAAAGCCCGGCGTCTATGAGCTTCCGATGGGGACGACGGTCAGAGAGGTTATCTACGAGGTTTGCGGCGGCGTAAAACATGGCAGGAAGTTAAAGGCCGTGATACCGGGCGGCGTTACGGCTCCGATGCTCGTTGAAAAGGATCTGGACCTTTCTATGGATTTCGATACTATGGCGCAGGCAGGAAGCATGCTCGGTTCCGGCGCTGTGATAGTCATGGATGATTCGACCTGCATGGTCAGGACGTCTTATATAATAAACAGGTTTTTCAGTCACGAGTCCTGCGGTAAATGCACACCTTGCCGCGAGGGTACTCTGTGGATGACCCAGATACTCAAGCGCATGGAGAACGGCGAGGGCCGCCCGGGTGATGTCGAGGAGCTTGAGAGGCTCTGCGTTAATATCTTTGGCAGGACCTTCTGCCCGCTCGGCGACGGCGCTGTTATGGCCTTGCGGGGTTGTCTGAAGCACTTTAGAGATGAGTTTGTTTATCACGTGGAAAATGGCCGGTGCATGGTTAATTCCGGCCTTTAAAAGAGGGATCTTAATAGAGTTATGGAAGCAGCAAGCGATAAATTAGCGTTAGAGATAGACGGCAAAGAGGTTAGCGTCAGATTTGGTACGCTCATCCTGGATGCGGCTAAAGAAGTAGGTATTACCATACCTACTTTCTGCTATCAGGCAAGGCTCTCCGGGATCGGCTCGTGCAGGATGTGTATCGTCGAGATTGAGGGGCAGAAAAAGCTTCAGCCTGCCTGCATAACCCCTGTTATGGACGGTATGAAGATCGCTACCAATAGCGATACCGTTGTATCGGCCAGAAAGTCTATGCTTGAGTTCCTCTTGAGTAACCACGCAAAGGATTGCCCTATCTGCGATAAGGCCGGTGAGTGCGAGCTGCAGGATATGGTCTATTCGCACGGACAGAAAGATAGTAAATACGAGGAAACAAAGGTCCGTCACCACGAAAAGGACTATATAATAAGCCCTGTCATAGTAAAGAACTCCAACAGGTGCGTGCAATGTGTCAGGTGCGTAAGGGTTTGCCGCGAGGTCGTGGGCCGAGGAGTGCTTGGCTCGGTCGGGCGCGGAGCCCATCAGGAAGAGACGAGCTTCAGGAAGGGTGATCTCGACTGCGACAGCTGCGGTATGTGTATAGAGGTCTGCCCTGTCGGTTGCTTTATGAGGCTGCCTTACAGGTATAAGGCAAGGCCCTGGGACCTTAAGAGTGCGGTTACGGTATGCCCTTACTGCGCAACCGGATGTAAGACCACTATTCAGGAGCGCGACGGCGAGGTGCTGCGCTCCATAGCCTTTAAGGATCAGGGCTTTAACGATAGAATGATGTGCGCCAGAGGGCGTTTCGGATACGATATATTAAATAGCGATAAGAGACTTACCAAGCCGCTTAAGAGAAAGGGCGACGGCTTTGAAGAAATAAGCTGGTCCGAGGCCTTTGGTATGATCAGTTCGAAGTTTGCAAGGACTGCGCCGCAGAAGAGGGGCGGCGTTGCCAGCGCGTCTTTAACCAATGAAGAGTTGTTTTTCTTTCAGAAGGTCATGCGCCAGGCCGTCGGGACGCCGAACCTTGACTCAACGTCGCGGTGGTCGGGTGATGCGGCAGGGGCCTTTATAGCTGCCACGGCGCTCAATGAGGGTGGACGGACTATATATCAGGCCGTAAGCTCTGATACCGTCCTTGTCATTGGCAGCCAGCTTTCGGAAGAGAACCCTGTTATTGACTATATAGTCAGGCACGTTACAGATAGCGGAAGGTCTAACCTTGTAATCGCCTCACCCCGTTCTATGAAGCTTGACGCCACGGCGCATCAGTCGATCAGGCATATCCCGGGTGAGATAGCTAAATTTTTGAATGCCCTTATACTGTGTCTTTATGAAGACAACCCGGGCAGGTTTGCAAGTCTGGAAGGCGCCGGGATCAGCAGCGCGGTATCTATCTCCGAGCTAGCGACGCTCTCGGGTGTTACCGAAGACGAGCTTCGCCAGCTTTCCGCAAGGCTCAAGCGTTCGGAGACGGTAAGTATTCTGGCCGGAACCGATATTTTAAGGCTTGGTCAGGGAGCGCGTGGGCTCAGGCTCTTAAAGCTCGCTCTGGAGGCTATGGGTAAGAGGCTGCGTATTCTGCCGATCCTTGATAGAGCCAATCAGCGCGGCGCCTGGGGTATGGGAGTTCATCCGAGCCTTGGTCCGGGCTTTAGCCCGTTGACGCAGGACGGGGAAAGAGGGCTTGATTGTTACGGTATGCTAAGCGCCGCTGCAGAAGGCGATATGGAGTTCATGTACGTCGTCGGCGAGGACATAGCAGGGATGCACCCTGATCGGGGCTTTGCCGAGGCGGCGCTCTCAAAGGTAGGGTTCCTGGTCGTTCAGGATACTTTTATGACGGATACCGCCCTTAGAGCCGACCTTATACTCCCCGGCGCGCTAGCAGGAGAGAAGAGCGGGACATTTACCAACCAGGTAGGCAGGGTTCAGAACCTCAACCCCATTCAGTCACCTCCGGGCGATGCGCGTATTGATCTTAGAATTATGGAAGACCTGGCTTCATCGGTATCTCCTGGTTTTATGGAGAATGCCTGCAAAGATATCTTTGGCTGTATACAGAAAGTAGTTCCGAGCTATATTAATATAGATAATAAGTCTACCGGTAAGGACTGCGGAAGTGTGATTCCAACGGACGTAAGCTTTGAGGCCTTTTTTAATGTCGCAGAAAGCCCCGGTGCCGTACCGACCGCCGAGTATCCGCTAAGGCTTATAACAGGCAACCACCTTTTTTATTCCGGCAATTTATCGTCATACTCGGATATACTGTGTGGACTTCTGAAAGAGCCGACCGCAGAGGTCGGCCCTGAGACGGCAGAGGCCCTTGGTCTTTGCGACGGGCAGAATGTTAATGTGGCATGCGAAGGCTATCTCGATAGCTTCCGCCTTAAGATTAGTAAAGGTACTCCGGCTGGAGTGGTTTTTATAGCGGAAAATTATGCGGATAAACCGGTAAATAGATTTTTCAGGCGTGGTGAGTCTATACCACGGGTTAAGATAACGTCTTAAAACCATTAGCCGAGCCTTTTTTAAAGGGGTATCGGGGAGGTTAGTAGCATGGTAGACCCAAAGAACATTAGAACGATACCTTTTTTTGCTGAGCTGGATGACGATGAGCTTGCTGTTGTTGCAGGTATACTTCACAGAAAGGAATTTAAGCGCGGCGACACGGTCTGTGCCGAGTCTGAGAAGGGCTCAAAGTTATATGTTTTGAAAAAGGGCGAGGTCAAGGCCTGCCGGGTTGCTCCGGACGGCGAGTTATTTACCCTTGTCGTAATGAAGGACGGGGATATATTCGGCGAAATGGGTTTCCTCGATGACCGTCCGCATTCGGCGACGCTTGTGGCGATCTCGGATATCGAGGTTTTGACCCTCGACCGTAAAGAATTTGAAGGCCTTGTCGAGAGCCACCCATGGGTGGTATATAAGCTGCTTAAGAATATTGTCTACACGGTACACGCCATTGTTCGTAGTATGAATACTCGTTATATGGATATGCTCAACTATATGTGGGGCAGAAAGCGCGGTTATTAAGCCGGTTTTTCGATCTTTGGAACTTTAGAGCGGGACACAAGATAGAATATGATGGATTTTGATTTTGACTTCTTATTACAGGTAGTGGTTCTCTGCGTAAAGGTAGGGATAGTCGGCATGCTGCTCTTTGGCGCGCCTGTTATTCTTACCTGGGTCGAGCGTAAGGTCGCCGGTCATATGCAGGTCAGGCTTGGCCCTATGAGGGTCGGCCCGCACGGGCTTATGCAGGCCCTGGCCGATATGATAAAGATGATCTTCACCGAGGATATTATCCCGGACCGCGCCGATAAGTGGCTCTTTAAGATCGCTCCGATCATTATGATGGTTCCGATCTTTGCGATATTCGTAGCTATCCCTATAGGGCCGGCCGTTACGATCCCTATTGTTGATTACGAGCTAACGCTCTGGATATCGGATATGAATGTCGGCGTGGTCTATGTGCTGGCGATATCCGGAATAGCCATCTACGGAATGATCTTCGGCGGATGGGCCTCAAACAGTAAGTACGCCCTTATGGGCGGGATGAGGGCCGCGGCGCAGATGATCAGTTACGAGGTTGCGATGACCTTCGCGGCAGTCGGCGTTGTGATGATGTCGGGCTCGATGAGTCTAGTCAGTATAGTAGAGAGCCAGGGCGGAGGCTTCTGGAACTGGAATCTATTTTATCTTCCGGTCGGGCCGGTCTGGTTCTTTATCTTTACTATCGCCGGGCTTGCCGAGATGAACAGGATACCGTTCGATCTCCCCGAAGACGAGGGCTCACTGGCAGCCGGTTACCATGTTGAGTACAGTGGAATGAGGTTTGCTTACTTCGCCCTTGGCGAGTACGTATCTATGGTAGCGATAGCGGCGCTGACGGTAGTGTTTTTCCTCGGCGGCTGGGACGACCCGTTCCGTCTTGGTTTCCTCCCGCCGGTACTGTGGTTTCTGGGCAAGACAGGTTTTCTTATCTTTGCCTATATGTGGATACGTTTTACGCTTCCCCGTTACCGCTTTGACCAGCTGATGACGATTGGATGGAAGATACTTATACCGATATCTCTGGTAAATATCCTTGTTACAGGGTTTATGAGAATATGAATAAAAATTATATAAAAGTTGTCGAGCGCGATACGCCGGGCGTGGTGGATATCATAAAGAAGACCCTCTTTGTGGACTTTATAAAGGGTATGTCACTTACGCTTCGCTATAGCCTTACAAGGACTATATCGATGCAGTATCCGGATAAGGAGAAGTGGATACCGTACCAGAGGTTCAGGGGGGCGCATACCCTCAACAGGGACGAGCAGGGGCGTGAGCTCTGTGTTGCCTGTGAGCTCTGCGTAAAGATCTGCCCGACCGATTGCATTAAGGTCGTTCCGATGGAGGACGATACAGGGCGCGGCATAGCCGACAGGGTCGCGAAGATATGGCGCGTGGATCTGGCAAGGTGTCTTTTCTGTGGGTATTGTCAGGATGCCTGTCCGACGACGGCGGTAAGGCTCGGACGCGACTATGAACTTGCCTGTATAAAGCTTGAGGATACCGTTAAGAATATCGATCAACTCCTGAAGCCTCAGCAGATTCCGGAGAACTTCAAGGGCGGAATGGTAGTTAAGGCGCGTTATGAGAGAAATAAGAGCGGGCCGAAGGTCAGGGGTAATATCTTTGAGAAGAGCGATAGCTTCTGGTGGCCCATGCCGGATAAATGTGAAGACAAGTGTGACGGTAAATCAGATAAAGATAAGTAGGGATAAAGTATGATCTTAGAAAGGATATTTTTTCTGTTATTTGCGGTAGTTGCCATTGTTGCGGCCGGCGGGGTTGCCTGCTTTAAGAACCCGGTCCATAGTGCCTTCTCGCTTATCGTCTGCCTCTTACAGGTGGCGGCTATTTTTATTCTGCTGCGCTCGCCATTCCTTGCGGTGGTTCAGATATTTATCTATGTCGGCGCGGTTATGGTCTTGTTCCTCTTTGTGGTACTGGTCCTGGATATTAAGCAGGCGAGCCTTGAGACCTTCCCCGGACTTAAGCGCTGGCCCATATATGTTATATTGCCGGTCATGGCGATAGAGTTCCTGATAGTTATCTTCGGTAAAAGCTTTGCGCATATGCAGCTTGCGGTAGCCGGCGGCGAGACAAAGGTCGAGGTCCTGGGTAAGGCACTCTTTACCAGTTATCTTCTGCCCTTTGAGATTATTTCCGTATTGCTTCTGGCCGCGATGGTAGGGGCGATCATTATGGCAAAAAAGAGGTGGAGTTAAGATGATACCGCTTACCTGGTTTATAGGGCTCGGCCTCATACTCTTTATGATAGGGGTGGCCGGCGTGCTGCTCAGGAAGAATATTATTATTGTGCTTATGTCGATAGAGTTGATGCTCAACTCCGTTAACATAAATCTGGTTACCTTTTCTTATTACCTGGACGACCTGAGGGGGCAGATATTTGCGATATTCACTATAACGGTCGCGGCTGCTGAGGTAGCCGTAGCCCTTGGTATATTGATCGCGCTTGTAAGGAACAGGCGCGTAATAAACTCTGATGATATGGACTCGCTTAAAGGATAGGAGCTAATGTAATGAACTGGATACTAGACATACCGTTTGTCGGCTCACATTTGCTGACCACCATAATCTTTCTGCCCCTTGTAGGTGTCTTCCTGTTGTTGCTCGTTAAGAACAAAAACGGG
>UOEA01000009.1_pt1 | contig 20381 bp, 16 predicted proteins | sample 1988571 | NCBI WGS metagenome assembly UOEA01 (sample SAMEA4712194, study PRJEB27164) | hydrothermal vent metagenome | biome: marine basaltic hydrothermal vent biome; feature: marine hydrothermal vent; material: mineral | place: Pacific Ocean | collected 2011-06-14/2011-07-23 | depth 1689 m | reverse complement strand
GTTATACCTGTTCTTAAAGACAAAAAAGGCGGAACCTAAGTCGCCCTTTAATATCCTGCCGGAAACCTGCTTGAAGATATGTATGAGCCTTACTGCGGGGTCATAAAAATCCTCAGTAGCAGAAGACTTAACTACAAGCGTTATAAGATGGTACGGCAGACCGAATATAAGATAAAACTTAAGAAAATAAGAAAAAAAGATGAGGTTACTTTTCATCGTATTGTAGAGAGGCAGAAATTGATAAAGACGACTTGCAAGAAATATGACCACCAGCCAGACCAGGTATCTGGCAAAAGCTTTTTTAAAGAGTACCTTGAGGTCGACGTAATCCTTTAGAACAAAAACACTTTGCCCTCGGGACTGACGCAACAAATTAACACCAGCATATATCAGGGCCAGAATGAGGAATGGGAGAAAGAAGTATGTATCTTTAATACGATAGATCTTAAATATATAAAAAGACGAAAGTGCTGTAATAAATGTAAAAAATACATAGAGATGAGGAGAGATATTGCTGCCCGTGCGCTCAGTGGCAGCAAGTTGTGCTGCATCCTCTTCACCGACACCTTGTATTTTAGGATCAGGAAACTTTATAATATCCCTCTACAGCGGTAACCAGTTTTAAACTGTCAGACAGTACTGCGCGCTACACTTTATCAGGACCAAGGAGCTTTTTTATATCCTTAACAAGCTCAAGAATATTGTAATCCTTATCGTTATAGACAATGACCTTCTTTCCAAGCTTATTAAAGAGGACTATGACAGCCTTGTGATGGCGGCTTCCGTCAGGGTCGGTTCGCCACTGGACATCATGCTTTTTCATTATCCTGTTAATAGTCCCTTTATCGGAGCTAAGAAAATGCCAACCCTTTGAATCCACCCTGTGTTTTTTTGCAAACTCATTCAGGATCTCAGTACTGTCGTTTTTAGGGTCGATAGAGATGCTCACCAGGAAGAGATCCTTACCAACTCTGTTCTTCAACAAGGTCTGCACCCGCAAGAACTGGCTCGTCAGCATATCGCAGCCGCCATGCGGGCAAGAGGTAAAGACAAAGTTCATAAGCACGACCTTTCCGTCATAATCAGCAAGGCGTACTTCCTGACCAAGGTGATTAATGTAAACGTCACGCTTTGAATCACTACAACCGGTAAGAGAGATCAATAAAAGAAGTATTATAGATAAGAAAGAGAGACGCAGGCCATTACTTGATATCTTTGACACAACGTACTCCTATAAAGCAGTGGTATGACTGATCCGGACGATAAGTATATCTCATATTGCTCCTTGCAAGGTCGGCGCCTGTACCGTTCCATGCGCCTCCACGGACAACCTTATAGGTCTTGCCAAAGTCGGCCCTGCCCTTAATAGTACTGCCGGGATAAGCTTCATACCAGTCCTCGGTCCACTCCCATACACTTCCGGCCATATCCATAAGCCCGTAAGGACTTGCCCCCTCGGGGAAGCTGCCGACATCAACCCTATCGACCTTCCTTTTGTTCCAGTCCCTTGTATTTAACTTATCGGCGTCGTACTCGTCACCCCAGGGATATATTCTCCCGTCGGTACCGCGGGCGGCCTTCTCCCACTCGGCCTCCGTGGGAAGCCTCTTGCCTACCCACCGGCAATAAGCATTAGCATCCTGCCAATCTATATGAGCCACGGGCCAATCACCCTCACCCTTAGGGTACTGCCCGTTCTTATAGTCGTAAGGAGTCTTATTTCCGGTTGCATCTATGAACTTCAAGTACTGCGCGTTAGTGACCTCGTATTTATCAATATAAAAGGCCTTTAGCTTGACCTGCCTCTGCGGCTGCTCATCTATACCAACCATTATCCCGCGCTTTTCATCTGCAGGGTCGCTGCCCATTATGAATTTACCGGCAGGGATAAGAACCATAACGTCATGCTCGCCCACGCCCTGGATAGTAGCGGGCCTTCGGCTTAGTGTAGCGGTACACGCCGAGAGCATCAGCGAAAAGACTATCATCATTATTGTTAAAACGGTCTTATTCATAACTTTACCTCAAACTACTTAGCGGCCTTTACCGACCTTACGCACCTGAAGCCCAGGCTGCGATGCTTATAATCTATCGGTTGTGCTGTTCTAAGCATTGTATAGGCATAAGGCTCTGCCGGGCTTGTCCAGGTTCCGCTACGCACAACTTTATAAAGTTCACCGTAATCCTGGTGTTGATGCTTTGTCCCCGGGTATCCCTTATACCAAACGCTCGTCCACTCAAAGACGTTACCTGCCATATCCATAAGCCCGTAAGGACTTGCCCCCTCGGGAAAAGTACCTACCGGCAAGGTCATCTGCACGTTAAATTCGATAGTGTTGGCCTTGAACCTGTCATACGCATTGCCCCAGGGCCAGAGCCGACCATCGGTGCCGCGAGCGGCCTTCTCCCACTCAGCCTCTGTAGGCAACCTCTTGCCCGCCCACCTGCAATACGCCGTTGCATCATGCCAATCTACAAGGACGACAGGATGATCATCAAGGTTCTCCGTATACGTGCCGTCAATCCAGTCGTATATGGTATCGTATTTATCATCAAAGGGCACCCTGTGTCCGGTTGCCTCAACAAACAACTTATACTCCCTGTTGGTCACCTCAAACTTGTCCATATAATAATCAGGTAAAAAGACCTTGCTCTGCGGGCTAGCCCAGACAAAGCCGAGAGGATCGTCCTCGTCAATGCCTCTTATAAATTCACCAGCAGAAATAAGTACCATACCTTCTTCCGGCTCCGACAGGGCCTTGCCCGTCTCACCTGCAAGTGACGACCCCGCCACAAATAAAACAACTGCTACTACAAAGACCACATAAAATACAACCTGCCTGCCTAACACCAACCGCCTCCGCCCGGACCACCGTCATATTTCCCTCTATACTGGCAAGAGGACATCGTCTTTCCGTGGCACCTGAGATTACACCTGTAAGTATTGCTGCTAACGTACCATGCCGGTTTTGCATAACTGGAAGCCGTAACCGTTGGGCCAAAGTTCAGCAAATGGGTATTACCGTCCGGAGGCCAACCGGTGCAGCAGGAAGCGCCGCTATAGTACTGCGTGTTATATGCCTCTACATTACTATGCACGTTGTTGTGACACTCATGGCACGTAAGAGGGAGGCTGTCACTCGTAGCCTGGCTAAGGTGATAATAATGAAGGCTGTTGCCCCAACCGCCTCCCATACCGCCGCTACTCGCCCAGAAATTAGTCCAGTTCTCACCCTCATTGTTATAATCCGCGTAAGTAAAAGGCCCGTTCAAGTGACAACGGAAGCAGAGCCTATCGGAGACAGTAATGGTTCCACCACCGCCCATGCCGCCCATGCCGGAGCATGTGCCTGCGCCAAGTTGTGTACTGTAATCTGTCCTCAATATCCTGGGATTATCCGAGCCGTGAGGGCCAACAACACCCCCAGCAGTATTGACAGGATAGACGTCTGTCGTACGCAGATTGGACTGAGTGATCGGCCCTCTAATGGTATCACCGCCCATTGAATTGTCATTGTGGCAGTCCGTACAATTGATAGTAAGGTTGCCAAGCTCGGTATCGGCCGTTGCCTGATTCGCACAACTCAGACTAAAAGCGTCCTTGAGCTGATTGCAGATCTGAATAGAGGTATTCCTTCCGGCCACGGCCACAGGATGATAACCGCCGTTAGTCTTTGAGGCATCCGCACCATGCGAGGTACCTATAATTGTATCAGGATTGAACTCAGCTCTCTTATTAGAATTGCCTAACTGCAGATTTACACCGGAGCCGGACTCGTTACCCCTGTTCCTGTTGGAGAGAGGCGTACACCCCTCGGTGCCCAGAGAGGCCCCGTATGCAGTATAAGACATTACGCAGTCATAAGAATCTCCGTGACATCTAAGACATACCTCATGGACATTCGGATCGCGACCTAAAGATCCGGGACTGGTCTCGATACCGCTACAATCGGTAGAGTCGCACTGGATAAATTGCTGACCGGCGAGACGATTAAAGTCCGAGGTGCCGATAGTGCCGCCGCTGCCGTCCCCTGTAGCCGCATGCGGGTTATGGCAATCATAGCACTCAACATGCCTGTTGGTGTTTAAAACACCCTCACTCGCCACATGCCTGCCTGCAAGCGTTGTATCCTGAACGGGGTGACCGCTGCCACCGCTAAAGCGCTTGGCCAATGCGTCCTTAACATTTGCAGCCGCCGGGCCATCGGCGTCATGACAGTTCTGGCAAAGGGCCTCTTCCCACGCGATGAGCTGGCGGGGAATAAGGTAGTCCTGACTAACAGAAGGATTATTTGCGGCAAGGTGAAGATTAGTGCCTGACGTCGGCACGGCCGTGGTATCGTACTCACTGCCGGCGGTCTCCATAACGCCGTGAGGGGTATGGCAGTTCAGGCAATGGCCCGATAGTATATTGTTGGTACGGTCGGTCCTTGGCCACGGCTGGCTTGCACCGTAACCAGGGCTCTTCATATTGTTACTGATAAAATGACTTGAGGCCTCATAGACGGCACGCCCCTGATAGAACTTCCAGAAACCAGTACCACCCCAGTAAAGCGGATCAAAGTTTATATTTTCATGACAGTACCAGCAAAAATTCTGCTCGGCGCCCGCAAGCCCCAGGTACGGGTTCGGGCCACCATCCGAGTCCTCGATCGAACCGACAGAAGGCTCCGGCTCTACCCCGCCAAAGCTCGCATGCGGCTCGTGACACATCGTGCACTCACCGGCTGCGTACTGCCCCGCCTCGGAGGCGTCATTATAATAAATATAGTCGGGGTTCACACCGCGGTCTACGCCGCTGAAAGGCATACCGTCTACAGTGCCGCCGCCGTGCTTTGTGTACTGAAAAGCATCATTTGTTGCGCCGGCGTTATTGTCCATGATCGTCGCTGAAAATACATAGAGAAAACCCAGCACGAGCACCGGAACAATTACAAATAAAAAAATACGCCTCAAGGAAGATTTCATTCAGATCAACTCCTTAGTCAGTATCAAAGTATACCTAACGTAACTACTTAAAATCAATAAAAAAATTATACAACAATTATTCAGATAATCTAAGTGCGGATAAAGATCTATACAGCTCATACCACAGGTAAGATCAGCATAATTCTCATTTTTACAATTATAACATAAAAACAAGAATAATTCAATTAAATCAAGAGCTTAGTCTAAACAAAAACAAGTTGAAAGGAAAACGTAAGAAAAAACAAAAACTTAAACATAACCGCGGCTACTCAAGGCTTATCTCATAGCGCTTATCCGATGCCCCGTAAATACCGCCGAGCGTCATCTTCCTATCGGTTATCTTGATAACCCTTGCAAGCCCCGCGATCGAGACGCCTTCTTTAACAAGCACAACGTCATCTCCCATACCGAGAAATATCGTCTTTTCTTTGGCACTTTCTACAAAGCCTATAAAGCTCAGTTCCGAGATAAGTTGCTCAAGCGGACTTGCACTTGAAAGTTGTGCTTGCGCAGCAGCAACCGGCATGACGCTTGGAGAAGGCCCCCTGGATACGCCTGAGAAAGGACTAAAAATATCCTTACGTACCTTCTTAAATGCAGAACGTTTTTTCTGCAACTTTTCACTCTTAAGGGTAGGGAAATCCTTTGCCGCTGCGACCTGCCTGCTCCTGCGCAGCCTCTGATCCGCCTGCTCCGCCCCCTTGCTACCACCAAAAAGACCGAAGTTATAGGCCAGGACAACTACCCAGACAATGGCCAGCACTATAAGTAGATTACGTTTATTCAAAACCAATATACCTCTTTATCAAGAACAGCCTTAAGCTGCCCATAACCAGACCCCTAAATAAAGTAAATACTAAGCTCTATTTCAACCCCTATACTTCCAGCCGCCTTCTTACTGCTATGCATTGTTATACCCTCGACGACAAGCATGCGCTTTGAGTTCTCTATATCGTAGATAAACCGCCTTATCTGCCGGTAATTTCCCTCGACCGGAAAAGAAAAGAGGTATCTGGAGATATCCGTATCCTTGATGGTAACGGGGTTATAATCGGCAGACTTAATCTTAAGCCCGCTTCTGCGCGCGGCCTTAAAGACCTCGTCAAGAACCCTGGTAAGCTCACTGCCCTTAACAAGCTTTTCTTTCTTAAAGGCCTCAACCTCCTGGCTTGCACGTGCAGAGGCTGCCTGCAGACTCACAGCGCCCGTGCTTGATAGTCCCTTATGCTCTAAACTACGGAGCTCGCGAGAGCGCAGTTCAAGGGCGCTCGCCTCTACGCTTCGCCCTTTCTGCGTTGTTACGGCAAAGACCATATTAATAAGGATCACAACGGTCGCAACAGCAACGACCGCCAAAGAAATCATCGTAGTCCTGTCGTTTATTTTATAGCCGAATATAATCATAGTCCCTTGTCGTTCATATAAGAACCCCTGATATCAAAGAGCAGCTTAGAGCTGCTGGCGACCGTAGCCTTCTCGCTTTTATGCTTTAAGAGGTAGACGTCCTTAAAACGAGGAGACGCCCCCATAGAATCCACCATCCTCAAGGCATCGCCAAGAGTCCTTGCTACCCCCGTAAGGTTGACCTGCTCCTTTGCGAAATCAGGTTTTATCGAGACAAGATAAACACCCTTTGGCACGGCCGCTTCAAGGTCGCTCAAAAGAGCGGTCCACATAAATGACTTTTTATCTATAACCGTGTTTATAAACTCGACCTCTCCCCTGACCGTGGCGGCGTTGACTTTCAGGCTCTTTAGTAGCCCTGGCTCTCTGCGCGCTATCTTCTTTTCGAGCCTGGCAATACCCCCCTTATAACGCTTGAGCTCGCTGGAGGTCTGACTGTACTCATAGATATTATAGGCGCTGAATATAAGCGCCACCACGCCGAGCAATACGGCAACGGCAAGGAAAGCCCTGCCTGCCGTAACCTCTTTTTTCCTGATCGCCAGGTTTATATCTATCTTATTCAAAACCTTCCTCGCTCGTGTCTTAAAGGCATGCGCCGATCGCCGCAAGCCGCAAAATATCAGAACTGGCATTGGACGAAGACGCTCCGCCCAACTCCAGAAAATCACCTACCCTTATCACAGTAGTCTTTACGCCCTCTATCTCTTTTACTTCATCCGGGGCGATCTCTCCGGTAAAGAGCATAAGGTCTTCCTCACCACCGCCGGCCAACTCGTCTCTTGCGCCTCCTCCGTATGATACAAAACTCATCCGAAGATCTCTGGCAAGTCCGTCAGAGCCGCCTTTGAAGGATTTAGAACGGTAAAAATCAAGCCTGCCGCCGGAGAAGATCATTAAGGTCAAGGTACCGTCGATAATCGTTGCGATAGAGAAGTTACCGCCGGGCGAAACCTTATCTTCTAAAACCATATTTGCAAGATGAAAGGAAGTAAGACCCATCCTGCCGACCTCTATACCTTTTTCACCTAGCGCTTCCTCAATCGCTGTGGCTACGCCCTCGTCTATAGCAACCACAAGGACCACGGTGGGACTACCCGGGTCAACGACATGGTAGTCAAGCCTGACCGGAGTATCGCTTAAGGCAAATTCTTTTTTAGCCCTTAACCTGACTATCGCCAGCGCATCGTCCTCTGACTGCGGAAAATCGCTAAACGAAAACAACCCGACATTCGCAAAATGGTCGCCTATAGAGACGGCGACCTCGGTAGTCGAGGACAAACCCGCACCGTCTATCGCCTTTCCAACGGCCCTTTTAAGAGAGTCAAAGTCCTTGGGGTCAAGGCTGCCCGCAAGCTCCGTACCGCCCGTAAGGTGCCATCTTCCGCCGCGACTCTCGGCCACGACGACCGATACAAGGTCGCGCTCGACTGATAACGCCGTTATATTTCCACCTGAACTTAGCAAAAGCTACTCCACAAAGGTAACTCTATTAATTTCATCAAGCGTGGTCTCTCCAAGCCTGAGCGCTTCCAGAGCGCTCTGCCTGATAGATACCATTCCGCTCTCTACCGCCTTCTTCCTGAGTACCGATATAGGTTGCCTGGAGGCTATCATATCCCTCATCTCATCGGTCAGGTCGAGGATCTCGACGACTGCTTTTCTTCCCCTGTACCCCGTACCGTGGCAATGCTCGCACCCGGCGCCGCGGTAGAACTTAACGTCTTTATACTCGGAGAAATGCAGCCCCGATTCCAGCAACTTCTTTGGCTCTATTGTAACGGCCTCGCGGCATTTATTACATATAAGACGGATAAGCCTCTGGGCTATAACACAGTTAAGGCTCGATACGAAGTTATACGGGTCAATATCCATATGGACAAAACGCCCTATTACGTCAAAGACGTTATTGGCATGGACGGTTGTAAAGACCAGATGTCCGGTAAGGGCCGCCTGAATAGCGATTTGCCCTGTCTCGGCGTCCCTTATCTCACCGACCATTATCTTATCGGGATCGTGCCTTAAGATAGAACGCAGCCCTTTTGCAAAGGTAAGGTTCTTCTTCTCGTTGACTTGAATCTGCACAACACCGGCAAGCTCATACTCTACCGGGTCTTCAATGGTAATTATCTTATCGCGCCCGGTATGTATCTCGGAGAGCGCGGCATAGAGGGTTGTTGTCTTTCCGCTTCCTGTCGGCCCTGTTACCAGTACCATGCCGTAAGGCTCTTTTATCATGCGCCGCAGCTGGACGACATCTCTACCGGAAAAACCCAGACTCTCAAGCCTCAGCTCCTTGAACTCTGCGCTGATATACTCTTTATCGAGAATCCTTATAACCGCATCCTCACCGTGAATACACGGCATTATAGAGACGCGGAAATCAATTGCCTTATCCTTGAACCTTACCTTAAACCTGCCGTCCTGCGGAGTCCTGCGCTCGGAGATATCAAGCTCACTCATAACCTTTATCCTTGAGATAATACTTGCCTGATAACGCTTATCTATCGTATCCATCACCTGATAGAGCACGCCATCGATACGGTACTTTGCGACCAACCCCTTGCTGGTCGTCTCCAGATGTATATCGCTTGCACGTTTTGAGACGGCATCGTAGAGAATAGAGTCTACAAGCTTTACCACAGGGCTTGCGCCATCGGCTATTGAATCAATCGAGAGGGTCTCGTCTGCCGAAGGAAGATCGGTTACCTCACCAAGCTCCAGAACATTAAAGACATCGGCTGCGTCTTTAAGGAGTCCGGTATCTGCGGCGTTCCTGTTTAAGAAGTTCTCAATATCGCGCTCGCTCGCTACGGCGAGACGCCCCGGCTGAACGCCGCCCTGCTCAAGCAACTTCTCGATCATATCGAGGGTAAAGAGATCCGACGGCTTTGAGGTCACGAGCAATACGTCTTTACCTTGCAATACCTGGACTATCATGTTCCTGCGCAGCAGCTCATGAGGAATAACACTCATGAACTCATCGTCGATTCTGGAGTCGTCAAGAGAGGCGATCTCCAGCCCGTAGAGCTCGGCCAGGGCCTCCAGATACTGGGCGTCGTCTATGAGCGAGAGCCTTTTACAGGCATCGTCGAGACTGATCCCCTCACCGCTTACAAGCTTCAGTGCATCTTCAATAACTGCACCATCGACAAAGCCCTTACTAACGAGTAACTTGGCTATTTTTTTCGCTTCTGTCATAGTCAGATCTATCCTTTATAAGCCCAGGCCGTTTAAACGGCTAAATATTAGCTCCCATCTGGAATATCGGTAGATACATAAGCACCACTATTACCGCTACGATCGTGCCCATAATAAGCATCAGAGCCGGCTCGATAAAACTTGTAAGAATACCTACCTTATGATTAACCTCCTGGTCATGATAATCCGCTATCTCGTAGAGTATCATATTGAGGCTCGCCGAACGCTCACCTACCGCAAACATTCTCATCGTCAGCAGCGGCATGAAATGTTCTCTTTCCATGGAATCGGATACAACGCCGCCTTGCTCGGTTTTTACTATAATACGCTCCAGCTTTTCCTCAAGTACCATATTGGCAAGGACTCCCTTGCTCATCCTGAGCCCTTCCAACAACGGCACACCGGAGGAGAGTACCATACCAAGGGTACGGGTAAACTTTGCCATTGCGTAACCGCTGAGTATCGCACCCAGATACGGCATACTGAGTTTAATCCCGTCAATAAAGAAAGTACCACGCTTGCTCCTTGCAAAGGCCTTAAACCACAGAACAGAGATAACGATAACCGCTATTATCAAAAGATAATAAGTCTGAAGCAGGTCCGAAAAACCAATAAGCACCCTGGTCGGCATCGGCAGCTCGGCGCCGGTATCCACATAAAGGCCCGCAAAGGAAGGCACGACATAGCTTATAAGAAAGATAACAACGCCGATACTTGCCAGAGCCAGCACGGCAGGATATATCGCCGCGGACGTTATCTTCTTTCTTATAGTATCTATCCTCTTTTGATACTCAATATGGCCGGTTATCGAGGGCACAAGATCGCCTGTCTTCTCACCCGCTGCGATAGAGGCGACGTATAGCTTTGAAAATATCGCAGGTGACGCGCCCATAGCAAGCGATAACGAGCTGCCCTCTTTCACCCTTTTAAGCACTTCCTTTAATGCCTCGCCAAGGGCCACGCCGTCGCAGCTCTGGGCCATGGTCTCCAGAGATTCGACCACAGGCAGACCAGCGCGCAGGAGAGTCGAAAAACCCTGATTAAAGATAAGAAGCTCTTCGCTCTTCACCCTGGGTGCGCCAAAGGAAAGCGGCTTTGAGAGAAACTCCTTGGCCAGCCCCTTCAGCCGAATATCGATCGGGTATAGCCCCTCTTTTTCCAGAGTAAGCTCTACCTCGGCGCGCGACTCTGCGGCGATCTCTTTATAGAGTATCTTGCCCTCCAGAGTACCTGCCTTTATCTTATAAACTGCCATAGGCGATCCTTTAAAATTACGACCCTTCCTGCTTCGTTACTTCCACAGTCCTTGGAGGTATATACCTGAACTCCCAACCGCTGTAAGTTGTTTTATCTTCAAAACCAATAAGTTCAGCAGGAAAATTGGCCTTCTTAATGGTCTTCTTCGTGCTCCGACTCTTTATCCCCATAACACCGCCGCCCGAGGCCTCTATAACGACCCAATCGGCCTTACCTGTAAAAGGGTCCTCGTAAATACGTCTTAAATATCTCTTTGTGCCGGGGTAGCGCGAGTCCTTTAACAGATCCTTCAAGCTCTTCGGGTAAGACTTGGCCCCGGGGCTTAACTGATAATAACTGCCGATCGCCCTCATTACCTCGGTGCCCCTGAAGAGCAGTTCGGCCTCCTTTTCACGCTTTGCGGTCGTACTCCAGACCTGCCCCGTAACAGAGGCCGCAAGCCCCATAAGCACTATGATAAATAGTAGCGAGAGATAAGTGAAACCCTGTTCTCCGGTGTTATATTTTTTAACCACGCACATACCGCCCTCACCACTCGGAGTAGGCCATGCCGTCGCGACCGGACTCCTCGCTTCCGCTTACGACATCAAAGATACCGGAATTGTCATTAGAAGGTATCTCTACCCAGCTATCACTGTCCCCTGTAAGAGGATCGACCGGGACAACCCTTATGTAGCCTTTCTCGACGAGTTCATCGAGGCTGTCGGGGTAGATCTCATGGTCGCCGTAGAACCTGTCAATGGCCTCCCTCATATGGTAAAGATCCTTCCTCAGGGTAGCCTCACGGGCCCTGATAACCGATTTATTATATGTAGGTATGGCAATGCTTGCCAGTATGCCCATAAGCGACATAACTATAAGCAGCTCAACAAGGGTAAAACCCTTCGCCCTAACCTGACTGCGGCGGGAGACAAGACGCAGAGAACGTCTTGAAGAGCATGCTGCATTACAGGTCTCTCTGCCCATTACCCTCGAAAACCCCCGCAGAAAGCCCCTACCACTTATTATATTGCGTACCATTAATGGCAACCTCTTCGCTCTTTGAATATATATCAAAGACGTCGTCTCCCTCGGCCGGACTATCCGCGTCGCTCTTATAGCTGCGAAGCCCCCAGACCTCGGAGTCGCCGAGAAACTCGTCCCTGTTCATCGGGTCTCTGGGAATACGTCTCAAGAATTTAAGCTTACGTCCGCCCTCAACAGAACTTACGTCGTCGACGCCCTCGACAAGTACCTGAAGAGTTGCAGGATAACCCGACTCACCGACGCTTTTCTTTATCTTTCCCTCATCCCATGCCTTTTTATAGTTATCTAAAGCTACGCGAATGACGCGTAGATTTCTCTTTAACTCTACCTCATTGCCGCGCTTAACAGAGAGTCTGGAGACGGGCACTATCGAGGCCGCAAGGATGGCTATGATGGATATTGTTATAAGAAGTTCTATAAGTGTAAGGCCTTTTTCATCCATGATCTAAAACACCTCGCCTCTTACTCTTCGGGCTCAGGCAACTGAGGTATCGGCGGCATATCATGAGGTATAAACGGCGGCGGCAGCTCGCTCTCGTTGATAGGTTCAGGAGGCGTATTGCTGCGCAGGCTATCCATCGGTGAGAATTGCCCTGCGCCTGTTGATGACGCCGGAGCGTCTTTCGGCCCCGACATAAAGGAAGTCGCCCTGGCACCCGGCACTTCGAGTCTTCTTAATATGTGCGGCGTTATTGAAAGCAGTATCTCTGTCTTTACCGTACTCTTATCGGTATTTGCAAAGATACGCCCTATAATAGGTATCTCCCCTATAAAAGGAACCTTTGTAACGGTAGAGCGCTCCTCATCGCTTATAAGGCCGCCTATGATCTGTGTCTCTCCGTCGTGCAGCCTTAAAAGTGTCTCGGTCTTGCGTGTACCGATCTCATAGACGACACTACCGTTTGTCGTCACCGTCTTTGTGCCAAGCGAGCTGACCTCCAGCGAGAGCTTAAGGTCTATCTCGTCATCAGGCCTTATTACCGGCTCTACGGTCAACTGAAGCCCTACGTCCTCATACTGAATATTCTCGGTAGAGACGCCCTGATTAACGGTCGTTGTTATAATAGGGATCCTGTCTCCGACATGGATCTTCGCCTTGCTGTTATTCTTAACGCGTATGCGCGGGTTCGATAAGATATCGGCGTCAAGGTCTTCCCGCTTAATATTGAGCGTTGCAGACGGAAGACCAATGAGCAGATCCGAGGTTGATATCTTACCGAGAGCTTTCATGGCAATGGTACCGCTGGTAACAGGTACGGCAGCTGTTGCGGTATCAGGGGCCAGATCAAAGCCAAAGTTGGAGGTCTTATTCCTCTTTACCTCCATAATACTCACGTCCAGCATTACCTCTGCGTCGGCAAGATCCGTTGCGTCCAAGACCCTCTGCGCAAGCGTTATCGTCTCGGGCTTGGCGCGTACTATAATGGCATTAAGCTTTTCATTGACCGAGATATCAGTGACTTTGAGCATTGATTTAAGCATGCCCACGGCCTTTTTTGCATCGCTGTGCGTAAGGTAAAAGACCTTTATCATCATCTCCTCATACTGCGCACGTTTCCTGCGCGTAGAGGGGTAGATTATTATCGTATTCTCGGCAACGACCTTCTTTGAAAGATTATTTGTTGTTAAGACCAGCTCTAGGGCCTGCTGAAATGTAGCAGTTGTCAGGAAGATAGTCGTCCTTGAATCCTTCACATTAGAATCAAAGACAAAGTTTACACCCGAAAGCCTGGAGAGAACCTGAAAGACCCTCTTGACCCCCGCCCCCTTAAACTCCATGGAGATAGGAGCATTTGACTTAAGACTTAACTCGAAGCCCCCCATCAAGACCCTCTGCTTGTTTTTAAGTTTTTCGAGTTCAATGGTTGCCAGTTCGTTATCTTTATCAAGAGCAACGGCCCTTTTAAAGGAGTTCTTGGCACGCCTGTAGTTTCCGGCATCCAGAAAGTCCTGACCTTTCCGGTAATAAAAGGCCGAGTCCATTATCCTTCTGGTCTTTCTTATAGACGAGACTGCCGTGCTGAAATTCGGGTTCAGCGTCAAAGCCCTCTGAAACTCAACAAGGGCCGCTCTGTAATCACCGCTCTCAAGGGCTGCCTTTCCTCTGTTGTAATGTAACCAAACGGCCTTCTCCCTTGCCATTTCAAACCTTACCTTATACTCCATCTTCTTGGGATGTTCACTGTAGAGCCCCTGATATTCATGCACCGCCTCATCCCACTTCCCGGCGGCGATATACTCATCCCCTTTTTTCTGGCTATATATAGACGCACACCCGGCCAGAACTAAAAAGAGAATAAGCATTAGAAAGGTCAACCCGGATTTGCTGTAACCTGTCTTAGACTGGCTGTAACCGGTCTTAGACCGAGCGAAGAACCATGCTGTTTTACAAGCGAGTTTATTCATAATTGGCAATCAGATATAAGTAATCAGCCCCCATAGTATTTTTATCGGCAAAAAACTCATAAAACATAATACCTTACGCAGAATTATATAACCGAATTATAATAATTTCCACCCAAAAAAGGCGGTAGGCCGCCTGAGGCAGAAAGAAGACAAAAAAAAGAGCCGAGATCACTGGATCTCGGCTCTTTAAGGCTGCTCTAATATCTATTGGGATCTATATTACCTTCCCCTATGCCTGGACCTATGTCTATCTCTTTGTAGCTTTTTTTCTTTATCTTTCTTATCTTCTTCATCATCTTCTTTATCTTTGTCTTTCTTATCTTTATCTTTCTTATGTTTTTTAAGTTTCTTGAAATGTCTCCTATCATGGGGCACCAGTACCTCGCCAGAGGTCGTAACGCTGTTACCTGCGTTATCCATACCGGTAAGACTTATCGTATAGAGCCTGCCGTCCTTGTCCCTGCCATGCCTCTTTGCCATAAGCTCTAGCACAAAGGTAAATGACCCGCTAGCTGTTGATACGGCGCCTGTTGTACCTATCTCACCGTACTCATCTACTACAACATAGGTCAGCGAACTTACCCCGCTGAGCGCATCTGTGATAGTACCGGTAAAGGTTACATTCTTCATTCTACGGTTAGGCGGCCATAATTGCTCAGGAGAAACACTGCTTAATAGCAAGACGGGAGGCGTCACGTCGACTGTAAAAGTTCGCTCGGCAGGCGTCAGATCCTCATTGCCCGCAAGGTCTTTGGCCTTGACACGGAAGGTATGCTCGCCCTCGGCGACAGGGGATATAACAACAGAAGTCCCCATATCAAAGGTTGACCATGTCCCGCCGTCAAATGAATATGAATACTCCAGCGAAGATGACCCGGAGATGTCGTCCGAGCCCATATAGGCAAAAGTAAATGAAGGGCCTGTGAGGTAACCGCTGGGGGCCGTTGTTATAAGAGTCTCGGGCGGGGTCGTATCTGCAGGCACCTGCTCGGCTATAGCGCCGGTGGCCTCAACCACGAATTCACGAGCCGCTGTTGAAGTATTGGTATACGTATAAGAACTCACCGCCCTCATATCAATGACGTCTCCGGTGACGGTATCCATAATGTATAGTTCAAGGCCGACCGGGGCGTCTATCTCCCAACTAACTACGTGAACCCTGTTCCTGTAGCGGGACTGAACTATCCAGCTCCACTCCTTGGGCAGGATCGTATCTCTTATATCGGTCCAAAAGAACTGAGTCTCTTGAGCCCACTCGGGATGACGGAAATAAGCCATCAAGTACCCCGACAATAAGGCCCTCGCCTCATAGGCATTCTCAAAACCATCAGTTGCGTCGGTAGCGGCGCCGAGTATTGCCGCGCCGGAATCCGACATATCAACGGCCTCTACATTTATCTTTGCCTTCCAGACCATTGCGCTATAGGCAGGAAGACTGAGAACGCAGACCAGCATAAAGCTCGCCGCTACCGTCAGGCACAGCGTAAGAGGTCTCTTTAATTTTCCAAGTATTGCGTTCATAATCATAACCACACCTTAAGGTTTCGGAACTACCATCATATACGTATTAGAACTCTGTAACAGATATACCCATTGCCCCCACCACGGCCTGAGCTTGGCAACACACTCAATTGAGCTACAGGTCTCTGTAGTAAAGGTAGTTGCATTACCATAGTAAGCAACCGTACTATCCATCCAGCCGGCTGTTACGGCCTCTACAAAGGTCTTTATAGTACCGCCGCTACATCCGCCTGAGGTCGTAAAGCTCGAATTCTGGCATACCTTTATAGTACTGAAGTCAACATTCTTTGTATACGGGTTACCGACCAGATTACGGCCCTGGACCATATCTACCTTTGCCCAGTTATCAGTATTTTCGGTAACAAGGGCCGTACCACCCGAGTTCTTCTCGTCGAGAACACTTGAGTTGGCGCTGTAGACATACATATAGTAGCCGTTGGCGTTACTAAAGGACGCTGATACGGTCGCCGTTGAACTTAGCCTTGTCCATCTCCCTCTAAAGCGGCTGCCCCAATCCAGCCCGGTCGGCGTCCACTTGAAGATATATACATACGGCACATCATCGCCAAGCATATCCTGCAAGGTCGCCGACATTCCGGTAGAAGAGTCAAATGGTATCGACATATAGTTGTAGCCGTACTTTAAGGCCGTATGCACGTCAACCTCATTGGATATTACGGATATATTATCAAGGTCATCATTGCTCTTTATGACGTTATAGTAAGACGTATTCGGAAGAACCTTTACATTACTGGTATTCTTACCAAAGAAGAGGGTCTCGGTACTTCCGGCGGCCAGCGGAGCGGTCTCATCGGCGACCTGCTCAAGGTTACCCCAGTCCATATCCAGATAGATAGCCATGCTGGCGATATAATCCTGCGCGTCGGTATACCTCAGATCGTAACTCGTTGCGGTCCCTGTACTACCGTCATCGCCCGGAGCCGTCCAGGAAAGCTTTATGCCGCGCGTATAAACGGATATGCTTGAAAGATCGGTTATCTGTGCAGGAGGCGTATTATCCCCGCTCGGAGTCGCCGTTACGGCTACGCTCGTTCCGTAATTTGGCACCTCATCATAGGAGCAGCCAATATAGTAGTAAGTCGTTGAGTTTGTCAGCCCTGTATCGTCAACCGTCGTACCGGTACTGTTATAGACCGTCGTTGCCGTACCGTCAGTACAACTGCTCGGATAAGTGCCGGTCTTTCTAAGCATCTTTGTCCCTGCAAAGTCCGTCTCTACCGGATTAGTCCATGTAAGCGTTACCTGTGCGTTACCGTTGGTTGCCGTAAGACCAGTAATGCCGGACGGCGCAAGCGTATCAGTAGGCGTTGCGCTCCCGGTAGCTCCAGTTGCGTAGTTAGAGGAATTATCATAAGAACATGCCCTGTAAGAATAAAGAGTACCGTCGGTAAGGCTCATATCCGTATATGCAGTTGAGGACCCGTCATAGACGGCACTTCCCGTACAATCCGACGGCGCCGTACCGCCTGTTGCCCGCACGATCTTTACAGCCGAGAAGTCTGAATCGACCGGATTAGTCCAGGAAAGAGTCAGCTGATTGCCAAAGCCCAGGTTGCTAACGGTAAAGCCCGTCACATCGGCTGGAGGCGTTGCGTCGAGAATAGGGGTTGCCGTAACAGTAGCGCCTGTCGGGTAATTCGGAACCTCATCGTACGGGCAGGCCCTGTAGTAATAGGCCGTGCCGTTGCTAAGGCCCGTATCATTATACGAAGTACCGGTACTGTTATATATAGTGGTCGCAGTACCATCGGTACATGAGCTCGGATATCCACCGGTCTTTCTAAGGATCTTCGTTGCTACGTAGTCCGTATCAGTCGGGTTAGTCCAGCTAAGCGCTACCTGAGTGTTCGTTGGCACGGCCGAGAAGAACGTTACGTCCGCAGGCGGCGACGAATCGCCGGCTGTAGCCGACCCGGTAACCCCGGTAGATGCAAGGGTGCCGGTATTATATGCGCAAATCCTGTAAGAATACTGGGTGCCGTTGGTAACGCCGCTATCGTTATAGCTCTCGCTCGTACCTATATACGAGTCGGTACCGCTTGAGCAATTAGCAGGGGCCGTCGCGCCGGTAGCACGAACGATCTTGACATAGGCAAAATCAGAGGCCACGGGGTTTGTCCACGAAAGATCTACCCTGTCGCCCTCGGCAAAAGCAGTTACTGTAAAGCCTGAGACGTCGGTATACGGCGTGGTGGTGTACTCCCAGTCAAATGCCACGGCCTCGGTGTAGTTAGTAGTAGTGCTATCACTAAAGAGAGTGTTGGTCGGAGTACTCCACGTACCATCTGTCCAAACCAAAGCCCTGGCGTCAGACCAATTGTCGAGCCCTACTAACATTATCTGGTTTGCATTGGTTGCCCTGTTCGTAAACAGCTCGACATAATTAATCAGGCCGCCCCAAACTCCAATGGTCGGTGCCGTCGTCATATCAGATATGGACCAACCGCTGCCTGTCGTATATGTCATATAGTCGATATTATTACTGGTCTGAGAACCGTTGCTCCAAACAAAAAGCGCTTTACCTCCCTCACCAAGCCACGCAACAGAGATAGGAAGTATGGCACTAGGCATAGTGTCGCCAGATGGAGGACTACCTTCCCAGGCTGAGCCTGTCCACATACGGACATCCACCTGATCTGTACTGCTGTCTACAATAAAAGCTATATAATCCGATGTCGGATCCGCGGCAAGGTCAATATGCTCGACATAATTGGAACTGCCGCTTATATCAAAGGCCTGTGAGTCGGAGCTCCAGCTTGAACCGTTAAAAGTCGCGTAAGAGACTCTATATGAGTCGTCTCCGAATGCTACAAGGGCCTGGCCTGACAAGGCCTCCCAAGCTCCGCCTATTACTTCATTTGTAGTCGAACTTGCATTGCGATTTGTCGTTATGGTCTTACCGTTTGCAAAGCTTGAACCGTTCCATATATAGGCATAGACCTCGCTTGAGCTATCCAACATCACAAGAAGTATCTCGTTAGAATCCTTCTTCGAATACATCTTGATCCTTTGCACGGACGAGGAGTTCTCGCCTGTAAGCCCGGAGTAATCAAGGGTCTGCGCGCTCGACCATGCACTGCCGTTATAAGTACGGTAAGCAACCGTCTTATTACTTGTAGTGGTCGTTTCATATACGACAAGGGCGTCGCCTGATTGCTGTTCATACTCCACATTAAAGAAATTTCTGGAACTACCGCTTATCGACATGGGTGAACTCCACTCCGAGCTCCAGCTTGAACCATTATATCTCTGAACATAAAGCGGCTGACTTGAATGGGTGGTAAGGAGTATATACTCATCTCTGGTCGGGGCTTCTTTGAGAATTGAGATCGTCAAATTACCTGCGTTTGTATTAGCGGAAGCCTCTGCGCCAAAGCCTGTAAGCGGCGCGTAAGTTCTGGCCTTCGGCGTTGAGCTAGCGGCGCTTACGCCGTAGACGGCCATGCCGTTATCCTGCTGCATCTCGCATGAAGTGGTCGTAATGTTTATAGCATTGCTGAGCAATGAGGTATTAGGCACCTCATCAAGGCTCTTGATCGCGATAGAATACGCGGTTCCGCATACAAGCCCTGTTAACTCAAGGTTCTCTACAGTACCGGCCACGTTAGGGGTAGGCTCACCTGTCATCTGGGTAGATCCGGCCCATGTAGATTCGGAGATACCTAAAGTGCTGCTATACCTGACATCATAGCTCGTGGCGGTGCCTATGGCACCATCGTCACCAGGAGCCGTGAATGTCAGATTTACGGTAGTGACCGTATAAGTCGGTGCCGCCAGATCAGTTATCCTCTCCGGGGCGGTAACATCTGCGCCGTCCGGCGTGGCCGTCGCGGTTGCACCCGACGGGTAATTAGGCACACTATCGTGAGCGCAGGCTCTGTAGTAATACTGAGTAGCGTTTGTTAGGCCGGTATCAACATAAGTAAGGGCCGTACCGTCATAGACCGAGGTCGCCGCACCATCGGTACATGAGCTTGGATATCCGCCGGTCTTTCTAAGGATCTTTGTTCCCGTAAAGTCGCTATCGCTCGGATTGATCCAGGTAAGGGTTACCAGAGTATCCCCTACGGCAGCGGCAAACGAGTTGACATTTGCGGTAGCAACGACGTCAGTCGGAGTACCACTTCCTGTAACGCCTGTCGAGGTATTATTAGAAAGATCATATGTGCATAACCTGTACGAGTACTGCTGGCTATTCGTAACCGGCGTATCATTATACGCATAGCCGGAACCAATATATATCGCCCCCGAGCCGGAGCAATCAGCCGGTGCGGTCGCGCCCTCGGCGCGGAAGATCTTCACCCCGGAAAAGTCTGCGTCGCCCGGATTGGTCCAGCTAAGGTTAAGCTGCCCGCCGGTTGTCGGATCGGTTACTGTAAAGCCCGTTGCCTCGGCCGGAGGGGTAATATCTACATTAGGAATTTCAGTAACAGTCGCCCCTGACGGATAAAGCGGGACCTCATCGTAAGGACAAGCCCTGTAGTAATAAGATGTCCCATTGGTCAGACCCGTATCGGTATATGAAGTGCCGGTGCTGTCATAAACCGTAGTCGCCGTACCATCGGTACAGGAGCTCG
>UOEA01000078.1_pt1 | contig 20907 bp, 13 predicted proteins | sample 1988571 | NCBI WGS metagenome assembly UOEA01 (sample SAMEA4712194, study PRJEB27164) | hydrothermal vent metagenome | biome: marine basaltic hydrothermal vent biome; feature: marine hydrothermal vent; material: mineral | place: Pacific Ocean | collected 2011-06-14/2011-07-23 | depth 1689 m | reverse complement strand
AATCCGAATGAGACACAAATCCCCACAGATGACTCAACGGTATGCACATCACTACCCTGAGAGTTTGCGTGACGGTGTCGAGGTCTTAGATCTCTTAAATCAAAAAAGGGCACAATTTCGTCACAGTCCCCCGGATTTCAATAAAAAAGGGGCTACAGCTTTGCTGTAACCCCTTGTAATTGTTGGTAGCGGGGACAAGATTCGAACTTGCGACCTTCGGGTTATGAGCCCGACGAGCTACCGGACTGCTCCACCCCGCATCAGATTTACTACTATAATAAAAAGCGCGCCTCAAGTCAAGGCTTTTACAAAAATAACCTTGACTTACCCACAGAAGACCTTTAAAATAAACAGCTAAACATCAGATACACTATTCCCAGGTAGCTCAGCTGGCAGAGCAGGTGACTGTTAATCACCTTGTCGGGGGTTCGAATCCCTCCCTGGGAGCCAAATCATAAAAAGAGAACCCATTGCGGTTCTCTTTTTTTATTCTCTTTTAGGGTTAATACCCCGTAGCTTGCTGCGCGGTAGCTCGTTTTCCGTCTCACCAGGAAAGCCTGAACCCGGCGGCAAAGCCGCCGGGTACTCAACTGAATCCCTCAACGTAGCCGATGCCAACCAGCCAGCCAGAGCCTTAAACGACAGCCATACCGTAACAGTAATACTGGCCTGTATCAAATACGCACCCAGGTTTTACTGTTTTACTGTTTTTTGCTTTTGATGGACAGACAATAAAAAAGTTCGACACGGACAAAAAGGGTAGGCTGGCTACGGCGCACAGGCTTCTGCGGCGCAGGACAGTCAAGGCAACTGCCCGTGCGGCACTTGCAGTTACAAATAAGGGAAACGTCCCCTATTTCTTCCCCTGTTTACCCCCTGACAGGTCCGGCCCCGGAAGACAAATAATTCAACGCCGGCCTTGCCGGCGTTGGCAATACGGAAAACACGCCGGGGCCGATGGGAAAAAGACCCGGCCCCGGTCGTGGTCGCTGACCTAAAGCGAGGTCAAGTTAACGGTTTACCCAGCCCTGCCGCACGAAGCGTTGCCTCGTCCGGCCCACGCCCGGCACAGCAATCTGCCGGCTTTCCGTCGATCACTACCGCCGGAACGGAACGAATTCCCAGATCTTTCGCCCGCTTCGCCACGGATGCGTCCTTCATATCCAGCACACTTACTTCGCACGATGAACATGCAACACGGTTGACCATCTGAATTGTCTCTTCACACGCAGGACATCCTGCGCTAAAGACCTCGATCTTACGCCTGGTATTCATGGTAACACCTCCTTATTTTTCGTTAGCGCCCCTGTTTGTACTATTAACGACACCCGACCCATGAGAGGCACAGGAAGGACAGACGTCTTTGCCGCCGCCGACAGTCTTGTGCGGCCACGCATTCCACAGAGATGCGGCGACCAACATTATTATTCCTCCGTACATGGCTGTATCGGATCCAAAGACGAACTTGCCGACCAAAACGATGGATGCAGCCACGAGCCCCAGAATAAAAGGCCCGTACCCTCTGCGAGTCCTCGCCCTGTATGCCATGGCCGCCACTGCGAAGACGAGAAAAAGGACGGTCAGAGGCAGGAGGTATGCCGTTTCCAGCAAAAAACCAAAACCCAAAGAGCTCAGCAGCCCCGCGTAAGCGGGCCAGCAGGCAGGACATACCCCGACCGGCAAAAGCGACGCCCCTATCCCGGGCAAGACGCCAAACGAACTGCGCCATCCCGTTCGCCCTTTACCTGCATCTTCCGGCCCGGGCCCGTCCTGGGGTTTTCGCAACGCAGCCGCTATTATCCCGACAGACGGCGCTCCGTTATATCCGCCATTGGCGCCGGCGTACAAACGGCAGCAGGAGACCTCCCCCGCCGGATCAATCCCGGCAACATCCTTCCCGTCAACCAGGACGGTCGGCGAACCGTAAGACCGAACATACAAAGGGCTGGAAGGGTCGCCACGTTCCCATTCAACCCATTCGGCACTGACCCCGGCCTCGGAGAACGCGCGAAGCAGGCAAGTGCGCGCCTGCAGAATGTTCGGGCAGCCGTAGTCATATATTAACTCAACCGGCTTCATGGCTCGTCATCCTCCATCGCCTCAAGGATAGGGCACTCGCTCACCGGGCCGCGTCCGCTACAGGCTACAGTCAACTTCTTTAGCGCGTCTTTCATTCTCTGAAGCGAGAGGATCTTCCCCTCGATATCGCCTATCTTCACTTCCGCGCGCAGGCGTATATCCTTACAGGTCGTCTCCGGATCGATCCGAAGCGCAAGAAGTTCCTTTATCTCTTTCAGTGTAAACCCGAGCTCTTTTGCGCGCCTGATAAAACGCAACCGGCGAACGGTATCTGCGGGATATTGCCTGTATCCAGAGTCCATACGGGGAGGCTCGTCTATCAGCCCCTCCCGCTCATAGAACCGGACTGTTTCCACACCTACCCCGGCGAGTCGGGCAACTTTTCCGATAGTTATTGATCCCATAACGGTCTCCCTTTCTTCTGATTATAGTATAACGTCCGTACCGTACTACAGAGTCAAGGGTTATTTACAGTTTTTTTTACTTTTTCCCGACGCGACAAGAAAATAGGGCTAATACTCAATACAGAGGATAAGGCATCCTGACGGCGCCGGGATTAAAGACCTTTCTTTGATCGCAGGCCAAAACACTCACATTCCGGCTGATAACCCCAAAACAAGCTCCGCATAGCAGACATTATCAAAGACATGCCATTAAAACTGCCCGGCGTCTTCAAAGATACAGTTGGTGCTTTTTTATAAAATATCTTTACACTTTTAAGTCTTCCTCTCACCACCCAACCCATTATTATATAAGGCCTTATCTGATTATCCCCGGTTTTTAACGAATTTTAATGTCGGATTTCTTTACACATCAATAAGATCAATTAACGCATTGATCTATAAGGTTTTTTTACCTAAGACAAACCCCTGCGGCTAATCCTGTCTGGAATGATCGGCATTTTTTTAACACATAACAAGCAGACCTTTGGACAGCTTATAACTATCCTATAAAAAACAACCAGTTGCATACTCATTAAGGTTTGGCATGCTATTTGCATTTATACTTATTTTATATAAAAACAAATAAATACTTAATATCTTGACTTCACTGCCTCCTATGATATAAAGAAACCGGTAAAGTTTATTTTAGAAATCATAAAATAGGTTACGTTCCTTTATAACTACGCACTAAATATATATATTTATCAAATGTAACAGGCTAAACACACAAAATGGGGGGCATCTAATTGCATACAACATACGACAAAATCAAAACGACTTTGACCATACTGGTCCTCGCCATTACGATACTCGGTGTAACTACTGTATTTGCACAGGCAGAGACAGATGTAGAGAAGGAGTATAAAGAAGGCCTGTACCAGAGGGAGAAAGGCAATATATATAAATCTATCGAGGCCTTCAACAGCATTCTGAGCGCACAGCCTAACCTGCACCGCGTCCGCCTGGAGCTTGCGGTAGCCTACTACAGGGCAATGAACTTTGCCGAGGCCAGGAACAATGCGCAGCAGGTCCTTGATAACCCAAAGACACCGCAAAGCGTCAAGCTCTCCATCAATGCATTTATGGCTCAGCTTAAGAAAGACGAAGAAAAGTTCTACACCAAGAAAACAACGCTGGAGTACACAGCTGCCTTCGGTCTCCTGCACGACACCAACGTAAATGCAGGCCCTACTACATCTACCGTCCCTGTAGGGATATACACACTCTACCTCACGCCGCAATCCGTTCAGCAGAGCGACTCGGCGGTCTACGCCTCTGTCGGCATCAGCCACAGATACCAGTCTCCCCAGACCTTTAAAGCGGGTGATAAGATAGGACGTTTTGGCTGGACGACCAGGGCCAGCCTCTACAGAAAAGACTACTTCCGGGAAAAGGACTATAACCTGGACATCATAAGCCTCAGCACAGGCCCCTCGGTATCGGTGCTACAATCGTGGAGAGCGAACATGAACTTCGGGATAGACCAGGTCTACATGGGCGGAATAAGTAAAGGGCAGTACTACTCTGCTACCCCGAGCATCACCAAGCAATACAAAGATAGCGAGGTCACATGGGACGCCGCCTTTATAAAGCGTGAATTCGGACAGAAGTCAGACACAGGCCGCGACAGTCTGTACGCATCCACCGGCCTCTACTACGGCCGCCTCTTCCAGGACGGCAAGTTTGCCGTACAGTTAGGAGGAAGGATATTCAACGAGAACGCCGATACGTCCCGCTTTAGCAACGACGGTACGGAGGTACTCGTTGGCGCCAACTGGATAGCATGGAACAACGGCTCTATCTACGGAAGGTTCCGTCAAAAGGACTCGAATTTCGACGACGTTGAGCCGCTCTTTAACAAAAGGCGTGATGAGACCGAACAGCGCTACGATGTAGGCATTAACCATACGCTCAAAAAAGGGGCCTTTAAAAACTGGAAGATAACTGCCAGCTACACATTCACAAACAACGACTCTAACCTGGCCATATACGACTATGACCGCGAGGTCGTAAGTCTCGGAATGAGCCGTATCTTTAGATAAGAATTTTGGCCTCAAAGGCAAAGAGGCGTTTTTCGCCTCTTTGCCTTTTTAACCATACCGGAGGGCCTGACAAGAATCTACCGGCCAACCCGACCTTACCCACATGGACAGCTCAATACTTACTTACGGTGTCGTCCTAACGTTATTACCGTAGTTATAAGATATTATAATATAAGTACTTTTATCACTTTTTTAGTGTCGGTTTTTTTTACACTTTCATAAAATTTCGAAAAGGTTTTCTACCCTCTCTCTAAAACTTTAAAGATTTCATACCCTTACCGGCGATCGTTTTTTTGGTATGGTTCTTGCATATACAACTATACATGAATATGACAACAAGGATTAAAGTTATATTTTTTACACTTTCTCTCTCCTCTTCTGCACAGGCGGGGCTATCGGGTGGGGATAGCTCTCAATCTCTGCCTCTGCGCAGGTGAGGTTATCGCTCTCGCCGCAGGCGAACCTTGTCGGACATTCAACAATAATTGTCTGAGAAGGTCTCACAGGGACAAGATAATTATAAAAGGATCCCCGATCTGCCATGAGGGCGGGCAAGGGAATGGGGTTTTTAATACTAAGGAGGATAATATGAAACTTTTAAAGAACAAGAAAAATAAGATGACTTTAAAGAAAGGGCTATTAGTGGCAGGGCTTGCAGGCGCATCCATCGCGCTCCTTGGCCAGCCGGCGCTTGCGGCAAAGGGCGACAGGCAGTATCACGAGGAAGAGTGGAAAAAAACCAAGACCTACGGCAACACCCCCATAGCAGAGGATTCTGCAAACGAATGGGGCCCCTGGAAAGCATTTATCCAACCTGCCGCCGGACCGCTCGCCATAGCCCCTATGCCGGGTATGCGTACAGACGGAGCCAGGTACTACAGGCCCGAGAGCGTAGACGAGTTCAGCCCCAAATATTCATTGGCAGGTGGTGGTGGTGCGGTAGAAATAAGCGCCTGCCAGTCCGGCGACTGGTGCGGATATATGGCTTACAGTTCTTATAGTTATAACGAGAACTACGACGAAGGTGACGGCGCTGAAAGCGGGCCGTTCCCCGGTATAATAGGGTTGCGCCTGATGCCGGACGATGCCGGCGCCTACGACGTAGACGGCAAGGTCTCCTACAGGGTATCAAACCTTTACAACCCCGGCGTTCTGGTTCACCAGTCCGGTGAAAATGGGGACATGCCTGTCGAGTTCTGGTATCTCCCTAATTTTTATGGTGAGAGCTATGAGTATGAGGAAGTAAACTCGGGGCATTGGATCGAAGGGTCGTATCCTCCTGCCGGCGATGAAGACGGGCAATCCACCGCAGGAGGGGTATGGCAATGGACTAGAAGTCAAGGTGGTGAGGGTGTGGATTATTGGTACTCTGAAAGCGACTTTGGCGGTACCTTTGTCGCGGGTATAACCACCTCGCTTGCAGATATGGCAAACTTCGGCGGTGTTACTGAGGCCAACTATTACGGCAACACAGGTTACGGCGGAACACCGGTCGAGATCACCGTCAACTTTAACCAGGCAACCTGGTCCGGAAGCTGGAACAACGGTGTGGATGGACATATGCATAATTATACCGACAGCAACGGCACCCCATACATGACCGGTGACGTGGGCTTTAACGCGGAGGGTACGATAGCCGGCGCCAATATCCAGTCAACGAGCATCTGGGCGGGTGACGGAACCATTGATCAATCAAAGAGTACGGTAGTCGGAAGCTTCTTCGGCACCGCCGCCGAGGTGCTCGGCGGCGTCTCGGATATAACCAAGTCAAAGCCGGCCGGCGATGACCCTTATGCGGATCCCGGCTACACCGATATCCGTAACGTCGATACCTTTGTGACATGCGCAGGGTCGGAGTGCTCCAGCACCGACAGAGAATAAAGGTATTGTTCTTACAGACTCCAGAAAGGCAAAGAGGCGAAAAACGCCTCTTTGCCTTTTTTTCTTAGGGTCTTGACTAGTTGAGCGGTTTTTTTATACATATTTTAAGTACTATAGTATAGATACTTTTATTACGGTAATTGAACCGGAACTCACACTCTTTGAGGTGCAAATAAAAAGTAGACCTTGGCACTCCGTGGAACTTCTGGAGCCTTCTTTTGGCAAGCGACCAAAAGGACTCTATGCCGTTGATGTGACAGTTACCTTTTACGAATTCATTTGCACCATGCCGCACTCGATAGTGTTTTTTATAGCCTAAGTCAACAAGGCCGTTATAACCACGCCAAGAGTCTGAATGTATAACGCTCTCGGGCTCCACACGACCCCGCATGATGCCTTGTAACGTGGCTTTTGCGCAGTCGGTGTACTATCTCGATATATACTTTGCCGCCGCGTTGAAGGATGCCGAATACGGGTGTTTTAGAACCGGCGCCACGACCGCGTTTGCCTTTTATGCGTCTTGCTCCGAAGTAAGACTCGTCTGCTTCGACCTCTCGTTGAAAAGGAGATTGCAAATCGCAAAACTCGGCTATCCTGGTTCTAAGGAAAAATAAGTAACGGTTAACTGTATTGCGATTTAACCCGGTAAGTACCGCAATGTTTTGAGAGGTTAAATCAAGAGAAAAACAACGCACTAATTCACGGAATTTAGCCTCTGTGATTTTTGAATTTTTTATATACCGATTTCTCATTGTCTTGTCTGCACTTACGGTACTTTGAAGTACCTGTGCTAGTCAAGACCCTTTTCTTATTATTTTTTGATATACTTACTTAATGGATACCAGACCGATAAACACAGACGAGCTTCTGCAGGAAGCCCTCAGAGTTACCTCCGAGCCCTGCGAATACTTCAGCGAAGAGCAGATACACGGCCTTCTTACCGGGCGGCCCCTTGAGTACTACCAATTTGTAAAAGACGAACTTACAGGTATCGCAGAGGGAAGCCTGCAACTCGAGCTGCCCGCGAAACAGGTCTTCCCGGACCCCGGCGCGGGCTCGGACTTCCGCGTTATGCCGTGCATTGTGCGCGGCAGGAAAAAGGTCAGAAAGACCGTAAAGATCGTCGGCACCAACACCCTTCAGCAGCTTGTTCCCGACCAGATAACCGTTGGCAAGGCCTTTGCCCTGCACCCGGAAGAAAACTTCGTAAGCCACGTCTTCGATGCCTGCCTCCTGTCATCGGCGAGGACGGGCATATGTTCGACTATTGCTATCGATCTGCTCTCGACCGCACGCGAAAAGATCACAATATACGGGGCAGGCAGGGTCGGTTATTACGCGGCCTTTTACGCTGCCAGTCTAGGCGGCGTAAGCGAGATATCTATAATCGACAGAGACCCTGACCGTGCCGCCCGGAGCGCGTCGCTGCTTGGCTCTCAGCTCCCTTCGGTACGCTTTAGCGCCGCAGACAAAGAAGATGCGGTCGTTGATACGGACGTCCTGATACTCGCCACCACGAGCACGACCCCTGTATGCAGCCCGCCCGGGCCGGGTGCAAACCTCATAATAAGCCTCGGCGCGGATACGGATCACCAGCAAGAGCTCGCCCCCGAGTGGGCAGGGGTTGCCGATATATTCGTTGATACGGACGACTGCGTGCGCTTTGGAGATATCCGGGCATGGCAAAAGGCGGGGCTGATACCGGTCGGTCAAAAGATAACGGGGCTGCTGGAGCTGCTACGCAACGGCGCGCCTTCCGCAGGTGCCGCAAAAAAACAACGGGTCTTTATCTCGACCGGCTCGGCGCTCTTCGATAACCTGACTATCGGGTATCTACTTGGCAGGACACGCAATGACCCGACCGGAAAGGGCGGCGGCCGATCTTGCGCTTGACGAATCTAAGGCCTAGGGGGAGATCTCCGAGATAAAGTCTTCGTATTTATTGTTGACGCTGCGTTCTATCTTACTCAGGTACTTAAAGGTAATGCTGAAGGGATGACCGAGCTTTTCCTGCATCACGCCTGTAAATTGCCCCTCTTCCCCGCCTGTAAGTTTTCTATCCGCTACCAGACGCAGCTCTATCCGCTCAAGGCTCTTTTGAACCAGCTGGATCTGCCTGACCGGCGCGATATGCCCCCAGCTCTCTTCCGGGAAGCTCGGCCAGTGCTGCCTGCCGCCGGGCAGCGTGATAAGGTTACGCTGCCTGCCCATTATGCGCCTGAGCACAGCCAGTCCTCTGCCGCAGGCGCACGGCGCCGCTGCCTCGCCGTAGTCCCCTATCTCATAACGCAAGAGCGGCATCGCGAAGTTCTGCAGGGTAGTGATGACGATACGGCCAACCTCTCCGGGAGCGCATTGACGCCCCTCTTCATCAAGCACCTCTACAAGCAACGACTCCGACTGGATATGATAAGCCTCGCCCTCAGGGCACTGTATGGCTATATAGCCGATCTCTTCGGCGCTGTACACGTCTACCACAGGCACTGCCCAGGCCTCTTTGCAGATAGCGCGCAGCTGCGGGGTAACGACCTCGCCGAAGGCGCGTACCTGATGCAGTCCGGCAAGGGTAATGCCTTCCTCTATGCTTCGCTTTGCCAACGCATAAATATTAGACGGGTGGCTTATAAGATAATTCGGCTGCTGTCCGTCAAGCCACCTCATCTGCTCGTTGATATCGGTCTTGATATTCAGCATGACGCACTGGCCGGTCTTATAGACCTCGTCCGTGCTTATCCCCCAGCCACTCGATATTCCGTCCTTGACCGTTGTGCGGATAGAGGCGAGCTTGCCGCTCAGATCACGCTTATGCCAGAGGTGGTCGCGCAGCGTATATACGCGCCAGAAGAACCGAGTTATCTCCGTGCCAACGGCCCTTATCGGCATTCCGGTTGAACCGGAGGTGCGATACTCGAATAATTCGCCGTGGTCTTTGGGAATATTTCGGCTCAGAAGGGCCTCCTTCGATAACTGGATATCGCTGCGCCGGAGGAGTTCAAGGTTAGAAAAGATCTCGGCGTTTACCCCGCGCCGGGGGGAAAAGCCCGCCTTCTCAAGTCTTTTCCGGTAGAAGGGAACGGTCTCATAGGCATGGCCGAGCAGCGTTGCCAGCTGCCTGAATTGTTGGTGCCTTATCTGCTCCGCGGATAACCACTGGCTCTGTTCCAGTTGATAGAGGACTGCGAGCATAGAGGAGGCCGCGGCGCCGGGCAGGGCCGGCCAGAATATACCTGAAACAGAGGTTCTGGGGGTTATCATTTATCCTCCTGAAGTCCAGGGCCGGTTAGCACCCGGCCGGGACAGATTATTACCGTTTCAGTTAAGTTATCACAAAAAAGCCTATGAGATATATTAAATAATCTCATAGGCCTTACGAACCTGTCAAGGCAACTAAACCCTAAGAAAAACTATGCATCCACCATCCTTTGGTATTGATCGAATATACCGGAACATAGTTCGAGAGGGTCATATCCGACTCGACCGTTGAGCTCTGATTGTCAAGTATAAGGAAGTTGCCGTCTACGTTGACGGAAAGTACCGCATGCGGAGTTCTAAGCTCGGTATCAACCAGGACTACTATGCGCAGTGAGTCGGCGCTGAAACCAAGCTGCTGTAATGAGATCAACTTGATAATCGCAAAGTCCTCGCAGTCACCGCCTCTGGAGAGGAACTCCTTTGGGGTCGCCCAGTAATCGCCGGTGCCGTAGTTGGCCTTGTCTGTCTTATACGTCCTGCGGTTTGCATAAGTATTTACCGCTTTGATCTGCTCCAGCGCAGGCCTGCCCTTAAGAGTAGCCAGAAAGCTCTGCCATTTCTGTGTGCCCTTATCGCCAAGGCCTTCGCCACTCTCTCGCTCATAACGGCCCATAACAACATCAAGTTGCTCTGATATCTCAGAGCTCTCCTGCCGGGTCTCGTTGGATGCAAAGAGTGTGGTATTTTCTCCGGCAAGTGCGCTACCCGAAGAGGTAAAGACAACTGTATTTATCGCGACGGTAAAGAGTAAGATTAAAAAAAGGTTTTGTAAGGTCTTTGTCTGCATTGTGGTCTATCCTTCGGTAAAATAAACTCCGATAAAGATAAATCCAACAGACAAAAAAACCTGCAAAACCTTATTGCTTTGTTACTACTCCCACTTCGGCAGCCAAACGATCGTATCCTTTATAAAGACTTAGATCATGACTTTGTGCCCCAACCTTTAAAGCTGGTTTACCATTATCGGTGGTCTATTCGGTTTTTTAATGATCCTGCCCTATGCAGGGTTACTACCTTATCTCCGGCTAGTTTGTTTTATTATTACACCTTACTTACACCTCTATATAGATGCAATACCCGTGCCAACAGAAATAGTCAATAAAATCAACCCCTATACACTTAAGGCAACTGCCCAAAAGGGTAACTATGACAAATATCGTCTTTTTTATCGACAAAAATTGTCTCTACAGGCCCTGAGCTCGCCTAAATGAGAGCAACCCACGATAAGCAAAAACGATCTCTTTGGTCGCAGAAAGCCCCGGCTGCAAGCACAAACACACACCGGGACGGATGATCTTCGGGAGGGAGAGGGGGGGCAACTCGGCAAAATTGACTGAAAAAGATATCCGATTTCATTATTCCGACAAAAAAACTACTGCTATGGTCAAGGCTACCGGGTATAAAAGTGTAAATAAGTACGCTGCTGACCGGAGGGGGGGGGTGAGGATACTCAGCGATCCTTGGAGTTTATTCCTCTGTTCCTTCTCTTTGACGTTACCTGCTTACCCGCCGCCTGTACGGCACGCAACAAATAACGTCCTGCCATCTTCAAGGACGCGCGGCCTCAGGCGCGGCAGGAGAGCCCCACCGCGGCGGCGACGCCCCCGCTGCCGCAATAAGCAGAAGGTCCGAATAATTTATCTTTTCAGGTCAGACGGCGTTATCGCCGCGCTCGCCCGTCTCGATGCGTATCGCCATCTCCACGCTTGAGACATATATTTTACCGTCGCCCCTCAGGCCGGTATGAGCTATCTTTTCGATAACGGATATGACCTTATCAACGAGCTGGTCCGAACAGATAACCTCTATCTTAACATGAGGTACCAGATCCAGAACGTCCTCGGCCCGCGTGCGGGCCTCCCCTTGCAGCCACCCGCGCCCGAAGCCGCGTATATCGATAATACTCATGCCGGTCAGGCCCTCCACCTTGTGGAGGGCCAGCGCTACTTCCTGTCGTTTATGAGGTTTTATATACGCCCTTATCTCTTTCATATTAGTTCCTCCTTTTTTTACCTTCTTCTGGTTTCGTCTTCCGGATTTATGGCAAACCACCTGTAAAGCGCCGGTATAACAAGCAGGGTCAATACCGTCGATGTGGCAAGGCCCCCGATAACAACGGTTGCCAGAGGACGCTGCACCTCGCTTCCAACACCTGATGAGAAGAGCAGCGGAATAAGCCCGAGCGCGGTGGTCATTGCCGTCATAAGCACGGGCCTGACCCTCAGACATGCCCCCTTGATCGAGGCCTCCACTACAGGCACTCCGTCAAGCAGCAGCTGGTTTAAGTAAGTCACAAGGACCATGCCGTTACCAAGGGCTATGCCGAAGAGCGCGATAAAGCCCACGGAAGCCGGCACGGAAAGGTTCTGCCCGGTAAGCCATAGCCCTACCACACCGCCGACCAGCGCAAGCGGTATATTAAGCAGGATCAGAAGCGTATTCTTGATGGAATTAAAACTTGAGAACAAAAGTAAAAAGACGATCAACAGGGTGATCGGTATCACCACCATAAGCCGCTTGTTCGCCTCCTGCTGCAATCTGAACTGGCCGCCCCAGACCACGAGATAGCCGGGCGGCAGCTTTACGCCAGCCTTAATGGCCTCCTGCCCCTCCTTGACGAATGAGCCGATATCCCTGCCGGAGACGTTAAGCTGCACAGTGATGAAACGCTGATTGTTCTGCCGTGTTATCTGGCGCGGCCCCACGATCTCTTCTATAGATGCCAGCTCGGCCAGCGGCACCTTGGCCCCGTCCGGGGTCTCGATGAGTATATCGCCGATGGCCTTTGGCGTGCTCCTGTATTCAGGCGCGAAACGTACCAGTATATCAAAGCGGCGGATGCCTTCGAAGATCTGGCCGGCGACCTCTCCTCCCACCGCCGCGCTTATAACCTCCTGAACCTCGGATACATTGATACCGTAACGCGCTATCTTGCTGCGGTCGACCTTGATCACCAGCTGCGGCGTCCCCGAGACCTGGTCTACCTGTACATCCTCGGCGCCATTCACCTTTTTGATCACCCCTGATATTTCATCGGCTTTTTCCTTCAAAATGGCGAGGTCGTCCCCGAAGATCTTTATCGCAAGCTCCGCACGCACGCCCTCCAGAAGTTCGTCAACGGTCATAGCTATCGGCTGGGTGAAGTTGGTGAGCACCCCCGGTACGTCGCCAAGCTCGGCGCGTACCACGGCCTCAAGGTCCTGCTGGGTCCGGGCGGTGCGCCACTGATCCATGGGGCTAAGGATGATATACATCTCAGCGCTGTTTACAGGGTCTGTGTGAGCACCTACCTCGCCGCGCCCTATCCTTGAGACCGCTCCGCTGATCTCCGGGAGGCGAACAAGACGCTTTTCAACAAGCATAGTGATCCTCTTGCTCTCTTCCAGCGATATAGAGGGGGCCATAGTAAGGCGCAGCACCATTGTACCCTCCTGTAACGTCGGCGTGAACTCGGAGCCCATTCGCGGAAATATTATCAGGCCTATAATGATCAGCCCCAGCGCAAGCCCTATAGGCATATAACTGCGGGCCACAAAGAAGGTCACAGCGGGCCTGTATACCTTGAGTATCTGACGCACTATCCAGACCTCCTGATGCGCCTTGTCCTCCTGACCCTCCTCGCCCTTCTTCGGCCTCTTCATCAGAAGGGAAGATAACAGAGGGGTCAGAAAAACACTGAATATCAGTGAGCCGAGCATGCCGAGCGCCACGGTCTGGGCAAGCGGACGGAATGTCTTGCCAGCCACTCCCTGAAGCGTAAAGAGCGGCAGGAAGACTATAATAATAATGGCGATAGAGAAGATCAGAGGACGAACCACTTCAAGCGAGGCGCGCCCTATAACATGGATAAACGGCTCGGACCTGTCGGATTCGCGCAGCCATCGCTCGACGTTCTCAACTATCACAACGCTTCCGTCGACCATCATTCCTATGGCTATGGCAAGCCCTCCGAAACTCATAAGGTTCGCCGATATTCCCAGGTAATTCATCCATATCATGGCGAAGAGCACTGAAAAAGGAATGGATAGGGCGACGACCAGACTTGGCCGTACCGCGGCCATAAAAATAATAAGCACAGCGATCACCAGGATAATACCTTGAACCAGGGCATCGGTAACCGTCTTGACACAGGCATCAACCAGTGTCTTCTGCTCGTAATAAGGCCTTATCTTAACGCCTTCGGGAAGGGTATTGTTTATCTCGCGCATCTTGTCTTCGACCTGCCCTATGACAGTTGAAGAATTGGATCCGAAGAGCTTTATGACCATCCCGGCAACGACCTCTTTAACGCCGTTCCTGGTCTCCAGGCCACGGCGTACCGCCCCGCCCACTTTGATCTCGGCAAGCTGGCCAAGGTAGACCGGCGTGCCGTCTACGGTCTTGATTGTTATATTTTCGATATCTTCGATATCAGTGGCGAGCCCCACAGAACGCACTATATATTCTTCTGCGTCCTTTTCTATGAACTGTGCCCCTACGTTAAGGTTGTTATCGCGCAGTTTTTCTACGACCTTGCCTATACTGACCCCGTAACGCAGCAGGGAATCGGGCTTTATAACGACATGAAACTGTTTTTCAAAGCCTCCTATGCCGAGCACCTCGGTAACGCCGGGCACGGTCTGGAGATGGAACTTTACGATCCAGTCCTGAAGGGTCCTCAGTTCCTCCAGAGAATATTTGCCGGTCTCGTCATCCAGATAATAGAAAAGGATGAGTCCCATGCCGGTAGAGATAGGCCCCATGCTCGGAGTTCCGAAGCCGTCCGGGATCTCTTCGCGGGCCTCCTGGAGCCGTTCGTTTACCAGCTGTCTTGCAAAGTATATGTCCGTGCCGTCCTCAAAATAGACATTAACTACAGAAAGACCGAAGTTCGATACTGAACGGATATTTTTAAGGTTAGGAAGCCCGTTCATAACTACCTCGACAGGGTATGTAACGTACTTTTCTACTTCCTGAGGAGCCAGGCCTTCTGTCTCGGTAAAGACCTGCACGAGTATCGGAGAGACGTCGGGAAAGGCGTCCACGGGAAGCCTCTGATAACTGAAATAACCAGCGGCCAGCACCAGCACCCCCATAACGAGCATCAAGAGACGGTTACGCAGCGTAAAATGTATTATCTTTTCCATTATACTTTCAATTCCTCCGTTTCAGTTTCTCGTTAGTGTGCGTGACCTTCTCCGAAGGCTTCCTTTGAAAGCTGGGCCTTTAGCGTAAACGCGCCCTTCATAACATACCTGTCCCCTGGCTTTAGCCCTGAGGTTATCTCGAACTGTGTTGCATCTTCCCTTCCGGTCTTTACGACGTGGGGCTTAAAACCTTCTTTTGTCCAGACGAAGACGCTGTCTTTACCCTCCACCATCTGGATCGCCGCCTTCGGCACAACTACAGGCACCTCGGCCTCGCTGGTCGCCACCTTGGCGGTGACAAAGAGTCCCGGACGCCACCTTCCCCCTTTATTTGGAAGGACCACTCGCGCAAGCGCCGTACGGGTCTCTTCGCCTACGAGAGGGCCGACGTAGCTTATCCTGCTCCTGACGTCCGGAAGGCCGTGCCCCGCGGAAATAATGACGCTCTGCCCCTTTCGGACAAGAGATATATCCTTCTGATAAATATCGAGATCTATCCATACCGACCTGAGATCGGCGACAACGAAGATCTTGTAATTATCCTCGACAGCCTCGCCCTGGGCTACATGCTTTTCTATTACAGTCCCGTCAAACGGAGCGGTGATCTCGTAGCGGGTAAAGGCTATATCCGAATGTGCCGGCAACTGCTCCATATACTTATCTGTAAAACCAAGGGTATGGAGCTTCTGCTCGGCACTGCGCAGCTCTATCTTTGACTCTGCAAGGGCCTGCCTCGCCTCAAGGTATTCCCTCTCCGGAGAGATCTTTTTCTTCCACAACTTCTCTTCCCTCTTGTAAGTAGCCTCGGCAAGGAAGATGCGCTCTTTAGCGGCCAGATAAGCGGACTTTATATCCGCAAGCTCCCGGCTCTCGATAACGGCCATGACCTCGCCGGCGCGTACCTTCTGGCCGAGGGTCTTGCGTACCTCGCGCACTATGCCGCTCATGCGGGGAACAATATGTGCGAGACGGTCGGCGTTGGGCACCACTTCTCCCGGAAGATTAACATAGACCTGCAACTTGCCCTGCCCTGCCGTAGCCAGCTCGATGCCGAACTCCTTCATCTCCTCTTTACTGATCCTGACGATATCCTCCTCTCCCTGTTGTTCGACATGCTTACCGTCCGCTCCGCCATCTTCTTTATCGTGTTTCGCCTCTGCATGTTTATCCTGAGCTATCGCACTGGACTCTACGAGACCTATACGCCACATGACCGCCACAGCCAGGATAAAGACCATAAGACCAATGACGACCATAGTTATTTTTCTGCTTTTCATGCTTAAATCTCCTTTTATCTTTTATCTTTTATTATATTTAAGTAAACGCAGGGCGTTTATTATAACCAGAAGTCCACCAACCTCGTTTATCAAGAGGCCGGGCACGAGCCCTATCCAGCCTGTAAGCGCCAGAGGCACTAAAAAACCGATTATGGTCAATGATATAATAAGGTTTTCTCTCATTATCCTGACCGTCCTCCTGCTGAGCCCTATAACGTAAGGTATCTTCGAGAGGTCATCGGACATGAGCACTATATCCCCGGTCTCTATGGCGACGTCGGTTCCGGCTGCGCCCATGGCTATACCAAGATCAGAGGTGACCATAGCAGGCGCGTCGTTTACGCCGTCGCCCACCATGGCAACCTGTCCGTACCTGCCCCTGAGCCCCTCTATGGCCTGCGCCTTGTCCTGCGGCAGAAGCCCTGCCATGTACTCGTCAGTGCCTACATGCTCGGATATTATCTTCGCGACGCGCTCATTATCACCTGTAAGCATGATAAGACCGCTAACACCGAGCTCCTTGAGCCTTAACAGGGTCTCCTTTGCCTCGGGCCGCACCTCGTCCCTTACGGCAATAACCCCTGTAAGTACGCTGCCTGTGGTCAATAAAATAAGGGTCTTCCCTTCATCTTCAAGCCTTTCTATCCTGTCTTTGGCCTCCGGCGAAAAAGCCTCGGCACCGCAGAGGTCCTTATTACCTATACTGTAAAGGCTCCCACTTATCACCGCCCGCGCACCCAGCCCCGGGACGGCCTCAAACTCACTTACTTTACGCAGGGTAAGCCCCTTCTCCTTCGCCCTGTTTAAGATAGCATTCGCCAGGACATGCTCCGAGCGGCTTTCTATGGAAGCGGCTACGGCTAAAACCTCGTCTTCCGTACTTTCGTTAAAAGGAACTACGTCCGTAACAACAGGTCTGCCCATGGTAAGCGAGCCCGTCTTGTCGAATGCAACAGCCTTTATTCCGGCCGCAGCCTCTATATAGGCGCCTCCCTTTACAAGCACTCCCTGCTTTGAGGCGTTGGAGATAGAGGCCACCACCGCCACCGGTATGGAAAGGGCTATACCGCAGGAGCAGGAGACCACAAGGACAACCAGCCCGCGATAGAACCAGTCCGACCAGTTACCGTAAAATAAAGAAGGAACGATCATTACCGCAAGCGCCAGAAAAAACATTAAAGGGGTGTAATATTTTCCGAAGGTATCTCCGAACCTCTGATAACTGGACTTCCTGGCCTCGGTATTCTCCACATAATGTATGATCTTTCCAAGCGTCGTATCGTGGAAGGGCTTTGTTACCCTGACCTCCATAGAGCCCCGCTGGTTTATACTCCCTGCAAGTACCTCGTCGCCGATCTCCTTGGATACGGGAATAGACTCCCCTGTTATCGGCGCCTGATCCACTGAAGAAGCGCCGAAGACGACCTCTCCGTCCAGCGGCAGCTTTTCTCCGGGCCTTATAATTATAATATCCCCGACCCTTACCTCTTCAAGCGGAAGGGTTATCTCATTACCGTCCTTCTTTATCAACGCCTCTTTTGAGGCAAGGCCCATCAGCGCCCTTACAGCCCCCCGGACCCTATCGGCCGCATAGGCCTCAAGGACGTCCCCAAGGGAGTAGATAAGCACCAGCAATGCCGCCTCTTCCCAAAAACCAAGGGCTATCGCACCGACGGCGCCTACCACCATAAGGGTCCTGATATTGGGCGTCAGGGTCTTAAGCGCCGCGATACCCATCTTCGCCGGGTAATACCCGCCGACAAGGACGGCAGCGCCGTAGACGTAGGTGACCGTGCCGTGTGAAAGACCGATAACGTGCTCTAACACAAGGCTGCTAAGGATAAGCAGTCCGCAGATAGATAGGGTAAGTATCCGGGGCTCTTTCCACCATGCGCGCTCCAGATTGCTCTCATCTTCTTTTTTTAGCGAGGCCTTCATCCCGATCTTTGCTATTACCTTTATAATGTCCTTAACAGAGAGTAGCTCCGGATCATAGGTAATTTCAAGGCTGCGCGAGATAAGGTTCGTATCGTAACTCTCTATGCCGTCAAGCCCCTTGAATGCGGCCTTTATCAGCCTCACCTCATCCGCGCAATCCATCTCTTTTACATATAAGGTCGTTTTCTTCATCTAAACACCGCCTGCCAGCCGCTCTATATCCGCTACCGAAAGAGAGAGCTCGAACCTTGCCATGTTATAATCAAGCTGAATCTCCCTGTAGATACGCTGAGCATCGAGGTAATCAAGTAGCCCTGATTTCCCTTCCCTGTAACTGAACTCTACGATCTCAAGGGCCTCTTGAGCCTGATTTAACAGGCCCTCTTCAAAGACACGGGTCTCCTCAAGGGCTATCTCCAGGTTACTGTATGCGTCTTCAATGGCCCGGGAGACCTCGATCTTTGTCCCCAAAAGCTCGGCCTCTGCCCTTCTCAGCTCTCCGCGCGCCGTCTGTATCTCACCCTTTCGCCTGTACAGGATGGGTATAGGCATAGAAAGCCCCATCCCGTAGCTCTCCTTATCAATCTCCCTGTCGAAGTACCCCCTGATAGTTACGTCGGGAAGTATAGACCGCTTCTCCTTCTCCAGTGCATAACCCAGAGCCTCAAGGTCCTTTTTCCGTTGTTTTATAACGGGATGATTCTTAAGAGCGGCGCTCATGAGTTCTTCCATATCATATTTTTTTTGCGGGACAATAAATTGGCCCTCGATATTAAATTTACCCGGCAGTGCATTGCCAAGAAGGCTGTTTAAGAGTATCGCGGCCTTGACAACTTTCTTTCTGGCCTTTTTCAGCTCTTTTGCCGACTTGAGCGCCTCCACCCTTGCCTTTATAAGTTCAAACTCCGGGGACTCTCCGGCCTCCACCCTCGCCCTTACCGTATTGAGCAGTGCGTTAACGGTATCAAGGTTCTTCGCGGAGATTCCCAGCCTCTTTCGATTAAAGAGAAGTTCATAAAAAGCCGCCTTTACCTTATAGCGCAGCTCCAGCATAAAGGACTCCCTGTCGTATTCTTTCGCCTCCAGGGCCGCGGCCGCGGCCTTCTTTCTGAAAGCCCTCTTCCCCGACCACTCAATGGGCTGACCGATACTTATAGAATATTCATTCTTTACCTCAGAACCGTCCAGGGGCTCACCCTTGCCCTTGCTAAACCCCACTTCCGGGTTCGGATAGGCTCCAGCCGATATCACGACGCCTCTTGCCGCAGCGAGATTAGCCTTAAAAACAGCCACGGACGGATTGCTTTGAACGGCTATATTCATAAGATCGTTCAGGGTATAACTCCTTATATCTTCTGCTGCCGCGTAACGCGGAAAAAAGATAAACATCAGCAGCGGCAGAGCTAGAATATATAATCTTCTCTTATTCAAGAATTTAACCTCCTTCCTGGTATATAAATTTAAGACAATAGACCTGTACAAAAGACAGGTATTTTTTATAAAGACATAGTAACTATACGATAGCCACTACGCTGCGGAGACCATTTACACGGACGGCAACGCGGCTCTATTACCATGAGTTAGATAGACTGGTAGTATGGATTAAAGAATGCTCTCAGGTGGTTGGAAGATACTCATGGAAATGTTCTTTGTGAATAATAAATGACGCAGTGGTGTCCCTGTTACAACAAAGGATGAAATAGAGGTGACGGTAACAGGGGGGGTTGGGGTAAAGCTCATGTGGCACGAACACTGATGCAGGTCCCCTGCACCGCCGGAGTTAACGACACCCTTCGCGTCCGAAGCGGACCCATTACCGGACTGATGGTATCCTGCCTGCGACCCGTAGGGGCTGAAAGGAAGATCATCGCCGACACAGGTAAGCCCTGTAGTCTGAACGACAAAGACGACTAAAAAAAGCAGGCCCAGAAGCCTTATTGTAGAATTACAAATTTTCATAACTTTATCAGTATCTATCACCTTAATGCTTTAGGTTCATATTGTCAAGGGGTTTCGGGTTATAGCGCACGCGCGCTTTAGCAGCCCCCTCCCCTTCGGCTCCCCTCCCCGGACGGAGCCGGGCAGTTAACCTGACATATGATCCTTCAATATATCTATCCTGTTTGTTTGCCGGCAATGACGTTGGCGCGGTGCGATCAAGCCGAAATAAAATACGGCATTTACCCTGTAATACCGGTGCAAGTACCGCCGGGGCACACTAAAGACCAGGGCTTGCAACTGCTGCGTCTTTTGTCCTTACGGCGGCAGGCCTCGCCCGCCAGAACAGATAAAAGAGACACGGCAATAAAGGCTGCGCGCTTATCGGCAGAAAACCCTTTACAATCGGAAGACGCTATTATATAATTCGGTCGACAAATAGTCACAGGCGGCCCGAAAGGAGCATAATGTCCAAAAGGGGGTTTTAATACCCAAAAGGGTATTGATGCCCGAGAGGGCCTTAATGTCCGAGAGGGCCTTAAAAGAGAAGTACGGTGAAAGACCGTCGCGGACCCGCCGCTGTAACCGAGGACGAAAATCGCAATTTTAAACCACTGTCTGTAAGTCAAAGATGGGAAGGTGCGATAAGTAGGATGATCCGGGAGCCAGAAGAACTGCCTATGATAACATAAAAATATTCAATCCCCGTGGTAAACGGACTGAATAGCCTCGTCGCGGATGAAAAACGGTATCCCCGAACCTTATAATTATAAAGGTTCGGGGTTTTTTTTTGTGGAAAAAGAAAAGGAGGTGTCGGTAGAGGAATTTAACTAAGGAAGTACCGGGTAGCCACGCGTGCCGGCCGGGCCTGAAGAGGCTCACGAGCCGGAAGACCTGCCCCTGGCTATAACCGGCAAACCTTCAAGGAAAA
>UOEA01000032.1_pt1 | contig 22525 bp, 20 predicted proteins | sample 1988571 | NCBI WGS metagenome assembly UOEA01 (sample SAMEA4712194, study PRJEB27164) | hydrothermal vent metagenome | biome: marine basaltic hydrothermal vent biome; feature: marine hydrothermal vent; material: mineral | place: Pacific Ocean | collected 2011-06-14/2011-07-23 | depth 1689 m | reverse complement strand
TTTCTTTCTTAGATAATTTTGCTTCTAAGTAAAACACAGAGGCTTTTTTGGAAAGTGGGGCTACCTATAGTCACCAGCTTAATGTCGTACTTCCTGCTTTTGTTAGTATTTTGAAGATGCCATGCTTACCTGATAATATTAGGGGGTCTCTTAATAGATTAAGAAAGTTGCGTAATGATATGGCCTATAGAGGAGGGTTAGATATACCAATAGAAAAAGAAACAGCTGCTGAATATCTTTGTGCGGCTCTTTTTGGGTTTCATTACTTGAAATTGATAGGCCGACTTTTTAAAGAATATCCTTGAGTACGATATGTCTCTATACAGTACCTTTAACCTCTCCCCGTTGCATAAAATTTCGCCGAGTGTTACTATATTCAACCACCTGTACGGGTGGTTTATCATTACTGTTAGGAGTATTCAACGAGAGTGACTACGGATAATAAAAAGACGATATACCTTGATAACGCGGCGACTTCTTTTCCAAAGCCCGAGTGTGTGATAACGCGGATCGAAGAGGTCTTGCGCCATATCGGCGGTAATCCCGGCAGGGGCGGTCATCGTATGGCGATAGACGCGGGGCGCGTGATCTTTCGTACGCGCGAGTCCTTGGCGCGACTCCTGAACGTACAGGACGCCTCGCGCATAGTCTTTACAAAGAGTGCGACCGAGGCGACAAACCTTGTGATAAAGGGGCTTTTATCTACGGAAGACCACGCGGTCGTTAGCTCCTTCGAGCATAACGCCGGTATAAAACCTCTGGCATGGCTTGAAAGACAAGGGATGAGGCTGACGAGGATAAAGCCGGGGAAGGACGGTCGGCCCGATCTTATTACACTTGAGGAGGTCATAAGCTCTCTTACTTCCGATACAAGGCTTGTCTCTATCGTACACGGATCGAATGTTTTCGGTACTATCCAACCCATAGCCGAGATAGGGCGCGCGCTCAGGGAGCGCGGCGTTCTCTTTATGGTAGATGCCGCACAGACGCTCGGCGCAGTACCGGTCGATCTCTCCGAGACTCCGGTGGATATTCTCGTAGGCACCGGCCATAAGTCGCTCTTCGGGCCGCAGGGTACGGGCTTTGTCTACCTGCGCGAGGGGGTTGAGCCGCGTAATCTCCTCGAGGGCGGTACAGGCGACCTTGAAGACGAACTTGAGACCCCCGACAGGTTCGAGACCGGGACGGTCAATACGCCCGGGCTCGGCGGGCTCGGAGCAGGCGTTGACTTCGTCCTCTCCGAAGGGATAGGAAAGATACGCGCCTATGAAGAAAAACTGATAGGCCTTTTGATAGAAGGACTTCGCAAGATAACAGGCGTTACCATCCTCGGCCCTCTCGACGCCTCCGAGCGTACCTCGCTCGTCGCCTTTAATATAGAGGGCCTTGAGCCGCAGGATATAGGCCTTCGTCTTGAGGACGACTTTGATATTATGGTGAGGTGCGGGACGCACTGTGCGCCTTCGGCGCATAGGACCGCGGGTACGTATCCGACGGGCGCTGTCAGAGTAAGTCCGGGTTATTTTAATACCGTCGCCGATATAGAGGCCTTGCTTGATGCTATATCGACTATAGTAAAGCCACCTGCGGTGGGGCAAAGTCCAAAAGGTGGTTAGGAGTTACGCGTAGCAAGGAACTTTATTGATAGACTCTGCCGTGCGGCACCGGTTGCACCGGAGGCAAAGCGACTTCGTCGCAAAGACCAGATTTAATAGATGGCCTCTGCCGTACGCAGTACCCTGCGGTGGGGCAAAGTCCAATAGGTGGTTAGGTCTTGCGCGTGGCATGGGATCTTATTGATAGACTATGCCGTGCGGCGAGCACCACCGGTTGAACCGGAGGCAGAGCGACTTCGCCGCAAAAATCAGATTTTATAGATGGCCTTTGCCGTGCGGTTTCACCGCTTAATTATATTTTATTGTCATTGAAAGGAGTAAGGTAACGAAGCGATCTGTTTTTTATTTCCCTTTTGAAAGGGGGGTTAGGTGGATTGGTTTTTTACTTTTTAAGATATGTTGGTATTAGGTATAGAATCTTCATGCGATGATATGGCGGCGGCCGTCTTGAAGGATGGCTCTCACGTATTGTCGTCGGTTATAAGTTCGCAGGACGAGATACACTCGCTCTACGGCGGCATAGTGCCGGAGCTCGCATCGCGCCGCCATATAGAGACGGTCATCCCTGTCGTAGAAGAGGCCTTAAAGCAGGCCTCAGTAACCCTCGACGATATTGATGCTATCGGCGTTACGCAGGGCCCGGGCCTTGTGGGTTCTATTCTGGTCGGTCTCTCCTTTGCAAAGGCCGTGGCATTTGCTACCGGTAAGCCCTTTGTAGGAGTTAACCACATCGAAGCCCATCCGCTTGCCGTCTTTCTCGATGAGACCGGCGACGGGATAGATGCCCCGGAGTTTCCGTATGTAGCTCTGGTCGTCTCGGGCGGACATACCTCGCTTATTAAGGTAGAGAGCTTTACCGAGTTCTCAGTCCTTGGCAGAACTCGTGATGACGCCGCAGGGGAGGCCTTTGATAAGGCCGCAAAGCTCCTCGGCCTCGGCTATCCCGGCGGGGCTGTTATAGACAGGCTTGCAAAGGAAGGCAATCCGAAGGCCATCCAATTCAAGCGGCCTATTATAAAGAAGGGCAACCTTGAGTTTTCTTTTAGCGGCCTTAAGACCGCCGTTATGCTGAGGGTAAAGGCTGAGCGTTCAGGATGCGTTACTGCACGCGGCGACCAAGAGGTGGCCCTGTCCGGTGAATTTATTAGAGACCTTGCAGCGAGCTTTCAGGAGACCGTCGTTGACGTCCTTACGAAGAAGGCCCTCTGGGCCCTGGAGGCGACCGGTGCGCGCGATCTAGTCATAGCCGGAGGGGTTGCCTGCAACTCAAGGCTGCGTGCAAAACTCGCCGAGGCTATAGGAGATAACAATACGAGGTTTTTTGCAGCGCCGCCCAGGTTCTGCAGCGACAACGCCGCGATGATTGCGCTTAGCGGTTATCACCGCCTGAAGGCCGGCGAGCGCGGCGAGCTCGATATGAACGCCTACCCGTCTATATAAGGCGGGTTACCGCCTGTTAAGGAATGATTATGACCACCCCAAATTCTGCTGATCCCAAGAACGGTAAGCAACGCCCCAAAAAACGTCTGGGCCAGCACTTTCTTGTCGATAAGAATATAATTGCCAGGATCATCAAGGCCGCCAAGCTACAAGAAGGCGAACGAGTCCTTGAGATAGGCCCAGGCAGGGGTGCGCTCACCACGGCCCTTATAGGCGCGGGCGCCGACGTAGTTGCCATTGAGTTTGACCGCTCGCTGATAGACGGCCTTAATAAATGTTTTGGCCCGTCGGGCAGGTTTCGGCTCGTATGCGGTGACGCCGTAAAGGTCCTGTTTGAAGAGGTTCTTGGCAGCGAAGAGGCTGATAGTGGCGAATCCTCTACGGTCAAGGTAGTCGCCAACCTGCCCTATAATATCTCAGGGCCTATAATTGCGAAGTTCGTAGAAAATCGTGCTCTTTTTAGTACAATGACCATTATGCTCCAGAAAGAGGTCGCCGACAGGTTGCTTGCCGAGCCGTCTACAAAGGACTACGGTGCGCTCACGGTCATTGTCAGGGCCTTTATGGAGGTAAAGAGGGCCTTTAACGTGCCGCCTACCTGTTTTTACCCTCCCCCGAAGGTCGATTCAACGGTAATAAACATGAACCCTAAAGAGAAGCCGTCTGTCACGCCGTTGATGGAGGCGGACTTTAAGAAGGTCGTAAAGGGGGCTTTTCTCCAGAGAAGGAAGACCCTTCGAAACTCGCTCAAGGGGGCGGGCTTTGAGCCGGTCGATCTGGACAAGGCTTTTGCGGTAACCGCGATATCACCGACGCGGCGCGGCGAGACCCTTACGGTCGCCGAGTTCGTGCGGCTGACGAAAAACCTGCTTGAAAAAAAGGAGGTAGTAGATGCCTGATTATACAAGAGAAGAGGTTATTAAGAAGGTTTTCAGAGGTGAAGATTTTATTGGTGTGAACCTTAATGGTTTAGATTTAAGTGCAGGTAAGCTTTGGGGAGCTAGGTTTGCCCAAGCTTCTTTAATTAAAGCAAATTTTCTTAGTGCAGAGCTTTCTGCGTCTGATTTTTCTGAGTCTATACTTCATAGTGCAGAATTTCGTCGTGCTAATCTTGACCGTGCAAAACTCTCCAGAGCTATATTTGAAGAAGCTAACCTTTCGATGAGTTCTTTACTCGGCGCTAATTTAACTAAGGGTGATTTTAGTGGTGCTAATTTTAATGGTACTTTCTTAAAAGAGGCTGACCTTAGTGAAGCTAAGCTTAATTGGACGGACTTTACATATTCTATTCTAGTTGATGTAAATCTAAGGAATGCAGAGTTAAGTTCCGCAGACCTAGAGGGTGCAAATCTGGAAGGTGCTGATATCTCAGGCGCAAATATCTACAATATAAAGACACCGGGTTGGATGATAGAGGGTATTAAATGCACTCATGTCTATAGGTATCCTTACGGTGCGCATGAGGAAACAAAGGAGAAGAGTCGTCGTAATTTCAAAGAGGGTGAGTTTGAGGCGATATACAAGTCTATTCCTACGATAGATATATGCTTTCGAGATAAATTTAATAACCTTGATTTTTTGAGAGTTAAAGATATACAGAGACAGATATCGGAAGAAATGCCTGATGCAGGTTTGAGGTTCAAGAGGGTAGAGGAGTTTGGCAATGATACGGCGGTCACCTTTGGAGTAGAAAACAAGGAACAGTTAGACAGTGTTAGCAATAGGATGGAGGAACTGTTTAAAGATAAGGAGTACGCAAAAGAATTTCTGTTAAGATTGGGAGATAGTGCCTTAAAGATGTTAATTTCGGGCTCAGAACATAAGGCGTTAGCAGACTCCTCTGCACCTGTTACGATTAATGTCTTTAATGCACCTGTAAGTGTTATAACTAACTCAGGTGAAGGGCATACGGTCGTTACTGACTCAAAGATTGATAAGAGCGCAATCGGTGCTGGGGCAAGCGTTGACTTTAGCCAGAGGTATGAAGAGAACAGGGCAGAGATTGATGAAGGGCTTGAGGAGCTTCGTAGGTTTATTGGCGAAGGGCAGCGGCAGTTGGTCGAGGACTTTGCAGAGGCTATAAAGGGCAAAGATGATACAAATGCGCAGAAGGCCTGGGATATAATACAAAGAGTGCCTGAGGTAGTCACAGCAGGAACAACTGTATATAAGGCAGCTAAGCTGGTGGGGGGTTATTTCGGCTTTAATTTATCCTAACCTGTTAATTTTAAAGAATAACATTAAATTTGTCACCCTGAACTTGTTTCAGGGTCTGTTTTGTTTTAATAAATACAGATGCTGAAATAAATTCAGCATGACAATTAATAAAATTGTCTGCCAATTTTGTCACCCTGAACTCGTTTCAGGGTCTGTCTTTAGGTTTTTTTTGCGATTTGATTGGACGGAATTACCACCTTTGTGCTATTGACTTTTTTTTTGGTAATGAGATAATATTTTTTTGGTTTTATAGGTATAAAATCATCTGTGGTGTGTTTTTGGGCGGCTATTAAATTATGGATACAGCGAGATATATTGCGGTAGAAGGTCCGATAGGGGTTGGAAAGTCGAGTCTGACCGATCTTCTGGCTAAAGAACTCGGCGCGCGTACTCTCAAGGAAGAGGTCGAGGATAATCCGTTCCTCTCCAAGTTCTACGGGGATATAAAGAAGCATGCCTTTCAGACCCAGCTTTTTTTTCTTCTTAGCCGTTACCAGCAGCAGCTGGAGCTTAATCAGGGCGAGCTCTTCTCTACGAGCGTTGTCTCGGATTACCTCTTTGCAAAGGACAGGATCTTCGCTTATTTGAACCTTGACGAGAATGAGCTGGGCCTCTATGAGCAGGTCTATAGATTATTGGATCAACAGATACCAAAGCCCGATCTTGTGATATACTTACAGGCATCGGGTGATGTCTTGCGCGACCGTATCATAAAGCGTAATAACGACTACGAACAGGCCATCGACGACGGCTATATGGCACGGCTCGTCGATGCCTATAATAAGTATTTTTTTTACTATACCGATACGCCTCTGCTCGTAGTTAATACGAGTCAGATCGATTTTGTAGAAAACCCCGCAGACTTATCCAACCTGGTAAAGGAGATAAAGTCTATTAAGGGTGGGGTGCAGCATTACATACCGCTTGGATCGGGCGCATAAGCCTGACCGGGACGAAAGCACGGACGCCCTGTTAACTCGAGACGTACCGTAGGTGAAGAACGTTCAAAAGGGCTACGGCCTTTGTGGGGAGGCATGCCTCCTGATGTAGCGGTATCTTCTTTTGTAGCCTTTCGTCTCGATTATGACGAAGGGTTTTTTTGTTTTTGTCGTTGCCGGGGGGCTTAAAAGCCCTTCATAAGGATAGGTAGCTGGAGGGGAGAGCATATTTTATTGTTTTGAATTTATTTTAAATTTTTAAGGAAGGGAGATCAAGCCATGAAGAAGATAACCGCCCCGATGATATTGGAGATGAAGCGCAGCGGCGAGAAGATAACTATGCTTACCGCATATAGTTCGGCTATGGCACGGCTCGTCGAGGAGGCCGAGATACAGATGATTCTGGTCGGCGACTCGGTCGGTATGGTCGAGGCCGGTTACGAGACGACCCTGCCTGTTACCATGGATGAGATGGTATACCATACGCGTTCAGTGAGGAACGGAAGCAGCAAGTCTCTGGTCGTTGCGGATATGCCCTTTATGTCTTATCAGGCAAGTATTGATGATGCCAGAAGGAATGCCGGAAGGCTTATTAAAGAAGGTCGCGCAGGTGCGGTAAAGATAGAGGGCGGTTTAAAGGCCTCGGAGGCTATACGAGCTATATCTGATATGGATGTGCCGATAATGGCGCATATAGGGCTTACGCCGCAGTCGGTGCATATGATGGGCGGTTATAAGGTGCAGGGCAGGGGTAAGGAAGACGCCGAGATAATCATGGACGACGCAAGGGCCGTGCAGGACGCGGGCGCCTTTGCCGTAGTACTGGAGGCTATCCCCGCGATGCTCGCGCGTACGATAACGCAGGAGCTCTCTATCCCGACTATCGGGATAGGGGCCGGGCCTTATTGCGACGGTCAGGTACTGGTTCTAAACGATATGCTCGGCCTGGAGCCGGATAAGAAACAGCTTAAGTTCGTAAAGCAGTATGCCGGTATTGGTAAGGCCGTAAAAGAGGCCGCCGCGGAGTTCAAAAAAGAGGTCGAGAGCGGACATTTCCCCGGTAAGGAGCACTGCTACTAGGATGAGGATAATTGAGAAGATAAAGGAGATGCGTACCTCAATAAGCTCTGCGCGCGGGCGCGGGGCGGTTGTTGTATTTGTGCCTACGATGGGAGGGCTCCACGGCGGGCACCTATTGCTTATGCGCACGGCAAGGCGGTTGGCAGGGGAGGACGGCCTTGTCGTTGCGAGCGTCTTTGTAAACCCCGCCCAGTTTGGCGAGGGTGAGGATCTCGGCGCCTATCCGAGGGACTTCGGGCGTGACGCCGCCCTTTTAAAGGAAGAAGGGGTGCAGATCATCTTTTCTCCTTCGGTAAAAGAGATCTATCCCGATGGTTTTGCAACGCGTGTAGATACCGGTGGGGCCGCCGGCTCTTCTCTGGCAGATAAGCTATGCGGTGCATCTCGGCCCGGGCATTTTAACGGTGTGGCGACGATAGTGACAAAGCTCTTTAATATCGTCGCCCCTGATATAGCGGTATTCGGGCTGAAGGATTACCAGCAGCAGCTTATTATAAAAAAGCTCGTAAAAGACCTTAATATGGATGTTGAGATTGCGACGGTAGAGACGATGCGCGATGGCGACGGTCTTGCGATGAGTTCTAGGAATGTCTATCTTGACGAGGCCGCCAGAGAGGCCGCCCTGTGTGTGCCGCGCTCCCTAGAGCTTGCCTGTAAGTTGTTTGCGGACGGCATCTCTAGCCTCGGTGAAATAAAGCAGGAGATGCGCGTCTTGATAGAGGCGCGTCAGGGCGCGGTAGTCGACTATATTAGTATCTGCGAGCCGGAGAGCCTAGAGGAGGCAACCGAGCTTCGCGCAGGCCTGCTGGTCGCGGTGGCGGTAAGGGTAGCACTGAGCCGAGGGGGCGTAAATATTGGTTCTTCCGGCAAGGGCGAAGATCTTGCTACTGCGCAGAGCGTACGTCTTATAGATAATTGCATACTGGACGAAAAGCGTGTTAAACTAAACAGCTGAGCTACGCACAGGTGGTTTGACCTGCCTGTGGTGTTGTGAATATCAGCCGTGTTATTGGAGGAGAAGCTAGGATATGCAGCGAATGATGCTTAAGGGAAAGATACACAGGGCGACCGTTACGGACGCGGATCTGGAGTATGAGGGGAGTGTGGCCATAGACGCGGGGCTTCTGGAGGCCGCGGGAATACTACCCTATGAGAAGGTCGCTATATATAACATCACCAACGGTAATCGTCTGGAGACCTATGCGATAGTAGCCCCTGAGGGCAGCGGCGAGGTCTGTATAAACGGCGCTGCGGCGCATCTGGCGGGTAAGGGCGATATCGTAATCATCGCCTGCTACGCGGGGATGACCGAGGCTGAGGCCGAGGCCCACCGCCCCTCGCTCGTATATGTCGATGAAAATAACATGGTTAAAGAACTAAAGAGCTCAATAGGGCAACCAGGTACTGCGTACGGCTAGATTTATTAATATGGTTTTTTACTACGCATAATATTGGTCTTGCTATTGGACTTTGCCCCACCGCAGGTGGTGGTGCTGCGCACGGCTAAAGTTAGGTTGATAAAATCAGCTTTCGCACTACAAATATACTATTTTGATAGACTTTGCAGCAACGCAGTTGGTGTTCGCCACACGGCATATTTACTAACAGGATTTTTTACTACGCACAATACCGGCCTTGCTATCGGACTTTGCCTCCGGTGCAACCGGTGCCGGGGAATAATGAAGATCATAAAGAGATACTTTGTGACAGGACTGATAATAGTCCTGCCGTTATATATATCCTTTTACGTATTTGTGACCATAGTCAACTTTATGGACTCGCTGATGTACCTCTTGCCGGAGGTGGCAAGGCCGGATACTTATCTGCCTTTCCATGTGCCGGGTATCGGACTGCTGGTAACTATTATCGGTATATTCCTGGTCGGTATGCTGACGACCAATTTTCTCGGCAGGAAGTTGGTTACTCTGGGCGAGTGGTTCCTGGACTGGATCCCGCTTCTGCGTACTATCTATAAGAGTTCAAAGCAGTTTATCTCGACCTTCTTCTCAAAAGACGCCGACGGCTTTAGAAAGGTCGTCCTGATAGAGTTCCCGCGCAAGGGGACGTATGCCGTTGCCTTTGTTACCAGTAAGACTCAAGGCGAGGTCCAGGCCAAGGTAGAAGTAGACCTTATAAATGTTTTCCTGCCTACTACGCCCAACCCTACATCCGGCTTTTATCTGGCCGTTCCGAGCAGCGAAGTAATCTCTCTGGATATGACGGTTGAGGATGCCTTTAAGGTCATAATGTCCGGCGGAGTCATCGTCCCGGACGGCAGGGGCCGGCTTAAGAAATAATTCAAAAACATCTAGCAATCAGCGGACATAGGTCTTGTTTTGTGTTAAGGTCTATCTATAAAATTCCGGGTTTGAAGCCTGATGAATGTCGTTGTGATTTTCGGGTTATCCGGCGGCTACTATTAAATAAAAAGGAGCTTTGTTTTTAAAGATGGCAAACGATAAGAAGAGTAAAGAGCTGGACGATCTCTGTATAAATACCCTGCGTTTTCTCGCTGCCGACGGCGTAGAGAAGGCAAACTCCGGCCATCCCGGGATGCCGATGGGGGACGCCCCCATGGCCTATACGCTATGGACGAGGCACCTGAGGCATAATCCTAAAAACCCGCTTTTTGCAGATAGAGACCGTTTTGTCCTTTCTGCCGGACACGGCTCGATGTTGCTTTATTCGCTCCTGCATCTGGCCGGTTATGATATGCCGATCGAGCAGCTTAAGAACTTCAGGCAGTGGGGCAGTCATACGCCGGGTCATCCCGAGTACGATCTGTCGCGCGGTATAGAGACTACGACCGGCCCGCTCGGGCAAGGCTTTGCGAACGCCGTTGGTATGGCTATTACAGAACGCTACCTGGCTGATCGCTATAATAAGCCCGGCTTTACTCTCTTTGATTATAACGTTTACGCAATAAGCGGCGACGGCGATATGATGGAGGGCGTCTCTAACGAGGCGGCCTCAATGGCAGGGCATCTTGGTTTAGGTAAGGTGATATGCCTTTATTCGGATAATAAGATAACGATCGAGGGGCCGACTACGGTCGCCTTTACAGAAGACGTAGCAAAGAGATTTGACGCGCTTAAATGGCACGTCCAGAAGATAGACGGCAATGACGTAGATGCCGTATCCGCAGCGATAGAGGCGGCCAAGGCAGAGACAGGTAAGCCTTCTATTATTATAGCAAGGACAAATATTGGCTTTGGCAGTCCGAACAAGCAGGATACAGCAGGCGTGCACGGCTCGCCGCTTGGCACCGACGAGATGATTGCTGCAAAGGAAAAACTAGGCTGGCCTGTAGAGCCTGCTTTTCACGTTCCCGACGAGGCCCGTGCGGTCTTTCAGGAGAGTCAGGAGACGGGTGCTGCCCTTGAGACCGAGTGGAAAAAGACCTTTGAAGGTTACGCAAAGGAACATCCCGAACTTGCTAAAGAACTGGAAGGAAGGCTCGGCGGTAATAACTGCGATAAGTGGGAAGAGAAACTCCCTGAGTATAAACCGGAGGACGGCGGCGTTGCTACAAGGAGCGCATCCGGCAATGCCCTTAATGCGATAGCAGAGGATATCCCCGTGCTTATAGGCGGCTCGGCCGATCTTGCGCCTTCAAACAATACTTATATGAAGGGGCTAGGCGACCTTATGCCCGACGAGACCGGGCGTAATATGCACTTTGGCGTGCGTGAGCACGCGATGGGCGCTGTGATGAACGGTATGGCATCGGGCGGGCTGATCATTCCGTACGGCGGGACATTCCTTGTCTTTTCCGACTATATGAGGGGCGCGATTCGAGTTGCCGCGCTCTCGGGTTTTCAGGTGGTATACGTCTTTACCCACGACTCCATAGGGCTTGGCGAGGACGGCCCGACGCATCAGCCTATCGAGCATATCCCGTCACTGCGCGCTATTCCTAACCTTAATGTAATAAGGCCGTGCGACGCGCCCGAGACAAGCGAGGCGTGGAGGATGGCGCTTAAGACAACAGGCGGCCCAACGGCTCTGATACTTACCCGTCAGAAACTGCCAACGGTCGATAGGGCGAAGTACGGCAGCTCCAAGGCCTCGGATCTCTCGCGCGGCGGCTACGTCATCGCAGAGACTCCGGATAATCTTAATGGTGGAAGTCCTCAGCTTATATTGATAGCGACCGGCTCCGAGGTAGAGTTTGCGCTTGGGGCATTCGATAAATTAACATCGCAGGGTATTGCCGTGAGTGTCGTTAGTATGCCGTGCGTTGAGTTGTTCGAGTCTCAGGACGAGGAGTACCGCAGCGCGGTGCTTCCGCCGCAGGTAAGGGCGAGGGTCGCCGTAGAGGCGGGTTCTACGCAGGGTTGGCATAAGTACGTAGGGCTAGACGGCGAGGTCATTGGTGTTGATAGCTTTGGCGCGAGCGCACCGTATAAGATACTTATGGAGAAGTTCGGCTTTACAGTCGATAATGTTGTTGAGAAGGCAAGCAAGGTCTTTGCGAAGACTAGTGCTCCGGCATCTTGACAGACGGCGTAAATGCAGCTAACCTCTGAAAAGCAGGTTGAAATAATATGGCTGGGATATTATGACCGATACAGGTACGTTAATATTATCGCTTGGGGATTACAGGGACGCTTACGAGTTGCTCCTCGGAGAGTTGAAGGGGCAGAGGTTCTCCGAGCGTCTTCGCGCCAAGGACGCGCTTCTCTGGAGTGATAAGCCGGGTGCGATAGAGCTTATCCCGAATGCCCTTGGCTGGTATGACGTACCCTCTGATATGACGAAGGAGTTGGAAGGGCTTGCTTCTTTCGCCTCCGAGATAAAGGACGCGGGCTTTCTACATGTCGTGCTCTGCGGCATGGGCGGGTCAAGCCTCGCGCCTATTGTGCTTAACGAGACCTTCGGTTCTGCTGAAGGTCTGTCGCCCGCCTCAGGCGGGTTTCCTGAGTTAATAGTTTTAGATTCCACAGACCCCGCGGCCATTAAAAGGGTCGCCTCTTCGATAGACCCCCTTAAAACACTCTTTATAGTAGCAAGTAAATCCGGCAATACAGTCGAGCCTCTGAGCTTCTACGAGTATTTTTATAGTCTGGTATCGGAAGTCAAGGGCGCGGACGCAGGCCGAAACTTCATCAGTATAACAGACCCGGGATCTTTCCTTGAGAGCCTCTCAAAGGAGAAGGGCTTTAGAAGGGTATTCCTTAACCGCGCCGATATCGGCGGGCGTTACTCTGTGCTTTCTTATTTCGGGCTCGTTCCGGCGGCCCTTATCGGTATTGATCTGAATAAATTATTTCGTTCTATTACGGCTATGGTCGGTGCTTCTACGGTAGACGGCGCAGAGCAGTCGAACCCTGCCGTGCAGCTCGGCGCTGCGCTCGCAGCACTTGCGCTTAAGGGCAGGGATAAAATAACGTTTATAGGTTCCGAGGGGTTGGAGAGTTTCGGGCTCTGGATAGAGCAGCTTATCGCGGAAAGCACGGGTAAAGAAGGTAAGGGAATAGTACCGATAACCGGAGAGGCTGTGCCTGAGCCAAAGGACGCGGCTACCACGCCTGCCTACGGCGACGACAGGGTCTTTGTCTATACGTACCTGAAGAGCGCGCAGTCAGGAAGGTTCCTGGTCGATGCGCTCAGAGATGCCGGCGAGCCGGTAATAGAGATAGAGCTTGGTGATAAATACGATCTTGGCGGAGAGTTCTACCGCTGGGAGATCGCAACGGCGGTTGCCGGAGCTGCTCTTGAGATAAACCCCTTTGACCAGCCCAATGTTGAAGAGGCCAAGCTTATGGCAAAGGCCTGTCTGGAGAAGATGGGTAGCGGTAATGGCGGCGGTGCAGATGCGGAAGGTTTACCGGGTAAGGGCTTTACCCTGAGCTTTGGCGAGGAGACGCGGAAGAGGCTCGGTAAGACTGATGATATAAGTGCCGCTATAAAGGGTTTTTCAGGCCTTATTGGTAGTGGTTTCTATGTGGGGGTTCTGCCTTACTTCGACCCCTCCGATAAGATGCTGGAGGGTCCGCTTAGTGGTATCAGAGAGGTCGTTGGCCGCAGGTGCGCCGTGGCCACGCAGTTTGGCTACGGCCCGAGGTACCTGCACTCCACCGGCCAGCTTCATAAGGGCGGGGGCAGTAAGGCGGCCTTTATAATAATTACTCATGCAAGAGGCTCAAAGAGTGATGACGCTGTGGTTCCGGGGAAGCCGTATACATTTTGGGACCTTGAGTTTTCGCAGGCAATGGGAGATATGGCGGCCTTAGACGCAAACGGCAGGGCGGTTATGCATATAGAGCTTGCAAGCGTAAAGGCTGCGAGCCTTAAAGAGTTTTGCAAGCTGCTTGAGATTAATCTTTAACTGGTTTTTACCTCCCCGTCTATCTGTTAAGATAGGTCGGGGTTTTGTTAAAAGCCGCGGAGGAAGGCCATGCATATAGGGATGGTTGGGTTAGGCAAGATGGGGATGAATATGGCCAGAAGGCTTACCGAGGGTGGGCACGAGGTCACGGGGTTAGATCCTAACCCGGGTAATATTGAAGAGGCCAAGGGGTATGGTATCGGAGGCGCTGCGAGTGCAAAGGAGCTGGTAGAGGCTCTGCCATCGCCGAAGGTAGTATGGATGATGGTTCCTTCCGGAAAGATAGTCGACGGTGTTATAGATGAGCTTAAGGGGTTGCTATCGAAGGGTGACCTTATTATAGACGGCGGTAATACCTTTTATAGAGACGATATAAGACGCGCCGCGGCGTTAGCTGAAAAAGGTATCGAGTTTGCGGATGTAGGTACCAGCGGCGGTATCTGGGGTCTGCAGGAAGGGTATTGCCTGATGATAGGCGGGCATAAAGAGGTCTTTGAACGGCTGGAGCCGCTCTTTATAACGCTCGCCCCGAAGGACGGCTATCTTTACTGCGGCGCTATAGGTGCTGGGCATTTTGTGAAGATGGTCCATAACGGTATCGAGTATGCCCTGATGGAGTCTTATGCCGAGGGCTTCGAGCTTATGGAGGCTTCACCTTACGGGAAGGATCTTGATTTTGCAAAGGTCTCGGGGTTGTGGAACAGGGGGAGCGTTATAAGGTCATGGTTGTTGGAGCTTGTAGAGTCCGCCTTTGAGAAGGACGGAACCCTCAGCGATATCGAGGGTTATGTCGAAGACTCCGGAGAGGGGCGTTGGACCGTGCAGGAGGCCGTAGAGCTCGGCGTAGCATTGCCTGCCATAAGCGCGTCTCTCTTTAGAAGGTTTCGTTCGCGTCAAGACTCTTCTTTTGCCGAGAGGATACTTGCCGCTATGCGTAAAGAATTTGGCGGTCATAGCGTAAAGTCAGCCGGAGACTAGTATTATTATGCCGGATGGCGAGTCCTTATAGGCAGGCATTTGAAGATTATTTATAGAAGGAAACTCAGGTGAGTAATATAAAAAAAGGCCCTAACCGTTCCAGTCAAGTCCTGGCAAAGACCCTTGTCCTTGCCGGTGATATGGGTGGGACAAAGACCGATCTCGCCCTCTTTAGTTTTAAAGGGGGCTCTTTTTCCGTCCTAAAGAAGGCTCAATTCAAAAATAAGGACTTTAGCTCTCCTGCGGCTGTTATCGAGGTCTTTCTGGCCAGGTGCGGCAGTGTTGATATAGCCGCTGCAACCATCGGGGTAGCCGCGCGTATCGACAACGGTAGGGCGAGTTTTACAAACCTGGATTGGGTGGTCGACGCCCGGGAGCTTGCCGCGCACCTTGGTACAGGTGAGGTCTCTCTTGTAAATGATCTGGTGGCTACGTCATGGGGCTTGCCAATGCTCGATGAGGATATGTTCTGCTGCCTGCAAGATGGCAGCAGAGGGGATGGTAATGCCGTTATGGTAGCTGCGGGTACGGGCCTTGGCGAGGTTATTTTAAATGGCCGGGACGGGAACTTCTACCCGTCGGCGTCTGAGGGTGGACACTCGGATTTTGCGCCGAACGGGCTTGTTCAGCAGGGTTTGCTTGCTTATCTTTACGCAAAGTTCGGTCACGTAAGTGTAGAACGTGTCGTCTCCGGGCCGGGACTTAAGACTATCTATGATTTTCTTATGAACGGGCGGCGTCCTAACCCGACCCTTGTCGATAGGTTTCGTATGGAAGACCCTTCGGCCGTTATATCGAAGGAGGCCGCAAAAGAGGACGGCTTTAAGGTTTGTAAAGAGGCCCTGGATATCTTTATCTCGGCCCTGGGGGCAGAGGCCGCTAACCTTGCGCTCAAGACGCTGCCTGCAGGCGGGGTCTATATAGCAGGCGGTATACCGTGGCAGATAATAAAGGCGCTCAAAGAAGAAGAGACCTTTATTAATGCCTTCAGGAATAAGGGGCGCTTTGGTGATTATCTGTCGAGCCTTCCCGTATATGTAGTTCTTGAACCAAAGACAGCCCTCTACGGTGCGGCTAACCACGCGTATTCACGCTTGACGGCCAGGCCGCTTTCCTTTTAGATTCGTAATATTTCATTATAAGAAGAACAGGGAGAGGTGGTTTTTATGGCGATCAGGGTTGTAGTCAGCGCTGAGGATGTTGCAAAAGAGGCGGCGCTCATCATTGCCGCGAAGGCAGAAGAGGCGGCGAAAAAAGGCCGCCCTCTTACCGTCGAGCTATCGGGCGGTTCGACTCCCAGGGCCTTATATCAGATGCTCGCCGCACCTCCGTACAGGGAAGGTATCGACTGGGAGTCTGTCCATCTTTTTTTCGGTGACGAGAGGTGTGTGGCACCCGGTGATGAAGAGAGTAACTTCAGGATGGTGCAGCTAAGCCTCCTTAGCGATATAGAGATACCCGCTCGGAACGTCCACAGAATAAAGGGTGAGCTTTCCCCTAGGGACGGTGCGGCCCTGTACGAGGAAGATATAAAAGAGAGTTTTAAGGGTTTTGACGACGATCTAGGAGGCTTTATAAATGACGGCCTTCCTGTCTTTGATATAGTCCTTCTCGGCCTAGGCAGTGACGGCCATACGTTATCTATATTTCCCGGTAAGCCCGGGCGTCCCGGTCAGCCGGAAAAGAACGGCCTGGCCTCGCTTGACGAGACCGGGTTGCTTGTCGTCGATACGGATGGCCCTGGCGAGGCAGATATAACCGGCAGCCCTAGCAGGGCCGGCACCGGCAGCCCGGATCTAAGACGTATTACAATGACGCCGCGCCTTGTTAATAACGCAAGGCTTATTATCTTTATGGTCTGCGGTAAGGGTAAGGCCGCGGCTGTAAGCAGGGTGATCGACGGGCAAGGTAAGGGTGACGATGATTTGCCAGATCCTCCGGCATCCAGGATAAAGCCTGTAAGTGGAGAGTTGCTATGGCTGCTTGACGATAAGGCGGCGGCATTGCTGGACTAGTTTGTATATGTTGTGGGTGTTTTGGAAATTGAGTTGATGAATTGAGAGGGGCGGATGCCCTATTATTTTACCTGCATTACATCGGTGTGGCATTTATCGCAGTGGAACATTGGATAGGCCTTCATTCCGTTGTGACATGCCCCGCAGTACTCGCCCTGCATATTAGCGCCCATATTTATCATGTTCGCCCCCTTCTTTTTCTTAAAGAGTTTTGGATGACAGGTTGCGCATTTATCGTATTTTTCGTGCAGGGTATGCGGAAAGATTACCGGGCCGACCCCTGCTTCTTTCCTGCTCTTGGCCTGGTTATTTATCTCAATATCGCCAAGACCGGCAGCTTGTGGGCTGCCGGTCTGAGCGATGATTGCTATAACTGTTGCTATAAATACGATTAATATTAGTTTCATATTAGTTTGTAGTTACGTTTACTTCTTTATCGGCTTCTTTGGTACTGTATGACATCTCTTACAGTCGGTAAGCGGGAATGCTACCTTTCCGTGACATCTTCCACACCACTTGCCCTGGACTATTCCAACCATTGTCATGTTGTTGGAACCGCGCGCCGGTATGAATATGGCACCGCCCTTTGTTGCATGACAGACTTCGCATTTCAGCCAGTAGGTATGGATCCAATGAGGGTACCTAACGTCGTTGACGTAGTCGCCCTTGGCCTTGACTATGATATCAAGATCCATCGGTGGCATCTCACTATCCTTAGGATTGATCGAGTGCCTTGGCTTGATCATATTCTTTCTTACGATAGCTGCCCAGTCAATAAGGCCGTATCTATCTTTAGGAAGGCCCGACGCCTCGAGAGCGGCCGGATGCCAGCCCTTACCAGCCTTAACAGAGGCACTGGCAGGTACGTTAGGATCGCCTATACCTGCAAGCTTACCTGCGGTATCCAGGTAGAGTACGCTTGTCGGATCGGTTGGATCGACGATATTAACGGATTTTTTCTTTACGCTTCTTCTCTTTGTACTTTTCTTCTTTTTTGTACTTTTCTTCTTTGTAGACTGCTTGGCAGCGGCCAACATGATTGGCGCATTCTTTTTAGCGGTTAACTCTTTGGCCTCGGCCACCCCATCAGGTAGCACAAATCCGCTAAAAAGGAGGGCAAAGCCGATTACAAATGCCAGAGTCAGGTACAATTTGTTCTTGTATATTGATCTCATTGAAAATCCTCCTTTTATGAAAGCGGACTATTTGCCGGTATAGGAGTGGCACCTGTCACAGTAGAGAGGTTCCCACGCAGTCATACCGTTATGGCACGCCCCGCAAAACTCGCCTTCCATTATTTTAGTCATGTTAATGTCGTTTGCGCCCGCTCTGAGAATAAAGATATCCTCATGACAGACTTTACACTTGAACCTGATCCTGTGAAACCAATGAGGGAAGACGACAGCCTTAACTCCTGCTTTCTTCATACTCTCGATCTTGTTGTCGAGTACGATGTCGGCATATTCTGCAGAGCTAGGGCCAGCCATCACCATACTCCAGGCAATACAGGCCAGGAGGAGTGTCAGAAGTCCTTTCTTGTTCATATACTTGCCTCCTTAGTTTAGTAGGTGTAGCCTCTAATCCAGTGGTATAGATAGACAAAATTAAAAAAATTTAATCGAGCCCGTATTATAGAATAGTTAGATGTCATGTCAAGACAAAAAACACCTCTTCTCGGTCTCTACAATTTTGGTGGTGAAAAGGCCGTAAAAATTGAAAAATACTACGCTTATATGGTATAAGTCTAAGATTAACTAAAAGCGCGGTAAAGAGCTGAAGATCCCGTCGGTAATAAGGGTGGCTTCGGCTTTGCAAAATGGAGGTTTTTTTGGATAATCTGGGAGATTGGAGAAGGAGCACCTGGTGTGGCAGTGTAACCGAGAGAAATATCGGTTCGGAGCTTACCCTTATGGGCTGGGTTCAGCGCAGACGCGACCACGGCGGGCTGATCTTTATAGACTTAAGGGACCGCGAGGGGATAGTGCAGCTTGTATTTAATCCCGACTCAGAGCCGGTTGCTGGTGACGGTCAAGACGTACACGCTCTGGCGCATACGCTCAGGAGCGAGTTCGTACTGGCGGTAAAGGGGGTTGTCTCAAAGAGGCCCGAAGAGACCGAGAACCCGTCGCTCGGGACAGGTATGGTAGAGATAAAGGTCTCGCAGTTAAAGGTGCTTAGCAGCGCGAATGCACTGCCCTTCCAGATTGACGACGATACCGATGCGGGCGAGGATGTAAGGCTTCGCCATAGATTTCTGGACCTCAGACGTCCTCTCTTGCAGCGTAACATGATGCTCAGGCACAAGGTCTCGATGGCCGCTCGTAATTATCTCTCGGATAACGGCTTCCTTGATATAGAGACCCCGATGCTGACAAAGAGTACACCCGAGGGCGCGCGTGACTTTCTCGTGCCCTCGCGCATGAATGCAGGGCATTTTTACGCATTGCCGCAATCTCCGCAGCTCTTTAAGCAGATACTTATGATCTCCGGCTTTGACCGTTATTTTCAGATAACGCGGTGCTTCAGGGACGAAGACCTACGCGCCGACCGTCAGCCCGAGTTTACGCAGATAGATGCCGAGATGAGTTTTGTCGGCACGGAAGACGTAATGGGGTGTATGGAGGGGCTTATCGGCCACGTCTTTAAAGAGGCCATGGGTATAGAGCTTGATACGTCTTTTGCGAGGTTAACCTACGACGATGCCGTAGGACGCTTCGGTCTGGACGCGCCGGACGTGCGTTTTGGTATGGAGCTTAAGGATATTACCGGGCTTGTTAAAGACTGCGGTCTTAAGGTCTTCAGTAGCGTTGCAAAGGGCGGCGGTATTATAAAGGTGATAACCGCCGAGGGGGCTGCGAGCTTTACGAGAAAGGAGCTTGACGGCCTTACAGAGCTTGCCATGACATACGGGGCAAAGGGGCTTGCATGGGTAAAGATAAATGCGGACGGCTGGCAGTCGCCGATAGCCAAGTTCTTCAGTGATGAAGAAAAGCAGGCCATAGAAGAGGGCGCCGGTGCAAAGGTAGGCGACCTGATGTTGTTCGCGGCAGATAATGCGACGGTCGCCAATACGGTACTTGGCCGCGTAAGGCTCGCTATCGGTAAGAAGCTCGGCCTTATTCCGGATAAAGCGCCCTCTACAAAGGAAGGTTTCAACTTTGTATGGGTTACGGATTTTCCGATGTTCGACTATGATGAAAAAGATAAATGCTATAACGCCGTGCACCATCCCTTTACCTCTCCGAGGGACGAGGATCTGGAGTTGTTGGAGACGGATCCGTCAAAGGTATATTCAAAGGCCTATGACCTGGTTCTTAACGGTCAGGAGATAGGTGGCGGCTCTATAAGGATACACGACTCCGAGGTGCAGACAAAGGTCTTTGAACTGCTCGGTATCGGCAAGGACGAGGCCAGCAGCAAGTTCGGTTTCCTGCTCGATGCACTTTCATACGGTACGCCTCCGCACGGCGGCATAGCATTCGGTCTCGATAGGATCCTCTCTATAATGACCGGCAGCGAGTCGATCAGGGACGTAATAGCCTTCCCCAAGACGCAGAAGGCCTATTGCATGATGAGCGAAGCCCCGTCTGAGATAGATGGCAAGCAGCTGGAAGACCTCTTCCTGAGGGTGACCAAGCCTGTTCAGGCGTAAAGATAAGATATAAATATTTAGTAGACCGCTAAGGGCCTCCTTAATAAGGAGGCCCTTTTTTTGTGCCTTCTGCCCTTTTTTTGTCTCTTCTAATCGGTCTCGCCACCTATCCATCTTATTTGACATAAAAGCCACGGGGGTGTAAGTTATAGTTGAGCTACTTAAGCAGTTGTTGTCTTTAGGCTCGCGGTTGGTGGCTTTTCGCTTTAGGGGTAGAATAAAAACCTCTTTTTTATTCTTTTAAAATATATAGTTAGTCCGTCAGGGGTAGAAATAAAACACCTAAGTGTAGGGAAGTAAATAATGAAAAAGATTTTTTACATATTTTTGTTGGTAATTTTTCTGCCTGTCTTTGTTTCTTGCTCGGATAGGGACGAGTCGGTTATGCACGACGCGGTGATTAGCCCTGAGAAGGTAGAGAAGCCGCCTGTTGAAAAAAAGGCCAAGGAGAAGGTTGCGTCTAAGGAGGATATTGAAGAAAACCTGGATGAGACCATTGTGGGCGGCTTGAAGAAGAACGGGCAGCCTCTTAGAGTGAATATGGATACCCCAAGGCAGGGCAGAGAGATTCTGGTTGTTCAGGGCAGTAGTGCTTATAATTTAGAGTCATGGTGTGGCAGCAGTGCTCTAGTTATAAGTTCTGATAAAACTGGTTTAGAGCTGGTTGATTTTAATGGAAAGAGGACTGTCTTAGAAGCGAAGAATACTTATGGCTTCAATGGGTGTACACCTGACGGCAAGTGGGTTTTCTTTTACGATTGGAATAGTCGACGGATAGATAAAGGGCGTCAAGTTCCTGAAAAAGATTACGGAGGGGAGGGCGGTGGTTGGCAGGGTTTTGTCGTAGATCTTTACAGGTATGAAGTGGCGACAGGTAAGAGGCAGAAGTTTGCGGTTGTCCGTGACGTGGGGTGTATGAGTTCCAAGGTCTCGCCGGACGGCTCTAAGATTTTGCTAGGATGCAGGCATAATTCCATTATTGAGATGCCGGAGCCAAAGTGGGAGGCGGTGTGGCTATCTACTGAGTGGCCTCTCTATGATATGCGTTGGTTTACAGATTCTTCAGGTATAGCGACAGTGATGGTTAATAACGGTTATTATCTTGGGTTAGAGGTCTTTGGCGATGAGGGCTGGATAGGCGGTCTTCATCTAAAAAATAAGGCCGAGTATGCATATTCACTTGCTATGGTCGATGAGGGAAAGGTGTTTTATTTTCTGGGCAGTGACGGTCTTTGGAAATATAACAGAGAGGTAAGTAACATAACTTATTATTATCGCTGCGAGATGAAAGGGAAAGAGTTGTCCTGTGAGGCTATAGCCAGGCTGCAGGAAGACAGAATAGGCCCTTACTTGGCCTTCTTACCAAGTGGAGCTATTATCTTTATGAGTAAGGAAGATAATTGTATTGCCAGGCTCAGGCCCGGGGCGGACGAGGCAGAGTGTGTAGTGGATATGAAGGATATAGGTGACGATTATGATGGCATTTATTTAGCTAATAATGCCGTCTCTCCGGACGGAAGGTGGGTGGTATTTACAGTGGGCACCAATGAGCTGGTAAGAATTGATGAGACGATGTCTACTTATAGACAAGATCTGTTTGTAAAGGAACTTGTAAACTAACAAAGGGGGGAGGGGGAGATGTATAAGGTGGTGAAATTAGAATTTATATTGCCGGTTAAGGGTACTGTTAGCAGAGGGTATGGGCAGTCAGGTCATAACGGAATAGATTACGGAGCAGATAAAGGTGTGCCGGTAATTGCCAGTGAAAAGGGCAAGGCTGTAGTTTCCAGGTTTCATAAGCCTAATAGTGAAAAGGCCAAATCATACGGTAATATTATTATTTTGGATCACTCCTATGAAGAAGGAAAGAAAGTACGACATATATATACATTATATGCTCATCTTGATGAGAGAATGGTAGGTGTTGGAGATATAGTTAAGAAAAAAGATAAGATTGGAGAGGTCGGTAATACAGGGGAGTCCTACAGTACGACAGGAGGAGACGGTAGCCATCTGCATTTTGAGGTGTTGGATTCACCGGAGCAGTTGACAGGTTGGGTCGTCAAGTCGGGTCAAAAAGGGCTTGGGCCTGATATAAGTAAATATAGAGAGAAGCCTGATAGTTATACAAAAAGGAAAAAACCTCTATCTATCGAGTATTCTTTAACCAAAGAAGAATATGAAAAGATCAAGGACGCGCTGGACTTCAGGCCGCATCTGGACTTTAAGAGATACAGTTGGAGGATGGATGCTTATAT
>UOEA01000041.1_pt1 | contig 23194 bp, 21 predicted proteins | sample 1988571 | NCBI WGS metagenome assembly UOEA01 (sample SAMEA4712194, study PRJEB27164) | hydrothermal vent metagenome | biome: marine basaltic hydrothermal vent biome; feature: marine hydrothermal vent; material: mineral | place: Pacific Ocean | collected 2011-06-14/2011-07-23 | depth 1689 m | reverse complement strand
CAAAATAACCAGCGCCCAGCACACCGACGAACTCGTACATTACAAAGAGAACGCCCAGAAGTATAAAGAGCCCGCCTACCGGGTGCATAGACCACTTGCCGATAAACTCGGAGATAACCCCGCCCTTAACAGGCGTCATCGTAACGACCTCGTCCACTATCTTATCGACCCGCGCCAGCCTGAGCTTGTTTATAACAAAGCCCACCGGCTCGGAGTACCTGCCCTGAAGAGCGGAGACGATGGCGGAGACCTCTTTAACGGCAGCTGCGTCAAGGTTCTTCTTTACCCATCCCTCCATAGTATCGTCGCCGGCGACGAGCATAAGCGATATCGCGCGTCCGGAGCTAACGGTTGCAGGCAGCAGGGCCTCGACCTCGCGCGCGGCCTTATCTATAGGGGCGGGATATGTTACGAGCTCCGCAATATTGCAGGATAATGAAGGGGTTGCCTTGAGCTTATCCAGGCCCCAACGCTGCGTTGCGATGGTAGGGACGACCTCGGTGCCCAGAATACCTTTAAGCTTTTCTACATCTATCTCAAAGCCCTTCTCGCCGGCCTCGTCGTACATATTAAGCGACACGCCCACAGGGATATCCATCTCGGCGAGTTGAAGCGTTACGAGCAGGCCGCGCCTGATATTCTTGGTATCCATGACCTGAAGGGCACAGTCTATCTTCTCGTTGATAAGAATGTCGCGGGTAACGACCTCGTCCTCGGAGGTAGGGACAAGCGTGTTGGTACCGGGGCTGTCTATCAGCAGGGTCTTCTCGCCCTTGAGCGTAACCACACCGCGCGAGACCTCAACGGTCGTCCCCGGGTAGTTCGATACCGTGGCGTACCTGCCGGTAAATGCGCCGAATATGACGCTCTTGCCGACATTAGGGTTGCCTACCAGAACGACCTTCTTTGAATATGTGCCGCCCTGATCTTTTTCTTTTCCGCAATTCATGGTTAAATGATAATGAACTCCATTTTCAATTAATGGGGGCTTTAATTCCTAAAGGGGCATCTCTGTCAAGACCGAACTCTAAAGATGATAACAGTTTTCATTTTCAATTGCAAGAAAAATACAGTTATTATATGTAAAGAAATACCTGAGAGCTCAGGAGCATCCCTTGCAGTAGCCGTAAAGCTCAAGCTTATGGCGTACGACCTTAAAGCCCATCTTCCGCGCGGTCTCGTTCTGGAGGTCTTCTATCTTCTGGTTTTGGAACTCTACTATCTTTGCGCACTTGATGCAGATAAGGTGGTCATGGTGGCCGTCCTGCGGGACGTTCTCAAAGCGGGTCTGGCCGTCCCCGAACTGGCGCTCCATGGCAAGGCCGGTCTCGGTAAGGAGCTTCATCGTCCTGTAGACCGTGGCATAGCCTATATTAGGGGTCTTTCTCTTTACCTTCCTGAGGAGTTCGTCAAGGCTTACGTGGGTATTTATCTTGAAAAAAGTCTCTGCGATAAAATGCCGTTGCTGCGTGGACTTAAGTCCCCTGCTCTCAAGGACTTTCTTGAATTCTTCTATCTTTATTGCAGCCCGTGTCTTATTCATAGGATAAACCGTCTCAGAGCGCCTGCCGGCGGCGCCGTACTCTTTGGCTGATAATACCTGATACGGCAAGGCGTCGTATAAAGACGAGTCGGCCGCTGTTGCTGACCTGTTCAGACCGACCGTAACGGTCTGCATAAAGTTCAATTAAGCTCTGTATCATTAAGCTCTGGATCAAGGAGGCGCGCGGCGTTAAGTGCGGGGCTGATTCTTGCTAAAGAGCTTTCGGGTCCGGTAATAATACCAGACCTGTAATATGGAGCGGGAGACGGGATTCGAACCCGCGACCCCAACCTTGGCAAGGTTGTGCTCTACCACTGAGCTACTCCCGCTAAACGCCCACTCACTGCGCTTCAAGCAAAACAGAAAAAAGATTTTAACATAACAGACAGTACTGTCAACAGTAAATCCGGCCAAGTCGCGCCAAAACCCGACAAAAAAAGGAGCGTTGCGATGCAACGCTCCTTTTATGTAGTAAAATATCGTTGCAGGCCGGGAACAAGGCCTTGCCGTTATCAGACAGCCTTTTTATGCGACCGGCCTCCTTCAGCATTACCCGGGTTACTGCCGCCTGCGGAGATATCGTTTTTCCTATCGCTGTCTTCTCCTGCGCACCGGAGAGGAGTTCCATCGGACTTTTTTAATATAAAAGCGTCCACAATACCCTTGAGTTCCTCGGCGACGTGATTTAAGTCTGTAGCGGCCAACGAGATATCACCCACCCCTCTGGAGGTATTATTTGAGACCTCTGCTATACTATTTATATTTGCCGATATCTCCTCGCTGGTAGCACTCTGCTCCTCGGCGGCCGTGGCTATCTGACGTACCATGTTGCTTGTCTCATCAATACTGGATACTATCTCGGTCAAGGACTCGCCGGCCTCTGTCGCCAGGTTCACCCCCTCCTCTACCTGGCTTGTTCCGCGCCCCATCGACTCCATCGCCCCCTTTGTATCGTTCTGTATCGTCTTTATCATACCGGCTATCTCTTTTGTGGCCTTGGTCGTCTTCTCGGCGAGTTTTCTTACCTCGTCGGCTACGACCGCGAAGCCGCGACCCTGTTCTCCGGCGCGTGCGGCCTCGATAGCGGCGTTAAGCGCCAGAAGGTTCGTCTGATCGGCTATATCGTTAATAACCGATATGATAGCCCCTATCTCCTCGCTGCTCTTACCCAGCGCCTCTACCGTGCTGGCGCTCTCCCTGACCGTCTTGGCGACGGTCAGCATCCCGGCGACAGCCCGTTCAACAACGTCTCCGCCCCTTACGGCAACACTCTGAGCGTTACCGGCATTCTCGGATGCGCTCTGAGAATTCTTTGCGACCTCCATTACGGTGGCGCTCATCTCCTCCATGGCCGTGGCCACCTGGGTGGCCTGAGAGCTCTGCACCTCGGTACCGGTAACAATATCACCGGCGGTCGCCGAGAGCTGAACCGTCGCGGTCCCGACCCTCTCGGAGGTTGCCTGTACCCTGCCGATAACCTTGCTGATATTGCCCTTCATGCGATTTAGCGCCGTAGTGAGCTGCCCCACCTCGTCACTGCTTTTAACGGCAAGCTCGGAGCTGCTCAGGTCTCCGTCCGCTATCTCACGGGCCACGCGCGTTGCGCTCAGGATAGGCCCGACTATCGTACGGCTTATTATGAACCACCCGATAACACAAAGAGCTACCGTAAAGAACATGATAAGCAGCTGGGCATTAACGATTTTACCTGCGCCCCCTTTGCTGGCAGCGGCTATCATCCCGACGGCGGCGTTCATCTCTTTCGTAGTCGTACCGGAGAGCTTCTGCAACCTGTTGGTTGCACCCCGGTAGGACGCAGTACCCATCTCTGCGTTCTTTATGCTCTCTGTCTGCGCTATCAGATCTTCCCAGAGGACTTTGACTTCTTTAAGCTTACCGGCTATGGCAACGTCTGTGACCTTACCTATACGCGTAAACCTGGTCATGCCAAGATCAAGAGGCACCTTGCCGCCGTTCATAAAACCTGCCAGCGTGGTCTCGAATACCTTCCGCGTCTTCTTGTACGTCCCCGCCCCGTCTGCCGCGGCCTTATCCATAACCCTGTTCATCTCTGCAAAGAAAAACTCCTTTGTAAAACGCTGTATAAGCATCCTCTGACGCCCGGATAAATTAACCAGTTGGGACCCCTTATTCTGAATATTCGTCGTCCAGAACGTTGCCGCGACCACTATAGAAAGCAAAACCACTATAGACGCGAGTATACCTCCTAGCTTTAATTTAATGCTGTTTTTCATGGGACTCCCTCACAATTAACAGGTTGCCGGCATAAGCCTATAAGATAAATTAAGAGGATAAAAGATCAACTCATAGCCGGGTAAAGACCTAAAAATCTTATTTATTTATTTGTATTAGATATATTACTATCGACATACAGCAGTGATAACTTTAGATATCTTTTAAACCAATAAGACACACAGAAATCGACACTAATAATTGTAACAACAAAAAACGGCGCCGTCTTATCGGCGCCGTTTTTTGTCATACAATATATGTAGTCAGCTCAAACTACCTTTAACTTTCCTCTGGCAGCGCCGTCGCCGCCGTCTTCTGTTTTATCCGCCGAAGACCCGTTAGCCGCCTCGCTCACGTTCCTGTCCAGAACAAAGGCGCCGACTATCTTCTCCAGCGAACGTGCAACGCCTGTAAGATCATCGGTAGCCGTGGATATATCTTTTACGCCTTGCGAGGTCTCGACCGATACGCTGGCGATGTTGTTGATACTTATGGATATCTCTTCGCTGGTAGCGCTCTGCTGCTCTGCCGCCACTGCTATCTGGCGCACCATATTGCTTGCCTCGTCAATGCTTACGACGATCTCACGCAGCGAAGATCCGGCCTCATTGGCCAGCTCTACCCCGTGCTCCACCTGGGCAGTCCCCTTCTGCATCGACTCCATAGCCCCCCGGGTCTCGGCCTGTATCGTCTTTATCATATCGGCTATCTCTTTTGTGGCCTTGGTCGTCTTCTCGGCGAGTTTTCTTACCTCGTCGGCCACGACCGCGAAGCCGCGACCCTGTTCTCCGGCGCGTGCGGCCTCGATAGCGGCGTTAAGCGCCAGAAGGTTCGTCTGATCGGCTATATCGTTGATAACCGATATGATAGCCCCTATCTCCTCGCTGCTCTTGCCCAGTGCCTCTACCGTACCGGCGCTCTCCCTGACCGTATCGGCAACGGCCATCATCCCGGCGACAGCCCGTTCAACAACGTCGCCGCCCTTTATGGCGACCTCCTGCGCGTTGCCGGCAGAATCCGAAGCGCCCTGGGAGTTCCTGGCAACCTCCGTAACGGTAGCGCTCATCTCCTCCATGGCCGTGGCCACCTGAGTGGCCTGAGAGGACTGTACGTCTGTATTTGCCACTATCTGGGTTGCCGTAGAGGAGAGTTGAGTGGTAGCGGAGCCTACCTGCGCGGACCTGTTCTTCACCTCTGCCAGCATGCTGTTCAGGTTGCTCTTCATCCTGTTGAGAGCGCTGCTGAGGACCCCCATCTCGTCCTTACTTTTTATTACCAGATCCTCGCTGCTAAGGTCCCCGTCGGCGATAGAGCGGGCAAGCCCGGTAATACGAAGTATCGGGCGAACCACAGTGCGACCGATAATGAACCAGCCCGCTACGCAGAGAAGCACCGCCATCGCCATAAGTATGACCTGTATCGTCACAAGCCTCTTTAGACGTTTATCCCCCAGCGACTTGATCATCCCAACGGCGGTGTTCATCTCCTTTGTGGTTGCGCCTGCAAGTTTTTGAAGCCCCATCATAGCGCTGAGGTAGGGCGGTGAGTTCACCTCTGTTTCCTTTATGATCTCTGTGAGCCTTATGAGATCGTTCCATATCTTCTCTACTTTCCTGAGCTGCGCAAGGGTTGCCGGGTCGCTTACAGGCTCAATATACGTAAACCTGGTCATGCCAAGGTCAAGAGGAACATCGCCGCCCTTTAAAAGCCCTGTAAGGGTCTTCTCAAAGACCTTCCCTGTATGCAGGTACGGCTTATCGCCTCCGTCGGTGCCGGTTGCGGCAAACCACTTCTTGCCGGTGGCTATATCATCGGTAATAGGTATAGTAACGACAAGCGAGCCCATAACATCGCCTATCCGGTAGTCTTTTTTAGGGCTGTCGGGATGGTTGTTATGACAGCTCACGCACGCAGCGGAGCTGGCCACGTCGGCCGTTGCGTAACGCAGGACGAACTTGCCGTCATGCTCCATGAACTTATAAAACGGCTCCTTTGAGTTACGCGCAAGGCTACTGAAGGCCTCTTTCTCAAAGCCGTTCTTCAGTCCTTTATCTTTATTTATATTCCATTTGCTGATAAGGTCGTAACGGTAGAGCCCCTTGTTATTGATCGAGTCGGAGACCTCCTGGACAAAGGTCGCCGGCAGCGGCAATCCGCCCCTGGTGCTTGTCCACTGCCTGGAGGGTCTAAAACCGGCAAGTTCTTTTTTAAGTTTAATAATGCCTTCGGTGTATTTGGCGCGGTCCTCAAAGACCTGCATCGTAACGCTCCTGGCAGCAGTCAGAGAGCTGTTCTGAACCTGCTTGGGAATCACCTCGCTGAAGTAGAACTCCCTTGCAAACCTCTGGGCGAGCATCCTTTGCCTGCCGGCCAGATCTATAGCAGTGCTGTTTTTCTTCTGCGCGCTCGCGGCCCAGAAAGTGGCAAAAAGAATTATTGCAAGAAAAAAGACAAAACCTCCCAGAATAATACCAAACTTGAACTTGATACTTTTGTTCATCGTGCAAAACCTCCTTCAAATTGATAAATAAACTACGATAATCAAATATAAGGTAGAAAAACGTTACAACCTGTTGAATATACCGGGCCGGAATATAATTCAACGGGTTTATATATTGTCATATTCGGTTGTCTTGATATGAATATATCGGCCTGGAAAAAGAGAAACTTAAGTTCTTTTTAATTATAAAAAGTAGGTTTAAATATTGTATTAAAGGGAGATTTGAAATGCGGTTATTTTCTGAAGAACTTTAAGAGGTAGTCCATTCCCGAGTAGAGCGTGGCGATGAGGGCGAGCCAGAGAAGCAGGATGCCCAGCGCATGGAAATCAATGCCGAAGAAAGGATAGTGCAGGATAAGCGCAATAAGGGCCGCTATCTGAAAGACGGTCTTTGCCTTGCCAAGCGTACTTGCCGGTATGACGACCTTACTCATAACAGCTACCGTCCTGAGCCCTGTAATGGCTATCTCGCGCGAGACTATAAGGGCGACCATCCAGGCCGGCACCCGCCCCAGCGGTATCAGCATTATCAGGGCCGAGGCGATAAGCAGCTTGTCCGCCAGCGGATCGAGGAACTTGCCGAGGACGGTTATCATATTGGATCTTCTTGCTATATAGCCGTCCAGCCAGTCGGTTACAGAGGCGAGGATAAAGACAAGGGCCGCAATGACGCTAAGCGTCCTGCCGGGATAGAGCAGCAGCACAATAAGCACGGGCGAGGCCGCCAGCCTTATAGCCGAGAGCTTATTAGGAAGGTTCCAGAGGTCTTCTTTTATATTTTCCTGGGTTTCGTTATCTTGCAATGTTCTTTACCGTCTTTAAGTACAGTTCCTTATATTTATTTACCTTCATTACAAAGCGGCGCGTCTCTTTGAACGGGGGTATCCGGTCATTATATCTTCTAACTGCCGTCTCCCCTGCGTTATAGGCGGCTATAGCAAGAAATTCCTTCCCGTTGAACCGCTCCAGCAGTTGACTCAGGAACTTCACCCCGCCCTCTATGTTCTGAGCGGGGTCGTAGCGATCCCTGACCCCCATAAGCCTTGCGGTCTCGGGCATAAGCTGCATAAGGCCGACGGCCCCTGCCTTTGATACGACGTATGGGTCGAAGTCGCTCTCGGTCTTGACGATGGCCCATACAAGTTCGGCCGGGACCTCATACTTGCGGGCGGTATGATGGATCAGTTCATCGTAGGATACAAAGCTCGACCCGGAGCGCCCCCCTCCCCCTCCCTCTGCCATTATCCACTTATACTCCGCAGACCTTGGCACATTTGTATAATGGATAGCCCCCTTATCGTCAACATAAGAGTAGTAATCGGCAAAGGCCGCGGTGGTAAAACACAGAGACAGGACAACAGCGCAGATAACCGTTGAGATTTCGCGCCCTTTGCCTGTTAAACCTTGAAGAGATAAATAACCCATAGTCAAGTCTATATCCATGAAAACCAAAGTACAAGTTTTTTTTAATAAAATACCGCACTGAGTGCCGGATAAAGCAGAACCCCGTCTATTTTATATCGGCTCAAAGCCGACTTGACAAAAGTTTTTTATTGCCTTAACCTGAAAACTCGCGATATCATCGTCTCAAACCCAAAGGAGACAGACCCTGGAGATACGTTCTGATTTTCTTGTAATAGGCTCGGGCATAGCAGGCCTTACCTACGCCCTGGAGGCGGCCCGCCACGGCACGGTAACTATCGTTACCAAGCGCGGGAGCTCGGAGAGCGCCACCTACTACGCGCAGGGCGGGATAGCCTCGGTCTGGAGCAAGGAAGACAGCTTTGACTCCCATATACGGGATACCCTCGCCGCCGGAGCCGGACTATCCGATAAGGACGTGGCGGCCGTTGTAATAAAGAACGGCCCCGAGCGTATACGGGAACTGATAGAGCTTGGCGTGCACTTTACCGAGAGGACTACCGACGGCCACACCGAGTTCGATCTCGGACGCGAAGGCGGGCACTCCAAACGGCGAATTCTGCACTCGCGCGATATTACAGGCAAAGAGATAGAAACGGCCCTTGTAAAGGCCGCAGAGGCCTCGGACAATATTACTATCTTTGAAGAACACATCGCCGTAGACCTCATTACGCACTCAAAGTTCGTTACCGCCCCCTGCGGCAAGGGCAAGCCCCGGAGCAAAGACGCCGTCTGGGGGGCCTATATACTCAACAAAAAGAACTCGGAGATAGACAGTTTTCTGGCCCGCACCACGATACTCGCCACCGGAGGCGCCGGAAAGGCATATCTCTACACCAGCAACCCGGACGTCGCCACCGGCGACGGCATCGCAATGGCCTACCGCTCCGGGGCGGAGATCGCCAACATGGAGTTCATACAGTTCCACCCGACATGCCTTTACCACCCGACGGCCAAGAGCTTTCTTATCAGCGAGGCACTCCGGGGCGAGGGAGCTATGCTGCGCCTTAGAGGCGGCGAGAGGTTCATGGATAAATACCACCCCGGCGCCGAGCTGGCCCCGCGCGACACAGTCGCCCGTGCCATCGACTCCGAACTGAAAAGAACAGGCGACGACTGCGTTTTTCTGGATATAAGCCACAAGGGCGACGACTTTATAAAAGACCGTTTTCCGAATATATACGCAAGGTGTATGAGCTACGGCATAGACATTGCAAAAGAGCCCATACCGGTAGTCCCTGCCGCGCACTACACCTGCGGCGGCGTTAAGAGCGATATAGACGGCAGGTCTACCGTCAAGAGGCTCTACGCCATAGGCGAGTCGGCCTTTACCGGCCTTCACGGCGCAAACAGGCTCGCCTCCAACTCGCTGCTTGAATCCCTTGTTATGGCAAGAAGGGCCGCAGCGTCATCAATAGAAGCCCTGAAGGATGACCGGGCACCTATCCCAGAGATCGCGCCGTGGCGCACAGGGCGTGCCGTACCGAGCGATGAGATGGTCGTCATCAGTCAGAACTGGGATGAGATAAGGATGTTCATGTGGAACTACGTCGGTATCGTTCGCACCGACAAAAGACTGGAGCGCGCCAAGAACAGGATAGAGCTCCTCAAGCGCGAGATAAACGACTATTACTGGGACTTTACGGTTACGCCCGACCTGATAGAGCTTCGCAACATCGCGACCATAGCCGAGCTCATAATAGACTGCGCAAGAGAGAGGAAAGAAAGCCGCGGCCTGCACTACAACCTGGACTACCCGGAGACCAACGACGCTGTCTTTAGGTCTAATACCGTTATAAAGCTGGACAAGACAAGGGACGCCGACTAGCGCGCTATATCAGGTGGGCACGGCGCCGGGGGTCAGGACGAACTTTATCGTAAAGGTAGTCCCCTGGCCGGGGCGGCTCTCGACCTCTACCACACCGTTATGGTCTTGTATTATCCTGTAGCTGATCGTCAGCCCAAGCCCGGCTCCAGTCATCTTCGAGGTATAGAACGGATGGAAGATATTTTTCACGAACTCTTCGCTCATACCCACGCCGTTATCGGTTATCTTAAGGGCCAGGGTGTTTTCATCGAGCAGCGTCGACTCAACCGATACAACGCCGTCGGTCTCTATGGCATCTACCGCGTTATGGATAATATTGAAAATCGCGATCTTGAGGTTCGCAGCGTCGATACTGACCGGCGGCACGTCCGGCATAAGGTTGGTATTTATAGTAATGGATTTACCCTTACCGCCCTCGCCTTCCTCGCCGACGATAAGGGCCTCTGCATCCTCTACCGCCGCGCGAACGACCGCGTTTATATCGCCCGGTCTGAGCGTTGAGGCCAGTATCCCCTTATACTCGTCGATACGCGCCATCATGCGCTCCATCCTCTCTACCGAGCTCATGATTATAGAGGCGTAACGCTTATTAACGTCCTCTTCGGCAGCGTCATAGATGCGCCTTGCCATACCGCCGACGGTCGTAAGCGGGTTGCGTATCTCATGGGCTATCCCGTCGACCATCTCTCCGAGCGCGGCCATCTTCTCGCTCTCCCTGAGCCTTGAATGAAGGGCCCGAACGGCAAGCAGCGCTCTGACGCGCGCCGATATCTCGATGAGGCTATACGGTTTTACAATATAGTCCTCTGCCCCCACCTCAAGTCCCATGAGCTTGTCTTCCAGCTCGCCGCGCGCCGTAAGCATTATCACAGGGATGTAGCGAGTATCTTCGCTGGCCTTCAGACGACGGCACGCCTCGAAGCCGTCGAGCTGCGGCATCATAACGTCGAGCAGGATAAGGTCCGGATGCAGGTTCTCGGCCTTGCTTATCCCCTCCAGCCCGTTAGAGGCGACAAAGGCCTCGTAGCCGTCTGCCTCCATCTTGGCGCTGAGCAACAAGCGGTTACTCTCATTATCATCGACTATCAGGATCCTCGGCTTCATGTAAGATACCGCCCCGCCTCTACTTAAAAGTATTCAGGATACGAACCTGAAAGGGAACCATCCTTGCCTTTTATTATACCCTTTATTCAAAGGTTAATCTATACCTTGACACGCACCGGTTTCTAAAGTAATTTTATAAGATAACATAAATCTCCGTTAAAAAAGGATCCACCCCATGTTTGGAAGACTTTTACTCTTATTTCTGATAATTCCGGTAGTCGAACTCGCGCTGCTAATCAAGATAGGCACAGTTATCGGTACGCTCAACACCATACTGCTTGTTATATTCACCGCCTTTATAGGGGCGTACCTCGTCAAGACCGAAGGCCTTAACGTAATGGAGCGTTTTCAGAGTAACCTTGGCCAGGGGATCTTCCCCGCAGAAGAGATCTTCGACGGCGCTATAATCCTGGTTGCCGGGGCCCTGCTCGTCACCCCCGGGGTCATAACCGACTTCGTCGGCTTCGTCCTTGTCATTCCGCCGAGCAGGGCGGTTATAAAGAAATTTATCAGGAAGTTTGTCGAGAAGAGGTTCGTGACCACTCACATAAACTACCCCCCTGGAAATTTCAAGGATTAAACCCGGCAAATCATATATAAGTTGTCCTTTCCTCTCCTTTTCTGTCCTTTCCTGTCGTGATTTTAGACCAATCAAGTTTTGGTGTCAAGACGATATAAACCCTGGAGGCGAAGCGGCCCGGCCCGGACAGGCACTTACCATCCGGCGCGGTCCACAGCCGCCGCCAAGCTCAGGCGATATGAAATAAAAAAGGGCCGCCCTGTTATTACCGGGCGGCCCTCAGGTATCGATAAAAGCGGATGCTTATCGAAAAGCGGATGCTTCTGAAAAAGCGGATGCTTATTGAAAAGCGGAGGTTTATTTAAAAGCTAAAGCTTATTAAGAAGCGAAAGCTTCTACTTTTGTTTCTTCATCGCCTCTACGAGTATCTTCGCCACCTCCGGTCTGGAGAACTCCGGGGGCGGGGTCTTCCCTGCCCTGAGCATCTCCCTTACCTTTGTCCCTGAGAGCGATATATGGTCGTCAGAGCCGTGCGGACAGGTCTTATAAGAGGCCATAGAGCCGCAGACCTTGCAGAAGAAGGTATAGTCGAAAAATAGCGGTGTAATGCCTATCGCCGCCGGGTCGAACTCCTCGAAGATATAATGGGCGTCGAATGTGCCGTAGTAATCTCCTACCCCGGCGTGGTCCCTGCCGACGATAAAGTGCGTACAGCCGTAGTTCTTCCTGAGAAGTGCGTGAAAGACGGCCTCTCTCGGCCCTGCGTAACGCATGGCCGACGGATTAACCACCAGAACCGTCCTGTCTTTCGGGTAGTAATTTTCCATAAGCGCCTTATAACAATCCATGCGGATTTCAGCAGGGATATCGTCGGACTTCGTCTCACCGACGAGCGGGTGGATCATAAGACCGTCTACGGCCTCCAGTGCGCACTTCTGGAGGTACTCGTGGGCGCGGTGGATGGGGTTACGGGTCTGAAAACCAACTATCCTCTTCCAGCCCTTCTCGTTAAAGAGCACGCGGGTCTGCGCCGGGTCGAGCCTCTGCTCCTTGAAGTTGTCGTGGACAGGTCTCTTAAGGACGCTTATCCTGCCGCCAAGGAGGAACTCACCCATCTCGTATACCTTCTTTACGCCCGGATGCGCGTCTTCCCTCGTGCCGTAGACCTTCTGGGCCTCTTTTTCCTTATCGTGCTTGAATATCTCTTCCAGGTGCAGGACGCCGAGCAGGTTGCCTGCCTTACCTATCAAGCAAACGTCCTGACCGACCGTAAGCGTATCGGCCTTCTTCTTTGTCGTTGATAAAGTTATCGGGATAGTCCAGGGCAGACCGTTCTTCAGGTTCATCGTGTCCATGGTGCTGTGGTAATCGTCCTCGCCCATAAAGCCTTCGAGAGGACTGAAACCGCCAATTGCTATAAGCTCAAGGTCGGAGACCTCTCGGGTGTTAAGGGTTACCTGCTTCAGCCCCTCAACGCTCGCCTGAAGTTCGTCTCTTTCCTTGCCCTCTACTATCCTGTTTATCAGCTTGCCGCCGTGCGCTTCTATATTGCCTGTCATCTGATAAAGCCTCCTTTGTATTATCATTTTCAATTTTTAACATAACCACTAAGTCAATGAGCTAACCGCAGCCAGAACCGTCATCAAAACCAGCACCTGAGGCAGAACCCGAACCACAGCCTGAGCCATCATCAAATCCAGAACCGCTAGCAGAACCTTTAGAGGGTGGAGGGCTAAGCGTAGAAGAATTGCCAGGAATGTGAATGCCGCATTCCTTTTTATCGTCGCCGCCTGTTTGCCACCGCCACCTGCCCGAGCGCGGAGCCTCCCCTGCGACAAGCGGAGTCGAACAAATTACGCAGCCTATACTGTCGTAGCCCTTCTTGAAGAGCTCATTTACCGGCAGGTCGTTATCCTTTATAAAAGAATTGATCTTATCTATATCCCAGTGCGCAAGCGGGGCGAGCTTTAGTATATCCCTGCCGTCCTCGCTGACGATCTCGGCCTTTTTAACGTCTTTCCTGTACCCGGACTGATCTCTTCTAAGCCCGGTTATCCATACGTCCATGGTCGCCAGAGCACGCTGGTTAGGCTCGACCTTACGCACCTTGCAGCAATACTCCTGCTTGGTCTTGTCGGTGAAGAATAGATACTCGCCGAACCTCTCGACCATATCCCTTACCCTCGCCGCGTCCGGGGTAAAGCGTTCGACCTCTACGCCGTACCTCTGCTCGACCTTACCGACCATATCAAGGGTCTCGGGATGCAGCCTTCCGGTATCGATAGTAAAGACGCGGAAGTTATCTGCCACGCGCCCTGCAAGCTCTATGATAACAGAGCCCGATAGCTGAAAGCTCGTCCCGATGGCCGCGCGCTCGCCGAAGTTCTCAAAGGCCCACCGTATCAGGGCCTCTGCGGGCATCTGCTCCAGCTCTTCGATAAGAGCGTTATTCAACTCCGCTACCTTCATAATTTAACAAAGCCCTTCTCCGCCAGATAGGCGATTATAGCGCGCGTTGCCTCCTCTACGCCAAGCTCGGAGGTGTCTATTACCAGCTCGGCATTCTCCGGTTCTTCGTAGGGCGCGGACACGCCGGTAAACTCCTTTATCTCACCCGCGCGCGCCTTCTTATACAACCCCTTTACGTCGCGCTCCTCACAGACCTCGACCGGGCACTTGACATAGACCTCTACGAACTCGCCCTCGCCCAGGAGTGCCCTGGCCTCGTCCCTGTCGGCGCGGTAAGGCGATATAAAGGCCGTAATGGTTATAAGGTTCGCCCCTGTAAAGAGCTTTGCCACCTCGCCGATACGACGGATATTCTCGGTGCGGTCTTCCGGGGAGAAGCCCAGGTTCTTATTAAGGCCGTGCCTGACGTTATCACCGTCCAGGATATAGGCATGATGGTCGTTCTCTATCAGCGCGTGCTCAAGCTCTACGGCTATCGTGGACTTACCCGAGCCGGAGAGCCCGGTAAGCCAGACCGTAACCCCGCGCTGCCCCGTCTTTTCCCTTCTATCCTCTTTGGATATCTTTCCTTTGTGCCACGTTATATTGGTACTCTTTGTCTGCGTCATATCTACTCCGTCCAACCTGTATTTTCAATCGTTACCGCTATCTTTCTCCGCCTCGAAGATCACTACCTCGCACCTTGCCTGCTGCTCCAGCTCGGCGCACATCGAGCGTGAGAAGTACTTCAGGAAGCCCGAGACCCTGGAGGTCTTACGGCGAACAACAACGGCGACCGAGACCTCGCGTTTTTCCATAACTTTCAGGGTCTCTTCAACGAAGTCCCCGTGAGCCGTTACAGCATCGAAGTCAACCCCCTGCTCCATGGCCTTGACCTGCACCCTGCCTATCTCCTCGTAGCCGCGCTGGCGATACTCCTTCATCACGGCCTCGGTCAGCTCTGTGGAGGGCTTATCCCCTATAAAACCGATATCTGTGAACCTGTCAAAGACCTCGCCGGTAAGCTCGCTGTCGATTATATAGAGGGCGATAAGGCCCGTGCCGTCCCTGCGGGCCTTATCAACGGCGAAGTCAACTGCCTTCTCCGAGGTCCGCGACGTCGATAGTATAAGTAAAATCTTGTTCATGGTTTATCCCACAGCCTTAGCCCTGAATACCGACCAGGGGCCAGTAAAAACGAGCGACGAGGTTAAATACGATCCAGGCGCAGAGGCTCATAATTATACCTATCTTTGCCATATCGCGTACTGATATATAGTTGGACGCAACAACTATCGCATTGGCCGGCGTCGAGAGCGGCAGGCAGAAGGCAAGGCCTGCGGGCACTGCTATCGCGTAGGCGACGACCGTCGGGTTCATGCCGAAGCTGCTGGTAAGCCCCACAGCGACAGGCAATAAGATAGCTATGACCGCTGCGTTGCTTATACCGACCGTAAAGAGCAGGGTCAGGAAAGAAAAGAATGCCACGGCAGCCCACGGGCTCGATATCCACCCGCCTATGGCGCGGTCCGCCAGCCAGTAGGCCGCGCCGCTCTGCTCAAGGGCCGTACCGAGGATTATCGCCCCCCCGTACATAAGGATGATGCCCCAGTTGACATACTCCTCGATGTCCTTCCACCTGACGAGCTTTAAGATAAAGAGCACCACGACCGAGAAGAGCGCGATAGTGGCAAGCCCCTGCGAATGACCCCAGATGATCCAGGCAAAGACCGTCAGCACAAGTACCGTACCGACGGCATACTCGTTAACGGTCATCTTCCCCATCGCGTGGATGCGCTTTTCCAGCACGGCATGGGCCTTTGCCACACTCGTTATCTCGCACTTAAAAGAACGGGTAAGTACGACGTAACCTATAGCCAGCATTATAACCGCGATAGGCATAACAGCGACGCTGTACTCGAAAAACCCTATCGTCGCTCCTGTCGTCTCCTTCAAGATACCGACGGCCAGAGGCACTCGCGCCCCGCCGAGGAAGGTCGCTATGCCGCCTATTATGCAGCCCCACGCAAGCGAGAGGAAGAGCAGCTTTCCGTAACCGGATTTACCCGGGCGAAGTTCCAGTCCCTTTGCTATCTCAAAGACTATAGGAAAGAGCATGGCAGCAACGGCGTGCTCCGACATAAAGCACGAGAGTACGGCTGAAAGCAGGTAGATACGCAGCAGCAATCCTTTCGGAGAGTTGCCGTTTCGCTCCATAATGGCAAGCGCTATCCTGTTGGACAGGCCCGAGTGCATTACCGCGCCCGCCAGAATAAAGGCGCCGAGTATAAAGAAGACGGCCTCGTTGCCGAAGAGGCCGTAGACAACCTCCCTTGGCATAACGCCAAGGAGCGGCACCAGGACTATAGCAAAGATACTCGTTACCGCAAGAGGGATTACATTTGATACCCAGAAGACGAGGCAGAGGAGAAATATCGCGATAGCGTTCTTGCCCTCGGGCGTGAGCCCTTCTGGCAAAGGCATCCAGACGACGTATAAGAAGGCCGCAAAGATGGCGAGAAAAAAGAACGTCCTCAGCCCCTTAAGGCCGAGAAGCACCCATATCGGCCTTCTGTCTATCTTTACACCCATCGGGATCTCTCTCTTTTAATTCTTAGAGGAGTCCACCAGGCCCTTCGTATCCCTGACCCTGAGTTTCCTCCTTAGTGTCGACAGGCCCCATGCCGTCCTGGCCCCGAGCTTTGTCTTATAGAACTGCTCATAAAGGGACGTCAGCCCCCTGCTCTCTTCCCCGACAAGGGCACGGCCCTCGCTCGGCGTGGTGACGACGCTTATATCGCGCACCCAGAGCATATTGATCTCATTTTCCTTAACAGCCTTATAAAGGTGACGATAGACCGGTATTATTATCTCGGCCGTAAGGGGCTCAATCCTTAGCGCGCGCCCGGGCCTCGGCCTGTAAATAGGGAGGATAGGCACTACCCCCATGCCGGTCAGCATATCTATCCCCTGACGGGTCGAGCCCGGAGGCTCCAGCCCGACGATCAGATGCGAGGCGACCGTGCCGTTGGGGAAGATCGTCGCCGCGTACTTCAGGGCCTCGATATACCTGTCTCTGCCAATGGTCCTTGCAAGCCCCGGGCATATCGTCTCGAAGAGCTCTTTATCGTAGAGCTCCAGGTTATAGAGCACCGAGTCGGCTCCCATACCGTAGGTCTCGTCTATCCACTTATTACCCTTCGGAGGCAGGGCCTCGACAGCGACCAAACACCGGAAGTGCTTCTTCAGGGCCTTGATATAAGGCGCGAGGAACTCTATCCCTCCGTCGTCACAGTCGCTATAGCCTATAGAGAGGTATATAATGTCCGATGCGCCCTCGTTCAGTATAGCCTCGGCGGTCTCCAGCACCTCGTCTACCGTATAGACGACAGAGTCCGCATCTACCTTATCAAAGCCTCCGGCGCAGTAGCGGCACTCTGCATTTTTATTAAAGAGCTCGCAGACCGGCTTCGGCGTTATCACGGCGTAGCTTCCGTGCAGCGTCGCTATATCAGAGAAGGGCTTACCTCCGGTCGTAGTCCTGGAGTAAAAATCCGGCGGCGCAACGACCTTGACCGGCACCCCCCTGCCGTCCTTCGGTGCGGCTATGACGTAGTGCTTACCGCTACTGTGCAAGAGGTAAGGCGAGGCCTTTGTGAACTCGTCGCCGCAGGGGACGTTTACCAGCCGCTCTTTTGGCAGTATGATATCCACGCCCTTGCCGGCGCGTCCCTTAAAGAGCCTGTGCCCCTCAAGAGCGCTGTCCAGACGTATGCCCCTGAGCATCAGATCGATCTTCAGAGCGCCGGGGTTATCGATATATACCTTATCTGCCATATTTAAAAGACCTTTTAATTTTATACCTAAAAGCGCAGCTCGCAGACCGCTTCCTCATAGGCCGTAAGCTCCTTGATAGTAGCCGTCGGGCTACAGAGAGCGCACTCAGGGTCTTTCATCACCCTGACCTTCCTGAAGCTCATCTTCAGCGAATCAAAGAGCATGAGATAACCGGCCAGGCTATCGCCGATACCGAGTATTTCCTTTATCGCCTCTACGGCCTGCAATACTCCTATTACACCGGCGAGCGCGCCGAGCACCCCGGCCTCTCCGCAGCTCGGAACCATCCCCTTTGGCGGAGGCTCCGGGTATAAACACCTGTAGCAGGGCAGCCCCTCGTTGCCCTTAAATGTCGCTACCTGGCCTTCAAACCTGAACATACTCCCGGATATAAGCGGCTTATTCTCAAAGTACGCAGCGTCGTTCATAAGGAAGCGCGTAGGAAAATTATCACTGCCGTCCAGCACAATGTCGTAGTCACGCAAGACCTCACGGATATTATCAACGGTCAGACGCTCGTTAATGGCATTGACCTTTACGTCCGGGTTCATCTCGTTGATGGTCTGCCGGGCCGACTCGACCTTTGGCTGACCTATCCTTGAGTTGTTATGGATGATCTGACGCTGAAGGTTGCTGAGATCAACGACGTCGGCATCGGCCACACCGATAGTACCGACCCCTGCCGCGGCCAGATACATAAGCGCAGGAGAACCCAGCCCGCCTGCCCCTAGTATAAATACCTTAGCGCCAAGTAGCTTTTCCTGCCCCTTACCCCCGACCTCGGGCAGGATTATATGCCTTGAATACCGCTCTATCTGCTCTTCTGAAAAGTCCATTTAAAATGTTTTCCTTTTATGTTTTTTTACTTCGGTCTTCTGTTGATAATTATTTTGCCACACTACGCTGACCCATTTAAAAGAAAAGACGGAATTGCTTAGGCCGTCGGCCTCGCAATGACAAAAACTCGTATTTTTATCATCAAAAAACTATTATTTTCTGATCAGCACTACCTCTAACACTTCACACCTTGCCTTCAGGAAGGACCCAACAACGTATAGTCATTGCGAGGAGCTTTAAAGCGACGAAGCAATCTCGTCTTCTGCAAAGGGCAAATTCATTACGATACCCCCCTCTGCTTATCAATAAAGACTCCTAACCTTAACGGATCACTCGCCTATCTTTAGCTCTTCTTCCCCGAAGGGCGCGTCCATATCGGTAAATGTCCAGCACTGCGCCCAGGTTTTTTTACCGCCCTCTACGGCTACGATCACATACGAATAGTCCGGCCAGCCCCTGTCACGGTCGAACTGCGAAGGGCGAGACGGATGATCCGGATGCGAGTGATAAAAACCCAGAACATCGAGCTTGCGCGAGGCAACGTCCTTCTCTATCCTCAAAAGCTCGGCAGGGTCTACCTCGTAACGGTCATTGGCACGCTCTGTATTAAGGTTTGTAAGGGCATGCACCTCGGTTACGGCCTTTACCTCGCCACTGCCAAAGACGCCTGCGAGCACCCCGCAGCATTCATGCGGATAGGCCGCCTTTGAATGTTCAACTATTTTATTATATAAAATGCTGGAAACCTTTATCATAATTAAAAAAATAGGGCCTTCCATTGAACCGGACAAACCCCATAACTCCCCCCATAATTAATAAGTAAAAGTAAATACGGTTAGTCGTCCCAGAGCCTGGTCGAGAGATATTTATCCCCTCCGTCCGGGAATATCACTACGATAAGGCCTTCTTCAAGGGTCTTCGCAAGCTCCATCGCGGCCCACATGGCAGCCCCCGAGGATTGCCCTACCATCAGGCCCTCTTCCCGGGCCAGCCTCTTTACAAGCTCATAAGATGCCTCGGTCGGCGCCGGGATCTTCCTGTCGTACTCTTCCTCATGGTAGATCCCCGGAACGATAGACGAGGCCATATGCTTCAGCCCCTCAAGGCCGTGAAACGGGTTATCAGGCTCTACCGCGATGGTCTGGATATCCTTGTTGTACTCCTTAAGCCTTCTGCTCGTACCCATTATCGTACCGCCGGTGCCGATGGTTGCCAGAAAGTGCGTTATACGCCCCTCTGTCTGCTCGTATATTTCAACGCCGGTTGTATCGTAGTGGGCATCAGAGTTCGACGGGTTGTTGTACTGGTCGAGCTTACAGTACTTATCCGGGTTATCTACGTAGAGCTTCCATGAAAGCCTGATCGCCCCGTCCGAGCCCTCAAGAGGGTCCGAGAATATAACGGTCGCTCCAAAGGCGTTTAAGGTCTTCTTGCGCTCTTCGCTAACGTTCTCCGGAACGACAAGATCAACCCGGTACCCCTTATAAGAACCTATCCAGGCGTACGCAATACCGGTATTACCGGAGCTTGAGTCGAGGATTATCTTGTCCTTTGTAAGCCGGCCCGCCTCCTCCGCGTCCTCTATCATGCGAAGCGCGGGCCTGTCCTTTACAGAGCCGCCCGGATTAAAGCTCTCAAGCTTTGCGTATATCTCAACGCCCGGCGACAGGTCCCGGGTTATCTTATTTATCTTTAAAAGCGGGGTATTACCTACCAGATCCAGGACCGAAGAGGTACTGGGCCTTACTCCCCCCTTTAATTTCATCTTCATAGCAGAAAATGCCTCTTATAAACCGTCATCTACATAACGTATCCATGCGTCTTAATGCGGCAACACGACCGGACGGTAACAAAAAACCGGCTGGCCATGGTGCGCAAGCCTTTACCGGTTCAGTCCTTCCAAAAAAAGACACTAAGAGACCTAATACCCTAGTAGTATTGTCAAGTTTATAATACATTACTAATTTTGTCAAGAACTTTGACGCACCTGTCCCGTGGTGGTAAGGCATTGTTATTACTCGATAACATCCAGCTCTATAGGCTCGACCTTGACCCCTTTGGAGGTAAGATACTCTATTGCCTTATCTATAGCCCCGGGGGTGCCGTCGAGCTCGACGGCGACGAGCCCGATAGTATCGGAGATAGTCGCCTGGCGGATATTGGTCGCCACCTGAAAGTCCTTACCTATATTATAGATAAGCGGCTCCTTGATAAGCTCTTTTGGGTAGGTCATGTAGATACGCTTTTTCAACGTATTGCTCCTGTAACTAAATTATTTAATAAAATGGCAGTAAAAATTGCCTGCCCACACTACCTACGACATATAACCGTAAAATCCGTTACCTTCCGCCTGATCCGAGGCCCGTACATTTCAGCGCACTTTCCGTTAAAGAAAAGACAGATGCTGAAATAAATTCAGCATGACAAATCAGGGTGCTGCGCACGGCTAAATTCATTAATACGACTTCCGGCTTCGCGTGGCACCGGACTTCCTATTGGACTTTGTGCCCCACCGCATGGTGGCTGCGCACGGCTAAATTCATTAACAAAGTTCTGTCTTTGTCCCGAAGGGACTATGCCTCCGGTGCAACCGGTGCCCCACCGCAGGGGTACTGCGTACGGCATATTCATCAATATGACTTTATGCTTCGCGTAGCATCCGACTTCCTGTTGGACTTTGTGCCGCCCAGCATGGGTGCTGCGCACGGCTAAATTCATCAATATGACTTTATGCTTCGCGTAGCACCTGACTTCCTGTTGGACTTTGCCCCACCGCAGGTGGTTACCCGCCGGCTATGGCAGGCACTATCGAGAGCTCGTCGCCATCTTTAAGGGCTGTATCAAGGTTTTCCTTAAAGCGGACATCCTCGTCATTTACGTAGAGGTTGACGAACTTCCTGAGCTTTCCGTCCTCTTCGCAGATACGCTCCTTAATACCCGGATGCGCCGCCTCCAGAGCCGCCAGTACCTCTGAGACGTTACTACCCTCTATCGTTACCTCGTCGCTGCCGCCTGTGATCTTACGTAGCGGTGTTGGTATCCTTACTTTTACAGCCATATTCTCTTACCTCCAACCACCTTTGGTGGATCTATAAATTCTATTTCAGTAGCCATAAAGACCGCCTGCCCGTTCATTAGAGCCTGACTCGCAGGGCTCAGCTCTTCTCTACCTTGAGCCTGAAGTGGCCGTCTTCTTTCTTGACCTCAACGATCTTGTGCCCCTCGTCCTTAATGCTCTTCGGGACGTTCTGGATGGGCTCACCGCTATCGAGGACTATCTCCAGCACCTCGCCTGCATCGAGCGCCTCCAGTTTAAGCTTTGCCTTTACGAAGTTCATCGGGCACATAACGCCGCGCAGGTCTATACTCTCTTTTGCCTCTATATCATCACTCATGACGGATCATACTCCATTGGTTTTTTAGGCGTAAGCGCGAACTCTCCGAATACCGGCTCCATAAAGTCTATATAGTTCTGTACTCCCAGACGCCTCAGTACCGTTGCGATACGCTCGCCGCGCTCTCCGTTCGTTGTATACCACTCTATCGTCTTCTCTATCGCCTCCGGCACCTTCGCGTCCGGCAGGAACCTTGCCACCTCAAAGCCGTTCTTCGGGCGGCGGCCGTGCTTACCGCCGACCCTTACTATCTGCCCCTGACGCTTTGCCTTCCACGCCTCGGTCGGGCACGCCCTTATGCAGTCGCCGCAGTATATGCAGTTGGCCTCGGTAAAGATCGGCTTACCGGTCTCGGGGTCCGCTATGATAGCGTCTTCCTTACAGGCCTCGGCGCATATCGTACACCCTGTACAGAGGTCTTCTACCCACTCCGGATCTACCACGCCCTGAAAACCCATATCCATCTCGTTTGTTCTGGCGCAGTCTATCGGACAGCCGGAGAACGAGGTCTTGAACTTATGCGGGGTCGGTGTGCCAAAGTACTTCTCATCGACCATCTTCGCCAGCCCCTGCGTATCAGAGAGGCCGTTCGGATTATACTCGCAGCCGCCGCAGGCCGTCGGCACCCTGACGCGCGGGCCGCAGGAGGCGACCTTAAGCCCCAGCGCCTCTATCTCCTTTACTATCTCGCTAAAGTCGTTATAGTCAACGTAGAGTATCTCCAGCGACTGCCTGAAGCTGAAGTGAACAACCCCTTCCCTGCTGTACTTCTGGGCGATCTTGCTGACCTCTACGAGCTTCTCCGAGTCCATCCGCCCGCCCGGGCAGCGAAGCCTTACGGTAAAGAGGTCTTTCTGCTTCTGCTTGATAAAGCCGCCCGTCTTCAGGTCGTTAAAGTTTATAGTCTTCTTCGGTGCGTCGCCGCCGGTTATATCGACGTCGACCCTCTTGGTCTTATCCTCGACAAATCTATCTACCATTGAGTAAACACTCCTAAAATTAATCTCTGCGAAGACCGGCGCGCCGGTCGGATATCTATTCACAGGAAAAGGACAGGACGCAGCAAATAAAACCTTCTTATCTGCCGCTGCCGTCAATTAATTACTTTAACAAAAAAAACATCCTGATGCAAAGCCCTTTAGTCTTTAGCCGTAAACTCGGTCCCGCTCTCTTTTACGAGCGTATCAAAGTCCCCGAGGCTGGCATTGATGACCGGAGGATCGGTAAGGCTGCCCTTCAGGGCCTCCTGAGTCTTAAGGCCGTTGCCTGTTATGGATATTACGATAGATTCATCCCTCGGTATCCTTCCCGACTCGATAAGCTTTATCGTCGCGCCGAGCGTTACCCCGCCCGCGGTCTCGGCAAAGACGCCTTCTGTCTCGGCCAGAAGCTTGATGGCGGCGACTATCTCGGGGTCTGTCGCGTCTTCACCCCAGCCGCCGGTATCGCGCATAACGCGGGCCGAGTAAAACCCGTCTGCCGGGTTGCCTATGGCCAGGCTCTTTGC
>UOEA01000093.1_pt1 | contig 23619 bp, 21 predicted proteins | sample 1988571 | NCBI WGS metagenome assembly UOEA01 (sample SAMEA4712194, study PRJEB27164) | hydrothermal vent metagenome | biome: marine basaltic hydrothermal vent biome; feature: marine hydrothermal vent; material: mineral | place: Pacific Ocean | collected 2011-06-14/2011-07-23 | depth 1689 m | reverse complement strand
GACGGCGATGTGCCTGCCATCGTTCCCGAACCCTCGACTTACTTACTTTTGGGTTCGGGTATAGCAGGACTTATTTTATGGAAAAGGAATAGAAAGCTCACTGCGTAAGAGCAAAGTTCATTAATAGGGTTTGATACCGTGCGTAGTAAGTGATCATATTGATGAATATGCTGTACGCAGTACCTGCGTAAGAGCAAAGTTCATTAATAGGGTTTGATACCGTGCGTAGTAAGTGATCATATTGATGAATATGCTGTACGCAGTACCTGCGTAAGGGTTAATGCCCCTTCGGGCGGTAGAAGTAAAAAGTAAGAAGGTAATAATATTCCAAGCCCACCGGTCTGATAGGCCGGTGGGCTTTTGCTTGTCTAGCAAGTACGAGATTGCTTCGTCGGTGAATATCTCCTCGCAATGACAGGTTGGTGGGTGCGGCCCACCCTACAAGGCTCCCCCTCTCCTCAGTCCTCTCCCACCAGGGGAGAGGACGAATTGATTGAGGCGGCAAAGCCGCTATGCTCTCCGCAGGAGTCATGCTGAACTTGTTTCAGCATCTGTTTTTATGCGGTTATTTCTACCGGTATAAAATGCAACCCTGAAGGGTTGCCCTACGAAAGATAAAGAATCAATTAGAACGTAGGGCAGGGCTTTAGCCTTGCTGTATTTATTCCTGTTTTGTTGGTTTTACCTCCCCCTTTTTCAAAGGGGGAATTTAAAGGGAGATTTGTATTTTTGATCTTGGGGAAGGGTGAAAGATATTTCAAAGGCGAGAGCGCTTCGTCATTTTAATTAAAATTCTTCGCAACGGCAAGCCTTAATTACTTTCTTGCAGTTTTTCTATCTCTTCCATTAGTGCTTCCATTTTTTGGTAATTCTCGTCAATCTCGGTCTGCATCAGGCCCGCTTCGCTGTAGAGCTTTGCAAGCTCGTTATGGTTTGCTCCGGTGCCGCTTGCGGCCTCGGTCTCTTTACTCTTTTTTTCAAGGGCAGCTTCAATGCCTCTGGTCCGCTCTTCCAGCTTGTCGCAGTCGCGCCTGAGGGCCTTGAGTTTACGCTCTATCTTCTTTGATTTGTTTACTGGCGCTGCTTTTTTCTTATCTTCATGCTTGACCTTTTCCGGTTTTTTAAGCGAGGCCTCTTCATCCCAGCCGATCTTCTCTAGGAATTCGTCGTAAGTACCGAGGAATATCTCTGCTCCGCCGGCTCTAAAGATGATCAGTTTATTGGCAACGGCCCGAAGCATCTCTTCGTTATGTGTTACGAGCACGACGCCGCCCTCGAATTTATCTATCTCATCTATTACGACCTCGATTGATTCCATATCAAGGTGGTTTGAGGGCTCGTCCAGCAAGAGGATATTTGTCGGATGGGCGATTATCTTACCGAAGAGGACTCGGCTTTGCTCGCCGCCGGATAGGACCGAGATCTTCTTATCGGCGATAGCACCTGAGAACATCATAGCTCCGCAGATGGCGCGGCTGCGTGATATCGGCAGCTCTGGATTAGCAAGTGCTATCTCTTCTGCGATTGTTTTATTCGGGTCGAGCTCCTTGCGGTTGGTCTGCTGATAATAACCGGTCTCTACCTCCGGGGCGTGCTTGATCGAGCCAGAGCTAGCCTCTGCTTTACCGGCAAGAACATTTAAGAGCGTTGTCTTGCCCTTGCCGTTCTTGCCAATGACGGCTAACCTGTCGGTTGGCTTAATGTTAAATGAAAGGTCCGAGAAGAGGTTGTCCGCTTCTTTGCCTGTATAAGAAAAAGCCAGCCCTTTGACCTCCATATAGGTCTTTGCCGGGATCTTTTTAAAGTTAAATTTAAAGCCAGGACGATGCTCCATCTTTAGGCTTGATAAGACCTTTATTCTGTCTATCTGCTTTTGTTTTGACTTGGCCTGCGTGGCCTTTGAGGCCTTAGCGCCAAAGCGGTCTACAAAGCTCTTGAGGTCTTTTATCTGCTTTTCCTGATTAATGCGCGTCTTCTCGTGTATTTCGGCATCTTGCTCTAGCTGGGTATAATATTTATCGGTCTGGCCCTTTATCTTTTTAAGCCCCTTGTGATGCAGCCCCATCGTATGGGTCGTTACCGTATCCATAAAGTCGCGGTCATGGGTGATGATGATCGCCTCGCCGCGAAATGACCTTAAAAACTTACGTAGCCACCGAAGACTCAGGATATCCAGATAGTTCGTTGGCTCGTCCAGCAGCAAGAGATTCGGCTCTTGCAGCAATGTCTTGGTAAGGTTTATGCGTAGCTGAAAGCCGCCGGAAAAATCCTGTGGCGATTTATCCATATCGGCCTCGGTAAAGCCCAGACCAAAGAGAATCTTCTCTGCCTTGTAGAAGTCGTACTGCTCTTCCTCCGAGAGGACCTGACAGCACTCTTCAAGGACCGTTGGCTTGGTAAAGTGGATGTGCTGGTCCAAATATCCAGTGCGATAGCCCTTTGGCAGCTCAAAACTACCGCTGGTTAATGCCTCTTGACCGAGGATTATCTTAAGCAGCGTTGATTTACCCGAGCCGTTACGACCGACCAGTCCTATCACCTCGCCTTTACTGATGGAGAAGGAAATATTCTCAAAGAGAGTATTGTTGCCGTATGACTTAGTTATTCCATATACCTGTAACATAGCTGGATAGATTAACATAAATACAGGTGAAATTCTATTTTTTCTCCCTGAATCTTAAAAAATAATGTATACTTCCTATAAGCTGTGTCTGTTTTTGGTTATGAGCGAAGAAAGTTCTTTGATTCTATGATCTTACTGTTCATTTAAACTTTAAAGATGAGAATGATCAGCCTATGAATGACGAGGATAAGTCTAAAGAAGAGCTCTTAAAAGAGCTTGCCGAGCTTCGCCAGAGCCTCCCCGGTTTCGAGGAGAGCTATGAGAGGCATAAGCAGGACGAGCTCGACGTAATAGAGGCAAACAAGCAGTCTACCTTTCAGGCCCAGCGGGTCCCGCTTGGTCTTATCAAATGGACAACCGATTTCAAGGTCGCCCTGTGGAGCGATATGGCCGAGCATATCTTCGGCTTTACCCGCGCCGAGGCAGAGGGCAAGAGCGGCTTTGACCTTATTATCCCCGAGTCGAATAAAGAACTGGCGGTAGAGCTCTGGCAGCAGCTGCTGACGCGCGAAGGCGGGCACAGGACCATTAGCGTTAATACCGCAAAGGACGGTACAAGGCTTCTCTGCGAGTGGCATAATACCCCGCACGTTGCTGACGACGGTTCTGTCGTCGGTGTCTCCTCTCTTGTGCAGGATATCTCCGGGCGTAAGCAGGCCGAGGGCGAGCTGAAAGAATATATAGACGAGCTGGTCTTGCTGGTAAAAGACCGCTCGATAGAACTTATGCGCGAGGTTGAGCGTCATCGTCAGGCCGAAGACGAGCTGCAGCTCTTCAGGGCCGCGCTCGATAGCTCTGCCGATAATATCTTTCTTACCGACAGGGCGACGATGCATTTTGTCGATGTGAATGACGCGGCCTGTAAGGACCTTGGCTTTACGCGTGAAGAATTTCTGCAGATGGGCCCCCATGATATAAAACCCGACTACACCCTGCATACGATGGTCAGGGAATTTGACGAGGTGCTTCGCAGTGACGGCGAGGTAGGCGTTATAGAGACTATCCATTTGAGGAAAGACGGGACGCAGTTTCCGGTAGAGCTCCTGCTGCACTCGATAATGAGCGGAGGTCGCGATATAATCGTCGCCGTTGCCCGTGATATAACAGAACGTAAGGTCTTTGAAGATAGGCTTAAACGTCTCTCTACCACCGACGAGCTAACGCAGGCCCTTAACCGCAGGAAGTACCTGGAGATAATGGACCGGGAGGTCGAGCGGGTAAAGAGGCACGCCACTCCGCTCTCTCTATTGATCTTTGATATCGACCACTTTAAGGCCGTCAACGATACGTACGGCCACGACGTCGGTGACGAGGTCCTTAAGGCCGTCGCAGAACTCGTCCGCGATAACGTCAGAAAGGTCGACTACTTCGTTCGGTGGGGCGGCGAAGAGTTCGTTATTATAACCCCTGATACCGAGCTCTTTAAGGCTGTCATCTTTGCCGATAAGCTCCGGGCGCGTATGGAAGAACACGACTTTAAGACCGTCGGTACTATTACCATAAGTATCGGCGTCTCTACTTATGAAAAAGACGATACCCAGGAAACCCTGATGAAACGTGCCGACGAGGCCCTTTATCAGGCGAAACAGACAGGGCGCAATAAAGTCGTCTCTACCGAAGACCTTAACGTCGATAACGTCCCGCAGGCGTAGATGTTCGCACTCATAAATCCACCTGCGGTGGGGCAAAGCGGCTACGCCGCAAAAATAAAAAATTAAATCCCCCTCTCTCCCCCTTTGAAGAGGGGGAGGTTCACTGCGTGAGAGCATAGGCAAGGCTGTGCCTCGCCGTATTCTTGTAGAGTTTGGCGCATGAGAACTAAACAACCAATTTGTCATGCTGAATTCATTTCAGCATCTGTTTTTGTAGGGTGGGCTGTGCCCACCTCTTGTTTTTAGAAAATACAGACCCTGAAAGCGATAACCAGTCTTAGACTGCAAGTTCAGGGTGACAAGTATTGTAGTTGTTTTGATCTTTCGGTGCGTTCTCACCCCGAAAGAAATGCTTGCAAGTCTTGTAGGTTGGGTAGAGCGAAGGGCTGAAAGCCAGTAGCGAAACCCAACGGTTTTCAAAGTCTCGCTTGACTACCAAAACCCCCCTATAGTACAGTTACTGCGTTACTTCGCGGGCGTAGTTTAATGGTAGAACGAAAGCTTCCCAAGCTTTAGACGAGGGTTCGATTCCCTTCGCCCGCTCCACTCACTGCGTGAGGGCAAAGTCCATTAATAGGGTTTGATACTGTGCGTGGTAATAGATCATATTGACGCATTTAGCCGTACGCAGTACCTGCGGTGGGGGCACCGGTTGCACCGGAGGCATAGCCCCCTTAGCCCCTTTTACAAAGGGGGCTGTAGTAATCACTTTGTCATGCTGAATTTATTTCAGCATTTGTTCTTGTAGGGTGGGCTGTGCCCACCTCTTATTTTTGAAGAAAAACAGACCTTGCAAGCAATAACCAGTCTTAGGCTGCAAGTCCTGTAGATTGGGTAGAGCGCATGAGCAGTGTTCCGTAGCTAAACCCAACGGTTTTAATAGTATTGGCTTCGGTGCGGGGACGCGCCGAAGCATCAAGGTGAGGTTTTAGATGAAGGCTTGGCTGGTAACTTGGGATTTGACTCCCCCATACAAAGAGATTACGGACCCACTCATTGCTATTTTAAGCTCAAGGAAGTCTTCCAGTACAATAGCTGACTTTGTTGGACGACACTATATGCTGTCAACGTGTACTGCTGAAGAAGTTGCATACTACGCAAATAGGCCAAAAAAATACCTATATAAACCTAAAACACCAGAAGTCATAAATGGAGTTCCTCATGGTGACAGGGTCATGTGTGGCGATAACCCATTTATATACGCTCGTGTAGTTACAGCACTCAAAATAGAGCATGGCTCTGAAACTGAACTCGAAAAAATAACTTGGCGAGAACCGCGTAGATTGCGCTGGAAGGACAAAAGGCGTGGACTGACTGAAGTAGCGAATGACGGTGCTTGGGAGGAGCTATTGAGAAAACCTGAACCATTGTTTAAGTCGGTCTCTATACATAAAATAGGCTAGCTTTGTAGGTTGGGTAGAGCGCAGGAGCAAAGCCCGTAGCGAAACCCAACGGTTTTTCAAAGTCCCGCTTGACTCCCAAAACCCCTATATAGTAAAGTTGTCCCGTTACCTGGCGGGCGTAGTTTAATGGTAGAACGAAAGCTTCCCAAGCTTTAGACGAGGGTTCGATTCCCTTCGCCCGCTCCACCACTTGCAGTGGGCAAAGTTTATTAAGTGGCTCCGTGCCGTGCGTAGCAGGAAATTATATTAATGAATTTGCTGTACGCAGTACCCGTGCGGCGAGCACCTGCGGCCCCATGCGGGGCGGCAAAGTTTAATAGAAAGTTCCGTGCCGTGTTATAGTAATCTTGTCATTGCGAGCGAAGAAGCAAAGCTTCGTAGCGAAGCAATCTCGTCTTATCTATTTTTTAGTTGAGTCTTTGTTTTAAGAGTTTTTGAGATTGCTTCGTCGCCTTGCTCCTCGCAATGACAACCTATGGGGTAAACCTCTATAAATCTATCCCTCGTTATGAAAGGGGGATGTTAAAGCAATGGAGCAGACTATGAAAACCTACCGCAAAGAGCTCTGGTTCAACGTCCCCGAGAGGATGGGTTTTGTAAATATTAATGCCGAGGTCGAGGAGTGTCTCGTCGACTCGGGCATTACCGAGGGCATAGTCCTCGTAAATGCCATGCACATTACGGCCTCTGTCTTTATTAATGATAACGAGAGCGGTCTTCACGAGGACTATAAAAAGTGGCTGGAGGGGCTTGCTCCGAACGAGCCGCATTCGCATTACAAACACAACCGTACCGGTGAGGATAACGGCGACGCGCATCTTAAGCGTCAGGTCATGGGTAGGGAAGTAGTCGTAGCTATAACCGAAGGCCGCCTTGATTTTGGCCCGTGGGAGCAGATATTCTACGGTGAGTTCGACGGCAGGCGCAGAAAGCGTGTCCTTGTAAAGATAATAGGCGAGTGATGAATTGCTGTTTGATCGTTCGGTGCGCTCTTGCCGCATAGCAATATCTACCTACCTATTTATCTACATGATTTAACTGCACCGTAGGTGGTACTGCGTACAGCATATTCATTAATAAGATTTCTGGCTTCGCGTGGCTAGAAGCTATATATTATTGGTCTTTGCACCGTAGGTGCTTTAGCCCTCACGCAGTGAGCCCACCGAAGGTGGTGCTCGCCGCACGGCAAAACCTGGCAACAGATTTGGTTTTTGCCCCGAAGGGGCTATGCCTCCGGTGCAACCGGTGAGCCCACCGCAGGTAGTGCTCGCCGCACGGCAAAGTGTGTTAATATGATTCCTTACTACGTACAATATCTAACCTTATTAATGGACTTCGTCCCACCGCAGGTGGTAGGAGAGTGACTTTGTGGCTTCAATAATAACGCTTACAACTGACTTTGGACGGAGAGACCCGTGGGTGGGGGCGGTCAAGGGGGTTATCCTCTCGATCAACCCTGAAGCGACGATAGTAGATATCTCGCACGGCATATCGCCGCAGAAGATTATAGAAGGCTCTTTCGTACTATCGCGCGCCTATCCTTATTATCCCGAAGGTACTATTCACGTAGCAGTCGTAGACCCGGGTGTCGGCACGGAACGCCGCCCTGTCTTGATAGAGACCGAGCGTTATTTCTTTATCGGCCCTGATAACGGCCTCTTTACGAGGGTCATAAGCAGTGAAAAGATAAAGCAGGTAATAGAGCTGGATAATAGTGATTATTTCCTGAAGGATGTTAGCGCTACTTTTCATGCGCGCGATGTCTTCGCTCCGGTGGCGGCGCACCTTAGTTGCGGGGTAAAGCCCTCTGAGCTAGGCACTGTAATGGAAGAGCCTCTATTGATAGACCTGCCAAAGGCCGAGATCTCTCCCGATATAATACGGGGAGAGGTACTATATATCGATTCCTTCGGCAACCTTATTACCAATATAAAAGAGACTGATATTTCTGAAATGCTCGGGCGCGGTGATATTGATATAGACGTTCGGTGGCGTACCATTCACGGTCTTGTCGAGAGCTATACAGAGGGCGAGCTCGGTCAGAATGCCGGCAATGCCGTCGCTCTTATCGGTAGCTCCGGTTTTATGGAGATCGCAGCCTATAGAGATAATGCAGCGTCAGCCCTTGGCGTGAGCGTGGGCGAGAAGGTAGATATCAGGCTGCGTCCAATAAGATGACAGGCACAGAGGTGACAAGGCGTTGAGGGCTCACTGCGTGAGGGCAAAGTCTATTAGGAAGTCAGGTGCTGTGTGACGTATGAAGGGTGTAATGGTGACTAAGATTTGAGAGTAGTTTTGCAACGAGTTAAAGAGGCATCGGTCTCGGTCGACGGCGAACTTCTCTCTAGTATCGGTACGGGCCTGCTTGCCTTGGTCGGCGCCAAAGAGGGCGACAGCGTGGCGGACGCAGACTATATAGCCTCCAAGATATCAGGGCTTCGTATCTTCCCGGACGCTGAGGGTAAGATGAACCTTACCTGCACCGAGGCGGGCGGCGCGACCACCTGCGGTGGGGCGGAGTCCATTAATAAGGTTAGATATTGTACGTAGTAAGGAATCATATTAACACACTTTGCCGTGCGGCGTGCACACCTGCGGTGGGGCAAAAATCTATTAGGTGGTTCTGTATCACGCGTAATACAAAGTCATATTGATACACTTTGCCGTGCGGCGAGCACTGGCTATCTCGCAGTTTACCCTGCACGGCGACGCTCGAAAGGGGAGGCGTCCTTCTTTTATAAAGGCAGCACGATCGGAGGCGGCAAGTCTTTTAATGGATACCTTGATAGAAAAGATAAAGGCTCACGGGATGCCGGTAGGGGTAGGGCGTTTCGGCGCGCATATGCAGCCCTTATAAACGACGGACCGGTAACGATACTGCTCGATAGCAGGAAGCTTTTTTAAAGTTAAAGATAGAGGGAGGTCTTTTATGAAGAAGATTCTATTTTTATTTCTGGCAGGTATTTTTATAGGTGGCTGTACAATAGGTATGGGCGCGGGGACGGGCGGTCATCATAGCGGTGTCTCGATAGGTGCCTCGACTGAATTCGATGCGGGAAACCCGGATAAAAGACGTGAGCTTAAACTGCCGACGAAGGTAAAGGTCAAGCAGAAGGCGATGATGCGTAAGCACATGCAGACGCTTAGCGATATAACGCGTGCGATCTATGATAATGACCTCAAAGAGGCCGGGACTATCGCAAGCAAGAGGCTTGGCTGGAACGAAAAGGAAGAGAAGAAATGTCAGGCCGTATCAAAGAAAACAAATGAACCGGAGTTCCTGGAGCTTGGCAGGGCCGTCCATACAAAGGCCGACGAGCTTGCGGAATATGCCTTTGCAGGCAATAAAGATAAGACGCTCCTTGCGCTCTCAGAGCTTATAAATAGATGCAACGGCTGCCATAAGGTCTTCAGACACTAAGCAACTGCGTTGCGGCAAAGTTCATCAATAGGGTTTGATACTGTGCGTAGTAATTGATCATGTTAATGCATTTAGCCGTACGCAGTACATGTTGATGAATATGCTGTACGCACTCACTGCGTGAGGGCACCGGTTGCACCGGAGGCAGAGTTTATTAGGAAGTTAGATCCTGTGCGTAGTAAGGAATCATCTTGATGAATTTAGCCGTACGCAGTATATGTTGATGCATATGCCGTACGCACTCACTGCGTGAGGGCAAAGTCCATTAAGGTGGTATGTGCTGCGCGTAGCGAGTTGCCTTGTTGATGAATTTAGCCGTACGCAGTACTCGTGCGGGGCCACTAGGACTGGGCTACGCCGTCTCTTGAGCTATTTTTTACGCTATACATGGCCTTATCGGCGAGCTGGAGCAGCTCGATCTTGTCCTTTGCGTCGTCTGGGAAGGTAGTAAGTCCTATACTTACGGTAAGCGAGGCGTTTATGCCTTCTTCTTGCAGGAATTTTTCGGCCTTTATCGCCCAGCGTATCTTCTCGGCTACGATGTAAGCTTTATCTTTAGGGGCCGCCGGTAGAAGTATTACGAATTCGTCGCCCCCGTAGCGGCAGATTATATCCGAGCTTCTAACCATCTTCTTTAAGACCGCGGCGACCTCTGCCAGCAGCCTGCTCCCGCACAGATGCCCGTGCTTGTCATTTACGTCCTTGAAAAAATCCAGATCCATAAAGATCATAGATAGCTTATAGTTATAACGCCTGGCCCGCTCTACCTCGTTTTCGAGGAACTGTTGCAGATATCTGGAATTAAAGAGCCCGGTAAGGTCGTCGGTGATCGTTAGTTCCTGAACCTTGTCAAAGAGTCTGGAGTTCTCGATTGCTATTGCGGTATAGTCGGCAAGGGTCTCGAGCAGCAGCAGATCGTCCGTGCTGAATGAGTCGTCTATGTTGTTGTTTATAAGCTCTATCGCCCCGAGCGCCTTGCCCCTGGCCATAAGCGGGACGCAGACAACGGATTTTGTCCGAAAGTCCGATATTTTGTCTACTTTATTGGCAAATCTCGGGTCTATACTTACGTCCGGGATGAGCAGTGATGTGCTTTCCTTTACAACCCACCCGGCGATACCCTCGCCCGGATTGAGTCTTACATTCCTGCGTTTTTCCGAGCCCTCTCCTATTGCGATCTCAAAGGTAAGCTCGCCTGTCTCCTGATCAATGAGTAGTAAAGACCAGTTCTTAGGCTCCAATAGCTCGCTGATCTGGGCCATGACTATCTTGAGTATTTCGCGCAGATCCAGCGAAGAAGTAAGGGCCTTTCCTATGTGGCTGAAGGTCTTGAGCTGGTCGACCCTCTGGGCATGCTCGGAGGCGCAGATTTCCTGCGTTTTGTCTTTTTTTGTCTGGTCTTCTATATTTTTTTTGTCAGGCTTGGTCACTGCTTGATAATACCTCGTGGGCGTATTTATTGGCCGGGCTTTAACGGCGGGGCTGCGACAGCCCTTTATTTTTGTAACAACTTAATTTTAAAGACTATTTTATGGGAGTGTAATCTTTATCCAGATTTCATGTAATACTTTTTCAAAACGAGATTCCTACAACCATTTTTATCGGATAAAAGTTGTGAAAACTTTAGAGTTTTATTGCTCAAATATCTTGACATTTTTTTCCAAAATAGCTAGGATTAAAGGTAATTCATCCACAAGGGTGGGGTACTCAGATATAGCAGTACTAATTCAGAGACGGGGAGGTGTAAGTAGCAAGATAAATGAGAGTCATCAGTACTGTTTGTTTGACGGTTTATACCCCAGGCGGAGAGCGTGTATTTAGAGGAATCCCAGTAGTTGGTACCGGCTTGGCCGGAACTGTAACCAGGATACGTAGCAGGCACCCGGAGTAGTAAGTTGAAAGAAGTACTATCTTTTTTTATGCATTTTATTGAAGTGAGGTTACCCGGCTTTTATACTGTGGCAGTAACGCATATGCGTGTTGTTGTAGTAAGTTTGTCGGGTTTTTTCATTTCGGGTTCTGTTTTGTCTCATGGTGCCGTACTAAGACCATCTACACCTAAGGTAAGCTGGGGATCTTTACACGACTACACGTATAATACCCATTTTGCACGCCAGTCTTTTGAGTGGCCGTGTGAGTCGGTCAGACTGGCGTATAAGGAGGTCTGTTGATAATGAAGATTATGTTTTGTTACGATGGTTCCGAAATAGCGGATAAGGCACTGGCCAAGACGATAAAGTACTTTCAGTGTCAGAAGCCGGACATGGTTATAGTGACCGTAGTTGAAGAACCGCGTGACGCTAGTATGGAAAATGAAGAAATTTTTGAGGAATGGAAAAAGGAGCGTCATAACGAGCTGAGAAAGGCCGCAGAATATGTGGTCGGTCAGGGGCTCGAGGTAGACGCTATACTGGCCACTGGAGATCCCAGAGAAATGATCCTTGAGGCCGCGGAAAAGAAAGATCCGGAGTTGATCGTTATCGCTAGAAGAGGTGTAGGACAGGACAGGGTGAAGAGGATGGTGCTTGGAAGTGTAAGCGCCTATGTAGTTCGTCACGCCCAGCGTCCGGTGATGGTCATGACTCTCAAAAAAGGAGAGACATTTTAACAAGGGTAGGTCTTTTGTAGGGCCGAACTCTGGATAATGTCTTTTTAAGCTTACAGGAGGCTACACATTCATGAGACTTGGAAAGTTATTTAAAGTACAAGATCCTGACATAAGGGCACTGCACCTTACCTGGATTGCGTTTTTCTTAACCTTTTACGTATGGTTCAATATGGCTCCTCTTGCCTCCACCATGATCCGCGAGATCGAGTGGCTGACAAGGAAGGAACTCAAGGTCTTTGCCATATGCAACGTCGCACTGACGATTCCGGCGAGGCTTGTCGTTGGAATGCTGCTCGACAAATACGGGCCGAGAAGGGTCTTCTCGATCCTTATGGTAGTTATGGCGCTTCCGACCTTTGGATTTGCGTTCGGTAATACCTTTACTCAGCTACTAGTTTCAAGGTTGATACTTGGTTCGGTCGGAGCCGGTTTCGTTGTTGGTATCCATATGACGGCGCTCTGGTTCAAACCGAAAGACATCGGCTTTGCAGAGGGTTTCTATGCCGGCTGGGGTAACTTCGGTTCCGCTGCCGCGGCTATTACCATACCGACTATCGCGCTTTCGGTCTTCGGCGGCGCCAACGGCTGGCGTTACTCTGTAGCCTTCAGTGGCATCTTGATGCTTATCTACGGTATCTTCTACTGGTTTGCCATCACGGACGGGCCAAAGGGGACTATGCTTCACAAGCCGAAGAAGGTTACGGCTATGGAGGTCAGTAGCTACGCGGATATGATAAAGCTTATAATCTTTACCATTCCGTGTGTCGGTATTCTCTCTATTCTCGTCTGGAAGCTCGGCAAACTCGGCTTCCTCGGTGGTACCGGCCAGCTTATCTGCTACGCGGTTATAATTATAGTCGTTATTTATCAGATAATCCAGGTCTTTGCCGTTAACCTGCCGATCTTGAGAGCAGGCGTGCCGGACGACGATAAGTATAACTTCAACCAGGTAGCCGCGCTGAATACGACTTACTTCTGTAACTTCGGTGCTGAGCTGGCGGTTGTCTCTATGCTTCCGATGTTCTTTGAGAATACATTTAAGCTCACTCCGGCGGCGGCGGGTATGATAGCCGCGTCCTTTGCCTTTGTTAACCTCTTTGCGAGGCCGCTCGGAGGAGTTCTCTCCGATATGCTCAAGGGCAGAAAGCGGATTATGCTTGTCTACATGGCCGGTATAACACTCGGCTTCTTCGGTATGAGTTTTATCACCGGAAGTTGGCCTATAGCTCTGGCTACGGCATTGACGGTTTTTTGTTCGCTGTTCGTGCAGGGAGCTGAGGGCGCGACATTTGCCATCATACCGATGATCAAAAGGCGTATTACCGGTCAGATCTCCGGTATGGCCGGATCATACGGTAACGTCGGGGCTGTCTTCTATTTGACGCTCCTGACGATGGTGCCGGCAAACAAGTTCTTTTTCTATATTGCCATTGGCGCTCTCTTCAGTTTTCTCTTCTGCTTGTTCTTCCTCAAGGAGCCTCAGGGTGCCTTTGGCGAAGAGTATCATATGTCAAGTGTTGATAAGGAGCTGATGGAAGACGGCGGCGGCGGTCATTAATTGACTGCGCTGCAATAGATGCCTTTATGGTTATCTAGCCTGTCTTTGAAGTAAATACCAGAGCCCGCCCCCGTAAAGGGGGCGGGCTTTTTTTGTTATCTGTACGATAAGTTTTGTTGCTTTGTGTTGCGACGAAGTCGCTTTGCTCTACCGCAGGTAGTCGGTGCGGGGACGCACCGAAGAATTAGATACTGAAACAAGTCCAGTTCAGGGTTTAGGGTGGTATCTTTAGTGGTTTTTTGAGACGAAGTCGCTATAGCTCTTTTGCAGTGAGCGTGTTACAGGGCCGGGTCTGCCGTTGCCTATGGGTCTTGAGTCTACCTTTATGAGAGGGACGACCCCGGAGGTCGAGCCTGTGACAAAGGCCTCGTCAGAAGCAAAGAGGGCGCGCTCTGTGATAGTTGCTTCTCTTATATCTTTAGTCAGACAGGTGACCGCGCCCCTTGTTACGCCCGGCAGTATGCCGGAGAGCGGCGGGGTGATTATGCGCCTGTTTTTTACTATAAAGACATTCGATGCCGTGCCTTCGAGAACGTGTCCTTTCCGGTCGATAAATATGCCTTCAGAGGCTCTCTGCTTCGCTGCATAGGCTCTACCAAGGATCGACGGCAGGTAGTTCAGGTTTTTTATATGGGCCGAGGCCGCTTCGCGCAGCGCGAACTCCGGGGCGCGAAGCGTTACGGCGGTAATACCTTTTTTAAGGCGTTTTTTTAACGTCTCAATATCTATCGCCTCGGTAGTGATTATAACGGTTGGACGCGACGTTGGTTTGCTGCCAAAGGCAAGCTCTCCCGCGGTGATCATTATCTTCAGGCGTATTGTACCTTTAAAGTCCTTGTTGGCGGTAAGGAGTTCGTCGATGGCTAGAGCCAGTTCTTTTTTGGTGGGTGTTTTGATTCCGAGATCTTTTGCGCCTCGCTTCAGGCGTGCTATATGTTCATTAAAGAAGAGTACCCTACCGTCCTCTATCTTCATCGTCTCAAAGAGGCCGTAACCGTAACACAGGCCGCTGTCAAAGACAGAGACGCGGGCCTTGTCCCTTGCCACTATCTTGCCGTTTATATATACCTTAGCTGACATTTATCTTGACCTTGCCTGCCGATAGGATATTTAAAAAGTCTTCGGCCTTAAGCAGCGTCTCCTGATATTCTTCAACCGGTATTGAGTCAGCGACTATGCCGCCGCCGACACTCAGAGAAAGTACCCCTTCGCAGTATATCGCCGTCCTTATCGCCATCGCTATATCCATATCGCCGTAGTGGTCTATCCAGCCGAGGCCGCCCGTATAGAGGCCGCGTTCATAGTTTTCCAGTTCTTCGATAACCTCCATAGCCCTTATCTTTGGCGCACCAGTGATAGAGCCGCCGGGGAAGCAGGAGCGCAACGCCATAAGCGGGTCTATCTCGTCCTTGAGCATGCCTTCTACGGTAGATACCATCTGGTGCAGTGTCGGGTAACTCTCTATGCGCTGGAAGTTGCTGACGCGCACCGTACCCGGCTTTGAGATGCGTCCAATATCGTTACGTTCAAGGTCTACGATCATCAGGTGCTCGGCCTGCTCTTTTTCGCTTTGCCTGAGCTCTTCTATCCGGCGTTGGTCTGCCTTTGGCGTGCGTCCTCTGGGGCGAGTGCCCTTTATAGGCTCGGTCTCTATACGGCGTCCTTCAACCTTCAGGAGGCGTTCGGGCGTGTTGGAGATTATCTGGAAATCGCCGCAGTCCATAAAGGACGCGAAGCGACCGGCTCCGGACTCTAAAAGGGCGAGGTATATGGCAAAGGGGTCTTCCTTGGTGGTAAGCTGCAGCCTCTGCGAAATGTTTATCTGGTAGATATCACCCTTTGAAATATAGCCGAGCGCCTTGTCAAGGGTCGACAGGTACTCGGCCCTTGTAATATTCGATTCGTAAAAGGGGCGGCCTTTGCCGCTGCAAGCAGATAGCCCGGGGCTCACAGGCGCATCAGGTTGTGAGAGTTTTTTTATTATTTTTTTAAAGGTATCTTTTGTCTCGTCGTTGCCGCTCCACAGGACGAACCCTTCTTCTTTTTCATGGTCGTAGGCGTAGACCGGGTCGTAGAGACCGACCATGGCAAGGGGCTGGCCAGATGGTTTGGTCTCGTCCTTTTTCTCACGGTTATCTTTATGAAGTTCAGGTGAGGAGTTTTTTTCTGCGATGAGGTCTTTCAAGCCGTAAGCGAAGTATCCGACCGCCCCGCCTGAAAAAGGAAAGGGCGAGGCGCACGCGTCTTTTTCAATGCCTTTCAATATTTCTTCAAGTGCGATGAACGGGTCTTTGTGGCCTGTCGCTGCGCCGCCGATAAAGGTTGTTCCATCGGCTTTGGTCTCTACCATCTGGTAAGGCCCTGCACCAACGTAGGAGTACCGCCTCTGGAGCTGGGAGGGCCCGCCTGAGAGTATAAAAGGACGCTCCATATCGCGCAGCCTCAGGAAGGCCTCGATTGGCAGCTTGTCTGTTGGCTTGATGATCATACTTTAAAGATTATCTGGTTTTAAGGCACTGGTCAAGCCTGACCTTGTTAGGGTTATAGTCCGTTAGAAGGGGATGTGCCGCGTTTAGTAAAAAATTATGTTGATAGACTTTGCCGAGCGCTCCTGCGGAGAGCACTCACTGCGTGAGGGCAAAGTTCTTTAGGCAGGTATGCGCCATGCGCGGTAGAGTACCCTATTGATACATTTAGCTGTACGCAGCCACCTGCGGTGAGCACCGGTTACACCGGAGGCAAAGTCTATTAGTGGGGTTTGATACCATGCCTAGTAAAGAATCATATTGACGAATCTGCCGTGCGGCGAGCACCACCGGTTGCACCGGAGGTAAAGTCTGTTAGTGGTGTTTGATACCATGCGTAGTAAAGAATCATATTGACGAATCTGCCGTGCGGCGAGCACCAGTTGCGGTGGTTTTTACTTCATTTGAACCCTGCCATGTAGTATCTTATATAGATATGGAACGTAGAGAGACAAGAGGGCTACAGGTAGGGACGGTCAAGGTCGGGGCGGGTGCGCCGGTAAGCGTACAGTCCATGACGAGTACGCAGACGACCGAGGTTGTCGCTACGCTTGCGCAGATACGAGAGCTTGCCGAGGCTGGTTGCGAGATAGTAAGGGTCGCCGTGCCGGACGAGGCAGCGGCTGATTGTCTTCCTGCGATACTAGAAGGCTCTCCGATCCCGGTGATCGCGGATATACACTTTGATCACAGGCTTGCGTTGATGGCCCTGGAGGCAGGCGTTGCGGGTCTTCGTCTGAACCCGGGTAATATCGGTAGTGAAGGACGCATTCGTGAGGTTGTTGAAGCAGCCCGAGAGCGCGGCGTATCTATCAGGATAGGCGTCAATGCCGGGTCTTTGGAAAAGGATATATTGGCCGAGATAGACCATACCGACCCTGATGCATTGCCAAAGGCCATGGTCAAGAGTGCGCTGCGTCATATTAGAATATTAGAAGGGATGGAGTTCTTCGATATAAAGGTATCGCTCAAGGCCTCAAGTATCTGGCCGACGGTAAAGGCATACAGGTTGCTGGCAAAAGAGGTTGATTATCCCTTTCATATCGGGATAACCGAGGCCGGGACGAAGTTCGGCGGTACGGTAAAGTCTTCTGTCGGAATAGGTCTGCTGCTGGCAGAAGGCCTGGGTGATACGCTGCGCGTCTCACTCTCCGGCGATCCGGTAGAAGAGGTCAGGGTCGGCTGGGAAATTTTAAAGTCACTTAACTTAAGACAGCGGGGTGTAAGTGTTGTTGCCTGCCCGACATGCGGACGTATAAAGATAGATGCGGCCGCTCTGGCCCTGACTATTGAGCAGCGTCTGGGTGCTATTACCGAGCCGGTGACGGTAGCCGTAATGGGATGCGTTGTAAACGGCCCTGGAGAGGCCACAGAGGCCGATGTGGGTATCACAGGCGGCGACGGTGTGGCTTTGCTATATGTCGGCGGAGCGGTCGTTAGAAAGGTCCCTGAAGAAGAACTGGCGGATGCCGTCGAGCAGGAGGTTCTGAAGGTAGTTGCCGCACGGCAAGAAGGGCGTGAGGTCGCTAAGGCATAAAACTATCCAATGTGTTCATTTGACGAGATTAATATATTGAAGGCCGCCTACATGAGTTATAGGCGGCCTCTTTAATTTAAGGAATGGATCTTCTTAATTCTCTTTTTTAAAGTGGAAGGTCCTTAAAAGATCTTGATCGGTCTTTTCTTTTTATCCCTGAAATCCCTTGAGAGTTTTTCTGCTTCTGCTAGCTGTTCGGGGGTCATTGCCTTTTTAAGACCATCCATGATCTCTCTTACCTTTTTGCTGTCTTGTTTTGAATTGGCGATATCAAGCCACGTATAGGCCAGGACAAAATCCTTATTAACTCCGTATCCGATAGCGTATGCGGCCCCGAGACCTCTTTGGGCACTCGTGTGTCCTTGATACGCCGCTTTGCGAAACCACTTGGCGGCCTTTGTGTAATCTTTTTTTATTCCGTAGCCCTTCTGATGCATCAGGGCCAGGTTGTACTGAGATTCTGCGACCCCCTGCTTTGCCGCCTTGCTAAACCATTTTAAGGCCTTTGAGTAATTCTGCGGCACTTTATTGCCTTCATAATATATAATGCCAAGGCTGTTTTGGGCGGTTGCGTATCCCTGCTTGGCCGCTCTTCTGTACCACATGACGGCTTTTTTGTGATCCTTTGTCTTAGCAAGGCCGCTATCGTACATAAAGCCGAGGTTGAACTGCGCTTCAGCCAAGCCGTGTTTAGCCGCTTTTCTATACCATTTATAGGCCTCTGCGTAATCTCTTTTCACTCCAAAGCCGTTGAAGTACATATCTCCTATAGCGTACTGGGCGATGGGAGAGCCAAGCTCCGCGATAGGTTGAAATTCTCTTAAGGCGGTCTGGTAATCACCTCTAAGGTATGCCTCTGCCCCTTCATTAAGTCCGGCAAGAGCAGGGGAGGTCATTAGAAGAAGCAGAGCGAGAGTTGTGATGAGTTTTTTCATGGTCAAGACCTTTGTTATGAGTGGCAGGCATTAAATGTTTTTTGCTTAACTATATTATACGTTTACTTTAATGCACAGTCAATCTCCAAGAGGCGTTCGTCGCACGGTACCTGCCACCTTAACGGACTATGCCTCCGGCGACGCGGCGCACATCATAGTATATCAATACGATTTTTTACTTCGCATAACATCTAACTTCCTAATGAATTTAGCCCCACCGCATGGTGCTTGCCGCACGGGTACTGCGTACAGCAAATTCATTAATATGATTCTGTGCTGTGCACGGCACTTGCCTTCCTAAAGAATTTAGCCCCACCGCAGGTGGCTGCGTACGGCTAAATGTATCAATGTGATCCTATACCGCGCATGGCATATACCTTCCTAATGAATTTAGCTCCACCGCAGGGTGCTTGCCGCACGGCTAAGTGTATTAAGACAAACTTTTATTACGCACAATACCTGCCCTCCTAATGAATTTAGCTCTCACGCAGGGTGCTCGCCGCACGGCTAAGTGTATTAAGACAAACTTTTATTACGCACAATACCTGCCCTCCTAATGAATTTAGCTCTCACGCAGTGAGCTAATCTTCTTTTAATCTTTCTTTTCGTAGAATGTATTCATAGGCCGGAGTTGGCGTTTTAAGTAATGCGACCCGCAGCCCTAAAAAACATACTAAGGAGAAATAGAGATGAAGAATTTACATGTAAAGGCAATGGCGGCACTTATCGCGGTAACCCTTATAGGAGGGACGGCTATTACGGCTACGAAGTCTCTGGCAACGGACTCTTTTAATGAAGATGTAAATATGGTCGTAGCAAGTTCTGGTAACTATAGCGACAGTGATAGGTATTCAAAGGACTCAAGCCATGAGAGCGATGAGAGAGGCGGTAGTGATGATGACGGTCGTAGATATGATGATAGCAGGACAGGCACAGTAACACTCGAAGAGGCGATAAAGATAGCAACAAGCGATACGCAGGGCGAGGTTCTAGAGGTCGAGTTTGAGAGGGGCCGTTATGAGGTAAAGCTTCGCACCAAAGACGGCTATAAAAAAGAGATCTATGTTAGTGCAAAGGACGGCAGGATTGTCAGGAGAAAGTAGGTCTTGCAAAGGCATGCGTTAACCGCAGGGGCGGTAACCCGCCCCTGCGGTTAACGCAGAGGCTATCAAGACGGGCTTAAAAAGAATTCAAAGCAAGGTGTAAGAGGAGGTGCAAAGTGAATATGATGAATGCGAAAGATAAAAAAAATATAAAGGTAAGGAAGACCTTCAAGAGGATACCGCACAGGACGAGCCTGCTGAGGTTTGTGCACTGGACAAATGCCGTACTTCTTTTAACTCTTATATTGTTGGCTCTGGGCTTTGAGTTTGGCGGAGAGCTTGGGATAAGCGAGTCTTTGGAGAAGAACCTTGAGGTGCTGCACGCCTCTGTCGGTCACGTCCTTGCGTTTATGGTACTCCTGAGGGTGGTACTTGCCTTTACCGGTAAGGAATATAAAAGGTGGAGCTCTGTTATTCCGTACCGTAGAAGGGACTGGAAAGGTATCGGTCTTAAGGTTCGTGCGATGATAGGTCTCGGCGGTAGAGGACGTCCTGCGCCGGTCGGCGCAAACCCGATCGCGACGCTACTTTATATAGCGGTCTTTTTTGTTATAATCGGTCAGGCCGTAACCGGTATCTATATGGCAGGCGAAGAGTTCAAGATGGCGCCGGGTGTAATGCTTTTGCCGGGCGGTGAGAGTGAGCTTGTCGAGGTGATGGAAGAGTTTCATGAGTTTGGTTTTTGGTTTATAATGTTTTTTATAGGGCTTCACTTAGGAGGGCCTCTTATTCACTACGCAACCAGGGGCTTTGGGACCGGCGCTGCGCAGCTTCCGGCCAGTAAAGGTTTTAGAAGCAGCAGCAGTAGCGAGCTTTAGTTTATGGCCGTCCGTTTAAGTATGGTTACCGCAGCAAAGGGGGTAAGCAGTTATGAGGATACTTATAGTAGAGGACGAAAAGGAACTCAATGCCATCATCAAAAAAGGCCTGGAGGAAAACGGCTACGTCGTTGACCAGGCCTTTGACGGCGAAGAGGGCCTGTATATGGCGGAGAATTATCCGGTTAGCGCCGTTGTCCTTGACGTCATGCTGCCAGGGATCGACGGCCTGACACTACTCGGTAAACTGAGGGCCGGAGGAATTACGGTACCGGTGATAATGCTTACCGCAAAGGACGCATTCTCCGACAGGATAGCGGGCCTTGATACCGGAGCCGACGATTACCTGACAAAACCATTTGACTTCGGCGAACTACTGGCGCGCCTTCGCTCGCTCCTTAGAAGAAGCTCGACGGTAAAAGAAGCTGTTATAAGGGTAGCCGACCTTGAGATCGATACGGCAAGCTGCGAGGTCAGACGCGGCGGAAAACTTATCGCGCTCTCGGCCAGAGAGTACGTGCTCCTTGAGTACCTTGCCTATAATAAAGATAGCGTCGTTAGCAGAAGCGATATCGTAGATCATATATACGGTGAAGAAGACGAGCGCGACTCTAACGTTGTCGACGTCTATATAAATTACCTTAGAAAGAAAATAGACGCAGCGGGTAAAGTAAAACTTATTCAGACCGTACGGGGGGCAGGCTATATTCTGCGTTCGCGAGAGGATGGGGAGGGGGGATGATCTTTGCGTCCATTAAGTTCAGACTAACTGCACTCTTTCTTGCGATATCTTTTGTGACGTTGTCGGGGCTGGGGATCTTTCTTTACTATCAACTGGAGAGTATAACTATAGGCGCTATTGATTCGCATCTGCACTCTGAGGTGCAGCTGATAGCAGGCCTGGTAGAGATCGAGGAAGGACGTGTCAAAGTCGACCTGCACGAGATCGCCGTCGGTGATTATGCAGTGCCGTTGTCAGGCCATTACTTTCAGGTCATAGAGGGCAAGCCCTCTGGCGGGGACCAGGGCGTAAGCGGGGGGCGGGTCGCAGCCGACGTTCGGTCTGCGAGTGCGAGGGTCGTTGCTCGCTCTGCTTCTCTTGAGCGCGTGGACGCGCGCCTGCCTTTTGGCGAGCTGCATTTCGAGGGCGTATATAAGACAGTAGACGGCCCCGCTAAAAAACCTCTCAGGCTCGGCGAGCAGACCTTTGTGATCGGCGGGCGCACCGTAACCATTCAGGCATCCGAGTCTTTAAAGGATACGCAGCTGCTTCTTGCCTCTTACAGGAACTTGCTGCTGATGATATTGCCTGCGGTATTTTTCTTGTCCGCTGTTGCTGTTTTTTTACTCGCGCGTTTTTCCCTTGCCTCTTTAAATATTTTTAGCGCAAAGGTAGGGGCCATTACAGAGCAAAACCTTGGCGACCGTCTGGAAGTGAAAGGCCTGCCCTCTGAACTGCTTCCGCTTGCAGAGAACTTCAATACTATGATGTCGCGCCTTGAAGAGTCCTTTGAAGGGCAGCGCAGGTTTTTATCCGACGCTTCTCATCAACTGCGCACGCCTGCGGCCGTTATAAAAGGATACTGCGACGTAACGCTTGGCCGCGACAGAGACGGCGCAGAGTACCGCGAGTCGCTTGAAAAAATAAACGACGCCGTAGTAAGGATGACCGGGGTCATAGAACGCATACTGGAGAGCGCGAGGGTAGAGGGGGGCAGCCACGGCGGCCCTGGCTTTAGAGAGTTGGACCTTATGGAGATTGCAGTCGATGCCGTGCGTCTTTTAAAAGCGAGCGCGCGAGAGCGCGGCGTGACGATATCTATTACGGGCGATAGCCAGAAAGTCAGCGGCGACAGACTGCGTTTGGTAGAGGCCGTCAGCAACGTTATAGATAACGCGATAAAGTATAACCGCGAAGGCGGCGAGGTCTTGATCGAACTCTCTGCCCGCGGCGGTTACGCAGTCCTGACAGTTGATGATTCGGGAGCGGGAATAGAAGAGAAAGCGCGAGGCAGGATCTTCGAGCGTTTCTATCGCAGCGACGAGACGAGCGCAGAGGTTACGGGCAGCGGGCTCGGGCTCTCTATCGTGCGTTCTATCTTGCAGGCCCATGGCGGTGATGTCGAATGCGAGAGCAGAGACGCTGCGGGCACTCGTTTTATCCTGCGCCTGCCGCTTGCATAGTAGTGATCGTTTATATGTAGTATGTAGTGAGCGATCAGTGCAGCGGGTTTTTGCGCAGATGCCGCTTGCCTCAGCCGCGGGCGGTGTAGTACTATAGCGGTGTACTCTTTGGTCTACGGCTGGTTGCCGCATTTGTACAGTACGTTGCCTGACAATAAATAATAGATAGCCCGGGCGGGTTGTATTAGGGGTTGTGGGGCTTTATATTGTAATGTCAAGAAGAAAACGTATTAAAAACACCAAAAAAGGTGCTAAAAATTACATTTTTGCCTCCCCCTTTCAATTCTTTCAAACATATTAAAAATACCTTAAAAAAAAATAAGTTTTTGTCTTGACATGGTCGCTACAGAAGGCATATAATCCACCGAAAGCTGTAGTAAGGGACTGGTTATCTGTATTTCTAAAACGAGGTCGAAGCTGCTCGGCACAACTTGTGTCTATGGGTGGCTTTGACCGTATAATTAAAAGGAAGGAGGTATACATGGAGCTAAGTGATGGTCTCTCCAAGAGGTTGCAATTCTGTCTGGTAGCGATAATAACAATCATTATGGTTGTTGTTTTCATGCCGGTTCAGTCTAATGCAGCTGAAGTAGCTGGCTCGGGCAACTATAAGGCCGGGGAAGATATCTTTACCGGAAGGACGCGGTTGACAAACGGCGGCCCTCCCTGCATTTCCTGCCATACGGCAGGTGCCAAGTTAGGCGTCTTAGCAGGCGGCGCTCTTGGTCCCAACCTGACAAAGGTCTGGGAGACAAAGTTTTTCCTCGTAGATCCTAACTGGATTAACAGTAGCGGTAGTCCGGTGATGGGTCCCATCTTTACAAAAAAGAACATTCTACCGGAAGAAGTAGAGCACCTGAAGGCATTCTTCAGTGTTGTGGCACAAGAGAACGCCACGATCGCTTCAACCAAGAAAGGGCCTTTCGCAGGCATCGGAATTATAGGCACCATTGTTATGCTGGTCATCTTTAGCATAATATGGGGCGGTCGCTTCAGAAGTAGGAACGGAGGAACAGTCCATGAGGACCTCTGGAGAAACTACGGTGGAAAAGGAGGAAAAAGATAAATGGCTACGTGGATCCAAGATATAGTTAACCCGGCTAAAAGAGGCTGGGAAGAGTTTTACCGCAATCGTTGGCAGTATGACAAGACCGTGAGAAGTACACACGGCAACAACTGTACAGGCGGTTGTAGTTGGATGGTATATGTAAAAGACGGTATCATCACCTGGGAGCTTCAGGCGATTGATTAC
>UOEA01000033.1_pt1 | contig 24383 bp, 24 predicted proteins | sample 1988571 | NCBI WGS metagenome assembly UOEA01 (sample SAMEA4712194, study PRJEB27164) | hydrothermal vent metagenome | biome: marine basaltic hydrothermal vent biome; feature: marine hydrothermal vent; material: mineral | place: Pacific Ocean | collected 2011-06-14/2011-07-23 | depth 1689 m | reverse complement strand
GGAAGTCCAAATCCAATATCTCTTCAGAATAAGAATGATTTTGGCTTACATGGCAATATAGGCTTAGCAGTTAAGGGGATAGAAATTTATTTGCCTTTAAGTTCTACATTAACTTTGGCGATGTATTGTCCCAGCATTGTCGAGGAGATGCAAGATGGATTTGAGAAATGTGAGAAAATATCAGGTTCTATGCCAAAGAGTGAGGAAGAATTTTACTCTAAATTCTCACGGTTGGAAGAGTTTAGGGATGGGTTTGTTGAGGGAGTTCCTGTCGATTGTTCTGATGAGACGATACTAAATCTTAATTATCTTCAAGTAAGATATGCGGAACGACAAGTTTACTGCGAGAGGAATTCATTTCAATTGGTGAAGGATATGTTGAAGGAAAATTCTGCCTATAAAGTTGGGCCAAGAATAACTATGGGCTGAGTGTAGTCGTAGTTGTCTAATTTGATCTTTCGGTGCGTCCTCGCCCCGAAAGAAGTGCTTGCAAACAGTACGGGCTTCGGTGCGGGGACGCGCCGAAGCATCAACTCACTGCGTGAGAGCTAAAGCGGCTTTGCCGCGAAGAACTTAATCTCTCTGTTGGTTCAAGTTTGTAACTTGAACCACAAGTGAGCCGCCTCATGCGGTTCGTTCTGTCAATTCTTGTAAGTTTTAAGAAGTGTTCATTATTATATGCCATTTTTATAGTAGACCGTTTTTTTAATAAATTTCGTATGGAGTTTAGATTGTTTCTTGCGACGTTAGTCGCTTTGCCCCACCGCAGGTGGTCGGTGCGTCCTCGCCCCGAAAGAAAAGTTTGCAATCAATACGAATCATACAAAAATAGATCCTGAAAGCGATAACCAGTCTTAGACTGCAAGTTCAGGGTGACATCTTTTATAGCTCTGTAGCTTGGGTAGAGCGAAGGGGCAACGTCCCGTAGCGAAACCCAACTTCGAATATAGTACGAAGTTCTAAGTACAGTTCTACTGTGCAACCCTTTATTTATAAGTTTCTTGACTGAGGTAGACAAATTACGTTATAATTAAGACAAATGTCGTAATAGGGGTGCGAAATGATATCAGCCAATATAGAAAAAATACTAGGATTACGTGAAAATATCCAGACAGAAATGGATCTGATAAAACTAAGCGATAAGGGTGTCACAAAGAGAGCATTACTACAGTTAACGAAGTACTTTGGTTTTTCTCTTAGTCAAATTGCCTCAATGTTACCAGTAACAGAGCGAACAATTCAAAGGTATAGTCCAAAGATGCATTTCAATCCTGCTGCCTCAGAACAAATATTGCAAATTGCATTGATTGCCGCACGAGGAGGAGAGGTCTTTGGCGGTAAAGAGCAATTCATTGAGTGGTTGAATTTTCCCTGCAAAGCTTTGGATAGTAAGACACCAAGAAGTCTTCTACATTCAAGATTCGGTGCAGATATGATCCTCGATGAACTTGGTCGCCTTGAGCATGGTATTGTATCATAAATGCAAGTTTACCGGATAGCAAAGACTCCGTACATTCATGACCTTACAGGAATTGGATCTAGAACCTATGGAGGACGGTGGAATCATACAGGTATAGGCCTTATTTATACTTCAGAGACAAGAGCCCTGGCAACACTGGAGACTCTAGTGCATGTGCCATTATCGATTGTGCCAGCCGGTTACTCAATTGCAATAATTCAAATTCCAGAGAGTGTGTCTATTCATCATATTGCCCTCTCTAAGTTGCCAAAGAACTGGAAGACATATCCTGCACTAACTATGCTAGGCGAACTTGGAACCAAGTGGGCTAATGAAAGAAAAACCCTCCTCCTTAAAGTTCCATCTGCAATAGTAGAGAAAGAGTACAATATACTCATCAATCCCCTACATGCTGAGATGAAGTTGGTAAAAATTCTTAAGGTTAAAGAGTATACGTTTGATGGCCGGCTATCATAAGAGCAAAAACAAACTTTAGAACTACCGAATGTAGAAGTAGGATACGACCTTTAATTTTTAATGAAAGAAAATCTTTATTTGCATTATATTATTTTAAAGACGAGATATTTTTTCAATAGTTTAGAGTTTAGGTGATGTTGTGGAAAAGTAGACAGACTCTTTGGTTCAGGTTGTAAACCTGAACCAACATTTAGGACTGCCGTCTGCATGGACTTCCCGCTTGACTCCCAAAGCCCCCTTATAGTACAGTTGTCCCGTTACCAAGGCGGGCGTAGTTCAGTGGTAGAATGAAAGCTTCCCAAGCTTTAGACGAGGGTTCGATCCCCTTCGCCCGCTCCATTACCTGCGGTAAGGCAAAGTCTATTAAAAAGGCTCTGTGCCGTATGAATATGCTGTACGCAGTACCCGGTTGCACCGGAGGCAAAGCGGCTTCGCCGCAAAGACCAAACCTCTTTATTGGTTCAAGTTTGTAACTTGAACCATTTGTTCTGTCAACTCTAGCAAGCTCTAGTGGGAATGAGTTGTCATGTGATGAATTCATGAAGGGCTATATTTTTTTATTTTATCGATTTATGGCAATACTCAAAGTTGAAAGATTATTTGGTTCAGGCTGCAAACCTGAACCAGCGTGTGCCGTTCTATAGTAAACTTGTCATTGCGAGCGCAGAAGCAAAGCTTCGTAGCGAAGCAATCTCGTATTATATCTCGTTGAAGACCGGTTCTTCGGTCAAAGTTCTTGAGATTGCTTCGTCGCTTGCGCTCCTCGCAATGACATTTACAAGTGACCCCCCCTCAGTCCCCCTTTACAAAAGGGGGAGGTATGTTTTATCCTTATAGTAAGGTCATTAACTATTCAGGTAGAGGAGAGGTCTCATTGAAAACCTATCGTAAAGAGCTCTGGTTCAACGTCCCCGAGAGGATGGGTTTTGTAAATATCACAGGGGATGTCGAGGACTGCTTGACCGAGAGCGGTGTTGCCGAGGGCATAGTCCTTGTAAATGCCATGCATATAACGGCCTCGGTCTTTATCAACGACAACGAGAGCGGGCTCCATAGTGACTATAAAAAATGGCTTGAAGGACTCGCTCCGAACGAGCCGCATTCACAGTACCAGCACAACCGTACCGGCGAGGACAACGGCGACGCGCACCTTAAGCGTCAGGTAATGGGCAGAGAAGTTGTCGTCGCCATAACCGAAGGCCGACTGGACTTCGGCCCGTGGGAGCAGATATTCTACGGCGAGTTTGACGGCAGGCGCAGGAAGCGCGTCCTTGTAAAGATAATCGGGGAGTGAAAATATTATGCCTGTTATAACGCTTACAACGGACTTTGGCCGGAGGGATCCGTGGGTGGGTGCGGTCAAGGGGGTTATCCTCTCGATCAACCCGGAGGCGACGATAGTGGATGTCTCGCACGGCGTATCGCCGCAGAAGATAATAGAGGGAGCTTTCATACTATCGCGCGCCTGTTCTTATTACCCCGAAGGTACTATTCACGTAGCCGTCGTAGACCCGGGGGTCGGCACGGAGAGGCGGCCTGTATTGATAGAGACAGAGCGTTATTTCTTTATCGGCCCTGATAACGGCCTTTTTACCAGGGTAGTAAGCAGTGAAAAGGTAAAGCAGGTAATAGAGCTGGATAACAGCGATTATTTCCTGACGCAGGTGAGCGCTACCTTCCACGCTCGCGACGTCTTTGCTCCGGTGGCGGCGCACCTCTCGCGCGGCGTAAAGCCCTCTGAGCTGGGCACTGTAATGGAAGAGCCTTTAATGCTCGACCTGCCAAAGCCCGAGGTCTCTTCCGCTACAATAAAGGGAGAGGTACTCTATATAGACTCCTTCGGCAATCTCATATCCAATATAGCCGAGGCAGATATCTCGACAATGCTTGAGCGCGGCGAGATTGATATAGATATCCGGTGGCGTACCATTCACGGTCTTGTCGAGAGCTATATAGAGGGCGGGCTCGGCCGGAATGTCGGTAATGCCGTTGCTCTTATCGGCAGCTCGGGTTTTTTGGAGATCGCAGCCTATAAAGATAATGCGGCGGCAGCCCTTGGCGTGAGTGTGGGCGAGAAGGTAGATATAAGGCTGCGGCCAATAATTCCAGAAAAATGAGGGGCTTTGATGGCCTCGTTACGTTGGGTGAGGTCTTAGAACTTTGTGTCTTTGTTTTTTTAATGGATGCCGGCAAGTAATTCCTGCTCCGGTGCGGGGACGCGCCGGAGCACCGGCAGCAGAGGTGACGAAGCGTTGAGGGTGGTACTGCAACGAGTTAAAGAGGCATCCGTCTCGGTCGGCGGCGAGCGGCTCTGCTCTATAGGTAAGGGGCTGCTTGCCCTGGTCGGCGTTGAAGACGGCGACAGCGAGGCGGACTCTGATTACATAGCCTCGAAGATATCAGGGCTTCGTATCTTTCCGGATGGCGACGGCAAGATGAACCTTACCTGCACCGAGGCGGGAGGCGAGTGTCTGGCTATCTCTCAGTTTACCCTGCACGGAGACGCTCGAAAGGGGAGGCGGCCTTCTTTTATAAAGGCCGCCCGGTCTGAGCTTGCGGGGCCCTTGATGGAGACCTTACTGGAGAAGATAAAGGGGACGGGTCTTGCGGTCGGCACAGGGCGTTTCGGCGCGCATATGCAGGTCTCGCTTATAAATGACGGCCCTGTTACCATACTACTGGACAGCAGGAAGGTATTCTGACCTGTCCTTGACGGAGGTTTCTTTTTTATGAAAAAAATCCTATTTCTATCTCTGGCAGGTATCTTTACCCTTGCGTTTGTTACTGGCTGTACGCTTGGTATGGGTGCGGGTACGGGAGGTCATCGCAGCGGTGTCTCTATCGGCGCTTCTACCGAGTTCGACGCGGGCAATCCGGATAAAAGGCGTGAGCTCAAGCTGCCTAAGAAGGTAAAGGTCAGGCAGAAGGCGATGATGCGCAGGCACATGCAGACGCTTGCCGATATAACGCGCGCCATCTCTGGTAACGACCTGCAGGAGGCCGGGACTATCGCAAGCGAGAGGCTTGGGTGGAACGAAAAGAGAGAGAAGAAATGCAAGGCCGTCTCAAAGAAAATAAATGAACCCGAGTTCCTTGAGTTTGGCATGGCCGTCCATAAAAAGGCCGACGAGCTCGCCGGGTATGCCTTTGCGGGCGATAAGGATAAGACGCTCCTTGCGCTCTCAGAGCTTATAAATAGATGCAACGGCTGCCATAAGGTCTTCAGGCACTAAGCAACCGCTCTGCGCCGCAGTTGACCCGGAAGTCAGGCGTCGTGCGCAGTAAAGGGTAGTATTGATATGTTTGACTACGCGGGTTGGGTAGAGCGCAGGGCGCATGCCTGTAGCGAACCCCAGGGGTCTTTCACAAGCGTGGATTTGCACGTAATTAAACTGTCCGCACGGGCGTATGCTCTTTGTAAGTCTTTAAGCCTTTGTTGGTTCAAGGCTCCGGGCACTAGGACTGGGCTACGCCGTCTCTTGAGCTGTTTTTTACGCTATACATGGCTTTATCTGCGAGCTGAAGCAGCTCTATCTTGTCCTTTGCGTCGTCCGGGAAGGTGGTAAGCCCTATACTTACGGTAAGCGAGGCGTTTATGCCTTCTTCTTTCAGGAATTTCTCGGCCTTTATCGCCCAGCGTATCTTCTCGGCGACTATGTAAGCCTTATCTTTAGGGGCCGCCGGCAGCAGTATCACGAACTCGTCGCCCCCGTAGCGGCAGATTATATCCGAACTTCTGACCATCTTCTTTAAGACCACGGCGACCTCTGCCAGCAGCCTGCTCCCGCACATATGCCCGTGCTTGTCATTTACGTCCTTGAAAAAATCTAGGTCCATAAAGATCATAGAGAGTTTATAGTTATAGCGTCTGGCCCTCTCCACCTCGTTTTCGAGGAACTGTTGTAAATATCTGGAGTTAAAGAGCCCGGTAAGGTCGTCTGTGATCGTCAGCTCCTGAACCTTGTCAAAGAGTCTGGAGTTCTCTATCGCTATTGCCGTATAGTCGGCAAGTGTCTTGAGCAGCAGCAGATCGTCGGTGCTGAATGAGCTGTCTATGTTGTTGTTTATAAGCTCTATCGCCCCGAGCGTCTTGCCCCTGGCCATAAGTGGGACGCAGACCACGGATTTTGTCCGGAAGTCCGATATTTTGTCTACTTTATCGGTAAATCTCGGGTCTATACTTACGTCCGGGATGAGCAGCGGGGCGCCTTCCTTGACAACCCACCCGGCGATGCCCTCACCCGGGTTGAGCCTTAAATTTCTGCGTTTTTCCGAGCCTTCTCCTATCGCAATCTCAAAGGTAAGCTCGCCCGTCTCCCGGTCGATAAGTAGTAAAGACCAGTTTTTAGGCTCCAGCAGCTCGCTGATCTGGGCCATTACTACTTTGAGGATCTCGCGCAGGTCCAGCGAAGAAGTAAGGGCCTTTCCTATGTGGCTGAAGGTCTTGAGCTGGTCGATCCTCTGGGCATGCTCAGAGGCGCAGATACCTTGTGTTTTGTCTTTTCCTGTCCGGCCTTCTGTATTTTTTTCATTAGACTTGATCACTGCTTAATAGTACCTCATGGCCGTATTGAAGGGAAGGGCTTTGACGGCAGGACCGTAACAGTCCTTTTATTTTAGTAACGACTTAATTTTAAAGACTATTTTACGGGAGTGCAGTCTTTATCCGCAACTCACCCGATACCTCTTGAAAACGAGACTCTTTCAACCTTTTTTATCGGATAAAAGTTATGGGAACTTTAGGGTTTTATTGCTCAAATATCTTGACTTTTTTTTTTAAAATAGCTAGGATTAAAGGTAATTCATCCATAAGGGTGGGGTATGCAAAGATGGCAGTACTAAATTAGAGACAGGGAGGTGGTAAATAGCAAGACATTAACGAGAGTCATCAGTACTGTTTGTTTGACGGTTTATACCCCAGGCGGAGAGCGTGTATTTAGAGGAATCCCAGTAGTTGGTACCGGCTTTGCCGGAACTGTAACCAGGATACGTGGCAGGCACCCGGAGTAGCAAGTTGAAAGAAGTACTATCTTTTTTACGCATTTTATTGAAAGTGAAGTTACCCGGCTTTTATACTGTGGCACAAGCGCATATGCGTGGTGTTGTAGTAGGTTTGTCGGTTTTTTTCATTTCGGGTTCTGTCTTGTCTCATGGTGCCGTACCAGGACCATCTATACCTTAAGGTAAACCGGGGATTTCCACACGACTACACGTATAACCCATTTTGCACGCCAGTCTTTAGAGTGGCCGTGTAAGACGGTCAGACTGTGGCGTATAAGGAGGTCTGTTAATAATGAAGATTATGTTTTGTTACGATGGTTCTGAGATAGCGGATAAGGCGCTGGCCAAGACGATCAATTATTTTCAGTGTCAGAAGCCGGATATGGTTATAGTGACCGTAGTTGAAGAGCCGCGTGACGCTAGTATGGAGAATGAAGAAATTTTTGAGGAATGGAAGAAAGAGCGTCATAACGAGCTGAGAAAGGCCGCCGAGTACGCGGTCGGTCAGGGGCTTGAGGTAGACGTTATACTGGCCACCGGAGATCCCAGAGAGATGATCCTTGAGGCCGCGGAGAAGAAAGATCCGGAGTTGATCGTCATCGCCAGAAGAGGTGTAGGACAGAACAGGGTCAAGAGGATGGTGCTTGGAAGCGTAAGCGCCTATATCGTTCGTCACGCCCAGCGTCCGGTGATGGTCATGACTCTCAAAAAAGGAGAGGCATTTTAATCAGGTCAGGCCTTTCCTAGAGGCCGGACTCTGGTTTAATGGCTTTTTAAGCTTACAGGAGGCTACACATTCATGAGACTTGGATTACTATTTAAAGTAGGCAACCCGGATATAAAGGCACTGCACCTTACCTGGATTGCGTTTTTTCTAACCTTTTACGTATGGTTCAATATGGCGCCTCTTGCCACCACCATGATCCGTGAGATCTCGTGGTTGACAAGTAAGGAGCTGAAGGTCTTTGCCATATGTAACGTCGCTCTTACAATTCCAGCGAGGCTTATCGTTGGAATGTTGCTGGACAAATACGGGCCTAGAAGGGTCTTCTCGGTCCTTATGGTCATTATGGCAATACCTACTTTTACATTTGCATTCGGTAATACCTTTACTCAGCTTCTCGTTTCAAGGCTTATACTCGGTTCGGTCGGCGCCGGCTTTGTTGTCGGTATCCACATGACAGCGCTCTGGTTTAAACCAAAAGATATCGGTTTTGCAGAGGGTTTCTATGCCGGCTGGGGTAACTTCGGTTCGGCTGCCGCGGCTATTACGATACCTACTATCGCGCTCTCGGTCTTCGGCGGCCCTAACGGCTGGCGTTACTCGATAGCCTTCAGTGGCGTATTGATGCTTATCTACGGCGTCTTTTACTGGTTCGCCATTACGGACGGGCCGAAGGGGACGATGCTTCACAAGCCGAAGAAGGTCTCGGCCATGGAGGTCAGCAGCTACGCGGATATGATAAAGCTTATAATCTTTACCATACCGTGTGTCGGTATCCTCTCGATCCTGGTCTGGAAGCTCGGTAAGCTCGGCTTCCTCGGTAGTACGGGCCAGCTTATTTTTTACGCGATTATCGTAATAGTCGTCCTTTATCAGATAGTACAGGTCTTTCTCGTTAACCTGCCGATCTTGAGGGCAGGCGTGCCTGACGATGATAAATACAACTTCAACCAGGTGGCAGCTCTCAATACGACTTACTTCTGTAACTTCGGCGCCGAGCTTGCGGTCGTCTCCATGTTGCCGTCGTTCTTTGAGAAAACATTTACACTTACACCTGCCGTAGCCGGTATGATCGCTGCGTCATTTGCTTTTGTTAACCTCTTTGCCAGGCCGCTCGGAGGAGTGCTCTCCGATATGCTCAAGGGCAGGAAGCGTATCATGCTTATATATATGCTGGGTATAACGCTCGGTTTCTTCGGTATGAGCTTTATTACCTCAAGCTGGCCGATAGCGCTGGCCACGGCGCTTACCGTTGCCTGTTCGCTCTTTGTTCAAGGCGCAGAGGGCGCGACATTCGCCATCATCCCGATGATCAAGAGGCGTATTACCGGCCAGATATCGGGTATGGCCGGATCATACGGTAACGTCGGGGCTGTCTTCTATCTGACGCTACTTACTATGGTGCCGGCAAATAGGTTCTTTTTCTATATTGCCATTGGCGCTCTATTCAGTTTTCTCTTCTGCCTCTTTTTCCTCAAGGAGCCGCAAGGCTCCTTTGGCGAGGAGTATCACATGTCAAGTGTCGATAAGAAGCTGATGGAAGAAGAAGGAGGAGCAGGCGGCGGTCATTAATTGACCACGCGGCAATAGATAGTCTTATTGTTACCCGGCCTGTCTTTAAACTAAACACCAGAGCCCGCCCCCCGAAAGGGGGCGGGCTCTTTTTATCACCTGCGGTGGGGCAAGGTTCAACAGGAAATTCCGTGTTATGCGTAGCTAATTGAGGTGCTAAGTTTAAAGAACAACCAATATGTCATGCTGAATTTATTTCAGCATCTGTATTTTATCCTGCATTTAAGTGAAGTAGAAAAACAGACTTTGAAACAAGTTCAGGATAAACTCCGCGACGAAGCAATCTGTCCTTTTTCTTTCCCCTTTGAAAAGGGGGATAGAGGGATGTTAGAGTTTTCTCAGGTGAGCTGCGCTGTGAAGGCAAAGGCCTGTGCAGGGGCGAGCAACCCCGTCATTCGGCTACCCCACGATACGGCCTAAACAATACGGCCTGCCCTGACTCGCTAACGCTCAGACACCCACCCCGCCGTTTCTCTCCCGAATGAGCTGCCTTGGCTCTGCATGCGATTCCCGGATATTTATAAATCTTCTCTGGCAGTAATGGTTTTTCAGCAGAGAGACACTTTTTTTATTTAGTAAGTTTTGCGACGAGGCCGCTATAGCTCTCTTGCAGTGAGCGAGTAATCGTCCCGACTTTTCCGCTACCTACCTTCTTTCCGTCTACTTTTATAAGCGGTACGACTCCGGAGGTCGAGCCCGTAACAAAGGCCTCGTCAGCAGCGAATAGAGCACGCTCTGTAGCGGTTGCTTCTTTGATCTTTTTATCCAGTCCGATGACCACGGCCCTCGTAACCCCCGGCAAGATGCCGTAGAGCGGCGGGGTTATTATGCGTCTGCCTTTTACAATGAAGACATTTGATGCTGTGCCTTCAAGGACGCGCCCTTTTGTGTCTATAAATATCCCTTCAGCGGCCCTCTGCTTGGTTGCATGGGCCCGGCCAAGGATAGACGGCAGGTAGTTAAGGTTTTTTATATGGGCCGATGAGGGCTCGCGCAGCGCGAACTCCGGGGCGCGGAGCGTTACCGCGGTAATGCCTTTTTCAAGGCGTTTTTGTAACGCCTCCGTATCTACCTCTTCAGTAGTGATTATTACGGTCGGTTTGGAAGTTGGCTTGCTGCCAAAGGCAAGCTCTCCGGCGGTTATCATGATTTTCAGGCGTATTGTACCTTTAAAGTTATTATTGGCTTTCAGGAGTTTATTGATCGCCAGAGCCAGTTCTTTCTTTGTCGGTGTTTTTATTCCGAGATCCCTTGCGCCGCTTTTAAGCCTCCTGATATGCTCATCAAAGAACAGAATAGATCCGCCGTCTACCTTCATCGTCTCGAAGAGGCCGTAGCCGAAGCATAGGCCGCTGTCAAAGACCGAGACCCGAGCCTTGTTCCCTGCGACGATCCTGCCGTTTATATATACTTTAGCCGACATTTTTTTTTACCTTATTGCCAGATAGGATGCTTAAAAAATCTTCGGCCTTCAGCAGCGTCTCCTGATATTCTTCTTCCGGCCTTGAGTCCGCGACTATGCCGCCGCCGACACTCAGAGAAAGTACCCCGTCGCAGTATATAGCCGTCCTTATCGCCATCGCTATATCCATGTTGCCGCAGCGGTCTATCCAGCCGAGCCCTCCGGTATAGAGGCCGCGCTCGCAGCTCTCAAGCTCCTCGATAACCTCCATGGCCCTTATCTTTGGCGCACCCGTGATAGAGCCTCCGGGGAAGCAGGAGCGCAGCGCCATCAGCGGCTCTACATCGCCCCTGAGTACGCCCTCTACGGTCGATACCATCTGATGCAGCGTCGGATAGCTCTCTATGCGCTGGAAGTTGCTGACACGCACAGTGCCTGGTTTTGAGACGCGCCCGAGGTCATTACGCTCAAGGTCTACGATCATCAGGTGTTCTGCGTTTTCCTTGATGCTTTCTCTGAGGTCTTTTACCTGTTCCTTATCGGCCTTTAGCGTGCGTCCTCTTGGGCGAGTGCCTTTTATGGGCTCGGTCTCGATTATAGAGCCCTCTACTTTCAGGAGTCGTTCGGGGGTGTTGGAGATTATCTGAAACCCACCGCAGTCCATAAAGGACGCAAAGCGGCCGGCTCCGGACTCTAAAAGGGCCAGGTATACGGCAAAGGGGTCCTCTTCTATAGTAAGCCTCAGTCTCTGTGAGATATTTATCTGGTATATATCACCCCTTGAAATATAGTCGAGCGCCCTGCCGAGCGTAGAGAGGTATTCATCCCTTGTAATATTAGATTCGTAAAAGGGGCGGCCTTTATAGTTGCAAGCGGAGAGCTCGGGTCTGGCAGGCGCTTCGGTCTGCGAGAGTTTTTCAGTAATCTTTTTAAAGGTATTTTTTGTCTCGTCGTTGCCGCTCCAGACGACGAACCCTTTCTCTTTTTTATGGTCGTATACGTAGATCGGATCGTAGAGCCCTATCATGGCAAGAGGACGTCCCGGCGTCCCGGCCCCGCTCTTTTCTTTACGGCTGTCTTTATGAAGTTCCGGGGCGTCGCAGCCCTCTTTGATGAGGTCTTTCAAGCCGTATGCGAAGTAGCCGACCGCCCCGCCTGAGAACGGAAAAGGGGTCGGGCTGGCCGCGTCCTTTTTAATGCCTTTCATAGTCTCTCTTAGCGCGAGGAATGGGTCTCCGTGCGCGGTCTTCTTACCGTCTATCTGCGTCGTCCCGTTGATGTCGGTCTCTACTCTCTGATAAGGCCCTGCGCCGACGTAGGAGTACCGCCTCTGGAGCAGGGAGGCCCCGCCTGAGAGTATAAAAGGACGCTCCATATCGCGCAGCCTTAAGAAGGCGTCTGTCGGCAGCATGTCTGTGGGTTCGATGACCATACTTTAAAGGGTATAGGTTTTTTTGTATCCGGTCAAGTTCACTGCGAAGGGGCAAAGCCCATATAGATAGTTCCGTGCCGTGCGTAGTAAGAATTATCTTGGTGAATTTAGCCGTACGCACTACCTGCGAGAGGGCAAAGCCCATTATAGATAGTTCCGTGCCGTGCGTAGTAAGAATTATCTTGGTGAATTTAGCCGTACGCACTACCTGCACCGGAGGCAGAGCGGCTTAGGGGGGGTAGCTGTAAATTATTGTCATTGCGAGGAGAGTAACGACGAAGCAATCTCGTCTTTATGGTCAGGGTTATTCGACGCTATGCATAGTAAGAATCATATTACTGAATATACCGTACGCAGTACCGTGAGGGCAAAGTCCAAAAACAAACAAAGGAGGACGGAATCTCCAATTTGTCATGCTGAATTCAGTTCAGCATCTGTTCTGTTTTAAACCGTAAAGAAAGACAGATCCTGAAACAAGTTCAGGATGACAAATGTTTTAATTGTTAGCCGTACGCATCACCTGCGAGGGGGTAAAGTTCAGTAGTCAGTTCTGTGCCGTGCGTAGCAAAAACTATCTTGATGAATTTAGCCGTACGCAGTACTTGCGAAGGGGCAAAGCCCGTCAGGAAGTCCGATGCCGTGCGTAGTAAGAATTATCTTGGTGAATTTAGCCGTACGCAGTACCTGCACCGGAGGCAGAGCGGCTTAGGGGGGGGTAGCTGTAAATTATTGTCATTGCGAGGAGAGTAACGACGAAGCAATCTCGTCTTTATTTTGTTTCATTTGGGGTTAGCCGTGTAGTATCTTATATAGATATGGAACGTAGAGAGACAAGAGAGCTATTGGTGGGCGGGGTCAAGGTCGGCGGCGGTGCGCCAATAAGCGTTCAGTCCATGACGAGTACGCGGACGACAGACGTTGTTGCTACGGCTGCGCAGATAGAAAAGCTGGCAGAGGCAGGCTGCGAGATAGTGCGTGTGGCCGTGCCGGACGCGGCTGCGGCTGCGGCCTTACCTGAGATACTTGCTGGTTCCCCAATCCCTGTAATAGCCGATATACACTTTGATCACAGGCTTGCTTTGAGGGCTCTGGACGCGGGTGTTGCGGGCCTGCGTCTGAACCCCGGTAATATCGGTAGCCAGGGGCGTGTACGCGAGGTCGTCGAGGCGGCAAAGGGGCGCGGCGTATCTATCAGGATAGGCGTTAATGCCGGGTCTTTGGAAAAGGATATAATGGCCGGGATAGACCACGGCGACCCCGAGGCTTTGCCGGGGGCCATGGTCAAGAGCGCGATGCGGCATATCGGAATATTAGAGGGGATGGATTTTACGGATATAAAGGTCTCGCTCAAGGCATCGAGTATCTGGCCGACGGTAAAGGCATACAGGTTGCTCGCGGAAGAGGTCGACTATCCCTTTCATATAGGGATAACCGAGGCCGGGACTAAGTTCGGCGGTACGGTAAAGTCCGCGGTCGGCATAGGCTTGCTTCTTGCCGAAGGCCTCGGCGATACACTGCGCGTATCGCTCTCCGGCGACCCGGTAGAAGAGGTAAGGGTCGGCTGGGAGATACTTAAATCACTCGGCCTTCGCCAGCGCGGCGTTAGTGTTGTAGCCTGCCCGACCTGCGGACGTATCAAGATAGACGCCGCGGCCCTTGCTATTACCCTTGAGCAGCGTCTGGGCGGTCTTACAGAGCCGGTAACGGTAGCGGTGATGGGATGCGTTGTAAACGGCCCGGGGGAGGCCACAGAGGCCGACGTGGGCATTACAGGCGGCGACGGCGTCGCTCTGCTATACGTCGGCGGTGTGGTCGTTAGAAAGGTTCCTGAGGCCGAGCTTGCAGATGCCGTTGAGCAGGAGGTGCTGAAGGTGGTTGCTCGTAGGCGCGTCACCTGTTAGAGGATAAAGGCGAGATTGCTTCGTTTTGCTCCACCGCAGGTGGCTCGCAATGACAATAAGCTTGATCAGTTCTTTTTATCTACTTTAAATTCCCTTGAGAGTCTTTGTGCCTCTGCTATCTGGGCGGGGGTCATAGCTTTTTCAAGATCATTGAGAAGCTCTCTTGCTGCTTTATTATCCTGATTTACATTGGCAATATTCAGCCACATATAACTTAAGACATAATCCTTTGGTACTCCATAGCCTATATAATACATAACGCCGATATCGTTTTGTGCTTTTGTGAACCCTTGTTTAGCTGCTTTTTTGAACCATTGGACAGTCTCTGCGTAATCTTTTCTCACTCCTAAGCCACCTGCATACATAATGCCAAGATGATATTGTGCTTGTGCGTCGCCTTCTTCTGCAAGTGGTCTGAGTTCATGTAATGCGGCTACATAGTCACCTTTATTATATGCTTCCTCACCTTCTTTAAACCCTGCAAAGGCAGGGGTAGTCATTAGAAAGAGTACTGCAAAAACTATAATGAGTTTTTTCATAGTCAAGGTTCCTGTTTTGAATTGAAGGGAATAAGTTTTCAGTTGGAGGGTATTATACTTTTACTTTAATTGACAGTCAATCTGGAAAGGTGCGGGGGCTAGCTTATTTTCCAGGAGTATCGAACGGGCTCATAGTTCTCCAGATCGATTCCTTTTTCTTGGCTCGAAACTTCCTTGAGAGTCTTTCCGCCTCTGTGAGCTGTGCGGGGGTCATTGCCCCTTTAAGGTCGTCCATGATCTCTTTTATCTTTTTACTGTCTTGTTTTGAGTTGACGACATCAAGCCACGTATAGGCAAGGACAAAATCCTTTTCAACCCCGTACCCGATGGCGTATGCCGCGCCGAGAGCCCTTTGGGCGTCTGTATGCCCCTGGTACGCGGCCTTCCGAAACCAGCCGGCTGATTTCGTGTAATCTTTTTTTACTCCGTAGCCTCTCTGGTACATCAGCCCCAGGTTGAACTGCGATTCCGCGACCCCCTGTTTCGCCGCCTTGCTAAACCACTTAAAGGCCTTTGAGTAACTCTTCGGCGCCTTGCGGCCTTCAAAGTATATGATGCCGAGGCTGTTTTGTGCGCTTGCGTATCCCTGCATGGCAGCTCTTCGGTACCACATGACGGCTTTCTTGTGGTCCTTTGCCTTTCCAAGGCCGTTGTCGTACATATAGCCGAGGTTGTACTGCGCCTCTGCCAGGCCGTGTTTGGCCGCCTTTCTATACCATTTATAGGCCTCTGCGTAATTTTTTTTCACTCCGAAGCCGTTAAAGTACATATCTCCTATAGCGTACTGCGCGATGGGAGAGCCGAGCTGCGCAACCGGTTGAAATTCCTTTAATGCGGTTTTGTAGTCTCCTTTAAGATACGCCTCTGCCCCTTCTTTAAGTCCGGCAAAGGCAGGGGAGGCCGTTATTAGGAGCAGGGTAAGGACGGTAATTAATTTTTTCATCGTAAAGACCCTTTTTGCGGGTTGTATGCTTTTAGTAAAATACATACCTTATATTATACTTTTACTTGAACGGGCCGTCAACTTTAAGAGAGCGCTCTTTTGCTGCTGCGCAGCCGCTGTCTTTTGCAGGAGTCGGGTCGCGGATACCGCGACGGGACCGGTTTGCGGCGTTGCCCCTTGAAATGACAAATTTACGGGGCCGGCCTGTCCCGCGCAAGACCTGTAGCTGTTATGCTGAATTTATTTCAGCATCTGTTCTGTTTTTTGAGTGTTAGTAAAGACAGACCCTGAAACAAGTTCAGGGTGACAAGTTTTTAGTTTTTTATCGTGGCGTAGCCGCTTTAGCCCTCACGCAGGTGTTCGCCGCACGGCATATTTATTAATATGACTCTAAGCTGTGCATGGCAAATACCCTCCTAAAGAATTTAGCTCTCACGCAGTGAGCGCAGGTGCTCGCCGCACGGCATATTTATCAATATGACTCTAAGCTGTGCACGGCACATGCTTTATTAATGAATTTAGCTCTCACGCAGTGAGCGCAGGCGGCTAATCTTCCTTTAATCTTGCTTTTCGTAGAATGTACTCATATCCCGGGGTCGGCCTTTCAGGTGGTGCGGGTAGAAGGTAAAACACATAGTAAAGGAGAGGTAAAGAGATGAAGAACTCAAAGGCAAAGACAAAGGCAGTGGCCGGAGTTGTGGTGCTTGCTATTATCGGCGCAGTGACGGTGATGGCAACGAGCGTGGTAGCCGGGGGTTTACTTGACGATGACGTCCCGGTAGTCGTGGCGAGTTCGAGGAACTACGAGGATAGCGCCAGCCCCTCGAATAACTCTAATAACTCTAAGCATGAGGAGAAAGAGAGCCGCGGCGACGACTTTGAAGACTACGAGAGCTACGACGAGACCGGGACGGTCAAGGTAACGCTTGAAGAGGCGATAAAGATAGCAACCGCGGATACTCCAGGCAGGGTCATAGAGGTCGAGTTCGAGAGGGGGCGTTACGAGGTAAAGATCCGCACAAAAGACGGTCATAAAAAAGAGATCAATATTAGCGCAAAGGACGGCGCGATAGTCAGGAGAAAGTAAGGTCTGTAAAGGTAGAGGCTCAATCCGCCTCGGGCGGGTTGAGCCATAGGCTCTGACGGCGGGATGTAAGTAATTCAAGCAGGGTTGTGAGGAGGTCCAAAGTGAGTGTGATGAGTGCTGGAGGTAAAAAAAATATAAAGGCAGGAAAGACCTTTAATAAGAGGATACCGCACAGGACGGGCCTGCGCAGGTTCCTGCATTGGACGAACGCCGTGCTTCTTTTAACTCTGATATTCCTGGCCCTGGGTTTTGATCTTGGTAAAGAGCTTGGGATAATCGGCGAGTCTTTGGAGGAAAACCTTCAGGTGCTGCACGCCTCGGTCGGTCACGTCCTCGCCTCTACGGTGCTCTTGCGTGTGGTGCTCGCATTTACCGGTAAGGAATATAAAAGATGGGGCTCTGTTATTCCGTATCGCAGGAGGGACTGGAAGGATACCGGCCTTAAGTTCCGTGTGATGATAGGGCTTGCCGGCAGAGGGCGTCCTGCGCCGGTCGGCGCCAACCCGATAGCGACGCTGCTTTATATTACGGTCTTTTTTGTTATAATCGGTCAGGCCGTTACCGGTATCTATATGGCAGGCGAGGAGTTTAAGATGGTGCCGGGTGTAATGCTTTTATCAGGCGCAGAGAGCGCGGTCGTCGATGTGATGGAAGGGTTCCATGCGTTTGGCTTTTGGTTTATAATGTTCTTTGTGGGGCTTCATCTGGGAGGCCCTTTTATTCGTCGCGCGACTGTGGCCTACGTAAGCGGCGGCGCGCGGGCTTCGGTCCGGAAAGATTTCAGCGGTAGCGGCGGTAGCGAGTTTTAGTTTTTAACCGTGGGCTCGGGCCCTCCGCCGCGTCAGGGAAGTGTGGTATGAGGATACTTATAGTAGAGGACGAAAAGGAGCTCAGCGCCATTATCAAAAAAGGCCTGGAGGAGAACGGTTACGTCGTTGAGCAGGCCTTTGACGGCGAGGAGGGCCTGTACATGGCAGAGAACTACCCGCTCAGCGCCGTAGTCCTTGACGTCATGCTGCCCGGGATGGACGGCCTTACGCTGCTCGGTAAATTAAGGGCAAGAGGAATTACAGCGCCGGTAATAATGCTTACGGCAAAGGACGCATTCTCCGACAGGATAGCGGGCCTTGACACCGGCGCCGACGATTACCTGACAAAGCCCTTTGATTTCGGCGAACTCCTGGCGCGTCTTCGCTCGCTGCTTAGAAGGAACGCAAAGGTTAAAGAAGCCGTTATAAGGATATCCGACCTTGAGATCGATACCGCGAGCCACGAGGTCAGGCGCGGCGGAAAACTTATCGTGCTCTCGGCCAGAGAGTACGCTCTTCTTCAGTACCTCGCCTATAACAAAGACAGCGTCGTTAGCAGGAGCGATATCGTAGACCATATATACGGTGAAGAAGACGAGCGCGACTCCAACGTCGTCGACGTCTATATAAATTACCTTAGAAAAAAAATAGACGCGGCGGGTAAAGTAAAGCTTATCCAGACTGTGCGGGGGGCGGGCTATATTCTGCGCTCAGGGGAGAGTGCCTAGGTGTTATCCTCCATTAAGTTTCGGCTGACCGCGCTCTTTCTCGCGATATCATTCGTGACGCTGTCGGGGCTGGGTATTTTTTTATATTATCAGCTGGAGAGTATAACCATCGGCTCTATTGATTCTCATCTGCACTCGGAGGTGCAGCTGATAGCAGGCCTGATAGAGGTCGAGCAAGGACGCGTTAAAGTCGATCTGAACGAGATAGCCGTCGGTGATTATGCGGTGCCGTTATCAGGCCATTACTTTCAGGTCGTAGAGGGCAAGCCCGCAGACGACGGTGGGTTTGCAGCCGATGCCCGGTACGCAGCCGACGGTGGGTTTGCAGCCGACGCCGGGTCTGCGAGTGCGAGGATCGTTGCGCGCTCCGCTTCTCTGGGGCGCGTGGACGCGAGCCTGCCTTTTGAAGAGCTGCATTTCAAGGGCGTGCATAAGACTATAGAGGGGCCCGCTAAAAAACCTCTGCGCCTGGGCGAGCAGACTTTTATGATCGCCGGGCGAACCGTTACTGTTCAGGCCTCGGAGTCCTTGAAGGATACGCAACGGCTTCTTGCCTCTTACAGGGACTCGCTGTTGATGATCCTGCCGGCGGTCTTTTTTATCTCCGCTGTAGTTGTTTTTCTTCTCGCGCGTTTCTCCCTTGCCTCCATAAATATCTTTAGCGAAAAGGTCGGGGCTATTACAGAGCAGAACCTCGGCGACCGTCTGGAGGTAAAAGGCCTGCCCTCTGAGCTGCTACCGCTTGCGGAGAACTTCAACTCTATGATGTCGCGCCTGGAAGAGTCCTTTGAAGGGCAGCGTAGATTCTTATCCGACGCCTCTCATCAGCTGCGCACCCCGGCGGCCGTTATAAAAGGATACTGCGACGTGACGCTTGGTCGCGATAGGAGCGACGAAGAGTACCGCGACTCGCTGGAGAAGATAAACGGAGCCGTAGTAAGGATGACCGGGGTAATAGAGCGTATACTGGAGAGCGCGCGGGCAGAGGGGGTGAGCCACGGCGGCGCCGGCTTTAGAGAGCTGGACCTTATGGAGGTCGTACTCGATGCCGTGCGTCTTTTAAAGGAGGGCGCGCAGAGGCGCGGCGTAACGATCTCTATAAAGGGCGGCAGCCAGAAGGTCAGCGGCGACAGGGTGCGCCTGGTCGAGGCCGTCAGCAACGTTGTCGATAACGCTATAAAGTACAACCGCGAAGGCGGCGAGGTCTTGATCGAACTTTCCGCCGCCGGTGGTTACGCAGCTCTGACGGTCGAGGACTCGGGGGCGGGGATAGAAGAGGGAGAGCGCGCCAGGGTCTTTGAGCGTTTTTATCGCAGCGACGAGACAAGCGCCGAGGTCGCGGGCAGCGGCCTCGGGCTCTCCATCGTGCGCTCTATCGTGCAGGCGCATGGCGGCGACGTCGGTTGCGAGAGCAGGGGCGGCGTCGGGACCCGCTTTATCTTGCGCCTGCCGCTTGCGTAGCAGTTCTTGTATAGCAGTTATAGGCCGCTTAGTAGCGGGGTGGCGGGTCTTTGCCCGGAGGCCGCCTGCCCGGGGCGCAGGCGGCGTAGCGCTTTATAGCGGGCGCTCTTCGCTCTATGGCCGCCACCTTACCTGTACTCTGCTGCGTTGGCCGAATATCTATAAATAGCCGGGCCGGGTGGTTTATATTAAGGGTTCTCAGGTCTTTTATTGTAATGTCAAGAAGAAAACGTATTAAAATTACGAAAAATGGTGCTAAAAGGTACACTTTCCCCGACCTCTTTCTATTCTTGTAAACATATTAAAAATACCTTAAAAAAAAATAAGTTTTTGTCTTGACATGGTCGCTACAGAAGGCATATAATCCACCGAAAGCTGTAGAAAGGGACTGGTTATCTGTATTTCTAAAACGAGGTCAAGGCTGCCCGGCACAACTAGTGTCTACGGGTGGCTTTGACCGTATAATTAAAAGGAAGGAGGTATACATGGAGCTAAGTGATGGTCTCTCCAAGAGGTTGCAATTCTGTCTGGTAGCGATAATAACAATCATTATGGTTGTTGTTTTCATGCCGGTGCAGTCTAATGCGGCTGAAGTGGCTGGCTCGGGCAATTATAATGCCGGGGAAGATATCTTTACCGGAAGGACGCGGTTGACAAACGGCGGCCCTCCCTGCATTTCCTGCCATACGGCAGGTGCCAAGTTAGGCGTCCTAGCGGGCGGCGCTCTTGGTCCCAACCTAACAAAGGTCTGGGAGACTAAGTTTTTCCTCGTAGATCCTAACTGGATTAACAGTAGCGGTAGTCCGGTGATGGGTCCCATCTTTACAAACAGAAACATCCTACCGGAAGAGGTAGAGCATCTGAAGGCATTCTTCAGTGTCGTGGCACAAGAGAACGCCACTCCTGCTTCAACCAAGAAAGGGCCTTTTGTAGGCGGCGGGATTATAGGCACTATCATTATGCTGGTCATCTTCAGTATAATATGGGGCGGTCGCTTCAGAAGCAGAAACGGAGGAACAGTCCATGAGGACCTCTGGAGAAACTACGGTGGAAAAGGAGGAAAAAGATAAATGGCTACGTGGATCCAAGATATAGTTAACCCGGCCAAAAGAGGCTGGGAAGAGTTTTACCGCAATCGTTGGCAGTATGATAAGACCGTGAGAAGTACACACGGCAACAACTGCACAGGTGGTTGTAGTTGGATGGTTTATGTAAAGGACGGAATTATTACCTGGGAGTTGCAGGCGCTCGATTATCCTCTCCTTCAGTCGGCGGTACCACCGTACGAGCCAAGGGGATGTCAGAGGGGCATATCTTCTTCCTGGTATGTATACAGTCCTGTCAGGATAAAGTACCCATATCTGCGCAGCTCGCTCATGGATGCGTGGAAGTCAGCAAGGGCCAGCCACTCCGACCCTGTCGACGCATGGGAGAGCATCGTAACGAACGAAGAACTACACAAGAAGATCAAATGGTCGAGAGGCAAGGGCGGATTTCGCAGGTTCGACTGGGATACCGCTGCTGAGATCATTGTCTCCGCACATATCTACGTTATAAAGAAGTACGGCCCGGACAGGAACATGGCCTTCTCGGTTATTCCTGCTATGAGCCAGATAAGCTACGCCTCCGGAGCAAGGTATCATCAGCTCATCGGCGGTGTCTCGCTCAGCTTCTATGATTACTACACAGACCTTCCGCCTTCCTCCCCGGAGATATGGGGTGAGCAGACCGATGTCGGCGAGAGTGCCGACTGGTATATGGCCGGCTACGTTGTTATCCTCGGCGCTACGCCGAACAGGACAAGGACGGCTGATTGCCATTTCGTTAGTGAGCTCAGGCACGGCGGCGCAAAGCTCGTTGTTTGCGCGCCCGATTACTCAGAGGTTACCAAGTACGCCGACCTCTGGGTGCCTGTAAAGACCGGTTCCGACGGTGCTTTCTGGATGGGTATCAACCATGTTATCCTTAAAGAGTTCTACATAGACAGGCAGGTTCCTTACTTTGTAGAGTATCAGAAGGCCTACACGGATCTACCTCTTCTCGTAAAGTTCATCACGGGCAAGAACGGTCTAGAGCAGGGTCGTCTTCTTAAGGCATGCGACCTCGCAGAGTACGACGACGGCGATAACCCGGAGTGGAAGTTCGCCGAGTGGGACGCCAAAGCCAATAAAGCAAGGGTCACATACGGCGGAATGGGCTTCAGGTATCCCAAGAACCACGACAACCACGGCAAGTGGAACACGCTTAACAAGGACGCAAAGACCGGCGAGCCGTTTGATCCCGAGCTTTCCGTCTACGATATAAAGGACGACACAGTAGAGTGTAACTTCTACGAGCTCGACACCGGCGACGTTTACAAAAGACACGTCCCTGTCAAGTACGTAGAGACCAAGACAGGCGGCAGGATTCCGGTCACAACCCTCTTTGACCTTCAGTTGGCTCAGTGTGGTGTTGGACGTCCGGGACTGGCCGGCGACTACGCGAAGAACTATGATGACGATAAGGCATTCTCACCTGCATGGCAGGAGAAGTACACAGGGATTGGCCGCGATACCGTCATTCAGGTAGGACGCGAGTGGGCGGCAAACGCCGAGGTGACAAAGGGTCGTTCCATGATCATCGTTGGCGCCAGTATCAACCACTGGTACCATGCCGACCTTATTTACAGGGCCTTTACCGCAGCGCTTATGCTCTGTGGTTGTGTAGGACGTAACGGCGGCGGTATGAACCATTACGTTGGTCAGGAAAAGCTCGCAGCCTTTGATTCCTGGGGAATGATCGCTCATGCAGTTGACTGGGTGGCGCCTCCGAGGTTCCAGAATACTCCCAGCTACTGGTATATCAACACCCAGCAGTGGAAGTATGACGGCGCGATAGCTGATTACTGTAAGGTTCCCGATGCAAACGGCCTCGATTACAAGCACACAGCGGACTTTAACGTGCGTGCCGTAAGGACAGGCGCTCTGCCTTGGTATCCGCAGTTCAATCAGAACAACTTCGCTCTCTATGACGAGGCCGTAAGGGCCGGAGCCAAGAGCGACGCTGAGGTTGTCGATCACGTAGCCAAGGGGATAAACGACGGTAAGATAAACTTTGCCGTTGATGATCCTGACGCGCCTGAGAACTGGCCGAGGAACCTCTTTATATGGAGGGCCAACGCTCTGGGTTCCAGTGCCAGAGGTCAGGAGTACTTCTTTAAATTCCTCCTCGGCACACATAACAACGTCGGCGCCGAAGAGATCGCCAGTCAGCACATAAAAGAGATCAACTTCAGGCAGTCTCCGCTTGGTAAGCTTGACTTCCTCGTTGACCTCAACATGCGTATGAACACCACGCCTACATACTGCGACATGGTGCTTCCTACTGCTCACTGGTACGAGAAGGAAGATCTCAATACAACAGACCTTCACTCATATATCCACCCGATGGGCGCGGCGGTCGCACCCAGCTGGGAGGCAAAGAGTGACTGGAATGCATTTAAATTTATCTCAGAGAAGTTCTCTGAGATAGCCAAGAAGCACTTCCCGAAGCCGATCAAAGAGATCATGGCATTTCCGCTTATGCATGATAGCCCGGGTGAGATAGCTCAGCCGTGTCTCGACGATAAGGTCGAGGACTGGAAGGTAGACGGCGGAACGTTCATACCGGGTAAATCTGGTCCTAACCTTAAGGTTATTACCAGGGATTATGCCAACGTCGCCAAGATGTGGAGGTCGTTAGGCCCCGGCATGATGACTCACTACGGACAGCATGGCGTTAACATCGACGGTGGTCCTCTCTATGACGAGTGGATGGCCAACAAGCACACCGTAACCGAGGAATGGGGAGGTAAGAAGTATATATCTCTTGCCGAGGCACGGTACGTCGCTGATATCATCATGAACTTCTCGGGTGTTTGTAACGGCGAAGTCGTTTACAGGCAGTGGAAGGAAGAGGAGCATCATACAGGACTGCACGGCAGCCAGTTTTCGGAAGCCAAGGAAACCGTCAGAGAGATACTCGGAAGGGAAGAGGCCGATAAGATACCTCTCCATTCCACCGACGGCATCCATGACGGCCTGGCAGACGAGCTCGGCGGACCTAACAGGAACGTCCGTATGACCTACAACGACATACTTGCTCAGCCAAGGCGTACCCTGACCAGCCCGGTCTGGACAGGTGACTCAAGGTCGGGACGGTCATATAGTGCCTATACCATTCAGATCGATTACAGGGTGCCATGGAGAACGCTTACCGGAAGGCAGCACTACTACATGGACCATCCGATGTTCCTCCAGTTCGGCGAGGGCCTTATGACCCATAAGTATAAGCTCGATCCGAACAAGATGAACGAGATAGACAAAAGCGATAGAACAGACGCTATAGTCTGTAACTACATCACACCGCATGGTAAGTGGGCGATCCATTCCACTCACTATGATAACTTGAGGATGCTTACTCTCTCAAGGGGTGGCAACGTACTCTGGCTCAACGATGGTGATGCAGAGAGCGCGGGCATAAAGGACAACGACTGGGTCGAGGCCTACAACGATAACGGTATCTTCGTATGCCGTGCCATCGTAAGCGCCAGGATCCCGACAGGTGTCGCATTTGCCTACCATTCAATGGAGAGAACGGTAAACGTACCCAAGACTCAGCAGAGAAACATCATAAGGAGTGGTTTCCATAACAGCCTTACGAGGCAGAGACTTAAGCCGCCTCTTATGGCCGGTGGATACGGTCAGTTCTCATATTGCTTCAATGGATGGGGACCGATCCCAATCATCAGGGACACAACCGTCCTTGTGAGAAAACTCAAGAATCAGGAGGTGAGCTGGTAAGATGGATGTTAGAGCCCAACTATCAATG
>UOEA01000098.1_pt1 | contig 24476 bp, 22 predicted proteins | sample 1988571 | NCBI WGS metagenome assembly UOEA01 (sample SAMEA4712194, study PRJEB27164) | hydrothermal vent metagenome | biome: marine basaltic hydrothermal vent biome; feature: marine hydrothermal vent; material: mineral | place: Pacific Ocean | collected 2011-06-14/2011-07-23 | depth 1689 m | reverse complement strand
TTCGGGGTTTGAGCCCCTTTCGGGGGTTAAATCGTGGCTGGCGACTATCTGTGTTAGCCTGCCGTAGCTATCTAAAGAGTTCTGACGTTGCCTTGAGTCCTGGAAGGCGAGCTCGCCCTTGCCAAGCAAGACGGGGACGAGGTTGCGGGGCGTTAAGAGCCCTGAGAGCTCCGGTTCGTTCCAGCTGCATTCTTTTACCACCCCTTTTTTATATACCTCACAGCGGTTGCTGTCGCCGGCGACCACGGTTAATATCTGCCCCATTGCACCGTAGATCTCGACCCTCATCAGGTCCGGGCTTTTAATGGTAAGGGCTGCGCGTCCTTTCAGCCCTGTTCTTTTCGAGCTAAAGCGCAGCATCGCCGTTATCGAGTCGGGGCTTTCTATCTCTGCTTTAGCAGGGACTATTTCTCGCGGGTAGGGGGTTACATTTCGAGTGTTTTTTGTAGAACATCCGGTAAGAGCAAGCAATGCGAGCGCAGCGCAGAATAAGAAAAGGGCGCGTGGCTTACTTGCTTGCCTTGATATCTTTTTTGATCCTTTCAAGTTTTATCTTGAGATCCTTGTTGTCCGGTGAGAGTTTGCGTGCGCGCTCGTATGTGGAGACAGCCTTTTTCTTAAGCTGCGCCTTGAGGTAAGCATCGGCCAGGTGTTCGGCAATAACGGCATCTTCCGGCAGGAGCTCGGTAGCGCGCTGCAGCGTAGAGATGGCCTTTTTGAGGTCTCCTTTTTTGAAGTAGATCCAGCCGAGGCTGTCTATTATATGACCGCTACCCGGTTTGATAGAAAGGGCTTTTTTTACATGTTTTTCAGCTTCGTTGAGCCGTACCCCTCTCTCGGCCATTGTATAGCCTATGTAATTGAGGGCATTGGCGTGGGCCGGGTTCATCTCGATTACTTTTTCCATATATGAGAGGCTCTTTTTCCAGTCTCCGTCCTCGTCGTGGAGCACACCCATCACAAAAAGGAGGTCTTCGTTGAGGGGCTCTAGTTCAAGAGCGATCTCTATGGTCTTAACTGCCTTGGTCGTCTCCCCGGCGCTACGGTAAATAGAGGAGAGGAGCTTATAGAGCTCGGCATTACCGCTCTTGAGTTCTATGGCCTCCTGGAGTGCGTTGGCTGCTTCGTCGTGGCGTTTCTGCCCTTCGTATATAAAGGCCACATGGATCTTGGCATCTACAAAGGTATCTTTGGCAGGGGTTATCCTCTGGAACTCTGTTACCGCTTTATCGAGTTCACCGTTTTCTTCGTAGACGGTTGCCAGGTAGTAACGTACTTTCTCAATGCCCGGCACCTCTTTGAGTATCTCTTTGAATTCTTTTATGGCCTTTGCGTAATTTTTTTGCTCAAAGTATATAAGTCCGATCCGCGTGGAGGCATCCAGCTTTGAGTTCGGCTGCTTTTTAAGGGCCTGGAACTGTTCTATAGCCTTATCCAGTTTGTTTTGCTGTATGAATATCCTGCCGAGTTGTTTTCTTACCGCAATATCGTTAGGAGAGAGCCGTAAGGCATTTTCGTAGCTCTTGATCGCCTTCTCTATCATGGAGTTGCGTTCATATGCCAGCGCAAGCTCTATATGGGCGGAGAGAAAGTCAGGGTTTTTCTCCAGCGCTTTTTTGTAGTACTTCTCTGCGATCTCCAGACGCCCTCGTTCTATCTCGACCCGCCCCAGGTAATAGTAACCCATTACCGAGTCTGGATGAGCCTTCATCATGCGTTTTAAGGTCTCTGTAGCCTTGTTATAGTCATTCTTCTTCGAATACAGGGCGGCAAGCAAGAGGTACGGCTTGGGGTCGTCCGGAGTGAGCGATATCGCCTTTTCAAACTCTTTTGTTGCCTGCTTATCTTTCTTTAGAAGTGTATAGATCTCACCTAGAAAGAGTCGTGTCGGTATATAGTCCGGCCCGACTTCTCTTGATTTTTCAAGGAGGTCGAGGGCCAGATCCGTATTGCCGATCCTAAGGTATAGGTGCGCGAGCTCGGCGTATAGGACAGGGGATAACGGGTCTACCTCAATTGCCTTTTTGTAATGCACTGTGGCGCCGGTGATATCTCCCGACTTTCTGAGCATCTGTGCAATTGCGAAATGATAGTAGCTGTCATGCGGAGCGTTCTTTTTGACAATGATCTTTGTGAAATTGGGTTTTCTGCTGTTCTTTGCAAGCTGCAAAAAGTTGCTTGCGCCATCTACCGGAACCGCAAGGAGCAGTAGCGCAGCAATTGAAGAGTATAGAGGAATAGTGAATTTTATAAAGTTCTTCATGGTTAAAGAATATTTGATTGTTTGCGACTTTTTTTGTCTGGTTGAAATCGTCGTCTAGTTGAAAATATCAAGGAATGGTCAGTTGTAGAGATAACGGGCCTTTAAAAGGGCACTCTCTTTTACTACTGTATAATATGATAAGTATACCATTATAAAGGTTTTTAGTCAATTGCCGAAAGGTAACCTTAAGGACGGTTCTTGAAAGATCTGGTTTGGCAACCAATTAGAATTAAAAGGAAATGTAGTGTTAGGAGGCGTTAGCGCTGGAGCTCTGCTGTGTCGTAAGCTTTTCTCCGGCAAGTTCTATCTTATGGCGCAGCACCGGCGCCAGGTGTAGCGACTCGGTATCCATGGTAGAGAGTATCTCCGAGAGTAGCTCTACCTTCTCATCGACTGCGAGATGTTTATGCAGGAGAATATGTCTCTCGCCCCTGAGCACAAATGCGCCGCCTGTGGTGTTTATAGCCCCTTTTCTCAGGTCGTCGTATTCAAGTGTTATCGAGAGTTTTTCTACTGCCTGTTCCAGTAGCTGGAGAAGTTCGGTCTCTTTCATATAATATATGATGCACCTTAGTATGAGTCGATGTCAAGGTAAAAGCACCTGGAGGTTTTGCGTGTGCTGCGTCGCCACGAACTGCGTAAAACTAGGTTGACAAGGCGCTCTTCATGATTTATATTTATAAATACTATCTACTCAGGAGTATAAAATTATGTCCGATGATCTTTTTGATGTTACAGACTCGAGTTTTGAGTCAGCAGTCCTTGGTTCTGATAAACCTGTCCTGGTAGATTTCTGGGCGGAGTGGTGCGCACCCTGTAGGGCGATCGCACCGATTGTTGCAGAGGTCGCAGGTGAGTACGACGGCAAGGTCAGGATTGCGAAGATAAATGTTGACGATAACCCGGCTACTCCCGGAAAGTACGGCGTCAGAGGGATACCTACTCTCATCCTCTTTAAAGATGGTGAGGTGGTTGACCAGCTTGTAGGTGCCGTGCCTAAGAGTCAGATAAAGGACCTGGTTGAAAAGGGGCTTTGATCTCGCCGGTGAAGAGTGAAAATACTGTGAGCTTTCGCTGGTGGTTATGTGAGCCGTCGTCGATGGTTAATTGATTTTTCTAGGGGCAGATACACCTGTGGTGTCTGTCCTTTTTTTTATTTTTGGTCGAAGGAAATTTATTTGAAAAGTATGAACAGAGCTATTCGCCTTCTCTTTTTGGGGTTGGTACTTATTATCTTTGTCGGCTGTGAGGGTTCGTCCGCGATGGAGGACGTTGCGCCTGTTGCAGAGAAAAAGTACGATCTTCTTATCGCACAGGCCGAGCGCGAACCAGCCCCGAACCTTGAGTTTATTACCTTTGAGGGTAAGAAGTTTAACGTCAAAGAGTATATTGGCCACCCTGTCGTTGTAAACTTCTGGGCCTCATGGTGCGGCCCGTGCAGGCTAGAGGCCAAGATCTTTGAGCGTGCTTATAGAAAATATAGTGTCTCGGCCGGGGTGGTCTTTGTAGGGGTCGCGGTGCAGGATCGCGAAGAGGCGGCCAGAAGGTTTGTTAAGGAATTTTCTATAACATATCCAAACGGGATCGACGAGACAGGAGTTATAGGCGGCGTCTATAATATATATGCCATCCCGCAGACCTTTGTCTTCGATAGAAATGGGCGTATTGCCATGGTATATGTCGGGGCCATAGTAGAGGATGAGATATTTGATGATGTCCTTGGCCGCCTGATAAAGGAATAGCCTGCCTGGATTGATTACGCGATAATAAAAAGGAGCACGCATGGAAGTTAAAAAGATGAAGATTTCTCCCTCTATCTTGTCGGCGGATTTTACAAGGCTTGGCGAAGAGATCAAGGCCGTTGCAGAGGCGGGGGCTGACTACATACATATAGACGTTATGGACGGCCACTTTGTGCCGAATATAACGATAGGTCCGCTTCTGGTCGAGGCTGCAAGGAGGGCAACCGAGTTGCCCCTTGACGTGCATCTCATGATAGATAGGCCGGAGCGCTACATAGAGGACTTTGCAAAGGCAGGTAGTGATATTATAACGATACACGCTGAAGCAACGCCGCATCTGCACCGTGCCGTGCAGGCCATTAAAGAGTGCGGCCTAAGCGCTGGCGTCGCTATTAATCCATCAACACCCGTAGAGGCCATAGAGCCTCTGGCTGATTATGTAGATATGATCTTGGTCATGTCGGTCAACCCAGGTTTTGGAGGCCAGCAGTTTATACACTCGGCCCTGGAGAAGACCAGACGTGTTCGCGCGATACTGGATAATGCCAACTCAGCGGCCGAGCTTCAAGTAGACGGCGGTATAAAGGTAAGTAATATCGCGAAGGTGGCAGAGGCGGGGGCCGATGTTTTTGTTGCAGGTTCCGCTGTCTTTGGCAGCGACGATTATAAAAAGACCATCGAAGATATGCGCAAGGAGCTTGGTCAGACGACCGTCTGAGACGGCTCGGACCGTCTGAGACGGCTCAAACCATCTGAGATGGCTCAAACCATCTGAGATGGCTCAAACCATCTAAGATGGCTTCATGGCTGTATTATCGAGTTTCAGGCCTCGCAAGGCGTCTCTTGCGCTATTTAAACTGTTTGTAATATTTGGAGGATTGTCTTGTTTGTTTATCTTGTTCGCCATGGCATGGCAAAGAGCTCGGTCGAGGACCCGAAGCGCGGTCTGACGACCGGCGGTGAAAAGGATATAGCAAAGGTCGCGGCTTCTTTAAAGAAGCGCGGCGTTACCGTAGATAATGTCTTCCATAGCCCTAAAAAACGCGCCTCGCAGACGGCACATATAATTGCCGAGGTTATCCGGTCAGGTCTTTCACCCGAGGTCTCCGATGGCCTGCTGCCGGAAGACGACGCGGAGCAGTGGCTCGATAGGCTTGAGGATATGGACTGCGATACCATGCTGGTCGGCCACCTGCCGTATATGGGTATACTAACCTCTCTCTTGAGGTGCGGAGACGGCGATAATGCCGTTGAAGAGTTCTCGCCCGGCACGGTTATCTGTCTGGAAAGGGCCGGCGAGTGCTATGAACTGCAGTGGAAGATCACTCCCGGCAGGCTATAAGACAGGCCGTCTTCGCCGAGTCACAGATTATTCAGCTCTAGAGTAATCATCTTCAAACCTTACGATATCGTCTTCTTCCAGATAATCACCGTTTTGAACTTCTATTATTTCCAGCGGGGAATCTTTTGAGGGGTTCTCCAGGCGGTGCTTGACCCCCTTTGGTATATAGGTGCTCTGGTTCTGGGTTAGTTCGACTACTTCTTCGCCGCGCTGGACGCGCGCCCGTCCGGAGGTAACGACCCAGTGCTCGCTCCTGCGCCGGTGCATCTGAAGGCTTAGTCTGGCCAGAGGGGCGACGTAGATCTTCTTTAGTTTGTAGCTGTCTCCTCCTTCAAGAACGGTATACGAGCCCCATGGACGGTTGACCGTTACGTGGATTTCGTGTTCGGAGTAGCGTTTTTTCTTAAGTATATTTACGACGTCCCTTACCTGCTGGGCCTTACTTTTAGGGCAGACAAGCGTTGCGTCGGGGGTATCGACTATGATCATATCCTTAAGGCCTATTGTTGCAACGACGCGGTCTGAGCCTATTATATAAGAGCCGGTGCTGCCGATATCCACGACACGGCCCTGAATTATATTGTCGTCTTTGTCGGTCTTATAGACGTCCTCAAGAGAGGACCACGAACCCATATCAGACCACGGGAAGGTCGCCTCGATTACCGAGACGTTCTTGGAGCGTTCCATAATGCCGTAGTCTATCGAGACCGATTCTATCTTGTCGTAGGCAGCGGCGCTGATGCTGCCGTCATCGATTGCCACAAGCGTTTTGTAGACCTTTGGAAGATGTTCTTTAAGTTCGGCAAGAATAGCGCTGGCCTTCCAGACAAAGATGCCGCTATTCCAATAGTAGCCGCCGTCTTTGAGGTATTTTTTAGCGCGTCGTAAGTCGGGCTTTTCAATGAAGCGTTCGACCTTTTTGATCTTAATGCCTTCTATTTTTTTACGCGAAGAAGACGGAGCGCTCTTTATATATCCGTAGCCTGTCTCAGGCGAAGTAGGTACTACGCCGAAGGTTATCAGCGTGTTGTCTTTTGCCGCGGCTGCCGCGGCCTTTATGGTTTTGCGAAATGCAGGGCCGCTCTTAATAAGGTGGTCGGCCGGAAGTACCGCCATTATGGCATCGGGGTCGCGCTTGATAAGCTCGAGGGCCGCAAGCCCTATGGCAGGCGCGGTGTTGCGTCCGGAGGGCTCGATAATGAGCTCTATATCTTTTCCGCAGGTCTGTTTTGGGGCAGCCTTGGTTTTTTTGTGCGGTTTTTTATTATTGTTGCCGTAGGAGAGATGAGTCCTTGTTATCCCGGCCTGTGCCTGGCTTGTGACTATCGCTATGCGAGTGGCCGGTATAAGGGGAGAGAGCCTTTTTATTGTACCTTTTAGAAGGCTATCGGGGCCTGCGATCTCCAGTAGTTGCTTTGGCGCCGATGTTCTGGAGAGCGGCCAGAACCTGCTGCCTACCCCGCCTGCCAGTATTATTCCGTATAGTTTTCCTTTAGCCATTATGTGCTCCTTTGCCGCTGCGGCAAGTTATCTGTTAGTCTTTTTGGGTAAGTTCTTCTGCGCTAATCCCGTCCGTCAAGAGCCACTGTGAGAACTCGGATTCAGCTACCGTGCGTCTTCGTTGTATAATGCGTCGTTTTTTTAATAGCGTTGGAAGATTTATTATAACAGCAAAATATACTTTTATAAAAATAAAAAAGAGCCCTGATTTGCCGGTTTTTTTAGCGATGCGTGAGCTCGCGCCCTTGCCTGAGCGAATAGAGCTCAGCTGCTTTGCATAGCGCCTGAGCGTGTGAAAGGGTGAAGATAGAATACGGGAAAGAGGAAAGTTTTTAATCAGGACGTAAGCCCTGTTGCGTTCAACGTGATAGGCCTTGAAGGTTGAGTAGTCTCCGCCAGTAGCTGAGTAGCTATGAAAGCAGACGGCACCTGGTACGTTTACCGCGTCCCATCCGAGCAGCCTTGCGCGCAGCCCCAGGTCGGTATCTTCGCAGTAGGCAAAGAAGTCTTCGTCAAAGAGGCCGACCTCGTCGAGCATCTTCTTGCGGTAGAGTGCGGCGCAGGCGCTTGGTAGGAGTATTTTACGGAGGGCGTCGTATTGACTGTTGTCGCGTTCAAGTCTGCCGCGCCCCCTTGCAAGGCCGTCCGGGTAAAGGAGCAGGCCGCCGACAGAGTCGATTATTGTCTTGTCGCTTAGAGATAGTATCTTTGTCGCCCACATTCCAACGTGCGGTTCTGAATCTGCGGCTGCGCCCATGAGTGCTGCGAGAAAGTTCTTGTCCAGGACGGTGTCGTTGTTGAGTGTGAGTATGAACTCGCCTTTGGAGGCGAGGATGCCCTGGTTGTTGGCCTTTGCAAAGCCCAGATTCTGCGGATTTTTGATGAGGCGAAGCTCAGGGTGAGTTTTTTCAATGAACGCGACCGAGCCGTCGGTAGAGCCGTTATCGACGATAATAATTTCAAACCGGGTTTGAGGTAATATTGCGGTTGGATGGTTTTGCACAAAGATGGACTCAAGGCATGGCTTTAAGAGGGCCTTGCCGTTCCAGTTGGCTATGACGATAGACATTAGAGGTCGAGACAAAATAGGGTCCTCTTGTTATTGAAAATTAGATTATGTTAAGGAGCGCTTCTTCCAGACGCGCTCCGATCTTAAACCAGTCGTACTTTGCAACTACTTTTTTTCTTGCCACCTCTCCCATTTGAGCGCGAAGGGCCGGGTCTTTGTGCAAGAGCAAAATCTTTTCTTTCAGGTCTTGAAGATCCCCTGCCTTTACGATAAAGCCGTCTGAGGCTTCCTCTACGAGGGAGGCCGGTCCGGGTAGATCGGTTACTATGGCAGGCTTGCCTGATGCCATCGCCTCGAGCACGACGAGACCGAAGGACTCTGAGTGCGTAGAGGGGAGGACAATGAAATCACCGAGGTTGTAGTGCGCTGGTAGGCCTTCCTCTGGTGAGTGCGCCCCGGCAAAGATGATCTGTTTTTCCAGTCCTTTATCTTTTACGAGTTTTTTGTATTCGTCTTCATTATAGCCGCCACCAATAACGAGCAATGCCAGTCTGTCGTCACCTATCTCTTCTATAGCGTTAATTAGGAGATCGAGCCGTTTAAAGGGCTGAAGGTTGCCGACGAAGAGGGCAACGGTCTTGTTGGTAAGGCCGTACCTTTCGATAAGTGCTGCATTTTTTTTGGCCGGAGTGAAAACTTTAATATCTACTCCGTTTGGCATCTCGATGACCTTGTCCCAGTCTATAAGTTTTGCGGCCTTGGAGCTTTTAAGGTGCGCGGTAGTGAGCGCGCCTATAAGGGTTGCGCCCCTGAGGATCGTCTTCATAAAGGCCTTTTCGTAGGTAGCGATTATGGGTTTTTTTAAAAGCGTATCGCCGTAGACGTCCATGTGATAGGTGATCATGTATTTTGGGCCCTTGAGCGAGGCGAGGTAGACGTATTCGGCACCGCCGTAGAAAGGGTAGTGCAGGTGGACAACGTCAAAACCTTTCAGGCGTGAGCATAGCCGCGGGATCATTCCTCCGTCTCCGAGACCTATAGCGGCTTTAAGCCTTACCACCTTCATCCCCATCACTTCACCGGCCTCGTTACCATAGTCGAAGCCGTTCTTTTTAAGCGTAAAGATAGTTACGTCGTGCCCTCTGCGCTTAAGCTCCAGTGCGTTGTGGAGGCAGACGTACCCCATCCCGCCGTGTTGCGGAGGAAAGGCCGGTACGATCTCGGCTATCTTCATATAAGTTCAACCATATTGCTCACCTTAAGAGTGATATTCCTTATGCGTTCTTACTGCTTTTGATCCTTGTAATGATCCTTGTAAAGTGCTTGAGGCACCAGAGTAGATGCACGGGTGTGCCCCAGGGGTCGTATCTGAGGATTTTTTTCCAGACGTTGATTATATTACTTGCAAGGCTGTCGTGCTCGTCCATGCAGGCAAAGTAGTTATTGCACTTTATATTGGCCTTCCAGTAGGCCTTTATCCTATCGGCGCGCGAGAACTCGTCGGTCTCAAAGACTATCTTCGGACTCTTGCCTTGAGTGAAGCCGTCCTTCCAGTCCATGAGGAATCGACCGTTTTCATTAGCCCATCCCCATAGCTCAGTGCCGGGGAAGGGGACTATCAGGTTAAAGATACAGGATTCGAGTTTGAGTTCTTTTGCAAATTTTACCGAAGCGTAGATCGACTTAAGGTTTGAATGAGGCAGACCTATAATGAAGTTGCCGAAGACCCATATATTATTTTTTTTAGCAAGCTTAACAGCGGTGACAATATCAGAGAGTTTTTCGCCTTTTTTTATAGCGTTAAATTCTCCTTCCACGCCGCTCTCAATTCCCATGGCAACGGCAAAGCAGCCGGCTGTGTGCATCTTTGCCATTAGTTCATCGTCGAGCTTGTCGGCCCTAATACCGTTCGGGCAAGACCAGGTCATATCCAGGCCGCGCTCTATCATGGCATCGCAGAAGGCCTTCGCCCTCTTTACGTCTAGCGAAAAATTATCGTCCTGGATATTGAAGGACTCAAAGCCGTATGTTTTTTTAGCCTGAATAAGTTCAGTTATGATGTCTTCGACCGACCGGGCGAACCACTGTTTGCCCATAACGTCCTTTACGCAACAGTAGGTGCACAGGTAAGGGCATCCCCTGCTTGTCACCAGCGGGTAGTTCAGAATACGTCCATCCTCCAGACTGTCAAAGGCCGTGTAGTCGGGGTATGGGAGCGTGTCAAGCGCCTGCCCTCTCTCGCTCTTGCCCGTTGAGATCACATCAGCGCTCAAGCGGTATACGAGACCTTTTATCCCGGCCAGATCGGGGTTTTCTTTGTTGGCCTTGATCGCAAGAAGGAGTTTATGGAGTGTAAGCTCTCCTTCGCCGGAGACGCCGTAGTCAAAGATCGGATTGTCTTTTAGGAAGTTCACTCCGTCGAGCGTTATGTGCGGGCCGCCGGCGATAAGAATATTTTTGTCGGTCTTTACCTTACGGGCCATTTTAAGCGCGCTTTCGCGGGTAAAGGACTTCATGGAAAAACCGATAATATCAAAGCCGGATATTTCGCGTAGCCGCTCATCGATATCCCGACCGTTGTTGTTAAAGTCAAAGACCTTGACCTCGCTGGCGTCGAAGTTGCTTCTCAGGTATGCGACCAGATAGCCGATGCCGGTATTGAAGCCCATATGTATGCCCTTAGGGTCTACGATGCATACTCTCATAATGTTTTATCCAACCATCTAAGGCAAGTTATCGCGTTTTTCATCTAAGTTCATCCCAGCTTTTTTTAAATTTTTTAAAGCCCTCTGTGCCCATGACGCTAAAGATACCCCACGGCAGACTTTTGTTTATCATTGCGTATTTATAGATAAAATAGGGGAGCATTACGGAGAAAAATAAAAACTTTGATTTCTTTAAGAATGGAAAGCGCGCAGCCGTAAGGGCATGTATATAACCGTATACCCAGTTTATCGGGGCTCTTCCGAAGTGGCGTTTAAAGGTCTCCATCTCTTCCTTGTTGAAGGCAACGCCTTGCGACATAGTTTTTGAGTCGCCGTGCAGGCGGTAGGTAGAGAGAAACTCGGGCAGGTACGCTATTTTGAATTTTTTAGCCACGCGTATCCAGAGGTCGAGATCCATCGAGTAGTGGAGCGACTCATCCAGGAAACCGATCTCCTCAAAAACCTCTCTTCTAATAAAGACCGAGGGCTGGTATATAAAATTAAAACTTTCCAGTCTTTTCATATTGAACGGCTCTGTGTGGCATTCGCCGGTAATCCGGCTATCTTTATCTATCGTATAGCCCTTGCCGTAGACCATCATCACATCGGGGTTCTGCTCAAGAAAGGTTACGGCTTTATTTAAGGCGTCGTCCAGGTAGGTATCGTCGGAGTTCAGCCAGGCCACGATATCGCCGGTAGCTTTGCGGAAGCCTTTGTTTATAGCGTCTGATTGTCCTTGATCTTTCTCCGAGGTCCAGGAGAGTTTGTCTTCGTATTCCTTGATAATATCAATTGAGTCGTCGGTTGAGCCGCCGTCAAAGATAATGTGTTCTATCCTCGGGTAGTTTTGTGAGTGTACGCTCTCGATGGTCTCACGTATGAAGGCCCCTTGATTGTAAGAAGGGGTTATGACCGAGACGAGAGGACGGTCTGCATTAGTATTTTTATTTTTGTTAGCCATTTAAATATATCTCAAAGGTTTTATTTTGAAAGCCGCCACTCAAGTGTCTTGCGTATTCCTTCTTTTATATCCACCTGCGGCTCCCAGCCGAGCACTTCGCGTGCTTTATTTATTACCAGGCAGCTTTGGTTGATATCGCCAGGGCGCACCGCTCCGGAGGCCGGGTTGGCAAGCGTACTATCCGTATCAGGCCGCGCCTCTTTTATGGCGTCGTAGACGCTATTGAATAGATCACGGGTGTGCGTCGGCGTGCTCGTACCTATATTGCATGGCTCGAGGCTGCCTCTTGTAAGGGCTGCTATGTTAGCTCTGGCAACGTCGCCGACGTAGCAGTAGTCCCGGAGCATTCCCAAGGGTTTATCTTCAAAGTGGTTGATGGTGCACGGCATTCCTTCGAGCAGTCTGTCCATAAAGATAGCCACGACCCCGGCCTCGCCGTGCGGTATTTGGCGCGGCCCATAAACGTTGGCATACCTGAGTACAGTATAATCTATGCCGAACTGGTGGTTGTAGTACCTGAGGTATTTTTCCGCGACCTCTTTTGTGACGGCGTAGGGCGAAAGAGGGATAGGCGGGTAGTTCTCGGTAGTCGGGTACTCGGTGGCTTCACCGTATATAGCGCCGCCCGATGAGATAAAGATGACCTTGCCCTTTCCTTCTGCCTTGACGCCTTCCATTACATTTAAAAAACCCTTGATGTTAATATCTGCATCGAAGAGCGGATCATCGACCGAGGCAGGAACCGATATCTGGGCTGCGTGATGATTTATAATGTCGGGGGACTGGCCGTTGATTATATCGCGCATCTCGGAAGAGCGTATATCGCACTCGATAAACCTCGCCTTCGGATTTATATTTTCTTTTTTTCCAGAGGAGAGGTTGTCAACAATGATAACCTCGTGGCCTGCATCTATGTAGGCATCTACGACATTTGATCCTATAAAGCCAGCGCCGCCTGTTACAAGTATCTTCATCTTAGCTCCTTTTAGTCTGAGTCGTTAGTGATTAACTGTAAATAATTTTGTTTTACCGGCTATTACTAATATGATCTTTATTGCCAGTGTGGCAATTGGGGCCGGTAGCAGGGTTACAAAAAAAAGCATCCAACTTGCCGGAGATAATGGCCTGATCCCAAGCCGTTTACCCGCGAGCCGTCTCGCTGCCCGCAAATCGCCGCTTTGCAGGTATTCGGTTGCTCTGCCAAGAAAGAATGCGGCATCTCTTTCTTTTTTATACTGGCGAAGAAAGGGGTGTAGATCAAGTACGTCTTTAAAGACCATTTCTTCTTCTCGCGTAACTTCAGTGAGTCTTTGAGCGCCGCCTGCGTGGATACGTTTTTTAACCAGAGGATCTTTTATGTAGCCGATCTTGTATCTTACCGCAAGCCGCATAAGAAGTTCATAATCATCCCACCCCCTGAGGTTTTCATTAAAGGGCGCGTCACTTTCTAGAGCGCTCCTTCTTATCATCATAATGCTAGATGAATTTATAGGCGTTATATAAAGCTCCTTTAACGCGCGTTCCTGGTTCGTGTCGTCGTAGCCTGTAAAGACGCTGGTCTTATTAAGGGCAGGGTCGGTAAAGAACATGCCCGTGCAGACAATTGCCAGATCAGGGTCTGCTTTAAGTCTTGCCGCCTGAAGCCTTAGTTTGTCTTCCGCCCATACGTCGTCTTGATCCAGAAATGCCAGAAATTCGCCTTTTGAATTTCTGACGCCTTTATTTTTTGTCCTGGCTATTCCAAGGTTGCGCTTGTTCTCCAGCAGGCGTATTTTTTTGTTATCGAGGCGGCTCGTTATAATTTCTTTTGAGTTATCTGTAGAGCCGTCGTCGATTATTATTAGTTCCCAGTTTGTATAAGTCTGCGCTAGAATACTGCTAATTGCCTCGTTTATAAAGGCCCCGCCGTTATAGCAGGGGATTATGATAGAAACAAGAGGGCTCTCCGGCTTTGATTTCATAGTTTTAAAAACCTCGTTGCCGGTAACTCAACATGGCTTTGGTCAGTTTTTCCCTTTGCTGCGGAGTAGAATAGATATGGTCGTTGCGGAAGCGGCCATATTCTTTTACAAAAGCTATATCGTTTTGAGCCAAGGCACCGTCGATAAGTTTGTAGTGGGCTGAAAACATATCATAGGCGACAAAGCCCTTTGATTTCATAAAGCTTACAATGTCGTAAAATTGAGGCCCGTCCTTTACGAATTGGAAAAAAGAGACCTCAAGGATTACATACTCTGCTTCGTTAAGAATATCATCGGCGCCGGCGAGTACGTCGAGCTCTGCGCCCTGAACATCGATCTTGATAAGGTAAGGGCCGGTCAGACCGTTTTCTTTGCACAAGTTATTGAGGGTTACGGCCGGAACTTTTCGCGGTACCCCATCGAGATCGGCTTCTTGTTCAAGGTACAATGAAGAGCCGACAAGGTCGGTGTGTACATTCAAAACTCTTTCGACGGTACTGGAATCGGCAATAGCCATTATGTGTTTTGCGCCTGGGATATTTTTGGTCACATTATTTAGTTTTTCACGGTTTTCTTCCAGAGGGTCGATCAAAATATATTTAGAGTCAGGGAAAAACCTATAGCACTCAACGGTAAAATCGCCAACGGCCGCGCCTACATCTATAACGGTTGCGGGCGTAAAACCTGTTTTTCTTAGCTGCTCAAATGCACCGGATAAAGACGTTCTGTTCTCCGATGCCTTGCGCAGATCCAGACCAAAGAGGTTTAAGGTCTTTTTAATTAATCTTGCTATAAAGAGTAAAATTTTCATTGTTTTATAAAGACCTCTTGGCTACGCGGCGTTGTATTACTTTTTCGAGCTCTATGGCTGCATTTGCCCAGTTGAAATTTTTGACAATATGTTCGCGACCTGCCTCTGTTACGCTTTTGCGCAGTTCTTTGTCTTCTATAAGAAGAACGAGATTTTCCGCCAATAGTTCCGGTTCTCTTGGCGGGGATACGAGAGCCGTTACTCCAGCTATCGCATAGTCCGGTACTGCCCCTACATTTGTTGTTGCCACAGCGCAGCTGCATGCCATGGCTTCCATCGGAGGCATACCAAAGCCCTCTACATGGCTTGGGAATATGAAGATATCGCAGGAGTTGTAGACGTTTCTAAGGGCGTCGCCGTAGGGGGTTATGTGAAATTCCGCATCCTTCGGTATGTTGGAGCCGGGTTTTGGCTCTGGGCCAAATAATACGAGTTGTACCTCAGGGTGTTTCTCCTTTGCTATGGCGAAGGCTGTAAGCCCGTCGTCTACTCCCTTCCACTCGATATCACGGTACGGCATCAGGATCCGTAGACCGGCCGGTCTTTCGATCTCCTCGCTATAGCATTGCTGAAGATCAGGTGCGTGAAGTATAAGGGCATGGACGGGCGAGTCCAGGTCTTTTTCAATGATATCTTTGAGCCACGTAGAGTTAACTATGTTGGCGAGGCCGAGTCTGTAGGTTTTCTCTACGCGTTCTTTTTGTCCGCCCCAAATCTCGTGGTGTTGGATAAGATAGAATTTCTCCCCTTTGTTTTCGTTATAAGCTGCCACGTGGTAGGCCGTCTCCCACCACGTGGCTATGACGGCGTCGCCTTTTGGAATATATTTTTCGGCGAGTGTAGTAGTTCTTAAGAGCTTGCCCCTGTAGTCGAACCAGTCGATGGGATTATCGGCGTTGATCTTTTTAGCTATTGCCTTGCCTCGTCCGAGCATCAGGCCGGGGTGAAACCAGCTGGCCCCGCCTCTCATAGGTATGGTCGGGTAGACGACCGTTACATCGTGACCCATATCGATCAGGTGATTTGAGAACTCAAGGACGGCCTTGACCCCCCCTGAGAGGTTGATATTCGGAACTATGAATGTGATCTTAAGCTTTTTCATATGGTTTTATCCTTAATGAAAAAAAGCTGAAATGCTTTGTCCGGGTTGTTGTAAACCATAGAGCTTGCAATGTCTGTGACAATAGATGCGACAATAGGCAGGCTCTCGGGCACAGCCTTCATCGTTGAACGTCCTTCTTTAAGCGTCCAGAGCCCCTTGGGCCCGTTAAAGCCGTAGACCTTGAAGCCGAGTCCTTGCAGTTCGTCGACGGTCCATCCGCTGATGTGCGCCTCATCCGGATTGTCGTCCGGGCCGGGCAAGGTAGGAAGAAAACCGTTTGGCGTCGTAAGCAGGATTCTTTTTCTGGCTACTCGTTCCATCTCGCTTAGCATGATGAGGCCGTCTTCTTTTTCCATGTGTTCTATTATCTCGGTAGCCACGGCGCAGTCAAAGGCGTTGTCTTTAAAGGGCAGAGCGCGCACGTCACCCAGTACATTCTCGTCATGGACGCGCACCTGCCTGCTGGTCTTCAGATAGGGCAGGTAGTGGTCGATGCCAACGCGCCATCCTGTTTTATCCAGGGCAGAGAGGCATGAGTTGCGTCCAGAGCCTATATCAAGGATAGACCAGCCATCCTTGATCTCTTTTTTGAGAAGGGCCTGAAGGTTATGGGCGCCGATATAGTGATGATAAATATTTTTGAGCATAGTTGCCGCCTGTATTATTTGCCCCGAAGCGTCTTAATAAAGAAGCCCGGATTCTTCAGGTAAAAGAATACGTATTTATAGTAGCTTGTCTCAAAGCTCCACCCCGCACCCCAGGAATTCAGGCAGCCCTTGCAGTTATGTACTTTGTTCACTCTAACGTCTTGCATCTGTTTGCTGTTCCAGATTTCAGTAGGGGTGTTCTCTCTGATATTTCCGCCTACAGAATTAAAGTGCGTGAGGCACGGAACGATATCTCCGCTCCATTTAAGCAGGCAAAAAGTATGCATGGCAAAGCAGGGGAATCTGATGGACTCCCCTTTGAGGTCCTTTAGCCATAGATCTTTTAGCGGAGAAGGCGTCTGCGAGAGGATAGCCTCTGTAAGGTTGGATTTGATATCGTTCTTTCCTTCGTTGCCGTAGAAGCTGCACTCGTTGTACCAGGCCTCGGTAAGCTCGATATCTATCTGTTTTGCGTATGCCCTTACAGGATCGACTGAGTGAAGCGTGAGGTCTGATATAACGATGCCTCCGGAGACAAGCAGTTGCGAGCCGTATTTATCTCTTAGTTTGACAAGTTCTTTTAAGAGGTGATCGGCCTTCTCGAAGTTTCCCTTAACTCCTCTTATCTTGTCGTGTTCCTCGCCTATGCCGTCTATAGAGACGCCTACGTAGATGGTTATGCCGGCCTCCAGTGAGGTGCGTACGACTTTGAGGACTCTGTCGGGCAGGAGCGCGTTGGTGCTGAGCTGAAGTATAGCCTTTGGCAGTACTTTATGTATGCCCAGGAATATCTCTTCCAGGTCTTTTCTAAGGACCGGTTCTCCTCCGGTTATCTGGATATAGCGCAGATCCCTGAAGAGCGGGTCGCTGAGTGCCTTTATGATCTCACCGGCGGTTATAGGGTTTTTATCATTCGGTGTATTCCATATATTACAGTGCGTGCACCTGGAGTTGCAGCGATCTGTGACTTCAAAGACGAGCCATTTAGGCCTGAGCGATCCTTTGGTTGATCTGCGCAGTAGATACGAGATGCCGAGAACGGTATTTTTAAGACCGTTGCTTAAGTTTTTTAGTATTGGCATTTTAAAGTCTCACTTTTCTAAAAAAAGGTTGAATTCTTGATGACCTGTCATAGCTTCAATCTGTTTGTAAAAAACAGTTGGATTAATCGCTTCTACGCTTTGCTTTGTTTCATTAATCAGTTTGATGGTAAACCCGTAGTCTTGAAGTTTTAGCAATAGTTCAAGAGGGTCGGTTCCGAGTTTTTTTAGTCCTTCCGGCCAGAACTCCATAATAATTTTAAGATATTTATTGCGTTTAAGTATCTTTTCTGCGCCAGCCAGAACCAGGCCTTCAGCACCTTGAGTATCAATTTTAATAAAATCTACCTTATATGACGTCTTGGAAAAGAATTCATCTAAAGTGGTTTTTTCTACGGTCAGCGGGCGGGGTTCTTCCGCCATGTTGTTGATCGGCGAGGTCGAGAAGGCCAGAACATTATTTTTTGCAAAGGATGAGATGGCGTTTCCGGCGTAGTCAACCCATAACTGAATTTTTCCAGACGTATTAGAAAGAGCTTTTTGAACGGGGAATATATTGTTACGACTATTAAGTTTAATATTGTCGCAAAGTAGTTTGTGCGTGAGTTCTTCTGGTTCAAAGGCGTAAACAGCACCATCTTTACCGACAATGCTAGATGCTATTAAACTGTAGTAGCCTATATTAGCGCCCACATCAACCACAATCATTCCCCTGTCTATTAGTTTTTTAAAGAGTTTTGTCTCGGATTTCTCCATAACACCGTAGAGTAGCAAGCTCGGGGCTATGCCTCTGTCTTTTGGATTTATAAGCATTTTATTGCCGTGTATATCGGCGGTAACCGTCTCGTCGGGTTTGAGCTTGTTGAATAATGAAAAAATAACGTAATTAATAAATCCTCTTGCCAACAGTGTAAGCCTTGATATGAAAAAGATTCGCTGAACTCCAAGTGCTGAAAAAAGAAGTGCGCATTTGCTGGAGAGCGCTTCTTGCCATCTAACAATTTTGACAAATAAGTTAAATGCCGTCATTTTTGTATTCAGCATAATTGTTAAGTCCTCTGAATCACACTTTTAAGCAGAGTTAGGTCTCCGGAATCAATTCCTTTAATTATAAATAAGACCAGAAAATATAAGAGTCCTGCAAGCGGTAGAATTATGATTAAGGATAGATATTGAAAATATAAAATAAAGAGACCCATAATTAAACTGGAGACCAAAAATTTACTTAAAATAATAATGGCTTTATTATCATAAATTTTTGATCGTACCTTTAAAGTCCAATATACAAGCAGGAATGATCCAAAAAGTTGCGTTAAAACAGTAGCTATGCCTGCGCCGATCAAACTGTATCTTGGTATGAGGATAAGGTTTAGGATTATATTAAGGGGCACATATAGTCCGCAGACTTTTGTGACGACTAGCTGCTTGTTTTGGCAATTCAATAAGTTGCCAAATGGCATGGTTACAAAAATTAACACGCTCGACCAGACTAATATTTGAAGAGGGGCTACTGAGTTTATATATTCCTGTCCAAATGTCAGTAAAATAATTTGTTTTGCTAAGAGTGTTATGGCAACTCCAATAGGCAACCCCAGCATTGCCAGATACTTTAATGATTTTTGGAATGAGAGTGTTAATGAATCTTCCGATGTATTGTAAAATTTCGACATTACAGGGTAGAGAGCGACTATAAGGGATTGAGGTATTAGCAGCAGTACGAGAACTATCCTGAAAGGAGCGTTATACCAGCCGACGGCAGCATCTCCTTTTATATAAGAGAGCATTACAGAATCTATCCAGTAGAACATTAGTACGAAGAAAACGCCAAAACCAAAAGGCACGGCCTTTTTTATAGTAGTTCGTAAAAAAGCTGGATCAATATGTAGCTGTAGGTCGAGCCAGCCAATAAATACTTCCTTAAAGTTGATACGTACAATGGCGATGCTGTAGAATAGACATATAGTTGAGGATAGAAGGTATAGGGCTGCAAAGGCTCTTACATCAAGATTAATTTTTATTGCAATTATAGCTCCTACAAGCATAATGGAGCTGTTTATTATCAACCCTGCAGATTGAAATTCCATGCGCTCATATGCCTGAAAGATAGAGTAGATCATCGTGGTAAATGAGGTGACAAGGATAGAGAGTGTTACTATATAAACAGTTGCAACAGTCTTAATAGGATAATCCATGACGTTTATAACTATAGCAATAAGTGCAAAGGTGATCACAGATAGTATTATCTTCGTGAAGGTAAGATTAGCCAGATACTTAGACGCGAGGGTTTTATCTCTTGCGACCTCGCGAACTGTAAGTGGTTGTAGACCTATGTCTGTTAGTATGGCAAAGATAGCCGTTAGGGCCAGGGCGAACGATAGGACGCCAAAATCCTCTGCGCCAAGATACCTCGCAGTGTAGATGATATAGAAAAATCCCAAGGCATAGCCGACTATCTGCGCAAGCAGTAGTAGGGTCGCATTCCTGGCTATCCTCTTAACTGTCGTCATTTTTCTTTACGCCCTCAAAACATTTTCGCATTTTATATTATTGGTTGCGCCGCGCGTATCCACAACGATATTGCTATTTTTTACGATCCATTCGTAGTCGTAGTCGCTGTGGTCTGTGGCGATAAGCACGCAGTCGTAGCTCTTGATATTCTCTGCGCTTAGTTCTATTGATTCCATCGCAAGGTCGTGGTTGCGCATCTTGTGAGTGGCCGGCACATGCGGGTCGTTATAGGCGACCTCTGCGCCGAGCTTCCGGAGAAGTTCTATCAGCACAAGAGAGGGTGACTCGCGCACGTCGTCTACGTCTTTTTTATATGCAAGGCCGAGTATCAGAATGCGCGAGCCTTTTACCGCTTTGCCCTGCATGTTGAGCGCCTCAAAGACCTTGCCAACGACGTAGAGCGGCATCTGTGCGTTTATCTCTCCTGCAAGCTCTATGAACTTTGTCGAGAAGTCGAATTGTTTGGCCTTCCATGAAAGGTAGAACGGATCTATCGGTATGCAGTGCCCTCCAAGGCCCGGGCCGGGATAAAATGGCTGGAAGCCGAAGGGTTTGGTGCTCGATGCCTTGATGACCTCCCAGATATCGATATCCATGCGTTCGGTCAGCATCTTAAGTTCATTGACCAGAGCGATATTTACGCAGCGATAGATATTTTCCAAGAGCTTTGTCATCTCGGCCGCTTTTGTCGATGATACCTCGACGACCTTTTCTATGACCTGTGAGTATAAGAGCGAGCCGACCTGCAGGCACGCGGGTGTTGTGCCGCCGACGACCTTAGGGATCGTAGAGGTGCTGAAGTCTTTTCTGCCTGGGTCTTCCCGCTCGGGCGAGAAGACCAGGAAGAAATCAACGCCTGCCTTGAGTCCTTTTTCTTCAAAGCGCGTCTGTAGCAGCTCCTCGGTCGTCCCGGGATAGGTCGTTGACTCAAGCGAGATCAGCTGGCCGGGTCTCAGGTGTTTGGCTATTACTTTGGCCGTCTCTACGACATACTTCATTTCCGGCTCGCGTGTTTTATTTAGCGGGGTCGGCACGCATATAATTACGGCGTCGCAGTCCCCGAGCCCAGACATTACGGTCGTGGCCGTAAAGTTCCCGCTGCCTGTGCTTTTCTCAATAGAGGAGGAGGGGATATGCTTTATATAAGACCTGCCTTCGCAGAGCGCGGTTACCTTGGTTGCGTCTACGTCAAAGCCTGTTACTGAAAAACCCTCTTCGCAGAACCTGAGCACCAGCGGCAACCCTACGTAGCCAAGCCCTATGACGCCTATCCTCGCGCTCTTGTCTTTTATCTTACCGGTCAATTCTTCAAGTATCTTTTCCACAGCCTCTTTATCTCCTTTCGTCTTAGTCGTATTACGATTTTATTTTTCGATCTTTTTTATCCAGTTACCTTCGCTTATATCGCGTATTTTTTCTTTGTCTACGCCGAGCTCCAGGAGCGCGCGCCTTAGTTCGTCTCCGTTATTAAAAGATGTTATGACGAAAAGCTCCGGGGCTATGACGACGAGTTCTCTGAGGGTGACGACCTTTGTGCCGAAGAACTCCGCAACGCTCGCTGACTCGTCGGCTACCCCTGCGAGTACGAGCCCTGCCTCTTTAAGGGAGAGGTAGGCGATCTCCGTTACCTCGTCTATGCCGCAGAAGGCAATGCGCTTTATGCCGCTTTCCTTAATGTTAGAGAAGAGCAGGCTGAAATCCCCGCGCGCAACCCGGTAGAGGTTGGTGAAGTTACGCAGGTGCTCATATGTAAGGCGTGATTTTTCTTTAAACCCTTTTGGCGTCAGGTAGTATTTGTATCTGTTTCTCGGTATCTGCGAGACGGTAATAAAACCCTTAGATGCGAGGTTCTTTATATAAGAGTTTATAAGCCCGAGCGCAACGCCGAGGTTGCGGCTCAGATCGCGCTGTGTAAGTTGCTCGTTGCGGGCGATCTCGTCCATCAGGAGCAACGACCGGTAATCGTCGCTCTCTGCAGGGTTGGTACTGGTTTTTTTGTTGTTTTCCATATAGTTTTAGGCTGTTTTAGAATGTCTTCGCAGGTCTCAATCAATTTTAGAGTTTTGCTTTTATAAGCCCCCCACCTTTATATTCTTAAGGAGGGGGGCAATTTGCGCCTATTACTGCTACCTGAAGCAAAATAATCGTTAAAGATGGGGTATTGCCCGAACAGCGTTCATATTATGAACATATCATTTTATGTAATTATAGTCAATACCGCGTTCACTATATGAACATCGGCAATATTAGAAAAAACTTAAGGGATCTGGGAGGTTATTTGAGGACCGTTCAATATATGAACGGTCAAAAGGGGTTAATATCCCTTAAATCCCCTGATAATATTACTGATCTCTTGATAGCTAGTGAATGTCTGGATGGTAGATATTGCGATATGGCCTTAAAGGGGCGAAGGCCCCTCTAAAGTTCTGATAATATTCCTGATATCTTGATAGTTGGTGAATGTCCGGATGGGTTGATCCTACGAAACAGGCTTAAAAGGGGCGAAGGCCCCTCTAAAGTTCTGATAATATTCCTGATATCTTGATAGTTGGTGCATGTCCGGATGGGTTGATCCTACGAAACAGGCTTAAAAGGGGCGAAAGCCCCTCTAAAGTTCTGATAATATTCCTGATATCTTGATAGTTGGTGCATGTCCGGATGGGTTGATCCTACGAAACAGGCTTAAAAGGGGCGAAAGCCCCTCTAAAGCCCTGACAATAATCCTTATGTCATGGTAATTAGTGAATGTCTGGATGGTAGATATTGCGACATGGTCCTACAGGGGCGAAAGCCCCTATTGAAAGTCTTTATATGTCGGCGGTGTGGAGTGGCTCCTGGATTGCGTGTTTGTCCTTATCATAACTACCGAGCTCACCCATCTCCTGTTCTGCTTTGTTATTATGCAGAGTCTGTAGTACCAGACGCCGGGTTCAACTTCGTGGTCCTTAAATCTGGTCTCTGTCGAGTCTCCCGAGTAGAAGACGGCTCCGTCTTCGGGGTAGACCGGGTTGCGATTTGTCCGTGATTTGACAACCTTATAGTACTTAAAGTCTGCTCTTGTATACCGCTTCCACGAGGTATATACCTTGCCGTCTTTGAGTTTGGCCTTAAATCCTATGGCTTTAATAAGCACCGGCTTTGCGTATTCGCTCTTATTATGTTTTTTGTAGTCTTTATCGCCGCCGCCGCCGATGCCTATTCGCTCGTACTCGGCAAAGGCCGCGGTACTTGCTAAAAGAAAGCAGGCAGCTATTAATAAGATAATAAGTTTTTTCATCGGCCTTACTCCTTGCGTATTGTATCTTTAAAAGGGCGTCTTGATGGATAGTTCTATTGTAATATCGGCAGCACCGGGTGCTAACTTTATTTATACTGGAATAGAGCCGGGTATGCAAGTCAATAAGCTTCGGCTTGTAACGTCAATTGTAAAACAAGGGTATCTGGTGTATATTCTACCTAGCGACAATGGCGAGAAATACTCTTTTAATTAAAGGGAGAAACTTATGATAACCAGAAAGACAAAGATAGTTGCTACACTCGGGCCGGCCACCGATACGTCGGAGCGGATAAAAGAACTTATTACCGCGGGCGTAGACGTCTTCCGGCTGAATATGTCGCACGGGACAAGGGCCGACCACAAAAGACGAATCGATATGGTTAGGGACATCTCTGCGGGCTTTGTGCGTCAGATCGCGATACTTATGGATATCCAGGGGCCAAAGATACGTATAGGCAAGGTGCAGGACGGCGGGGTTACCTTGAAAGAAGGCGGTACCATTACGATCACCACCGAGGATATCGTCGGTAACGAAGAGCTCGTACCAACGACTTATGGTGGCCTTACGCGAGACCTGCGGGCAGGCGACCGCGTCCTTATAGATGACGGTCTTCTGGAGCTGAAGGTCGAGGCGGTAGAGGGCTCTTGCGTCAGGTGCACAGTTGTATACGGCGGTATATTAAAGGACAATAAGGGGATAAACCTGCCGGGCGTTGACGTAAGCGCACCGGCCTTTACCGATAAAGACAAGGCCGATGTAGACTTCGGGATCGGAGAAGAGGTTGATTATTTCGCATTATCATTCGTGCGTACGGTCAAGGATATCAAGCAGTTACGAGACCATATGGAGCAGCAGGGCTCGCGCATTCCGATACTCTCTAAGATAGAGACCGATACCGCGATAAAGCATCTGGACGATATAATAACGAACTCGGACGGCGTTATGGTGGCGCGCGGCGATCTTGGCGTAGAGCTCTCGGCAGAAGACGTACCGATACTCCAGAAGCAGATAATAGAGATGGCGCGCAAGGCTGGTAAGCCCGTTATAACGGCTACGCAGATGCTCGATTCTATGATGATAAGTCCGCGTCCGACAAGGGCCGAGGCCTCGGACGTCGCCAATGCCGTCTTCGACGGAACCGATGCGGTAATGCTATCGGGCGAGACGGCCTCGGGCAAGTATCCGGTCAAGGCCGTGGAGATGATGGGTCGCATAATCGATAAAGCCGAAGGGGTCGTCGTAAAGAAAGAAGAGTATATCCGGCGGCGTAATATGGAGACGCGTTCCTCTGTTACCGAGGCCGTTGCCTTCGCGGCCCTTGCCGCAGCAGGAGAGGTCAACGCAAAGGCGATAGTCGTCTTTACGCTATCGGGCTCGACTGCTTACCTGATATCACGGCTTCGCCCAAAGGCCGCGATCATCTGCTTTACGCCGAACGAGGAGACCGGTAGGAAGCTTGCGCTTTACTGGGGCTTAGCTTCTTTCTTTATCCAGTTCGGCAGTCACGGTGAAGAGCTTATATGCCAGGGCGAGTCGCGCCTGCTGGAGCTTGGCCTTGTCAGACGTGGCGACCATATCGTTACGGTCTCGGGCAGTAGTACCGGAAT
>UOEA01000071.1_pt1 | contig 24882 bp, 22 predicted proteins | sample 1988571 | NCBI WGS metagenome assembly UOEA01 (sample SAMEA4712194, study PRJEB27164) | hydrothermal vent metagenome | biome: marine basaltic hydrothermal vent biome; feature: marine hydrothermal vent; material: mineral | place: Pacific Ocean | collected 2011-06-14/2011-07-23 | depth 1689 m | reverse complement strand
AGACCCCCTTTGTGGTAAAGACGTGCGGCGGTAGGTCAAGATAGATCTCGTCTATGACCTTTCTTGTATTGATGTCTTTCTTCATATATCCTAAGACAGTCTCGGTCGTCCTTAGTGTGCCGCGACTAATAACAAGGCCACCGCTGCCGACTGTCTTTTCTTCGTCGGTGGAGAGTATCTCGGTATCTTCATCACTTAATGGAGTTGTATAATAATTGAGGTCGACCTCCTGGCAGAAGACCTCTTTATCGCCGAGATGCAGACCTGTTACCTTGTATTGCAGACCTCTGTGCAGGTAGATCGCTCCGGGATGAAGTTCTTTCATTACGCGCGTAGAGTCGGTCTCACCGAGCAATGTTTTATTGTCGGCGATTATCCTGAATGCGCTTCCCGTGCCCCTGATCGATACGCCTCTATGCGGGTTGCGGCTCCGGGTTATCCAGGTATCTTTACCGGGTAGATGCAGAACTCTCTTGTCTCTTGCAAGGATTGTGAGGGCAGGTTTTATCTCTTCTATATCAAAGACTTCTTCTGTCTTGTCCATCGGAGCTTCGCTTAACGCGCAAGGCAGGTGTGCCTCAAGGATTGGAAGGTTGGTCGTATCAAGGGTCGCGGCCTCTACGCTGCGCTTGAAAAAATCAGTAGGGTGGCGCATAAAGTATTTATCGAGCGCGTCTTCTATCGCAATCATTATGATAAGGGATTCCCGGCCTTTTCGTCCGACGCGTCCTGCGCGCTGCCAGGTCGAGCTGATCGTACCCGGATATCCTATGAGGATGCAGACATCGAGGCCGCCGATGTCAACGCCTAATTCAAGTGCGCTTGTAGATATTACGCCGTGTAGTTCTCCGCTAAAGAGACGCGCTTCGATCTCTCTTCTTTCTTCCGGGAGAAAGCCCGAGCGGTATGAGCTTACGACCTTTGTGAGTTCAGGGCGGCCCTGCGCGACCCACCTGTAGATCAGCTCGGTGATCTTTCGGGACTTTGTAAAGGCAATCGTCTTAAAGCCCTGTTCGACCGATTCGCAGAAGAGTTTTGTCGCGATTGAATACGGGCTCTGCCCCTCTTCCGGATCTATAAAGAGAAAGTTCCTCTTGCCCTGCGGTGCGCCGGACTCTGTAATAGCCTGAAACTCCAGGCCGATGAGACGCTCTGCGAGTTCTATTGGGTTGGCAATCGTAGCCGAACATGTAATAAATGTCGGGTCTGCTCCGTAGATATGCGCTATGCGCCGAAGCCTCCGTATTAGCTGCGCCACGTGCGAGCCGAGTACACCCCGGTAGGTGTGCAGCTCGTCCAGTACGATATATTTCAGACCCTTGAAAAACTCCGCCCAGTTCTGGTGAAAGGCGCAGATGCCAAGGTGCAGCATATCAGGATTTGTCAGAAGGATATTGGGAGGGGTCTCCCGTATTTTTTTACGTTTGTAATCGGTCGTATCGCCGTCGTATATCGCTGCTATATTTTTATGGTCGATCCCTTCTACGCCCTTTACGAACTCATTGATACCCTTTAGCTGGTCCTGAGTCAGGCTCTTGAGCGGGAAGATATATAGGGCGCGCGACCCGGGATCGCTTAAGACGGCCTCGATAACCGGGATATTATATATGAGGCTCTTGCCGCTTGCCGTCGGCGTCATCACGACGACATTCTTACCGTCGCGGATCAGGTTTATAGCATCTGTCTGATGTGAATACAGGTTGTTACGGTCGAGGGTTGTAAGGTTTTTACGGAGCGCATCCGGCAGAGGTCGTTTAAGTGCGCCGTAGATAGGTTCTATTACCCTCAGCTCTTCGTGATGAACAACCTCTCGCAGATCTTTGCGGGCTTTAAGTTCTTTTATTAGAGTGGAGATTTTCTTTTTCATAGTGTGCTTATAAGGTAAGGCCTGCCGGACGGAGCCCGGTTAGGTCTACTGGGTTATCGTATAGGGCGCATAGGTGTATAGGGCGTATAAGGGACTCTGGTATCTTCTTTTCTATTATCTTTGTAATTTTTCAGGCGGAGAATAAAGACTGCGGCGAATGCGAAGGAACCGGCTATTCGCAGGAGGCAGGGCCGCAGCTCAAGCGTAGGAAGATGAACCTTTCCATGTAGTATAAGCTCACGTTCCATAAGGACTATTTATAACATTTTGCATTTGGTTTGACAAGTTCGATTTGAGAAGGTAATATTATTGTGAGCATTAGAGTACGTAATAATATGAAGGGGAAGATGAACTTAGATGACGATTTTTAGATGCCAGAGTTGTAGAAGAGAGTTGCCTCGCGACGGTATGAAGTACGTTGTTGAGGTCAGGAGTTTTGCTGATTTTGATGGTTACCTTGAAGAATATCCAGGTGATATTGATGACGGGTTAGAGGAGCTTCTTGATGCTATGGAGAATATTGATCCATGCACCATGGAGGATGAAGTTTATATGGAGCATACTTATATCGTATGCAAGTCCTGTAGAGACCGCTTTGCCAGGGATCCTTTCCATACCGAGACCTTTATCGAGGGCGCCGAGTTTGCCAAGGGAACTTTGCATTAACTGAGTTTCCGTTATAGAGTTATTGCCAAAGGGAGCCGCATAGCGGCTCCCTTTTTTGGTGCTGCGCACGGCAAAGTTTATTAATAAGATTTTATACTATGCATAAACCCCGGCCTTCCTATTGGACTTTGCCTCCGGTGCAACCGGTGGTGCTGCGCTCACTGCGTGAGAGCTAAATCCGTAAATATAATTCATCGCTAGGCATAAGTGCTGACCTTCCTATTGGACTTTGCCTCCGGTGCAACTGGTGGTGCTGCGCACGGCTAAATTATTTAATCGAGATTAGTCAGTTTGCAAATGGCTTAATGTTCACGTAATGAATTTGCTCACCGCAGGTGCGGCGAAGCCGCCTTGCCGCCCCGCATGGGGCCGCAGTGAGTTATTGGCCAAGTGTCAGGCGTTTTGCATTTATATCGGGCAGGCCTGCGGCTCTGATCTTTTCTGCTGCGGCCTCTATATCGTAGGGGACGTGGTGAAATTCTATCTCGCCTGACTCTGAGTCAAATACTAGAAAACTTGCCCTCGGGTCTCCTCCGCGAGGTTGTCCTACAGAACCCGGGTTTATCAGGTAGTATTGGTTTTTTTCTATCTTTATCGTCTCTGTAGTTTTTATTTCTACTACCTCTCCGTTTTTTTCCGTAAAAACACAGCGCACGTGCGTATGACCGAGGAATGCAAGCGGTCTTGCCTGTGCTTCGCGCAGCAGTTTAAAGACCGTTGCAGCCGCGTGCTTGGAGCTGATATATTTATTCCCGGTATCTTTCGGCGAGTGCAGGGCAACGAAGAGGCCGTCTACGACTACCGCAGCGGGGAGAGTACGTAAAAACCTTTTATTTTCTTCGGTAAGTTTCGCTCTTGTCCAGAGGATCGATTCTTCTGCAGAGGGATTGAGGTTGTGGGGCGCCTCGGTTGAGGCGGCCTCTTCGTCGTGGTTTCCCGCGACGGTGGTTATAGAGAGGTCTTTTATCAGCGCAACGCACTGGTTCGGGTCTGCGTTATAGCCGACGATATCGCCAAGGCAGACGATGCGGTCTACCTTGAGTGCGGTGATGCGCTCAAGGACGGAGCTAAAGGCCTCAAGGTTTGAGTGGATATCTGAGAGCACGGCATAGCGCATAGTGTGCCTCTGTCTGTTATCTGGTGGTGGGTTATTTGTTTATATAACTTTAAAGAGTGTTTTATAAAGTACCCTGCGGCAGTGGTGCAGTCTCTGCAGGGGTTTTAACCGACGGCAACTGAAGAGGCGGTGCCTCCTCGTCCGCGCTTGTATCTTCCAGGTCGTCTTCGTAGAACTTTGAAGGGGCTTCCTGTGGGGATTCACCCGCATCTATCATGAAGAAGTCGTCTCCGCCCGGTGCGTCTATGCGCGGAGAGACCTTGGTCGGTGTTGTTCCAACTTTAAAGACCTCGAAGACGGCTTCCTTAGTAGATGAATTAGCCAGCAGTCCCGTCTCTTTATCAATCCTTACGAATTCGACGCCGTCGGGTATCGGGAAGTTCTCGGGCGGTACGTCTTCAAGGGCTTTCTTCATGAACTTTACCCAGATCGGGGCCGCGGCCTTTGAGCCTGTCTCGTTCTTGCCAAGCGGTTTTTCATTGTCGTGGCCGAACCATACGCCTGCTACGAGGTTCGGGACGTAGCCCATAAACCACGCGTCGTTGAGGTTGTTTGTAGTCCCTGTCTTTCCGGCAGCGGGCCTTTTAAGTGCGCGTGCCCTCCAGCCGGTGCCGTTCTCTACGACGCCCTGCAAGAGGTTGGACATGAGGTATGCCGTCTGCGGGCTGATGGCCTCGACCGATACCGGCGTGTTTTCTTCCAGTACGTTACCGTAACGGTCAAGGACCTTTGTAATATATATAGGCTCGGTGCGTACTCCGAGGTTTGCTATCGTACTGAAGGCGCGTGTCATCTCCATTAGAGTTACGGCCGACGAGCCGAGTGCGAGTGAGAGGTCCGACGCCAGCGGAGATTCTATGCCGAGTTTGCGGGCGGTCTCGATTGCTTTTTTAACGCCTACGTCTCTGAGTACCTTGATAGTGACGACGTTACGGGACTTTGCAAGGGCCTGCCTGATAGTGGTCGGGCCGTGGAACTTCTTCTCGAAGTTGCGGGGCGTCCAGTCCCAGGTCTCGGGCTCTTCTTCTTCAGCTAGCAGCTTGGTGGCATTCGGGTCTACTATCTCTACTCCGTTTTCGTCCAGCTCGGGCTTTACTTCTTTTTTCTGTACGACCTCTTCAAAGACGATAGGCGAATCTACTACGATTGTAGCGGGTGTGTACTTGCCGTCAAGGGCCGTTAAATAAGTGACCGGTTTAAAGGCAGAGCCCGGCTGACGTTTGGCCTGAACGACCCTGTTGAACTGGGTCTTCTTAAATGAAGAGCCGCCGACCAGGGCCTTTACATAGCCGGTAGAGGGATCCATTGCAACGAGGGCCGCTTCTGCCAGCGGTTCCTGGACGAGCCTGAGGTATATCGGCGGCAGGTCTTTTATCGGAATCTCTTTGGGCTTCTGATCTTCGCCGGTGCCCTCTTCTGAGTCGTTGCCGTCACCTTGTATAGTGGCTATCCTGTGCTCGACTGGCTCGGGAGGCTCTGGGATATACCTTACCTTTACGTCTATAACATCGCCCGGATTAAAGATGGTCAGCGGGTCTATTATCTTACCGCCGTCCGGATCCAGTTTGGGGTTCGGGTTATAGAGCTTTGACCATGCGAAGTTCCTGTACTTTATTTTACCCTTGCGGCTGCCGACATTTACGTGGATCACTTTTCTTCTCGGGTCGACCGAGGTTACTACGCCGCGGTACACGCCGTTGAGTTTAAGCGGGTTTTTAAGGAGCTTTCTGTCCATCTCTTTACTGAAGATCTCAATGTCTTTCTCTTCGGTGAGGGTAAAGATAGGCCCTCTGTATCCGCGCCGCCTCTCATAACCCCTCAGACCGTAATCAACGGCCTCGTTGGCGGCTATCTGCATATTTATGTCAAGGGTCGTAAAGATATGGAGTCCACCTTTATAGAGGAGGTCTTTGCCGTATTTTTTTTCTACGTAACGTCTGACGTGCTCGGTAAAGTACGGGCCGACCCAGAGGTTTTTATTGCGCTTGGGTTTGAGGATGAGGTTACGGTTAAGGGCGTCGTCTGCCTGACTTCTGGTTATATACCCCTCTTCTATCATGCGCTGGATGACGAACCTCTGACGTTTGCGCGCAAGTTTCGGGTTCTGGTAGGGCGAGTATTTACTGGGGGCTTTGGGTAGGCCTGCCAGCAGGGCGCTCTCGGCGATATCCAGCTCTTCTACATTCTTGCCGTAGTAGGTCACGGCAGCTGCCTGAATGCCGTATGCGCCGTTGCCAAAGTATATCTGGTTAAGGTAAAGATACAGTATGTCTTCTTTAGAGAGACGTTTTTCAATGCGGTATGCGAGTATCGCTTCTTTGACCTTTCTGGCTACTCTGCGCTCGGGGGAGAGGAAAAAGCTCTTGGCCACCTGCTGCGTTATGGTGCTCCCGCCCTGGACGATCTTACCCGCGCTCATATTCTTGTAGAAGGCCCTTACGATACTGAGGTAGTCGATCCCCTTGTGCTTAAAGAACTTTGCATCCTCGGCCGCCAGGAAGGCTTTCAAGAGGTGATCAGGTACCTTTCTAAGCGGCACGACCATTCTGCGCTCGATATAGAATTCTCCGATGACGCTGCCGTCTCTGGAGTAGACCTTTGTGATGAGGTTGGGCCGGTATTCGTCAAGGTCCTCAATATGAGGGAGGTTTCTTGTGAATATAAAGTAGGAGGCAAGTGCCAGTATAAGAGGGGCACCAATGAAAATTCCTAGAATGTAGAGGATTATCTTTTTTCGGCGTTGCATAACCTATGTAATATAACAAAAACCAGTGGTCTTGGCAAGCTTCGCTCTGGTGGTATTGTCTTTAGTCCCGGCCCCTTGTACGGCTTGATTTTGAGCCGTAACACTGTAAGTATGTTGAAAAAATGGACTGTTTGCGGTAAAGTTAGAGCTATGGTCAGGTTAGAAGATATTCTGGATAAGGTCGCCGCATATAACCCGACGGCAGACCTGGAGGTTATAAAGAAGGCGTATGTCTTCTCGGCAAAGGTTCATCACGGTCAGAATCGCCGCTCAGGAGAGCCTTATCTTACGCATCCCCTGGAGGTCGCGTCTTTGCTAGCCGACCTTAAGATGGATACCTCTGTTATAGCCACGGGGCTTTTGCACGATACTGTCGAGGATACCCATACAACGGTTGAGAAGATCGAGGAGTTATTCGGCGAGGAGGTAGCGATCCTTGTCGACGGCCTTACAAAGCTTAGCCGCCTCAGTTTTGATAAGAAGCAGGACCGAGAGGCCGAGAACTTCCGTAAGATGATCCTTGCTATGAGCAAGGATATGCGAATCGTCCTTATAAAACTCGCCGATAGGCTCCACAACATGCGCACGCTCGATGCGATGGCCCCTGATAAGCAGCGCAGGATAGCTAAAGAGACCCTTGATATATACGCCCCTCTGGCCAACAGGCTCGGGATCGGATGGATAAAGACCGAGCTTGAGGATCTGGCCTTTAAGTATATGGAGCCTGAGAAGTACCACTGGCTCGAAGCCCTTGTAATGAAGAGGAAGGATGAGCGTGAGATCTTTATTGATAAGATCAAGGACGCGGTTACCTCAAAGCTCGGTGAAGAGAACATTAACGGTGAGGTCAGCGGCAGGGTAAAGCACTTATACAGTATCTATAGCAAGATGACCCAGCAGGGGCTTGAGTTCGACGATATCCACGATATCCTGGCTTTCAGAATCACGGTCGGTAATGACGCCGAGTGTTACGGCGTGCTAGGCATTGTCCATTCCATGTGGAAGCCCGTGCCGGGCAGGTTTAAGGATTATATCGCGCTGCCCAAGAGCAACGGTTATCAGTCGCTGCACTCAACGGTCGTTGGTCCGGGCGGCGATCGTATGGAGTTTCAGATAAGGAGTGAGCAGATGCACAGGGTCTCTGAGCACGGCGTGGCATCTCATTGGAAGTACAAGGATGCGGACGCAACCGGTTCAAAGCACGATAAGAGTTTTGCTTGGCTCAGGCAGCTTATAGAGTGGCAGAGAGACGTTACCGATTCTTACGAGTTCCTTGAGACCCTTAAGGTCGATCTCTTTCCCGAAGACGTCTTTATCTTTACGCCGCAGGGAGAAATAAAGGTCTTTCCCGTGGGGGCGACGCCTGTTGATCTGGCCTATAATATTCATACCGATGTCGGTAACCAGTGCGCCGGGGCAAAGGTAAACGGCAAGCTTGTACCTCTGAAACATGTACTGAAAAACGGCGATATCGTCGAGGTCATAACCTCTCCGCTCCAGACGCCCGGCAAGGAGTGGCTGGAGTTCGTGGTTACTTCAAGGGCCCGGGGCAGGATAAGGCAGTGGATAAAAGCAGAGGAGCGCGGTAAGAGCCTGGAGCTTGGCCGCGATATCTGCGAGACAGGCTTTAAGAAATACGACCTTAACTTTAAGAGTCAGGTAGAGGGCGGAGAGCTGCTTAAGGTGGTGAAAGAAGAGCTGGGCTTTGAGGATATTGATGCCATGCTTATTCAGGTCGGCTACGGTAAGTTGTCGGTCAGGCAGATCCTTACTAAATTTTTACCCGAGAAAAAACTTGCGGCAAAGGACGCTGTAAAGGTCTCGATGTTCGGCAAGGTCTTCGGGCGTTTTAAAGGGTCTAGCAGGCGGAGTAAGGACGGGGTCGTTATAAAGGGTATTGAGGACGTAATGGTGCACTTTGCCAAGTGTTGCAGTCCTCTGCCGGGCGACGATATAGCGGGCTTTTTTACCGACGACAAGGGGATAAGCGTGCACCACGTAACGTGCCGCAATATCCTTGATATAGACAGCGACCGCAGGATCGAGGTCAAGTGGGAAAAAGACAGTAAGGTTCTGCGTCCCGTTCAGATAGAGGTCGTCTGTAAGGACGAGAAGGGGTTGCTGGTCGAGATGAGCAGCGCGATAATGGCAGCGGATGCCAATATTCTGAGTGCCCAGATAAAGACCACTCTGGACAATAGGGCTGCATGTACGTTTGAGGTCGGTGTTAACAGCACCGACCATCTTAAAAGTATTATAGCCTCGCTTCAGAAGGTAAAGAAGGTCATTCGCGTTAAGAGGATAAGTAGTTACGGCGCGTTGGGTGACGATAAGAGAGCAGCAAGTATAAAATAGGAGGTCCGTACGTGGGAATAAAAGAGGTTAAGACAGTGAAGGCGCCGGGAGCTATCGGCCCGTATTCGCAGGCGATTATTGCCGGCGGTTTTTTATTTGCATCAGGACAGATACCTATCATACCGGAGACCGGGGAGCTTGCCGTGGGTAGTTCTGCCGAGCAGGCACGTCAGGTACTTAAAAACCTGAAAGGCGCGGTAGAGGCCGGCGGCGCATCAATGAGTGATGTAGTAAAGACCACGGTATATTTGACAGACCTCTCCGAGTTTGCCACCGTCAACGAGGTCTACGGCGAGTTCTTCAGTGAGCCCTATCCTGCGCGTGCGACCGTCGAGGTAAGCTCGCTGCCAAAGGGCGTGGATGTTGAGATAGACTGCGTTGCTCTCATCGTCACTTAGTTGACGCTTGTGCTAAAGTTTTTCCCGGATCATGCGAACTAAAGTAGTAGTAGTCCTTTACTAGTGGTCTTTAGACACGTTATATGGCTGTAATAGTCATCTTTTTTGCGGTGTCATTTAATTGAGTCATGGAAGACTTGTTAAGCACATGGAGGTGTTTGCAGTGAGCGTTGTAACCTTGGCCGGCATTCTGCTTGGCACATTCCTTATCTCAATTGCTATAGTACGGGGAGGAAGCGCATTAATATTTATCAATATTGATGCGGCCTTTATTACTGTCGGCGGCACTATCGCGGCAACCCTGATAGCCTATCCTTTCAAAGACGTAAGAAGGGTCTTTCATGTGGCCCTAAATGCCTTTAAAAAAGATATTTATCCGCCCAGCCAGTTCATAACGACGATACTTAATCTTGCTCATATATACCGCAGGGGCGGACTTAAAAAACTCGAGACCGAGGAAGAGAGCCTTAATAACCGTTTTTTGCGAACAGGTGTCGAGCTTGTAGTCGATGGTTTTGAGCATAAGGATGTTCATGCCATCCTGGAAAAGGAGCGTGTCTATTTTTCTCTTCGCCATGAGTCCGGCGAGATGATAATCCGTACTATGGCAAAGCTTGCCCCTGCCTTTGGCATGGCCGGTACGCTTATCGGGCTTATTCAGATGATGGCTGTTCTCAATGATCCTCATAACATAGGACGTCCACTTGCCCAGGCCATGATAAGCACCTTTTACGGACTCTTGTTGTCTAACCTTGTGTTGCTGCCCATAGCTGCCAAGCTTAAGACCAGAACGGACAATGAGCTCGTTCTCATGCGCGTTATCATGGACGGTATAAGCGGTATTCACGCTAAGGAAAATCCCATCAGGCTTGAGCGTCACCTTAACTCCATTCTGCCGCCAAACCAACGTACCTGATATTGGGAGTTTTTCATCTTTCAGCCCGAGCTTGTTACTGCCGGTCCAAGACCGGTTGTGTTGAGGTGTATTTATGAAAAAGCCGAGTTTCTTAAAGAAGTTCTTTCCGTCTACTTTCGGGAGTCAACAGACTGGCAAACCTGACCCTAAAGGGCGTATTAGTCTGTCAGAGGCTCGCGAGATCGACAGTGAAAAAATTCTAGCTGCGGAGCGAAAGGCCCTCTATATAGAAGAGAAGTTGAGGTCTATGGAGGAGCAGGCAGGCGTCCTTGAGAGAGAAAAACAGGGGCTTGTCTCCAAACTCGATGTACAACTTCAGCAGTGCGATAGCCTTAGGCAGGAAAACAAGACCCTGGAAGAACGTCTTTACGCCGCAATCTATAGCAACGCCGATGAGTTTGTTCTGGATACCAATTTTTATGAAAAGGGGCAGCTCGTAAGCTCGCGGCACAGGGAATCCGATCTTGAGCATGAAAATAACTGGCTGCTTCCTTATAGTGACTTTATGACGCTCTTGCTGGTCGTATTTGTTGTTTTTTACGGGCTGGCCGTTACCGATTCCGCAAAGTTAAATGATATAACCGCTGCGATCTCCAAGAACTTCATGGGGGGAGAGTCCGGCGTATTCGTTGAAAGAGAAAGACCGCTGATGCGCGTCAGTACGCTCTCTGGCGGCGATATGGACGCTATATCGCAACCAGAAGTCATAGACGACCTGAAAAAAGAAGTACTAAGCTCCTTTAAGAAATTCAACCTTGGCGAGAACCTCTTTGTGGATGTCAGTAAAGATAACTTAACGATCAGGCTCAGAGATAAGGTGACCTTTTACCCGGGCAAGAGCACCTTGATGCTTACCTCTACAAAGTTGCTTGAAGAGGTAGGTAAAATACTGATGGACTACCCCGGACGTAAGGTGCTGATTGAAGGGCATACCGATAGCGTTCCTATCTCAAACAGCGACTTCGGGTCGAATTGGGATCTGTCGTCGGGCAGGGCGGTAAGCCTTGTAAGGTATTTTGTGGAGAAGGCGGGGCTGCCTCCCGAACGTTTTACAGCCGTCGGGCTTTCTCAGTACCAGCCCGTTGCCAGTAATTCGACGGCAGAGGGCAGGGCCGCAAATAGAAGGGTCGAGATAAAGTTGCAGATTAATTAGTTTGAATTTTTCTAGCGTCCTTGATGATCTTTTATCCCGATTGCTTACGGCGGCTTGCCGCTGAAATGAAAAAAGGCCGACCCTTTTAAGGGACGGCCTTTTAAATATTTGATTTGTCGAAAAAACTACCCTCAGGCAGCCTTTGTCGTACCTGAACGAATGCAACGGCTGCAGGCCTTGACCCTTTTGGTAGCGCCGTTTACGGTAACCGTAGTCTTTTGAAGGTTTACGTTCCACCTTCTCTTTGTCTTATTATGGGCGTGACTGACGTTGTTGCCTGTTGCCGGTCCTTTCCCGCATATTTCACATTTTGCTGCCATCTTTAGTTCCTCCGTCCTATTTCTTTCAGTCCAGTCATTGTAACCCGCCTGTGGCGGCTGGTTACAGTAAATTACATACCGGAATTATATTTTTTAACACAGGGGCGTGCCTATTGCAAGAATAAAATGGGCGCAAGGATAGTATGGGGTTTATTATATTTCTATGCTCTCGCCGGGCTTTATAACCTCGACCGCTGTATCAAAGGCCGAGAGTTTTTCTTTGAACTCTTCGGGGTCTTGTTTAATGAGCTCAAAGGTGTTGTAGTGCATCGGGATAACCGTCTTCGGCTTTATTATGGCGACGGCCTTTACCGCGTCCTCAATGCCCATTGTAAAGTTGTCTCCGATGGGAAGGAGTGCGCAGTCGACAGGGGCGATCAGCGCCATATCGGAGAAGAGGCCGGTATCTCCTGCGTGGTAGACGCTCTTGCCGCCCATAGTAACGACAAAGCCGCATGGGTTGCCGACAGCGCCCGTATCCGTTGTAGAGCCGTGGAAGGCGATGGTTAGTTTGACCCTGCCGAAGGGGAAGTCAAAGCCGCCGCCTATATGCATGGGATGGCCTTCTGCGCCTCTTTCAGTACAGTAGTTTACGAGCTCAAACGGGGCGATAATAGGGGCGTTATTGGCTTTTGCTATCTCAATGCCGTCTCCGAGGTGGTCGGCGTGTCCGTGTGTTACAAGGACGGCCTCTACTTTGATATCCTCGGGCTTTGAGACGGCCTGTGGGTTGCCTGTGAGGAAGGGGTCTATGATGATCCTGTGTCCGTCGTCTTCAAGGGTAAAGCAGGAATGGCCCTGAAAAGTTATCTTCATTAGTAGCGCTCCTTCCGTCTGAGACGGGTCACCAGCCAGCTTGGCCCGGTTACAACCAACCTAAGCCTGGTTACAGCCTTTCCAAGCCCGGTTATAGTCGATACGGTTATTATCGTTAAGGTTGTATAGTTTAGAAGTTACTATAAAAACGACTCTATGGCAAGCCCGCCCTCTGTGGTGCCGCTACGCAACGCCGATGGTCTCTATTTTGTTTCTCTTAAGAAGCTCTGCGGTCACGCCGGAGCCTGCGTAGTCTTTACCGTGTTGTTTTATGATCTTTACCCCGCAAGAAGGGCTTTTTTCTTTCAGGTAAGCCTTGGTGACCTTGTTGAGTCTGGCAATGCGAAGGACTTCTTGTGCGCCCTTGATAAAGTTAGCCGTCACTTCGGTGCCAGAAGACGTCTGAACGCAGGCCGTACCGTCCAGGACGTCTGCGCCTGTGCCGTCGCCGGTAATCTCAGAGCACGGGCGAGGGGTAGAGAGCCCGCCGAGCTCTTCCGGGCAGACGGCTATGATTACCTTGCCGGCGAGCTTTTTTATAAGCTCGTTGCTTCTGGAGTCGCCGCCGTCGTAACGCGTAGGCAGCCCCAGCAGGCACGCGCTTACGATGACGGCTTCGGTATCGTCCGTAGCGATTTTTTTAATGTTGTTTTCCATAATCGAGTTGTACCGGGTCTCTGGTTTGTAGCAGGTGCGGCGCCATCAGGCCTTGTCTTTTATAAAGACCTTGCGCCCATTGACCTCAAGGCGGCCCTGACAGAAGAGGCGTATCGCCTCGGGGTAGATGCGGTGTTCTTCTTTGAGGATGCGAGAGCTCAGGCTCTCGGCGGTGTCGTCGCCCGTAACAGGGACTGCGGCCTGAATGATTATAGGGCCGGTATCGACGCCTTCGTCGATAAAATGCACGGTACAGCCTGAGAACTTCACGCCGTAGTCGATGGCTTTCTGTTGTACGTCAAGGCCGGGGAAGGCCGGCAGCAACGACGGATGGATATTCATTATGCGCATGGGAAAGGCATCTATAAGCTGCTTTGAGATGATCCTCATAAAGCCCGCCAGTACGACGAGTTCGATACTATTTTCTTTTAAGATCTCTATAAGCCTTTTGTCGAAGGCCTCTCTGGAGGGATAGTCTTTTTTTGTGACGACGGCTGTTTTTATGCTGTGTTTTTTTGCGCGCTCAAGGGCGAAGGCCTCGGGCTTGTCGCTTATGACGAGAGCAACCTCAGCGCCGAGCGTCCCTGCCTCTGCTGCGTCTATGATTGATTGCAGGTTTGTTCCGCCACCTGATGCCAGTACTGCTACCTTAGTCATATTCATTAACCCTGCACGTCCGTTAGTTTTACAGCGTGCTGGCCCTTTTTTCTTTCTTCTACTGTACCGATGCGAAAGGCTCGTTCGCCGAGTCTTTCAAGTTTGTCGAGTGTCTTCTGTGCGTCACGTTTTGCAACGATCAGCACCAGCCCTATGCCGCAGTTAAAGGCGCGTAGCATTTCTTTTTCATCGATATTGCCACCCTTCTGTATGATGCTGAAGATAGGCAGCACTGGCCATGAGCCTTTCTCGATTACTGCCTTTGTATCCTTCGGTAATACCCTCGGGACGTTTTCGATGAGGCCGCCGCCGGTTATATGTGAGATGGCCTTTATCTTTATATGTTTATTGAGTTCAAGGACTGTCTTAACGTAGATACGCGTCGGCGTCAAGAGCTCCGAGCCGATTGTCTTTCGTAGTCCTTTTGGTCTGTCGGATAGTTTAAGTTTAAGCTCTTCAAAAATAACCTTTCTGGCAAGTGAGTAGCCGTTGCTATGCAGCCCGCTCGATGCGATACCTATTATAGCGTCGCCCGGGCGTACTTTTTTGCCGTCTATTATCTTTGCCTTATCAACGACCCCGACCGAGAAGCCGGCAAGGTCGTATTCGCCTTTGCCGTAGAGTCCCGGCATCTCGGCGGTCTCTCCACCTATAAGGGCGCAGCCCGCGTCCTTGCATCCCTTTGCTATGCCCCGCACAACGGCTGCGGCCTTCTTTGCCTGAAGCGAGCCGGTCGAGAAGTAATCAAGGAAGAAGAGGGGACGGGCCCCGGTAGTGACTATATCGTTGACGCACATCGCAACGAGGTCTATGCCGATGCTGTCGTGTTTATCCGCCATAAAGGCGAGCTTGAGCTTTGTGCCGACACCGTCCGTACCGGAGATAAGGACAGGGTTCTTTAAGCCTTTAAAACTTCCGGAAAAGGCCCCGCCAAAGCCGCCTATGCCGCCTATGACGCCGCTGGTATAGGTGCTCTTGGCCAGAGGCTTTATCATGCCTACCAGCCTTTCACCTTCGCTTATATCTACTCCTGCGTCTTTATATGTCATTGTTTTTTTCATCCTATAAAGGTTAATCCATGGGCTTTTCAAAGTCAACGATATTAATAGATTTAAGTATGTAATAAAAGGGACAGTTCGAATCCATCTTTATGCACAATAAACTGTGCACGGGGTATCGAGAACTGTGCACTTGTGCTGGTTATATTGTTTAATATATAGAGGTCGATTTCGTAAGGGTGTACTTTTAAAGGAGTTTATCTCTTTACCTAAAGTTGGCATGGTAATTGCAACTAAAGTAGAAGCGATAGGTACTACTTTTAGGGTTTTAGTAATATTAATAGATTGCATCGCAGAAATATTTCCACAAAGTCACAACGTTGTTTCGACAGTGGGTTTTATGCGATCGAGGAGGGGTGGCATGCAGATTACCGAGGTTAAGGTACTACCGGTCAATGGGGATGAGAGATTAAAGGCATTTGTCAGTATTAAGTTGGATGCCTGCTTTGTAGTACGCGACATGAAGATAATTCAGGGTAATAACGGACTTTTTGTGGCTATGCCGGCAAAGAAGATGAAGGATGGCACCTACAGAGACCTTATTCATCCGCTGGATCAGCAGACCAGAGAGATGGTTGAGGGACTTGTATTAGATGAATATAAGAAGGTAACCTCTGAGAATGTTAAGAAGTTCTCAGTAGTCGAGGGTACTCAGTCCAAGCATGTAGCAACTGTCTAGTTGCAGGGTGTGATTTTTTAAAATATTAAGTAAAGGCTTTGTAAGGGCCGTCCTTTTAAGGGCGGCCCTTTTTTATTTAGCTCGACCGGCGTCTTTAAAGCGCAGGATAACTATGCATGCAACTGAAAAATATTGACCGAGCGTCTTTTTTGAGATAAAGTAAAGTCCTGTAATTAAAGGATTAAGGAGGTTTTGTGAAGGGAATTATACTTGCCGGAGGGCTTGGCACCAGGCTGCATCCGCTCACAAAAGTTACAAATAAGCATCTACTTCCTGTCTTTCGCAAGCCGATGATCTACTATCCCATTGAATGTCTTTTGAACGCCGGTATAACCGATATCCTTATCGTTACAGGCGGCAATAGTGCGGGTGATTTTCTAAAACTCCTTGGCAACGGCAAGGAGTTTGGTCTTAAGCACCTTAACTATACCTATCAGGAGGGTGAGGGCGGTATAGCCGAGGCACTGGATCTGGCCGAGCACTTTGCCGAGGGTGATAATATATGTGTTGTTCTTGGCGATAATCTTATTGAAAAAAACATCAAGGCCGCGGTAGCCGACTTCGAGGCAGGCTCTGACGGAGCCATGGTTATTTTAAAAGAGGTCGCGGATCCGGAGCGTTTCGGCGTCCCTGTTATAGAGGGCGATAAAATCCTGCGTATTGAAGAGAAACCAACAGCCCCGGCTTCTAACTATGCCGTAACAGGCATCTATATGTACGATAACAATGTATTTGATATTATAAAGACGCTTGAGCCCTCTAAAAGGGGCGAGCTTGAGATAACAGACGTTAATAATGCCTATATAGCAAAGGGTACGCTTCGGTGGCGCGAGCTTGACGGTTGGTGGACTGATGCCGGTACTTTTGAGTCGCTTTTAAATGCCGCAAATATGGTCGCCAGCAGCGGCGCAAATAATCTGGAGTAGTCCACAGTTATGAGTAAAATAGTAAAGCCCGGTCAGAGGGTTCTGGTACTAGGCGCCTCAGGGATGCTTGGCGCAGCGCTTGTGCCGCTGCTTCTGGGGGCCGGCTACGAGGTCGTTGCTCCGAGCCACTCGGAACTCGATATTACGGACCCCGAGGCGGTAAAAGTACTAGTGTGCGGCTGCGCTCCTTCCGCAGTGATTAACTGCGCGGCCTATACTGCCGTTGATAAGGCAGAGGACGAGCGAGCCGAGGCAGAGCTTATAAACTGCGCGGGGGCCGCTAATATAGCACGTGCTGCCGAGGCCGCTGGTGCAAAGTTTATCCATATCTCTACGGATTTTGTCTTTGACGGTACGAAAAACACCCCTTACTTAGAAGATGACGAGCCCTCGCCCATAGGCGTCTACGGGAGCTCAAAGCTAGCAGGTGAAGAGCAGATAACCGGTATTGGCGGAGATTTTCTTATTGTGCGTACCTCCTGGCTCTACGGCCCGGGCAGCGAGAACTTTGTAACGAAGATAGCCGAGAAGGCGCGCAGCTCTAAAGAGCTGCGGGTTGTCTTTGATCAGGTGGGGACCCCGACATATACGCAGGACCTGGCAGAGGCTATTATTAATCTTATGGCGCGTGAGCTCAGTAGCGGAATCTATCATTTTTCAAACGAGGGTGTGGCAAGCTGGTATGACTTTGCCGTTGCCGTGGTCGACGGGCTTAAGAGGCGCGGTGTTGAGCTTTCGGTAGAGAGGGTTCAGCCAGTCTTGAGCGCGGCCTATAAGACACCCGCAAAGAGACCGCCTTATTCGGTGATGGATAAAACAAAGTACAAAGACGCTGTAGACGCTTCAGTAAGGCACTGGAGTGCGGCGCTTTCTTTATACCTGGATGATATATATAGTACAGTCCAAGACTGACTAGCGCAACAACGGGAGGCTAAAGTCGTGATAGAGGGTGTTATTGTTAAGGATTTGGATCTTTATGCCGATGAGAGGGGGTGGCTGACAGAGCTTGTGCGCAGCGACGAGTTGCCCGACGGCTTCGAGCCTGCAATGAGTTATATCTCGATGACTATAGCCGGGACTGTACGCGGCCCGCACGAGCACAATGAACAGACCGATTACTTCTGTTTTGTCGGCCCGTCGGATTTCAAGGTATATCTCTGGGACAATAGAGACGGCTCGCATACTAAAGGTGAAAAGCAGGTCTTTGTCGCCGGAGCGAGTAAGCCGAGAATAGTAATAGTACCGCCGGGTGTGGTCCATGCATATAAGAATATCGGCGAGGTAGACGGGTTGGTCTTTAACGCCCCCGACAGGCTCTACCGCGGCGAGGGTAAGAGCGAAGAGGTAGACGAGATAAGGCATGAGTCCGACAAGGACTCTGTCTTTATAATTGATTGATATTTTTATGTGAGGTTTTGCGGTAAATGAATATTCTGATTACAGGCGGGGCTGGTTTTATAGGCGTTAACCTTGTCTCTTATATGGTTAATAAGTACCCTGCCTATAATATAGTTGTCCTTGATAACCTTACATATGCCGGGAACCTTCTAAGTCTCAAATCCGTCGAAAATAAACCTAACTATACGTTTGTAAAGGGAGATATCTGCGATAGAGCCCTTGTTGATAAGGTCTTTGTCGAGTATAAGATAAACGCCGTGATGCATCTGGCGGCAGAGAGCCACGTCGACCGCTCGATAATGAGCGCCGAAGAGTTTCTGCGCACAAACGTAATGGGTACGTACACTCTGCTGGAGGCGGCAAGGGGCGCATGGAAGGACGCTGCGCAAGATGGAGTCCGGCGCGTCTTCCTCAACGTCAGCACCGACGAGGTCTACGGGACGCTTGGCGCTACCGGGGCCTTTACCGAGCAGACCCCGTACAGCCCGAATAGCCCGTATTCTGCCTCAAAGGCCTCTGCCGACCACTTTGTGCGGGCCTTCCACGAGACGCACGGCCTCCCGACGCTTACTACGAATTGCTCTAATAACTACGGCCCCTTTCAGTTGCCTGAAAAACTCATCCCTCTTATGATACTTAGCGCAACCGAGGGTAAGCCTCTGCCTGTCTACGGCAAGGGGGAGAACGTCAGGGACTGGCTTTACGTGGAAGATCATTGCCGGGCCCTTGATCTCGCCCTGCATAAAGGGCGTTTCGGCCAGACCTATAACGTTGGCGGCGAAAATGAATGGACCAATATTAAGCTTGTTAGGCGAATCTGCGAGCTGCTTGATGAAATGAAGCCGTCCCCTGACGGCGAGGGCTACGCCTCGCTCATAACTTACGTCCAGGACAGGCCCGGCCACGATCTGCGCTATGCGATAGATGCCGCCAAGATAAGGGACGAGCTTGGGTGGCGTCCGGAGCGCAGCTTCGCCGAAGGACTAAGGGAGACGGTCCAGTGGTACCTTGACAACATCAAGTGGTGCGATGACGTCCGAAGCGGCGCTTACGCGCAGTACTACGAGAAAAACTACGTCGGGAGATAATTGAAAATTGCATATATCGGTAATAGGAACGGGTTATGTGGGGCTTGTTACAGGGGCCTGCTTTGCGGACTTTGGCGTAAATGTGACCTGTGTCGATAAAGACCTTGAAAAGATAGAGGCCCTCAAGCGCGGTGAGATACCCATATACGAGCCGGGACTTAAAGATATAGTAGCCAGCAATATGAAGGCCGGAAGGCTTGTCTTTACAACGGATATAGAGGAGAGCATAAAGAACTCGCTTGTAATACTGATAGCCGTTGGTACGCCGCCGCGCGGCGACGGCTCTACGGATATGCAGTATGTTGACGAGGTGGCCCGCACAATAGCGACAAACCTTGACGGCTATAAGGTAATAGTTACCAAGAGTACCGTGCCGGTCGGTACGGGCAAGCGTATTGAGAAGATCATTAACGAAGAGAGTAACGGCGAGCATTCCTTTGACGTTGCCTCCAACCCTGAGTTCCTTCGCGAAGGCTCTGCTGTCGAAGACTTTATGCGCCCCAACAGGGTTGTCCTGGGCGTGAGGAGCGAGCAGGTAGCGGCCATACTTAAAGATCTCTATTCTCCGCTCTATCTGATCGAAACACCTTTTGTCGTAACCGACGTGGAGACGGCCGAGCTTATAAAGTACGCTGCAAATGCATTTCTTGCTACCAAGATATCTTTTATAAATGAGATGGCCAACCTCTGCGAGAGGACAGGGGGGAATGTCCAGACAATAGCCCGGGCCATGGGGCTTGACCGCAGAATCGGTCCGAAGTTCTTGCACGCGGGCCCTGGTTTTGGGGGGTCTTGTTTTCCGAAGGATACGACCGCGCTTGCAAATATGGCAAAAGAACTGGGCTACGACTTTAAGATTGTAAGCGCTGTTGTCGATGTAAATAGAGAGCAGCGGCGTATTATGGTGGAGAAGATAAAGGGGGTTGTCGGTGATCTGCGCGGCAGTGTTATAGGCGTGCTGGGCCTAACCTTTAAGCCGAATACAGATGACGTTAGGGAGTCTCCTGCCATAGACATAATAAACGCCCTTGTTGATAAAGGCGCTGTCCTGCGGGTATACGACCCTGTAGGTATGGAGAACGCGAAGCAATCCCTACCAACGCAGGGCGTTACGTACTGCGAGGATGCATACGGGACGGCAACCGGGGCTGATTGCCTGGTTATTGCCACGGAGTGGAATCAGTTTAGAAATCTGGATTTTGAGAGGCTAAAAGGACTCCTCAAGGCAGCGCGCCTGGTGGATCTTAAAAATATCTATGATCCTCAGCGGCTTCGCGCGCTGGGCTTTGAGTATAGCTCTGTAGGGAGGTAGTTGTTGTAAGGTCTCTACTGGGCACGTAAGTTGTTGATAAAACGTTTTTTCCCGAGCTGCGCAGCTTGGCTTTCAACGATGTGTAGTTCTCTAGTTAGCCTTATTTATTCAGCTTCAGGCAGGTTGTTGCCGGGTTTTTTAATATTATTGTCTTGACTGTAAAGAGGTGAAGATGTATAAATTAAAGTTGAATGCAAGTCGTCTTGCCGATGAAAGCGGCAGGGTTAGACTAAAGGTTGTCCTCTGGATAGTCTTTACATCTTTAGCTATCTACGGCGCAATTCTGGTGGTACCTCAGTACGTGAGCTATAAGATGCTTCAGTATGAGGTTAGGGGGGAGGCGGATGTCGCCCACATGTACACCGATGCACAGATAGAAAGCCGCATACTATCGAAGGCAGCATCCTGGTCTATAGATTTAGACCAGTATGATATAGAAGTGATCAGGGACTACGAAGATATAGATATATCGATAAGTTATGGAGTAGGCGTAGTCTTTTTCGGTAGATATGAGTACGTCTTTAACTACGATATTTACGTAACTAAACCACTGCAGGAGACTTAAGGTATAAACGGCGGAAAAACCACTGAATATACCCGGTCAATAACTGAAAAAATATAGACCGCCTCGGCGGCCTCTGACCTTTTAACTTAATCCTGTGAGATTAAGAAGGGCTTGGAATTTGAAGACTAAGATAGATAAATTTTGTCTGGAAAACCTCTACACCCGAATGGGTGCGGAGGTTTTTTTTGTCTGTGCTACGGGCGCTACCCGTGCTACGGGTGCTACCCGCGCTGCGCGGATAACCAGGCGGTAATGCGCTAAGAGGGGACTCTTGTGAACTCAAAGTCGGTTATGGACTCAAAGGCTATAGACAGGGCATTAGCCCGTATAGCCCATGAAATAATAGAGCGGAACAGGGGGACCGAGAACCTCGTCCTTCTCGGTATTCCCACTCGCGGCAGTTATCTGGCAAAGAGGCTGCAGGCAAAGATCGATAAGATAGAAGGGGTAAGCTTGCCTGTAGGGGCCATTGATGCGACCCTTTACCGTGACGATATCGGGCTAAAAGAGCCTCAGTCCTTAAAAAAGATGGAAATACCTATCTCTATAGAAGGCAGGGCTGTGATCCTCGTTGATGACGTCCTCTATACCGGGCGTACAATAAGGGCTGCTATGAACGCACTTATGGACTTTGGCCGTCCCCTCTCTATTCAGCTCGCAGTGCTGGTAGATAGAGGGCACAGGGAGCTGCCTATAAAGGCCGATTACGTCGGTAAGAACTTACCGACAGCTCCGGATGAAGACGTCAAACTTCACATGGAAGAGGTAGATGACGCAAACGAGGTAGTAGTCCTTACTGCGTAAGGGCAAAATTCATTAGGCAGGTATGAGCTTTGCATAGTTAGAATTTATATTGATAAATATGCCGTGCGGCGAGCACCCGTACGCACCACCTGCGGTGGGGCAAAGTTAATTAGCAGGTCAAGAGTTATGCGTAAAATTGGATCTTGATCTTACGAACGTAAAGGAGAACGGATAGAAAAGTGCCATTTACCTTTAATAAAAAAGACCTCCTCGGGATAGAGGATATCTCGGCTGAAGAGATCGGGCAGATCCTCGGCTCTGCCGCTTCTTTTAGAGAGGTCGCCGAGCGCGATATAAAGAAGGTTCCGACGCTGCGGGGAAAGACGATAATTAATCTTTTCTACGAGCCCTCTACGCGCACGCGTACTTCTTTCGAGATCGCGGCAAAGCGTATGAGCGCGGATGCGATAAATATAGCCGTAGCCTCAAGCTCGATTAAGAAAGGCGAGACCCTCAAGGATACGGCCCTGAACCTGGAGGCGATGAGCCCGGATTGTATAGTCGTACGTCACTGGTCAAGCGGCGCTCCGAAGATGCTTGCTGACTACCTTAAGTGCAGCGTTATAAATGCGGGGGACGGGCTGCACGAGCATCCTTCTCAGGCCCTCCTTGATATGCTTACCGTTAGCGATAAGCTTGGCGGTATAGAAAAATTAGATGGGCTGCGAGTACTTATAGTCGGCGATATCGCGCACTCAAGGGTTGCGCGTTCTAATATATTGGGTTTTTCAAAGATGGGCGCGAACGTAACGGTCTGTAGCCCGCCGACGATGATGCCGATCGGTATCGAACACCTTGGCTGTGAGGTTACCCACGATATGACGGCGGCCCTTAAAGACGCCGATGTCGTTATGATGTTGAGGCTCCAGCTTGAACGTCAGACAGGTGGGCTATTCCCGTCCCCCAGAGAGTATGCAAAGTTGTACGGCCTGGATAGCGCAAAGCTCAAGGGTGCAAAGAAGGATGTTATTATCCTGCATCCCGGGCCGATCAACCGCGGCCTTGAGATCTCTCCCGAGGTCGCCGACGGGCCGTGGTCGCTGATCCTTGAGCAGGTTGCAAACGGCCTTGCCGTAAGGATGGCGCTTTTTTATCTGCTTCTCGGAGGCGTAAAAGAATGAAAAGATTACTCTTAAAGGGCGGCAGGGTCCTTGATCCTTCGCGCTCTGTAGACGGCCTCTTTGACGTTATAGTCTTTGGCGGTAAGATCGCCTCGATCAAGGCCTCTGACGATTCGTCCGCTCCGAGCGTTGAAGAGACAGATGCCGGTTGGGAGGTCGTTGATTGCACGGGACTGCTGGTCGTCCCCGGGCTTATCGATATCCATACGCATCTGCGTGAGCCGGGCTTTGAGTATAAAGAGACTATCAAGACCGGCACGCAGGCCGCTGTCGCAGGCGGCTTTACGACGATTTTATGTATGGCGAACACAGAGCCGGTAAACGACAACGCCTCGGTGAGCCGCTTTATAGTCAAGCAGGCCCGTGACCTGAAACTCGCTAATGTCCTGCCGATAGGGGCCGTAACAAAGGACTTTAAAGGCGTGCAGCTAACCGAGATGGCAGAGCTTCAGGAGGCGGGGTGTGTAGCGGTCTCGGATGACGGTCTGCCGATAACCGACGCGGCCATTATGCGCCGCGCCCTGGAATATGCCCGTGGTCTGGACCTGACCGTCATTAGTCACGCAGAAGAGCCGGAGCTTGTAGCGGGCGGTGTGATGCACGAGGGCACGGTCTCGACGAGGCTTGGCCTTAAGGGTATCCCGGCAGAGGCCGAGTCTGTAATGGTGGCCAGAGACGTCCTGCTCTCCGAGCTGACGGGCGGAAAACTGCATGTGGCGCACGTAAGTACCAGAGGGGCTCTCGATATAATAAGGGCTGCCAAAAAGCGCGGCGTAAATGTAACGGCAGAGGCGAGTCCGCATCACTTGATGCTCACCGATATGTCTGTCTCTGATTATGGTACCGAGTTCAAGATGAATCCGCCGCTGCGCGCCGGTGACGATAGAGAGGCCTTGAGGGCTGCTATAAAAGACGGGACGATAGATACTATCGCTACGGATCACGCCCCGCACTCGTCGATTGAGAAAGACGTTGAGTTCGATAGCGCGGCAAACGGCGTTGTGGGGCTTGAGACCTCACTCGGCGTAGTGCTCAGGCTTGTTACCGAGGGGAAGCTTACGCTCTCCGAGGTTATGAGTGCTATGACGATAAACCCCGCGCTTGCGATGGGGCTGGAAAAAGGCACTTTACAGGTAGGTCGCGATGCGGATATTACGATAATTGATTTGGATAAGGAATGGACGGTCGAGCCGGAAGAGTTCAAGACAAAGGGCAGGAACACGCCCTTTGCCGGATGGAAGCTCAAGGGACGCGCCGTCAGGACGATAGTAGGCGGACGCACGGTTTTCGAGTATAAAGACTGATCAGAGATCATTTGGGAGTGTTGAATATATCTATGAAAGAACGTAAAAAAGCATTACTGGTATTATCGGACGGAACGGTCTTTGAGGGTTATTCTTTTGGCGCATCTGGCGAAGCGCCGGGCGAGGTCGTCTTTAATACCTCGCTTACGGGTTATCAGGAGATCCTGACCGACCCGTCGTATAAAGGCCAGATAGTCACGATGACATATACCGAGCAGGGCAACTACGGCATAAATCTTGAAGACGTCGAATCAAGGCGACCGTGGGTTGGCGGCTTTATCGTAAAAGAGGCGTGTGAGTATCCGAGCAGCTGGCGTCACGATAAAAAAGGCGGCATGACGCTCGACGCCTACCTCAAAGAGAACAATATCGTCGGCATCTGCGGGATAGATACCCGCGCTTTGACTCGCCATATTCGCGAGGAGGGCGCAAGGCCCGGGATCATCTCTTCGGTAGACCTGGACGCAGAGAGCCTTTACAAGAAGGCGACTGAAATACCAACGCTCGCGGGCCAAGACCTCGCAAAAGAGGTTACCTGTAAGGAGCCTTATAAGTGGACCGAAGGGCTCTGGGATATGGAGGACGGGTACGCAGACGGTTCGAAAGGAAATTCCGGCGACAAGTATAAAGTCGTTGCCTTTGACTTCGGTATCAAGCTCAATATCCTGCGCTCGCTCGTCAGTGCGGGCTGTGAGGTAACGGTCGTTCCTGCCGGTACGACCGCGGAAAAAGTCCTTGAGATGAACCCCGACGGGATCTTTCTCTCCAACGGCCCGGGCGACCCCGAGCCAGTTACCTACGCCCAGGATACGATAAAGAAGCTCATCGGCAAGAAACCCATCTTTGGGATATGCCTCGGTCATCAGCTCTTGAGCCTCGCCTTAGGCGGCAAGTCTTTTAAGCTCAAGTTCGGTCACAGGGGCGGCAACCAGCCTGTGATGGATCTGACGACCTGCAAG
>UOEA01000061.1_pt1 | contig 25580 bp, 18 predicted proteins | sample 1988571 | NCBI WGS metagenome assembly UOEA01 (sample SAMEA4712194, study PRJEB27164) | hydrothermal vent metagenome | biome: marine basaltic hydrothermal vent biome; feature: marine hydrothermal vent; material: mineral | place: Pacific Ocean | collected 2011-06-14/2011-07-23 | depth 1689 m | reverse complement strand
TCCACGCCTTCGGGAAGTCCTTTTTTAAGTTCTTCCATCTTTATCTTTACGTCTTCTATTACTCTGAGCGCGTTCTCTCCGTAGCGCATGACAACTATGCCGCCGGCGACCTCGCCCTCTCCGTTAAGCTCTGTAACGCCGCGCCTTAGCTCGGGGCCGAGATGGACGTTGGCTATATCTCTTATGGTGATCGGCGTGCCGTTGCCGTCGACGCCGACTGCTATATTTTTAATATCTTCGACCGATTTTATGTATCCAAGCCCCCTTACCATGAACTCTGTCTCGGCCATCTCTATCAGGCGGCCTCCGACGTCGTTGTTGGAGCGTTTGATAGCGTGCTTGACCTTGCTAAGAGGGATGTTGTAGGAGAGCAGCTTGTTGGGGTCTACCTCTACTTGATATTGCTTTACGAAGCCGCCGATGCTGGCGACCTCGGAGACCCCCGGAACGGTCTGTAGTTCATAACGCAGGAACCAGTCCTGGATGCTCCTGAGGTCGGCAAGGTCGTTTTTCCCCGTCTTGTCGGTGAGGGCGTATTCATATACCCAGCCAACGCCGGTGGCGTCCGGGCCCAGGCTCGGGGTGACGCCCTGCGGAAGCCTTCCGGCGACGAAGTTCAGGTACTCAAGGACCCGGCTTCTTGCCCAGTACATATCCGTGCCGTCTTCAAAGATTATATATACAAAGGAGTAGCCGAAGAACGAGTATCCCCTTACCACCTTTGCGAAAGGCACGCTCAGCATGGCGGTGGTCAGCGGGTAGGTTATCTGATCCTCCACGACCTGGGGGGCCTGGCCCGGGTACTCGGTGTAGATGATGACCTGAACGTCCGAGAGATCCGGTATGGCATCAAGCGGGGTCTTTACCACGCTCATTATCCCCAGGCCTATTATAAAGACCGTAAAGAGGATGATCAGGAAACGGTTGTTTATGGAAAGTTCTATTATTTTTTTAAGCATTCGCTATAGACTCCAGTGCTTGTAATAAGAGATATATTCAAGCTGAATGTATATATTTTATGAAACGTCTTGAGACGGTTTCATTTATAATTCATCGGTTCACTCATTGTCCTTAATGCTGCATGTCTTCGTGTTTCATCTCTTCATTGTCCATATTCATGCCTTCATGATCCATGTCTTCCATCTGCATGTCCTCATGGTTCATCTTCATGCCTTCGTGATCCATGTCCTTCATCTCACCATGATCCATGCCTTTCATGTCTTCATGATTCATGCCCTCATGGTTCATTTCTTCGCTATCCATCTTCATGCCTTCGTGCTGCATGTTTTCGGGATCCGTCTCTTTGGTCTCGCCAGGTGTTGCGCTTCCTGTTGTAGGCTCCAGCATCTTGGATATCGCTTCCTTTAGTTTACTCTCGGAGTCTATAAGGAACTGGGCGCTCGTTACGACCTCCTCGCCTTCACCGAGACCGTCTTTGATCTCGTAGTAACCGCCGGCCTCTATCCCGAGGTTGACCTCTTTCGGTATGAACTTACCCGCGCCGCGGGTGACCAGGACTATATTTCTTTTGCCCGTGAGGATAACCGCCTCGGTCGGTACGACGACGCTCTTCTTCGCGCGCCTTGATTTAAGCATGACGTTTGCGAACATATCGGGCTTGAGCATGCCTTTACGGTTGTCGAACTCAAGGCGTACCTTTACGGTCCTTGTTTTAGGCTCCATAAAGGGGTATATAAAGGTTACTTTTCCCTTAAAGAGCATGCCCGGTCTGGCTGTAAGCCTCATCTCGGCCTCCTGGCCGGTCTTTATCCAGGGCAGTTCATATTCGTAGATATCCGCGTAGACCCATACCCTGGAAAGGTCTGCTATGGTATAGAGAGTCATGCCCGGCTTTATGAACATGCCTTCGATGACATTTTTCTTGACCACCACGCCTTTGGCGGGCGAGTGGATATGTATGTTTTTTTTGATCTCTCCGCTCTCTTCAAGCTCTTTTATCTGGTGCGCCGGGACGTCCAGGAACTCAAGCCTCTTCCTGGCAAGGCTCAGCACAGATGAGTCTCCGAACTTATCGCCAAAGGAGGTCTCTTCCTGAAAGTTCTTTGCCAGCAGGTACTCTTCCTGAGTGGTAACGAGCGTGGGGCTGTAGACCTCTAACAAGTAGTCGTCTTTATTCACCTTCTGGCCGGTAAAGTCTACGAAGAGTTTGTTGACCCAGCCTTCGACCTTTGTGTTTACGTGGTATACGCGTTTTTCATCGTAGGCGACTGTGCCGACCGTTGTTATGGTCTTGGTGAGCCTCAACATCTTTGACTTTGCTGTCCTGACCCCTATGTTCTGGGCCGTTACCGGGTCTATCCTGACAAGTCCGGGTACGTCGCTGTCATCGTCTTCTCCTTCATATACCGGGATAAGATCCATGCCCATCGGCGATTTACCGGGTTCATTTCTTATATAGCTCGGGTTCATAGGGGCCTGCCAGTACTTTACCTTCCGCTCTTTTGCCGCTGTTGTCTTTTGTCCGCCTTGTGCGGCAATTGATGTTTTGACGGCCGGTTCCCGGGCGCCCAGAAAAATGTAGACCAGAAGCCCTCCTGCGATTATTCCAACGGCCAGTAGTATTATATATATAAGGGGGCCGCGGCCCCCTTGTGACGGACTATTCATTGTTATTCTCCTTTATGACGAATCCAGCGGTGAGCTCTTCAAGCTCAGCGCGGTTTTTCTTGTAGTTGGACGCGGCGCGGTAATAGGCCATTTCGAACTGAATGCGCATTATGCGCGGCTCGAAGAGGTCGGACAGACCCCCCTTGCCGTTCTTATAGGCTGCTTCGGCGGTCGTGATGAGTTTATCAGCCTTTGGTATCAGCGAGTCCGAATAGAGCTTTATGAGCTGGTAGTTGCTCTGCATGTCTATATAAGACGTCTTGGCCTTTGCGTTGAGGCTGTTGATGAGCGCAATCTTTGCCTGCTCTGCGCTAAGACGCGCGTATTTGGCTTCAGCTTTACCGCCCTTGTTCTTTTTGTGCCATATAGGAAGTGTGATAGCCAGCGTAGCCGCTACGGCGTCTTTGCCGCCGTCATCTATGTTGTTCATCTCTGGCGTGCCTATCTCGGTATAGTTCATGCCTATCCGAAAGGCAGGGCGGGTCTTGAGGAGCGCGAGTTTTTCCTTTAGCACGCTTTTTTCGATCAAGACCTTGCTGGTGATCAGCTCTTCGTTGTTATTTAGATCCTTGTAAAGTTCGCTTAACTGGATCTCAGGGGCCTTTACCCTGACCTCAGTAAGCGGGCCTATAGGGTTTTCCGGCTCCAGGTTCAAGAGAGTGTTGAGGTTGCTGGCGGCGGCCTGCCTGAGCTCGCCGAGCAGTATCAACTCGTACTCTGCATCGGCAAAGCGGGTCTCTGCCTCTATAACGTCATAGAAGTCGGTTGAGTCGACCGAGTAGTCGTTGCTGCGGGCCCTTGTCAGGTGTTTGTAGAGCCTGGTCTTCTCTCTTGCGAGCTCTGTTGCCTTATCTAGGTAGTAGAGCTCGAAGTAGGCTTTTTTAATATCCCGGACGAGCCGGCGAGTGGCCTTGGCAAGCGCGAGGCGCGCTATTATAGCCTCTTTACGCGCTACCTGTCCTCTTGTCTTGAGCGTGCCTGGGAAGGGAAAGTCCTGAGACAGTTTGATCGTTCGCTTAATTGGCCCCAGGCGCGTCTCTAGCTCATCGATGGGCTGAGTGTAGGCGAGCATCGGGTCGGCCAGTGAACGGGCCTGTGGATACCGCTCTATTGCCTTCTTCCATGCAGAGAGTTTTGTCTTGATGGCAGGGCTGTCTCTAAGGCCCTGTTCTATCAAGGTCTCAAGCGTTACTAACGTGGGGCTTTTTGTTATGGCCGCCGCTGCGCTGCCATTTCCTGCAAGGGCAGGGGCGGCGAGCATGATCGAAAGGCCAAGGGTTACTGTTGCGATAATTGTGCGCAGTAGGAAAGCTTTTGTTGGTAAGGTCATTGTAATTCTCCTGGTAAGGCAGCCGCAGAAAAACGGACTACCCGTGCTCAGTTCATTAAATTATCCGGTGAATGAAAGAGTCTTAGGAGATGGAATTGGGTGGATCAGGGATTATAGTAAGAAATACTGCTGCGAGGTTTATGTTTTTAGAGGTGACGAAGTCGCTTAATGTCGCGTAGAAGACCGTTGTGGTCTTTACTGTGACAACGTTCTGGGTATGGCAGAGACCTGCGCCGCAGTCGATGCAGCTGGTCGTCTGGCTTTCGTTGTCATGGCTTGTAGGGTCGCTAGAGCCGTTGGAACCGGCATTGCAGCAGCTGTGAGTTTTTTGGTCGGCGTTTTTGTGATCACCGTGCTTTGCCCCTTCTGTGGAGTGGCTATGGCTACACCCGTCCATCTTCTTCTCTATGCTGCTGTTGTCGCGGCCCTGCGCCGAATTGTCGCAGTGCGCCATCGCGACCGCGCCGGAAGTGGCTACCGAGAAAAAGGCAATAAGCAAGATCACAAAATATCGACTTAAGGTACTCATAATATGAATATTAGCACAGCTGGGCATTTTTACAAGGGTTTTTTGCCTTGCAGGCCAGGCGTGTATCAATACAGATGTCCCAAAAATCCGTTAAGGCCCTTTTATTAAAGAAATAAATATGTAAGACCTTTTTGTATGTTACAATAAATAAGTTTATAATTAAGGCATATGTTGCCAGGATAATCGGCCCGTAGTCGTTGGCCGTAGTTACCGGTAAAATAAGAAGAAAATCAAGGAGAGAGAAAGATAGAGTAATGAAGTTTAACACATTGGATCTAAACGAGAAGATGCTTCAGGGCATTGAAGACGCTGGCTTTGAAAAATGCACTCCCGTGCAGGAGCAGGCCCTACCCGAGTCTATAGCCGGTAAAGACATTATAGTGCAGTCGCAGACCGGAACCGGTAAGACGGCGGTCTTTATAACTACTATTTACAATAACCTGATCGAGGGCGGAAAAGAAAGGCCTAAAGGAGCGCGCGCCCTTGTAATGGCCCCGACGCGTGAGCTTGCCGTGCAGATAGACACGGAGGCCAAAAAACTCGCGGCACACCTGCCGTTTCGCTCTATTGCCATATACGGCGGCGTTGAGTATGAAAAACAGATATCAGCCCTTAAAGAGGGCGTAGATCTCGTCGTCGCTACCCCCGGTCGTATGATAGACCTTTATAAGTCCAAGTCGCTCTCACTTAATGATATTGAAATATTCGTCGTAGACGAAGCAGACCGTATGTTCGATATGGGCTTTGCCCCGGATATCAGTTATATAGCAAGCCGTCTGCCAAAGGGAAAAGAGCGTCAGACTATGCTCTTCTCGGCTACCATCGACGAGAACGTCCACAGGCTCGCCGCGCGTTATATGAAGCCGGAGCCGGTCGTCGTCGAGATAGAGCCTGAGCAGGTAACGGTCGATAAGATAGATCAGAAGGTCCTTTATCCCTCAAACAAAGAAAAGTTGGTTATGCTGATGGCGCTTCTTCGGCGCCCCGATGTGGAGCGTGCGATAATCTTTGCCAATATGAAGCGTACGGTAGAGATGCTGGAGTGGAAGCTCTCGCAAAATGGTTTTCTCGCGATGGGGCTTACGGGTGACGTCAGTCAGAGTAAGCGCCAACGTATAATTGACGATATGAAGGCCGGAAAGCTCAAGATACTCGTAGCAACGGATGTTGTTGCCCGTGGTCTACACGTAGAGGATATAACGCACGTCTATAACTACGACCTGCCGCAGGAGGCTGCAAGCTACGTTCACCGGATAGGGCGAACAGCGCGCGCCGGAAAGAGCGGCAAGGCCTACAGCCTTGTCTGCGAAGACCATGCATTTAACCTGCCTGAGATAGAAAAGTATATTGAGCGTAAGATCCCCGCAGAATGGATAGACGAGGCCGAGATGCTGGAGGATAAGGCCGGGCCGTACAGGAGTCGTTCGCCGAGGTCAGGGTCGAAAGGCCCTGCAGGAAAAGGCGGTCAGGGCCGAGGTCAAAGAACGACAGGCTCCGGTAGAGGCGGTTCTCAGAAAACCAGCGGCGCGCGAGGCGGCAGGAAGCCCGGCGCTCCGGCAAGTAGCTCTGCAAATAGCAAAGCGGGCGATTCTGCAAGAGGCAGCAAGAGCACGGCTTCGAGCTCAAAGCCTGCGCAGTCAAAGCAAGAGCATAGCAAGCAGGAAAAAACCTCTCAGGATAATACCAAGGCTGGTAGCGGCGAAGGCCAGACCCCTGTAGAATCAAAGGGCACGGAAGATACCGGCAGGCCAAAGAGGCCTCGCCGCAGCAGGGGAAGAGGGCGCGGCGTTAGAGCCGATAATGATAAATCAGGTAGTGATAATAAAGAGAAAGCCCAGGGGATCGAGGCGGACGGCGGTAACGGCGAAGCTAAGAGCGAGGCCGGAGTTGTCGGAGTTAGAAAGTCTGGCAGGCCTGCCAGACGCAATCGCGGCAGAGGGCCGAGAGGCGCTTCGCAAGAGGGGCGCAGTAGCAGCGGGACGAGCGGCGCGACGTCAGCATCTGCAAGTACCACTAAGGCCCCTTCAAGGGGTAGCAGGGGTGGGGCCAAGGCCAAGCAGGGTACGAGGAGTAGGACTGCGCGTGCAGGCACAGGACGGCCCGGCTCCGCCAGTGAGACGAGCAGTATTGGCAATGCCCTTATAGAGAGCCAGACCGGCGGTACAGCTGCCGTCAGCGAGAGTGCGCCGTCTTCCGGCGCTCCAGGCGTAAAGCCGAAGAAAGGCGTCCTAAAGCGTATTCTCAATGTTTTTGGAAGAAAGTAACAGGGAAGAAAATAGCTGGGAAGAAAGCAATGGTATTTACTGTCTTTAGCGTATATATCATATAAGGTATGCAGTCGTTCTGCCTGTAGATCTTTTAACCTCCGCATTATCTGCTTTATTGGTTTATAAAGCCTTCAATCATAGATACATCTTTTGCGAATCTGCTATGCCCTGCAGGATAGGCCCTGTTATGGCCGTGTAGATTTGCGCTGCGCACGAGCGGTTTTTCAGTATATTCTTAACTTTTTAAAGTCCTGACAGAAAACTCCGATATTATATATATGAAGCTATTCCAGGTTTTATCCTGATCCTGTCTTGACCCCGTAGAGCAGTTCTTATACTTATTATTTTATTGTGGGGAATAAGCACCTTTAATTTTCCTTCTTCTTGCTATGATCAATTTGATTTTAGTCACACTTGGTTGATGAAACCTTTGTTTTAGAGGGTTTTATCTATTGAGCTTTTCCTGAAATGTGATAGATTATCTTTAAATTATCACAGGTGATTGTCTTGCCTTTTTCCTTTTAAAGACCGGGTTGTCTGGTTTTGTAAAAGCAGGTTTTATCTCTGGATGCGTGGTCGCATTGGTGTATCATTAGACAGATCAATCAGGACTTTTGTCGCGACTATGAAGAACAATGACGATAAAAAGTTAGATCAAGTGATGAAGTGGCGCTATTTCCTGGCTGTTATCATCCTGTGGACCGTTATTCTGGGTGTATCCCTTACCTGGAATATCTATAATGCCAGGCAAAATACACTGAAGGCCGCACGTAACGAGGCCAGTACGGTCTTTGAACGCAATATCATCTTTAGAAGATGGAGCGCGATGCACGGCGGCGTCTATGTAGTCGTTGGTACCGGTGTAACTCCTAACCCTTATCTTGCCGGTATTCCCGAGCGCGACGTCCTGACGCCGTCAGGCAGAACTCTAACACTCCTTAATCCCGCTTCCATTATGCGTCAGACCTATGAGCTTGCAGAAAAAGAATCCGGTGTGCGCCAGCGTCTTGTAAGCCTTAATCCGATGAACCCTGATAATCTTCCGAACCTGTGGGAGCGCAGCGCCCTTATGGCCTTTAATAAAGGGGAGCTGGAGATAAACGTTATTGATCGTATGAAAGACGCCGAGTATATGCGTCTTATGCGTCCTGTCAAGGCGGAGTTGAGCTGTCTGTCGTGTCATACCTCGTGGAAGGCGCAGGGCAAGAGTATTCAGGCCGGCCTGAGCGTCTCGGTTCCGATGGCCCCTTTTCGCGCGTCTTATAGTAATCATGTCTTCAAGCTGTATCTTGTTCATATTGCGCTCTGGCTTGTGGGGTTTCTGGGGGTTCTTGTAGCTGCAAAGGTGCTTCACCAGAGCGAGAAAAAACGTAAAGTTATCGAGGGTGCGTTAAGAGAGAGCGAGGAACATTTCAGTACGGTATTTAAGGAAAGTCCGGTTGGAATGTTTATCGTTGATATGGACTATAAACTTGTCGATGTTAACGAAGTGCTCTGTACTACGCTTGGCTATAGTAAAGACGACTTTACAATATCTACCTTGATCAACTGTATATGGCCAAAGGGCGCGCGTGGTGATGCCAGGCGTATATTTGGAGAGATGTTCTCGGAGAACCGGCCGTTTTACAGGGTGGAAAAAAACTGTGTGCAATCTGATGGACAGAGGTTCTGGGTAGCCCTTACCGCCTCTATTTTACATGATAATCAAGGCAAGCCTTTGTATGGTCTCGGTATGGTCGAGGATATATCCGAGCGTAAAGAGGTTGAGGCGGGGCTTCGCAGAACTCGTGCCGATCTTGAACTGCGCGTAAGCAAGAGAACCAGAGAGCTTACAAAGGTCAATGACGCGCTTCGCAGCGAGATAACCGAGAGGCAGGTTGTAGAAGATGAACTGAGGCTCTTTAAAAGGCTTATTAATGGCTCTAACGATTGTATCGCGGTAATTGACCCGGAGAGCGGCGGTTACCTGGAGGTTAATGACAAGCTCTGTGAAAGCCTGGGTTATAGCAGGGAAGAACTTCTCACTATGAATATAATTGAAGTAAGTTCGCTTGTGCCAAATAGCGAGGTATGGAAGAGAGATGAGCATCTGCTCAGGGAGACCGGGGTATGGCGCAGGGAAGGGGAGTTTAAGCGTAGTGATGGCAGCAGCTTCCCTGTGGATATAAATGTAAAGCTTATTAGCCAGGGTGATAAAGATTATATAGTGAGTATTGCCAGAGATATTACTGAGCGCAGGCAGGAGGAGTTGGAACGTGAAGAGATCAAGATGCAGCTTCAGCGTTCGCAGAAGATGGAGGCCGTTGGAAGGCTTGCCGGAGGCATAGCTCATGACTTTAATAATATCCAGAGCGCTATTAAGACTATGGCAAGCCTTGGTATGCGAAGCCTGGATAGCAGCAGTCCCGCTTATGGACACTTCAAGAAGATAGACGAGGCGACCAAGAGGGCCTCAAACCTTACCAGTCAGTTGCTTACCTTTAGCCGTCATGAAAAAAAGGACTTTGTTAATATCGATATCTGTAAGGTCACCACCGAGGTGTTGGATCTCATAAGGCCGCTTATCGGAAGGGATATCGAGATCGATCTGGATACTGGAAGCGCCCCGATGGTAGTAAAGGCGGATAAGGGCAATGTGGAGCAGGTAGTTACCAACCTTGTTCTTAATGCCAAAGATGCGATGCATGGAAGTGGAAAGATAACGATAGATCTGGAAAAGGTCAGTTTTAGCGATGAGAGCTCTGTGGGGGTGAGCAATGGCAGGGCAGGTGATTTTGTCTGCCTTAAGGTCGAGGATAGCGGGCACGGCATTGCTCCGGCGGATATGAGGCATATATTCGAGCCCTTCTATAGCACCAAAGACAGGGACAAGGGTGTGGGGCTGGGGCTTGCCGTTGTCTACGGTATCGTCAAGGACCATTTCGGCTTTATAGACCTTTCAAGCAGGCCTGGGGACACTATATTTAGTATATACCTGCCCATCTCGCAAGGTCCTGTCGCAGAAGAAATAAAAGAGGACGTTGTGCGTGAGATTTCCTCACATAACGGCGCAAAGATAATGCTTGTCGAGGACGACCAGCTCGTACGTGATTCAACGGCGATGATACTGCGCACCGAGGGTTATGATGTGGTCACGGCGAAAGACAGCAAAGAGGCCAAGGAGCTCTATGCTAACGAAGGCGCAAATATAGATATGGTCATAAGCGATTGTATGATACCTGGCAAACCCGGCCATGAATTGCTCGAAGAGCTGGCTGCGATGGATGGCCATTTCAGGGGGCTGCTTTATAGTGGTTATATGGAAAAGGATGTAAAGAGTCTTCTGATAAACAACAGGGCTGTGCGCTTTATCAAAAAGCCGTATGAGGTGGACGAGTTCTTAATGGTGATTGGTGAGATACTCTCAGAGCCTTAGGGCAGAGTCAGGCGGCGGTATTCTTGATATTTCTATTGATATAAAATCTCTGTGGCGGAGGTCTTGCCGCGCAGGACCGTTATTTTATTACCAGCCCTGCTTGATTGCCATGGTGCCGAAGTAGAGCACGAATGGTATCCATCCCCAGCGCCAGAATAGTTTCATTGCTTTTTCTAAATTCATCGATCTTCTCCTGATAATTTCTTTATTACCGTGTAGTCTGTTATTCCAAGCTGCAATATAACATATTCTTCAGGTAGTGTATATAAAAATAGGTTTGCTTTTCTTAAAGGTTTTGTATTTTCTGCCGAAAGAAAATAAATAGTATTCAATGCTAAAAAACTTTCAAGAAACAAAAACCCAAGGAGGAGAATTATGGCAAAGTCAGTTACTGCGATCAAGGCGGTCCTTAAAAGAGAAGTGGCCCTTCTCGAGAAGATAAAGGAGACCTTGACAGTTATGGCTCATAAGGAGTCTAAGGCATCGCTCAAAGAGATAGCAAAGGCAAAGAGAGCTGCCATCAGCGCGTATAAGAAGATCATAAAGGCCAGCGAGAAGTGTCCGGCCGTCAAGAAGCCTGCTGCAAAAAAAGTAGCGGCAAAGAAACCAGCGACAAAGAAAAAAGCAGCATGTAAGACGAAGAAGTCGGCATGTAAGAAGCCGGCGGCCAAGAAAACCACGGCCAAAAAGGTAGTGAAGAAGAAACCGGCGGCCAAGAAAACCGCGGCCAAGAAGGTAGTGAAGAAAAAGCCAGCAGCCAAGAAGCCGGCCGCGAAGAAGAAGGTAGTTAAAAAGAAGAAGTAGCTATTATTATGGGCCAATTGAGATCAGACAGGGGCGGTTTTCCGCCCCTGTCTTTTTTGTAGCCTGTTTTTCGGGAGTCTGTTCTTTTGGAAGATCGCTCAAAGGCCGTTGCGGCGGCGGGTCTCTGCTTCTCTCGGCTTTACCCGTGTGCTTTACTCGCTGCCGTCTTCATTCCTTTGTTTTCCTGCGGCGGTTCTTTTCTTGTTCGTTTAACTGCTCACTTAGAATATTCATATCCTTTTTGTTCCGGGCAATCCTTTCAAAGGCCGCAAGTATCATATCATTCGATTCTCCGAGAAGGCCGGCGGCTTCCCGGTAGAATTGCTTCGCCAGCTTCAGGTCTTTTTTGAATTCAGCGCATACGCCAAGGTTATAACTGAGCGAGGCGGACTCGGGGCTTGCTGCTGCGCCCTCCTTCCATAGCCTGCATGCCGTTGTGAGGTTTCTGGTCCTGGCAAGTTTTATTGCGCGCGTAAAGAGATCCTTCGCTTTGGCGTCGCGTATGCCTTTAGTGGAGGTCATAAGGGGTATCTTTGTGGATACGTAGTACGGGGCAATGCTCTGAGGTATCTTTTTTTCCGCACTGGCTATCGCATCTTCATAGGCTATGTTTATAAGCTCTTTTTTCCAGTCGGCCCTGCACTGGCTCTGGCTTTGGCGCGAGCCTGTAAGCTCTATGAGGGTTGCTCTATATGAGCCTGCACTGCGGTTTTTCAGGCATGCGTTGCCCTGTCGTGTGCTGCTAAACGAGTCGGTGTAGAGGTAGTGTCCGGTCGTGATCTCTACGAGTCTTACTTCAAATTCATAGGTTGCGGTGTTTTTTACGCACGGTATGTAGAAATCCGCCCATTGAGTGCAGACGGGCTTTTCGTCTTTTTTAAAGACGGTGAGCTGAGTGCATCTGGTCTCTTTTTCTTCGTATAGTTCTGCTGTGCAGGAACTTTCCGTTACGCTGCCTGCTAGTACTGCGTCCGCCCCTGTCGCTCTTGCCAGAGAGAGCATGTGTTTTTCTTTACGGCAGGCCCTGCATCTTTTCCCGCTTGCGAGCTCGTAGAAGGTATCTTCGCCGACGATATGGAAGTAAGGTTCTCCGTCTACATATATATCTTCGAGCGTTTCTTTTAATCTGCGCGATACCTGCTTACCGTTTGGGCCTTCGAAGGTAAGAACGGTTATCTTGTCAAGGTGTGCTGCGGCGCTTATCCGGGCGGGCCTGAGCTTTGAGACGCGCACCGTCGGTGCGCAGGCCACAAGCGTCAGCGCCGCTATAGTTAAAGCAAATACTGCTTTTGGATAACCTCTAAAGATCATAAGCGTTGGGGCGTGGGGCTTTTTGCAGGTCTTCTGCGTAGAGTTTCTCTGGCGCAGTTACCTGGGGTTAAGCGTCTGGCGTTTTTTAGGCGTTCTTCTTGCTGCCTGCGTATCGGTGGCGACCTTTATAACGGCCTTTGCTACCCGTTTCGCTACCCTTTCGTCGAAGACGCTTGGGATTATATAGTCTTCCGATAGCTGGTCGTCGGCTATCGTAGTGGCTATGGCATTTGAGGCTGCAAGCTGCATCTCATTGTTGATCAAGTGTGCGTTACTGTCGAGCAGGCCTCTGAAGAGCCCTGGAAAGCAGAGTACATTATTTATCTGGTTGGGGTAATCCGAGCGTCCCGTTGCCATGATCCTTACATGCGGCGCGGCGATATCAGGGGATATCTCCGGGTCGGGGTTGGAGAGGGCGAAGATGATCGAGTCCTCGGCCATCGTTTTGACCATATCAACGGTGAGCACGTCCGGCGAGGAGACTCCGATAAATATATCTGCCCCTTTCATTGCGTCGCTGAGCGTGCCGTCTTCGTTATTCGGGTTCGTTATCTCAAGGATGGATTGTTTTTCCTTATTCAGCTTTTTTATCCTGCCCTTCGATACGATGCCTGTGGAGTCGAGTCCCAGTATGTTTTTCGCCCCGGCGCTGACAAGTAGTTTTGTGCACGCTATGCCTGCCGCGCCCATGCCGCAGACAACTATCTTCACGTTTTTAATGTCCTTACCGACGACCTTTAGCGCGTTGATGATCCCCGCAAGCACGACGATCGAGGTGCCGTGCTGGTCGTCGTGAAATACCGGGATGTCAAGGCTCTTGGTAAGGGCCCTTTCTATTTCAAAGCAGCGCGGCGACGATATGTCCTCAAGGTTAATACCGCCGAAGACCGGGGATATCCTCTCTACCGTCTCGATGATCTCTTGTGGGTCGTTTGTATTGAGGCATATAGGGAAGGCGTTTACATTGCCAAAGCTCTTAAAGAGCATGGCTTTGCCCTCCATAACCGGCAAGGCCGCCTCAGGGCCGAGGTTGCCGAGCCCCAGCACCGCAGAGCCGTCTGTTACTATGGCTATGGTGTTCCTCTTAATAGTGAGTTTGTAGGCATTTTCTTTGTTCTTTGCTATTTCTTCGCAGATCCTTGCTACCCCGGGGGTGTATGCCATGGACAGGTCGGCGCGTGTGTTGAGCGGGACCTTATTCTCAATGCTGATCTTTCCGCCCAGGTGCATGAGGAAGGTTCTGTCCGAGACGTGTTTGACCTCAACGCCGTCGAGTTCGCCCAGGGCGTCCCCTATTCTTTCGGCGTGCTTGACCCCGTTGGAGTTGAGGGTGTAGTCCCTTATGACGCCGTCTTTTTCCGAGGAAACAATGTCGACGGCTCCGATATCACCGCCCATCTCGCCGATAGTGGAGGTAACAAGCCCGACCATGCCCGGCTTGTTGACCGCTTTAAGGCGTATTGTAAAGCTGTAGCTAGGGCTTGTTGGCGGCATCTGCGTCCTCCTCTTAAGGTTTTGATATCCGATCTATTTAGTCTATGTATTGTCTTCGTCATTATCTAGAAATATCTTGAAATTAAAAGCAGTACTATGCCAAGACCTACCCTGTAGGCGACAAACGGGGTCATTGAAGAGCCGGCCTTGTTTTTTTGTGAGCCGTCGAGCAGCTTTAGAAAAAAGTGTATCACGAGGTAGGCAGCAATAAAAGCCACAATAAAGCCGACTATCAGGGGCAGGGCCGGAGTATTGCTGCCTGTCTGGATCATATCTATGGTTTCTTTTGCCCCGGCAAGGGCCCCGACTATAACTGCAAGCAGGAAAGAAAAGCGTGCCGCGCCGCCGCGGGTCATGCCGATAAGCAGGGCCGCCGTGATGGTGATTCCCGAGCGGCTCGTGCCGGGCACCAGGGCTATTGCCTGCGCAAGGCCGATTATAATAGCCGCGCCCCAGCCGATATTGTAGAGGTCTTTTAGCCGTACCCCTTTGCCGGCCCCTGCCTTGCGGTCGCCTACCCAGAGGACTATCCCCCATATGATGCTGGAGACGGCTATTACCTCAAAGGTGCGAAGTCTGAGTGCCACTATGTCGCGGGCGAGCAGGCCTGCAACTGCGACAGGGACGGTAGCAACCAGCACCATCCAGGCTAGCCGGGCCTCTGCGCGGCCCTTATCTGTCATTGAGTTTCTGCTGACGAGCGATGCGATAAAGCCTGACGTTAGAGCGGCGATATCGCGCCTGAGGTAGATGACGACGGCCAGCCAGGTCGCGGTATTAAGGACTACGTCAAAGGCCAGGCCCTGGTCCGGCCAGTCCGTAAGCAGGGGAACCAGAATCAGGTGGCCGCTCGATGAGATCGGTAGGAACTCGGTTATGCCCTGGATGAGCGCAAGTATTACGGCCTGAGTAAGTTCCAATATGGTGGTATCCTTCCGTCAGGGACGGTCTTGGGGGTTTTTTCGGCAATGTTTTTAAGTATATACTTTTTTGGTTTTTTTTTAAAGTATTGAAGCGATTTTATGTAGGGAGGGGCTTGTCGAGTCGTAAAGGGAGGGGCTTGTCTGATTTTTGCATTAGGATTTAATTAAAAAACCTTAAAACTATGCTTGACAAGAAATCGTAATTGTTATAATATCCGACCTAATTATTTTAAGCACTACTACATATATTTTACCCTTCATACTTTTTCATCAGATGTACCGCTACTAAGCAGTGTTGCAGTTTTATCGGTTCTATTAGAAGTTTTTTTTAAGTTAAGTTCTGTCTGGCAAAAGTCAGGGAATACAACAGGTGAGTAAGGGTTATACAGATGTTTTTGCCAAGCCCTTTGTAACCAGCCGTCACTGGCGTATTATCGTAGTTTGGTAATTACTTAAAAGGGCAGATAGAATAGACTTAATAACTCAAGTTAGTTTAAGAAGACTTGCAGCGAGCGACGGTGGCGGGCACTTACCGATTTTCAAAGTTGCCTGACACAATCATAATTTACGAAAATAACCCTTAGCCCCAGTGCTTTGTGAATACGGGGTGCGGAACTTTTCGCTTTCTAAAACCTTAGTGGGTGTGATGAGCATAAAAACTCTAGTCATATGTATTATAGTCGCCGGTGTAACCTTTCTGGTGGGTTGGAAGGTCAGTAATACCTACCTGATTGGGAGGACCCCTGCCCAACCTATAGAGTTCAGCCATGTCATCCATGCCGGGCAAAACGATATCCCCTGTCAGTACTGTCATATCTACGCCGAGCGTTCCAGACACTCGGGCGTGCCTAACGTCAGAAAGTGCATGGGTTGCCACAGCGTCATAAAGACCGAGTCTCCTGAGATAAAGAAGCTTAAGAAGTACTGGGACGATAAAGAGCCGATTCCGTGGGTAAAGGTGCATAACCTGCCCGATCACGTAGTATATCCGCATAAGAGACATATTAGGGCCGGACTTCAGTGTGCCGAGTGTCACGGCGATGTAGCCTCGATGCCGAGGGTCACACGGGTATCTTCGCTTAATATGGGATGGTGTCTGTCTTGCCATATGAAGAAAAAGGTAGAGAACGGAAGGGATTGCTGGACCTGCCATATATAGGCAGCCGGCTGTATTTATAGATATATTAATTAAGTACAATACAAGAGACCGAGAATGAAACGTAGAGACTTTCTAAAATACATAGGGGCCGGAGTTGTCGGCTCGGGAGTGGGGTTAGGAATACCCCAGATGATCAAAAGGCCCGGGGCTAAGCTTATCCCCTACCTTATTCCGCCAAAGGACATGATCCCGGGCGTGCCGAGCTGGTACGCAAGCGTTTGCCGCCAGTGCGGGGCAGGCTGCGGAATACTGGTCAAGGTTCTGGAAGGGCGCGCCAAGAAGGTCGAGGGCAACCCTCTGCACCCTGTCAACAAAGGCGGGCTCTGCGCAAGAGGTCAATCCGGTCTTCAGGCCCTCTATAACCCGGATAGGATCACCGGCCCTCTTAAGAGGACAGGAGAGCGCGGCAGCGGCAGATATAAAGAGATCAGCTGGGACGAGGCGATAAAGACCGTCGCGGATAAGCTTAAGGGCCTCGGCGACGAGGGCGACGCGGATAAGCTCTGGCTTATAAGCAGCAGCGAGCGCGGCCATCTCGGCAAGCTAGCCGGAGAGTTCATGGCTGCTTACGGCTCGAAAAATCATATCGAATATAATCTTTTCCAGAATAAGAACCTCAAGTACGCCGGCGGTGTTACGGTCGGCACGGAAGACGTGCCTTTCTATGATATTGAAAATACAAAATATCTTCTGAGCTTTGGCGCGGACTTCGCCTCTACGTGGCTCTCGCCTGTCGGGCTTAGCCATGGTTACGGTCAGATGCGTCAGGGCGGCGGAAAAGCAAGTAAGAGAGGAAAGCTCGTGCAAGTCGAGCCTCGCATGTCGCTGACCGGTGCAAATGCCGATAAGTGGGTTCCTGCAAGGCCCGGAAGCGAGGCCATATTGGCTTTGGCTATAGCAAGAGAGATAGTTGTCAGGGGTTACTACCACGGCGGCAATATTAGCGGATGGAAGACGCTCCTGGCCCCGTACAAGCTCTCTGCCGCAAGCAAGGCAACCGACGTAGCACCCGAGACGATTAGCCATATAGCACGCGACCTCGCAAAGACTACGCCAAGCCTCGTGATCGGCGGAGACTCGCTCTCAAGTTATAACGATGGCATCTCAGGGCAGGTTGCCGTAAATATCCTCAACCACCTGGCCGGCAATATAGGACGCAAGGGTGGGGTCGTACTCAACCCCGAGAGGCTTCTAAAGGCCGGCAGACGCGCGGCACTTAAAAATCAGAAAATGTCTAGGTTTATTGACGCAGCCTCCGGCGGCAGTGCCAAGGCCCTTATAATAGACAATACAAATCCTGTCTTTACCATGCCAAAGGCCTCAAAGGTAGAGCAGGCTATCAGGAACGTTCCCTTTGTGGCGAGCTTTGCAACGTTCATAGACGAAAGCTCGGCCATGGCCGATATTATACTGCCGGCCAATACCTTTTATGAGGATTGGGGCGACGACTTTACAGAGCCCGGCGTTGGTAAGGGAGTGGCTACTATAATGCAGCCTGCCGTAGCTCCGGTATTTAAAACAAAGGCCAGGGGCGATATTTATATCGAAGTTGCAAAGGCGCACGGTGGCAAGCTCGCTGATAAGCTTAACCATGGCACCTTCGCCAAGTATCTAAATAAATCTTGGAAGAAACTCTATAAGAGCAATAAGGCAATGGCGAACTCGGCCCTGACCTTTACTGATTTTTGGAACAGGCTGCTGGAGAACGGCGGCTGGTGGGATAAGCGCACACCGCAGGCAAGGAGTAAGAGCGTATCGGTTGCTTCGGTCAGGAACTACCTGCCAAAGGCTGCTGCAAGCTTCGGCGGAGATAAGTCAGGTTATCCGCTGAACCTCGTAGTCTATCCTACGACCGGTATGTATGACGGGCGCGGGGCCAACAGCCCATGGTTGCAGGAGTTCCCCGATACCATGACGGCTGTAGTCTGGGGCAGCTGGGTCGAGATAAATCCGAAGACCGCTGCAAAGCTTAAGATTAAAGAAGGCGATACCGTCTCGGTCAGCACGCCTGAGGGCAGCATTGAGCTTCCGGCCCATATCTACGCGGCGATAAGGCCCGATACCATAGCCATCCCTATCGGGCAGGGCCATACTCAGTACGGACGTATTGCAAAGGACAGAGGGGCGAACCCTTTGGAGATCCTGCCGTTTATAGAAGATAAGAAGAGCGGAGAGATCGCTCTTAATACTACGCGTGCAAGCCTTAGCCGTAAGGGCAGGGCCAAGAAGGGCTCTGATGACTCGCTTGTCCGGGCCGCCGCAAATAATTTTGAGTACGGCAGAGATTATACCAAGATCATCAGTCCCGCCAAGTTCGCGAAGATCGGCAAGGAGGACGTCTAGATGAGTAATAAGACTAAATACGTGGATCCGGCCGATAGAAAGACAATCGCTCAGAGGGTAAAGGCTCAGATTGCCAAGTACCGCGTTCCGGGCTACTACGAGAAGTTTGATTATCACTGGACGATGGTTATAGATCTGGACCGTTGTAACGGCTGCGGCGCCTGTACTACGGCCTGCTACGCCGAGAACAACCTGCCGGTCGTCGGTAAGTCCGAGGTAGGCATTGGGCGGCATATGGGATGGCTAAGGCTTGAGCGTTACGTTGAAGGAGAGTATCCGGATGTAAAGGTAAGGTTCCTGCCCGTAATGTGCCAGCACTGCGACAGTGCCCCCTGTGAGCTTGGTTGCCCGGTCTACGCGACCTATCATAATCAGGACGGCCTGAATGTTCAGGTATATAACAGGTGTGTCGGTACGTACACCTGCGCTACGTATTGTCCGTATGACGCCAGACGTTTTAACTGGTATAGCTATAAATGGGATACCCCTCTAGAGCAGCAGTTAAGCCCTGAGGTCACCATCAGAGAGATGGGTGTCATGGAGAAGTGTTCTTTCTGTATTCAGAGAATAAGGGTTGCAAAAGATACGGCCAAGGACGATGGGCGTAGAAAGGTAAAGGACGGCGAGGTTAGCCCGGCCTGCGGCCAGTCGTGTCCTACCGGGGCTATAAGCTTTGGCGATCTGAATGATCCAAAGAGCAAGGTCTCGATACTTGCCAAGAGCAAGAGGCGTTATAATCTACTCGGAGACCTCAATACGAGGCCTTCCGTTATATATCTTAGAAGGGTTCAGGAGCCTCTGCACGCAAGCGCCGGACACGAAACAGGCATGGCTGCGGCCCATGGCACTATTGCCGAGCACGGCAAAAAGGCTGATACCGCCCACGCTAAAAAAGATACTCACGGTAAGAAGACTCAAGACGGTGGTCACTAAGTATGAGTGAGACTAAGATAGCATATAGCGATATCAATAAAGATATAATCGGCTTTATGACAAATACCGGCTGGAAGTACTACGGCGTCGTAGCCTTCTTTGCCTGTGCCTCTGTGGTCTGTTTCTGGATTCCGTGGGGCGTGCAGATAGTGTTGGGTCAGGGTGTTACCGGGCTGAATGTGCCGAACCTCTGGGGACTCTACCTCGTTAACTTTATCTTCTGGGTCGGTGTCGCTCATGCGGGCACGCTTATCTCGGCGATGTTATATATTACAAAGACCCCGTGGCGAAGATCTATCGCACGCGCGGCAGAGACAATGACGCTCTTTGGTCTTATTATCGTTACCCTCTTTATCTTTATTCATATGGGCAGACCCTGGAACCTTTACTGGACGCAGCCGTACCCGTCGACCAGGATGATCTGGACGAACTTCCAGAGCCCGATCATGTTCGATGTTTTTGCCATCGGTACTTACTTTACAAGTAGTGTTATCTTCCTCTTCTTCGGAATGATCCCTGACTTTGCCGTCTTAAAGCACAATACGACGGGATGGAGAAAGGAGCTTTATACGATCCTGAGCTTTAACTGGAAGGGCACGGACAAGCAGTGGTTCGTACACGGCAGGGCCACGATGCTCTTTGCATCATTTATTATGCCTCTGGTCGTATCCGTGCATAGTATAGTCTCCTGGGACTTCGCGCTCTCGGTCGTGCCGGGTTACTCAAAGACGGTCTTTGCTCCTTACTTTGTTACGGGCGCGCTGCTCTCTGGTTTTGCGGGCGTTACGATCATGCTTACGATACTTCGCTGGGGGTATCCGCCCTTTAAGAAGTATATAACCACGTATCATTACGACAGCATGGGTAAGGTGATCCTGCTGCTCTGTTTTGTCTGGACCTATTTGACGGCGATGGAGGTCTTAACAGGGCTCTACGCAAATGTCTCGGTCGAGAACGAGTCGCTCAAATATAAGATACTCAGCTGGCCTCACGGATATCTATTCTTCTTTATGTTGTTCTGTAACTCGTTGGTGCCGCTTATCTATATCTTTAAACGGGTAAGAATGAAGCCTGCGGTGGTTATGGTAGCGTGTATATTTATCATGACCGGTATGTGGCTTGAGAGGTTCCTGATCGTACCGAACGCTTTGTCGAGAAAGTTCCTGCCATGGATGTGGCATGAGTACTTCCCGACGATAGTAGAGATCCTGATATCCGTAGGTGCGGTAACGTTCTTTATCACGCTCTTTATGGTCTCTATCAAGATATTCCCTGTTCTATCCTTCTTTGAAGTTAAAGAGGATCAGGGCGTACCCACGAAGAAAGAGGGGCACTAATATGTCAAATACAATGCTCGGAATGTTCTATTACGCAGACCATCTGATAGCCGCAGCCCGTTCACTGAAGGGCGCTGGTTACGGCGTTGAGGTGCATTCGTCGATACCTCTGGATCATGAGCTTGAAGCCGAGTTCGGCAGACGTACTAATTATCTGAAGTTCTTTACAGGCTTTGGCGCTATCAACGGGATTATCTTTGCCGTAGTCTTCTCTCTGGGCACGTCGGCACTTTACGTGTTGCCAAGAGGCGGACGTCCGCTCTTCTCTGCTACGCCGACGATACTTCTGGCATATGTCTTGATGATCCTCTTTGGAGTACTCTTTACTTTTTTAGGCTTTATGATTTTAAGCAATACCTTGCCAATTAAGAAGAAGATCGATATACCGGAGATATGGATAGAGGACGGTTTCGGTCTGGTAATAGAGGACGTAAGTGATGAAAAATTCGAGCAGGTCGAGAAGATACTCAAGGACTCAGGCGCAGGGGAGGTCAAGACCGTCGATGGCTGGTAAGTCTTTTATCTATAAGCCGCTTTTTCTGGCGTTGCTTCTGGCTCTCGTGGCGATACCTGTTACGGTCAACGCCATGCCGTGGTCTTGGGATATGTTTGAGCAGCCCTCGGAGCAGGCTCAGGAGAGCCCTGCGCTCGCAGTACCTGAGGGCACCATACCTTTTGGCGGCAGGCTCACATATGCCGCGGACAGAGCGGCAGCGCAGACGATTGTAAATCCTGTAGAGGCCACTAAAGCCTCACTAGAGCGCGGCAAGTATAAATATGATACTTACTGCGCGGTTTGTCATGGAGCAGGTGGTAAGGGTGACGGCCCTGTAGGAAAGAAATTTGTCCCGCCGACCGACCTGACCGCAGAGTATGCGCAGGGTAAGACAGACGGCGATATATTTTATACAATAACAGCCGGCGGAATGTTTATAATGCCGCCCTACGGTGATGCTATGGAGCAGGTCGACCGTTGGCACATCGTCAATTATATTAAGCACGTACTAGGCGGCCAGTAAGCTGCTAAACATTCGTCTCAGACGGATTCACGTTAAATAGGAAGAGTCTCTATGCGTTACGGAATTTTAATAGGTCTGATTGTTTTAGGGGTTATAACCTTCGTTGCGACCGTGCTTACCACGGGTGAGCCTCGTGTTCACTGGGCTATGGTCTCGGTTAACCTTATATTCTTCCTTGGTATAACGCAGGGCGGGATAATATTCTCTATTATGTTCCGTGTATCAAAGTCCCGGTGGGGCAGGAACTATATGCGTCTGGGCGAGATCATCACCTTATCCTTTATTCCTGTTGCGATAATCCTCTTTCTGGCCGTTGGTATCGGCGGTGTCGATCACCTCTTTTACTGGGCGCATCCGGAGGCCGCAGGCAGCGGGCACGGTGGTGCGCATGCGATGAGCCCCTGGCTCAATAAGACATTTTTCTACTGGAGAATAGTAGTTACCAATATACTCTTCTATGTCGTCGCCTATATATACTTCAGGCTCGGGCGCGCAGAAGAGCGTGCGATGAAAGCCTCTCATGATCATCTCGGAGCGGATCTGCCGGGTGTAAAGCGCGGTCTGGAGAAGGCAGTAAATGTCTTTGCGGCCCTTACTGGCATAACCTTTGTCCTTCTTAACACGAACCTTGCCTGGGACTTCGGTATGATGATCTGGAAGCACTGGGAGAGTACGATCTTCTCGCCATTTTACTGGGTAGGTAATGCCTTTGCAGGCGGCGCTTTCCTCTTCCTGATGTCGTTTTTCTTCCTCAAGAGAAAGCCGGGCGTGGACGTCTCCGGGGCCAGTAAAGAAGGTATCTCCAAGACCATGTTAAGCTTTGCCCTTCTCTGGATCTATATGTTCTGGTCTCAGTACATCGTCATGTGGTACACGAACGTGCCGCATAGAATGGAGCCTGTAATAAGGCAGATGAACGGCGAGTACAGGCCGATCTTTATATTTATGATGCTTACACTATTTGTACTGCCGTTCCTGGCCCTTATCTTCAGGCGCATGATGACCTCAACGAGTGCGCTCGGTGTTGTAGCCGCTCTGGTCTGTACAGGGCTCTGGGTCAACCGTTACCTGATGGTAAACTCGGCCTTTGGCGAGACCCCGCTTCTGGGCGGCGGTATCGGGGTTATGACGACCCTTGCCATAGGATCAGCCACGATACTCTCGATAGCGCTCTTTAGAAAGGTCTTCCCCGGTATTACGCTGAAGACCTATATCCCCCCATCGACCGGACACTAAGGCCGGGTAGGGGGTTAAAGGTAGCCCGAGTGTAGACGCAGGGACGCAGGGCGCGGGGGTAATACTTTTTAAAATCTTTTAAATTCAGATATTAGCCTTTATAAGGCGGCCCTGTGGGCCGCCTTATTTGTTTAGCGGGATAATTACCTGAAAAAAAGCGAAAAAACAGTCTTTTCCCCCCTTCCCTCCCTTGACACTGCCGGCTTTCGTACCTATATTAACTTTATAGAAGACAGCAGGCCGATCGTTGACCTGGATTTACGTATGTTTTTATGTGTTTAGTGTTTTGAAAATTACAGATACGTCGTGCATTAAGGCCACGGTCGTACAATAAAGGTGGAGGTATTTTGAGATGGGTAAGATAATAGGGATAGACCTTGGAACTACGAACTCTGTTGTAGCAGTTATGGAGGGCGGAGAGCCGAAGGTAATAGTAAATGAAGAGGGTAATCGTACCACGCCTTCGGTTGTGGCCTTTACAAAGGAAAAGGAAATAATCGCCGGTCAGGTCGCTAAGCGCCAGGCCGTTACCAACCCCGAGGATACGATATTCTCGATAAAGAGGTTCATGGGGCGTAAATTCGACGAAGTAAATGAAGAGATGAAGATGGTTCCTTATAACGTCAAGGCCGATAGCAAGGGAAGGGCCGTTGTAAAGTCCAAGAATATGGGCAAGGACTTTCTACCCCCAGAGATCTCGGCGACGATCCTCCAGAAGCTTAAGAGGGCCGCGGAGTCATACCTTGGCGAGACAGTTACAGAGGCCGTTATTACCGTTCCTGCGTACTTTAACGACGCTCAGCGTCAGGCTACGAAGGACGCCGGTAAGATCGCGGGTCTGGACGTAAAGAGGATCATAAACGAGCCGACGGCATCGAGCCTTGCATACGGTCTCGATAAGCAGGGCGATGAGATGATAGTCGTCTATGACTTTGGCGGCGGTACCTTTGACGTCTCGATCCTTGAGGTCGGCGAGGGAGTCTTTGAGGTAAAGGCCACGAACGGCGATACCCACCTTGGCGGTGATAACTTTGATCAGCGTATAATCGAGTGGTTGATAGCGGAGTTCAAGAAGGATCAGGGCGTTGATCTTTCTAAAGATAATATGGCATTGCAGAGGCTTAAAGAAGCAGCGGAGAAGGCCAAGATCGAGCTCTCTACTACTATGGAGACGGAGATCAACCTGCCGTTCATATCGGCGGACTCAAGCGGGCCTAAGCATCTGGTACTGAGACTGTCACGTGCAAAGCTTGATCAGCTCACGCTTGATCTCGTAACACGCAGTCGTAAGCCGTGTGAGCAGGCAATGGCCGACGCTGGCCTCAAACCTTCTGATATCGATCAGGTCGTTATGGTCGGCGGTATGACGAGAGTACCTGCTATCCAGCAGCTCGTAACCGAGCTCTTCGGTCAGGAGCCGCACAAGGGCGTTAACCCTGATGAGGTCGTAGCCGTTGGCGCCGCCATTCAGGCCGGCGTGCTTGCAGGCGACGTAAGTGATGTCGTGCTCTTGGACGTTACCCCGCTCTCGCTGGGGCTGGAGACACTTGGTAGCGTAATGACAACTCTTATCCCGAGGAATACGACTATTCCTTCAAAGAAGCAGGAGACCTTTACAACGGCTGCCGATAACCAGACGCAGGTCGAGATACATATTATTCAGGGTGAGAGGAGTATGGCCGCTGATAACCGTACACTCGGAAGGTTCCACCTTGAGGGTATCCCCGCAGCACCCAGAGGCGTGCCTCAGGTCGAGGTTGCCTTTGATATCGACGCAAACGGCATACTAAACGTATCGGCAAAGGATAAGGCCACAAACAAGGAGCAGAAGATAACTATTACTGCTTCAAGCGGTCTTAGCAAGGATGAGGTCGATGACATGGTCAAGGACGCTGAGGGCCATGAGGAAGATGATAAAAAGAAAAAGGAGCTTATCGAGGAGCGTAACAGGCTTGATTCTCTGGTATACTCGACAAGGAAGACGATCGACGACAATAAGGACAAGATCCCCGAGGACGAGGCCAAGGCCGTAGAGGATGCGATCGAGGAGGCAAAGAAGGTGCTTACCTCTGATGATCTGGAGGAGCTGAAGAAGGCTACAGAGGCCCTTACAACGGCGTCTCATAAGGTCGCCGAGACCCTTTACAAGCAGAGCAGCGAGGCCGCAGCGGCCGAGGCCCAGGGTGCGGCCAACGAGGCTGCCGCAGGCGAAGGATCAGCAGAGCCAGAGGTCGTCGATGCCGAGGTCGTGGAAGAAGAAGTAAAAGACGAGGTAAAAGACGAAGAGAAGAAAGAGGAAGATAAAGGTAACGGAGATCCTGTCGGAGCCTGATAGTATAAATAAAAAAACATACGTACAAGCAATAGGCGCGGCATACGGCATACTGCCGTATGCCGCGCACAGCTGTGCGCGGTAGCGGAATATAATGGCTAAAAAAGATTTCTATGAGATACTCGGTGTTGAGAGAGGCGCGAGCGCCAGTGAGATAAAAAAGGCCTACCGAAAACTTGCCAAGAAGTACCATCCTGATATAAATCCCAACAATAAAAGGGCCGAGGCCCACTTTAAAGAGGTCAATGAGGCCTACGACGTCCTGAGCGATAAGAACAAACGCCATAACTATGATATGGGGGGCAATAATCCCTTTGGCGGCGGAGCTCCGGGGCCTGATTATGGAGGAGGCCCGGGTTGGCCTCCGGGCGGCGGCGGTCCAGGTGGTCCAGGTGGTCCAGGCGGTCCAGGCGGACCCGGCGGACCCGGACGCGGCGGCGTTGATTACTCTGAGTTTGCATCCGGTTCTATGGATGATATCTTTGGCGACGTCTTTGGGCGTATGGGCGGTAGAGACCGG